>Ga0315293_10000214_pt1 | contig 51337 bp, 75 predicted proteins | sample YL17G13_20_MG_FD_203071 | JGI IMG/M metagenome (GOLD analysis project Ga0315293, IMG submission 203071) | Sediment microbial communities from Yellowstone Lake, YNP, Wyoming, USA - YL17G13_20 | ecosystem: Environmental > Aquatic > Freshwater > Lake > Sediment | place: USA: Wyoming | collected... | reverse complement strand
TATTTCGTCTTTAATAATCTTGTTGACTTCTCCTTGATATGCCATATTTATCATTCCAAATTAAGCTTTTTAATTACATTTGACACCATTTTTTCAACGGCTTCTTGGTTAATAGCTGATTCTGCGAATTCCTCATATCTCTTGAGTTCTTTCAATATTATACTCTTTTCTGTTTCAGATAGCACGGCAGACCCAGAGGCCTTTGGAATAACCAAAATATCATATATAATTGATTTTTCTTTCCCTGGATATCTACGAAGAATTCTACCACGTCTCTGTACGTACTCTATTGGATTTCCAGTGCTTGCTAAGATTATAGCCATTTTAGTACTGGGTACATCAACACCAACATCTAGGCATTTCATAGCCACTATAGAATTATAGACTCCGTTGTCCAACCCCTTAAGAATTTCCTTTCTTCTTCTAGAATCTTCCTTGAAAGTAATTTTTGCTTGTATAATACCTCTATTATTTAAAATGTCCTGAGTTCTTTTGATCTGTTTGGGTGATGTATAAATCAAGCAATGATCTATACTTTTAATTTCTTGCAATAGATCTTCCAGCACAGCGTATTTATTCTCAGCGTCTCTTAATATTCGAGCTCGCTTAAGCTTTACTAATTCTAATTGTTGATCAGCCTTAGCATTTTTTTCTTTAGTGCCATGTAGAATAATAAGTTGTTTCGTGAGCCGCTTATATTCCTGATACTCTTCTGGCGTAAGTTCAACGAAACGAGGATGATATTCATAAGGCGTCAAGTATGTCTGCCCAGTCAATGGATTGATAGTATTGATAGCCTGCTTGATGCTAAATTCATATACTGTTTCTCCAAAATAATCATAGATTATTTTTGTCCCTTCAGTATCATAATACCTTTTTGGTGTCGCACTTAGGCCTATTCTATAGACATATTTCTCCAACAGTCCGTCTTGGAATTTAGGAGATCCTACAATATGTACTTCATCAGCTATCAAAAGAATAGGAGTTTCTATCTTGCTTACAATTTCTATGAATTCTTTTTTAGAAAATGTATTATAAGTAGTGCCTATTACAAGCTTTTTCCTATAACCCATATTCAGCTCAAAAATTTTATTTGACAGGTCATTGGACCACTCCTTGAAATTCTTATCATATATTTTAATCCCATCAAAGTCGAATTGTGGTAAATCTTTATCGAGCCATTGTGTAACTAGATGTTTAAATGGGCATACAACTATCATCACAAATTTTTCATTTTTCCTTTCAATTTCTTTAGCGCAACCTAATGCAATAAATGTTTTTCCAGCTCCAGTAGCCATTTCAAATAATCCTCTACCTTTATTTTCTAGCCATTTTCTTACTGCTTCTTCTTGGTAATCGTATAATGTTACCCCTTTCTTTTTAGGTTGTGGTGGATAATGAAAGCTTAGGATTTCTATTCTTTCGGGAGCAATTTCGATCAATTTATTTTTAACTGCGTCTGGGATGTCTATTACTTTTACAGATCTAGAGCCTCTATACCAATATTTCTCAAATTTCTGCCAATCACTCTTCAATTGCTCTGTTTCATATTCCGTACCCCAGCTTCTGAAAATTTTGAATTCCTCTATATTTCTTAGCCAGCCACTCGCAGACTCATTTATTGAGCCACTGAAAGAAATCACATCACCGTTTTTATCTTGAAAAATACCAACCTTTTGGTGAAATAGACCCATCTTTTCTACAGTTTTCTCATCCAAGGGAAAACCGCTATCATCAGTAAGGATTGCTACCTTCATTTCTAGTTTCTTTTGGGCTATCATCCATGCAAGAGCCTTGAAGTGATTTTTTGTAAATTCGTCTTCTATTTGTCCTATATCCTTAATCATCGAAGTTTCTATTACATGCTCTGGCGTTTCTGTACCCTCTCTTATGGCTTCTACATCCTCTTTGCTCAATCTAGCGCCTACTACTAACTCTATCTTTCCCCCATTAGCAATCAAGAAAGAGATACCTCTTGCGGCTATTGATAATGCGCTAGACGAGAAAAAGCCCGCCAAACGTCGATAAAGTACAGATTCCGATAAAGCCGGTATGTAGAAATCATTAACAACATCATCGTCCTCGGAGTCATATGCAGGTTTAAGGCTTAAATCATGTAATCCCATCTATTTCCTCTCCTTCACGTATTAGTGGACAATCATTTACCGCTTCAGGTTGGTGCTCGTTACTTCTCTCTTTTCTGACTCAAATATAACCTACGTTCTTCTACTAACTTCTGGAATCTTTTTATCTTGTTCATAAGGCTTTCCGGCCAGTCTTGCGTGGCCTTTGACAGCGCGTAAACATCCAGAGTAGAGACCTCGTCCCAGCGCTCGGCTTTCTTTATTATGCTTTCCAGGGCATCACGGCCTTCTTCTGACTTGCCGGGCCATTTGGCTTTCTCGTCCATGCTGACCTTGGCTATATAATTGGAGCCTGCTATCTTCTCGATACCTTCTTTCTTGGCAAACTGGAATATGGCTTCCTTCAGCTCTTCCATCTCCTCGTCTATCTTGTCGATAAACTCCTTCCTCTTGTAATAGAGTGTAGAATACTTGTTGACCAGCTGGACGCCTGGCTCCTTTAAAAATCTGTTTGGCGGCATGGCATCGGTCTTGATTATATGACCCCATTGACCACAAACCGCTCTAAACTGGCACCAATCACAAAGCACGCTCTCCTTTGCCGGAAACTTGCCCGCTTTACAGGCATGTTCTATTTCCTTGATCGAATCAATTATATCTTTCTCCAGCTCTTTCAGCTGCTCGTCTGTCCGGCCTGAACGCATCTCTTTGTCAAACGCAAGAAAGTGCCATACCAGATCTACCTTATGCGCGTCCTTGAACATCTTTTTCACAGCTAGCGCGTATAGTGCCAACTGTCTGTCCATATCCAGATGGGTTTGTTCAGGCAATGAGCCCGATGTCTTGTAATCATGTATCTGATAAGTGCCATTAGAAAAGGAGAGCCTGTCAATGTAACCCTGCACAGCATGGCCGCCGATCCTGATGATTATTCTTTGCTCGAGACCAATTGTCCTGTCGTTGTCAAAGGGTTTATAGCGGTTGTAATAATCCTTTATGAATTTCTCACCCATCGCCCTGTAATTTCGCTCGCTATACTCCTCTCTTACGATTTGCACGTTGTCGTTCCAGTTCTTCTTCCATAGTACTTTATAATACTTGACGAGATCTGGCAATGAGTTCAGTTTCTGGAACTTGAGGTCTTTATAGTGTTTCTGTAGAACTTCATGGACACGGGTTCCAAGAAATGCTTCTACGCCTTCTATTTCCTCAACCTCAGCTTTGTCTATGTATTGGAACCTGAACTTCTGCGGACATTGTTCGAACGTGCTTATGCGCGAGTGGGAGAACATCATAGGAGATCACGATATACATCGGATTTTTTCATAGTTCTTTGTACCGTTCAATTTTGATCTATATTCCCTCTCGAACTTTGCACCGTTTTTTAGAATATCATTTGATAGAAGGAACACTTTCGGAGGATTATTACCTAGAAATATGCGAATTATTTTAGTCCTTCCTTTTTGAAAATTAATTACTTCGTCTTTTTTACTAAAATATAGCTGTTGAAAGATATCACTATTTTTAGAATATTTACCCTTTGTTGATTTCAGTTCTATCTTAAAAGTCTTCTGCTTCTTCTTATCATGCATCAATAAGTCATAACAAGCTTTGCTATTCTTATCATGGAAACTGTACCTGCCGTTCTTGTATTTACTTAGTAAATATTTTATTGCTCTTTTTTCAATTAGCGTAGTCATTCAATCTACATCCTCGCGATCTTGCCGGCGTCTGTCAGGCGCAATCCTTCTCCGGACTTGGCCTCGATATAGCCGCGGTCTGTCAGATCTTTTATGTTGCGGTAGAGCATTGCCTTGCTGGTATCCACTTCCTCTGCTAATGCTTTGGCCGTGTCTATCTTCTCGATGTTGTCAAGTATCTCTTTTTGGCTGGAAGTGATATCATAATGAAGCACAGGAAGCGTGATCATCTCTTTGGTGCCCTCGGGAACGTAGAATATCTTCTTCACGCAGGTTGGCCGCGCATAGCAGCCAAACAAAACGCCCAATGCCTGCGTCTTCTTGCCAGGCGTGATGTTGACATAGACCTCGTCCTTGTTTGATATGTCGTCCAGCAAAGTGACTATATTCTTAGCAATATCAACAAAATCATATAACTCGATCTGTTTTGGTTTTATCTCTATCACAGAGCCGAACGTTTTGTGGATGTTATCAATGGTGGCTTTCTGGTTTTGGTCTGGCTTCTTGTCTACCAGCAGATAGACTCGCTCTATGGACAGCCGCGTGATTGCAAGAATTATCGAATCCGAGGAATATGTAGTTGTGACCAGCACCCGTGTCATAATATCTTTTTGTTTACTATCTTCTAAATAGTTTTCTTGTGTATCTGCTGTCATATTAGTATACTTTATAGTATATCTTTAAATACGTTGGTATACAGTATTTTAAGCGATGATTATGGCAATATGGCAGATCGCATCGCTTTCCTTTGGTGCAGCAGGCGCGACGATACTTGTGAAAGTGACGTGGGATATCGGGAAGAGGAGTCGGACAAAATGAAAAAGAAGATGGAAGAAAGGATGATAGACGTGGAGCCTGATGTCATCGGAGAGACCGAGAAGGATAATATACTGCCTGATATTCGCTATCCAACTGCTGCTGATGTCATCGAGGCAAACAAACTTGTAATAAAAGAGCTGAGAGCTACGAAAGCCGAGAAATACCAGATTCTGGCGCCGCCCGAGGTTCTGATGACAGCACTGACCATTTTCGAGATGAAGGCAGGGAGCATATCGAAAAGAGCAGCGCATTTGTTGTATGAATTAAACCGGGTGCATTTTTTTATGAGCGCCAACAAACGAACCAGCTTTGTCGTAGCATCTGCATTCCTGCTGATCAATACAGGCAAATGCCCGGTAAAGAGGCCCGAGGACGTCCGTTTCATGATAGATGTGCGCGAAGGCAGGAAATCAGTAAAGGCCATAGAAAAATGGCTGGCGCCGAAACCGGGTCGCGCGGCGGATAGCTGGAAGGATGCTTTCAGGATCATTATCGATTCTAACAAAGAATTCCTGCGCGCTCTGGGGATGAAGGAAGTTGACCGAAATAAGAGGTGATTTTATGGACTACATATACTCTGATGGATATGTGCCGCGCAGGGGCAAGAAATCTAAATTTGATGTGGCCTTTGAGTCTGTGATAGGTAAAAGAAAGCTGAAACACATCGAGACACCAATCGAGGACTTTCAAAAGGTTGATTTTTATCGCTTTTTCAAAAAGCATGGGAAGATAATATATTCACAGGTGATGCTAGACAAAACATGGGGACACTTCTTCAAGGAAGCCATCATAACCTATGGTGATTTCATTGCAGTCATCCATCCTGACAACGAGATGGCATTCGAGAAGGAAAGGTATCTGACGGTTTATCATAGGCAGGAATCTGAATTAACTAAGCTCCTCAGTGAACTTGGAACCTGGGTAAAGAAAAACAGCATCTTCCGGGGCCAGCAATTCACATTCCCTGATCTGGAAAAGCCGAAGATGGCAAAGGCCTATTTCACGAACGACTCTGATAAAAAGCTAGTTGAAGAGAATACCGTGCTCTTTTTCCGAAAGCTAAAGCAACTGAAAGCGCGCAATATCAAGACCAAGCGCGGTGTCATACTCTACGGCGATCCCGGCAATGGCAAGACTTCTATATGTAGGTGGATCTCGAAAAGCCTGCCTGATGTGACCAGGATATGGGTCACGACCTGGGCAGTGAAAGGCCGTCATATTCATGATCTTTTCGAGATAGCCCGTACGTTCTCCCCATCTATAATCTTCATGGAGGATATTGACACAGCCGGCGTATCGCGCCACAGGGCTGGTATAAACCCGGTTCTTGGAAGGCTGCTCAATGAGATGGATGGCATCAATACCAATGATAGCATAGTCGTGGTTGCCACCACCAATGACATAGCTTCGCTGGATCGTGCAATAGCCAACCGTCCGGGGCGATTTGACACGAAGATATATATTGGCAACCCGCATCCAAATGTGGTCAAGCGCATAACCGGGCATGAAGACGATATTACGCTGGCCGAGGCCTTCCGCAGAAAGCAAGACCGAATTTATTATGAGAAGATCCTGGGCAGGAAGTACAGGCAGTCAAGGAAGCAGGAGTCGCTGCATTATATCGGGTGAAATTATGAGCTATATGAAATGCTTTTTAACTTTTCATGTGTGGTAATTATATGTCGCATAACTCAAGATGTGCATCAGCAAAACACCCCAACTGTAGGTGTTCATGCGGCGGTTCGTTACATGGCGGGATGGTAATGAATAGCAGAAGACTGAAAAGGAAACCTAAAGTTTTTGTCAGTTTTCACACTCAAGACAGACATGCTAAAGAGCTACTTTTAGCGCAGGCGAAGAACAGAAATTCCAATCTCCAGTTCTCTAACCAATCGGTGGATCAACCATTTAGAAATAAATGGAAAACGAAAACAAAAAATAAAATTAGAAACTCTTCTACCACGGTTGTTATGGTTGGAAAGGATACGTATAGGAGACCTGCTGTGCAATGGGAAATCGAACAAAGCAGAAAAGCTGGCAACAAAATAGTTGCAGTGCAAATTCATAAAAACAGGCATCATAGGCTTCCACCCGGCATTAAGAAGACCGAAGAGATGAAGTGGAAAACAGATGCACTTTCGAAAAGAATCAGAAAGAGGAGATGATGAGATGCCGAAGAGAGTCTTTATCAGTTTCCATATGGATGACCTATATGCTAAAACGCTACTGGTATCACAAGCAAAGAGCGATAGATTCCAGCTCGAGTTTACAGATTACTCATTGAGTGAGCCTTTTGATGAGAAATGGAAAACACAGTGCAGAGAGCGGATCAAACAAACTTCTGTTACGATATGCCTCGTAGGTGAGAAGACCTCTCTCAGAGAGGCTGTTAATTGGGAACTAAACACCAGCTACGATCTCGGGCATAAGGTACTAGGAATCAGAATCCATCGAGACAGATATCATAATGTGCCATTACCCATTTTGCGAAATGGTTCGAAAATTCTATACTGGAATATAAACGATATTGTCAGAGAACTGGAACAAGATTAAAATGAGCAATAAAGAAGATCTAATATTAGAAGAATATAAGCTGTACGTAGGAACCGCGGAAAAGGTTTCTGATAGACGCCATTCTACCAATAGCTATTTTCTAACAATAAATTCTGTAGTTCTCGGGCTTTCTGGATATTTCATAGCATCCGGCATGAAGGCAATGTATATCGCGATTCCAGTAATAGGTCTATTGATATCCATACTTTGGTTCGAAATGATATGCAACTATAGACGATTGAATAAAGCAAAATTCGATGTTATTCATGAGATTGAAAAGCGACTACCCATTAGTTTATTCAAAATGGAGCAGGATATTCTAGAAAGAAGCAAGTACCGCAAGTTATCAAAGATCGAGAACTGTGTTCCTCTAGTATTCCTTATATTTTACTTAGCGATCCTAGCTTTTACACTTTCAGCATATATCAAACTGTAAAAAGAAAAATAAAAACAAAAGCCCCGCCATTCTACTCTTCATCTACTTCTTTTTCTTCAGCCAGATGCGCTCTCTGGAGACGCGTCTCTAGCTTTTTTGTCTGCGTCCAAAAAACTAGATCATCCTTTTCTTCACGGACGGCCTCTTTTCTCTTGCGCAATCGTTCCAGATGCACTTCTGTTTGCTTTACTGTTAGACCTGATAGTTTACTGAGCACATCTGCTGAAAGCGATTTTTCGCTGCTTGCTAGAAGAGTTTCTAATGCGTACTTTTTTTCTTTATACATAACTGACACCTTCTTCCCATTTTATCTCGGTTTATATCCGGCGCGATATCACAGCTGCTGCTCTTCCGGCTAGAACGAGATGAGAAGTATGAACGACGACCCTTGGTTATCACAGTAAAGCGCGCACCACCGCGCGATTGCCAGTAGATTTGAATATAACCCTTTGACTCGACAGAGCGGAGCATCTCAAGTGCTACCTTTTTTGGCAAGTTGAATTTCGAGCATATCTCTTCGCAAAAATCTGAGACTTGATGACCACAGACCGCGGCGTGCAGACGCTCTGATGTCCTATCCACGGCGACACCTCCTTCCTTTGTTTCTGCTGGGTGCCACCTGCGGTATCCATCGCCGGCCATCCGGCAATCTTCCATTTCGCTTCCACTCCGCAACCCCTTTCAATAGAAGGGTCGTGAGGTCATCGCCTGGACTCAGCGTATGCTCATCTTTCATAGGGAGTTTTGGAAGCTGTTTCTTCATGCGAATCACTTTCTGCTAATCATCGAGTATTAGTAGTTTGAAAACATAAGAACTATGTCTGCTAATCAGATCTTTTTCGGAAACATTAGCAGTGCATTTGTGATAGTATGAGACGGGACAGAGAAAACAACATTGAAATGCACAAGACGCAAATACTGATGACGCTGTTCGATCTTCAGCCAAAAACTAAGCAGGAAATATTCCATTCCTTATTCCCTGATGTGCCGGAATGGAAGGTATACAATAAGGAAATCGCATGGTATTCTGCCACTAGAGCTGCATTCGGCGATCTCGCAGCAAAAGGTCTGATAAAGCGTATCCGCAGGAAAGACCTGGCAAAGTACAACAAAAAACCGAAGAACGGACGGGAGCGCGACTTCTGGATATTCGATCATAAGCGGTATTTTAGTTATTTTTTTATGAGTAATTTCGGAAAGCTCGGCCGCTCCGCTGCTTTTAGCAAAAAATTATTTAGCAGAAAGAAAATATCAATGGAATTCATCAAACTGGAGAGTAACCCATTATCTTATGTGATCGGGGAGAACGCGCTAAACTATGCTCTTCTGATGCAGGTGCTGTATCTTTCAGAAATAAGACAAAAAATAAATCTGCGTGCAGTCGGAGAGGAGATAGACCGCCTCATCATGGAAAGAATCGATGCATGGTATAGATATGAAAAAAGGCGGAAGATTGTCTATTCAGCTGAGCGCTTGAAAATCATACGAAAGGCATGCATTTCATTTATGCAGCATGTGAAGAGCAAAAGACTGTTTTCTAAAAGTTTCATCAATAAGTTAGATGCTTATTATGGAGAACTGCTTATACCACCGCGGCATTACTTTTCGCGAAAGAACAGGTTTGGAAGCCCGAAAAGGATCAGAACGATTCTGCATTTTACAGATTTCATAGCACATCCGGAAACAGTAGACATCAATCCAGCTGACATGTTCATTATTTCCTGCAGATCAGACATCAGAAAAATTTTGTAAACATCAATTGGTTATTTAAAATTTCACATATATAATATTGAAAGCGCATCAAAATTTGCAATTTCTTTTGAAATTGCGAAGCGTAGCACGCTGATCGGAGAGTCGCATCCTATTCCTGCCAACTCGGACGGAGCATAATTGTTACTTATAAGTAATTAATATATTCCTAGAGGTAGACATTCAAAACGGATTACAGCCCCAGCCACTGGGTTTTACTCTAATGCCAAGCAGTTTTTTTATCGTTTTTAACTACTATTAAAACAAATGCAGCCACGATTGCTAAAATTGCGCCATATGCGAATGCGAAGCTGAATGCAAAAACAGTCCATAGTACACCAGCTGTGATACTGGATACAAAATCACCCATACCATTCACGGTGTTCAGTAAGCCATATCCTGTTCCTCTCACACCGCTTTCGAGAATGTCTGCGGCGTAAGCGCGTTCCATTACATCTATAAGGCCTGTCTCAACACCTGCTAAAATAAAGAGCAGTGCGAAATTCATTATAGACGGCTCAAGCAGAATGAATCCAATGCAATAAACCGCGAATATGATATATCCCAATGCCAGCAAATGCTTCTTGCTTGTTTTATCACCCAATGCTCCAAAAATATAAGCAAACATTGCGGCACCAAAATTAAGCAGAACGTAGAGTCCCATGGCTATACTGCCTGATGCGATTGCCCCCATAGTAGGTCTCAACGACTCCATGACGCGCAGGACAAGGAAGGTATTGGCAAAATTTGCTATTCCAAATATGGCTGCTGCAACGAGGAACATCTTGAAATTTCGGGGCATCTTGCGGATTGTTTTCCTGAACTTCATTCTTTTTCTAGGTCGTTTCGGCTTCTCCCTCACGAGCATAATGGCAACAACGGCAACGATTCCCGGAACGAGAGAAAGAAAGAATATGTTTCTAACTCCAAGAAGTGGCAACATTAAAAATGCTATAGCAGGTCCAATAATGGCGCCTGCTGTATCCATCATCCTCTCGAAACCAAACGCACGACTTCTATGTTTTTTATCAACGGATTCCGACAACAATGCATCGCGGGGCGGACCCCTGATGCCCCTTCCAATCCACCCAAATGATCTCAAAAACAGCACTTGGAGCCAATGTCGTGCAACTCCTATTGCCGGGATGAAAATACCTGTTAAAATATATCCCATCACCGCGAAAGGTTTTCTTTTACCTAGCTTGTCGCTGTACCAACCGGAGAAAGTTTTTACAAAGCTTGAAGAGAGGTCTGAAACTCCCTCTATTACTCCCAGCAGGAATGCCGCTGCACCAAGTTCTACTGATAAGAAGATCGGTAATATAGCAGTGGCCATTTCATGGCTCATATCGCTGAATAGACTCGCGAGCCCCATTGAGAATACGTTTCTATTTAGCCATTTGGGTTTCATTACATCACCTTATTGCTAGCGATCATCACAGCTGTTTCAGTTCGACGAACCACGGTTTGCTGTAATTGTAATCGACATTAGCAACCATACACTCGGCTATACGCAGCTTGACCAGAGCAGAAGCGTATTTTGGGCCGTATCGTTTTCTTATTCTTTGTAGATCATCTTCCTGAGAAGTTTTGAACCATATTTCTGTATTAACATTTCCCAGTACTGCCGGGCCAAAATCTGAATATGAATGCGTTATAAGCATTATTCCTATGCCGAATTTCCTGAACTCCCTGCATGCTTTTTCCAGCATGATTGCAGCTTGGCCGCCAAATCTTGGCGACAATTTATAAGCATCTTCAAAAATCAGAAGAATTCCAAGTTTGTCGGTTGTATCCCAACTTCTGTAGATCATGCCAGAAAGGTTATTTTTTATGAATTCGTTGTAATCGTTTTCTGTCAGTTGGCTGAGATTAAGGATTTTCATTGATCCGTTTTCAATGTGCATCGTATCATCTGTTTCTAGGTGGTTGTAAGAAATCTGAGATTCCATGTACCTAAGATTATTCCTGGCCGCGAACTCCTTCCAGTTACCCGATGTATCAAAAACGATAACGCATATGCCTTTGGATAAACATTCTTCTGCGATTACCATAGCGGTTATGCTCTTACCAGTACCTGATCCACCTGAAATGAATGCATGTTTCGGAAGCATATCGATATCAAAAAAGGCCTTCGATTCCGTGCCTGCTATTTTTCCGAGAAATATGGAACGCCCCCTCTCCATGGGTAAAGAACTCATGTTGACGGGAGGAATATATTTTCTTTTCTCTCTCATTTATTACACCTTGCTTTTAATTTTTTCTTTGATGTCCGAACATTTTTCACCCAGAGCCCTGAGTTTTCTGACTATGCCTTCGTATTTTTCATTTCTGTAGTCTTTTTCCATGTTTGCTATCATAGCAATAAGCTCTTGCACCAAAAGTTGAAAATCTCCGGTCTTGATTATTTTATTTTCCTCGAGAATTTCTATCTTTCGTGCCGTGTCCGCTGCAAGCGACTTGGAACGCTCTATCGCCAAAAATATGGTCTGTTTCGAGATGGTGGCATATTTACTGCGTTTTCCGAAGCTTTTTTCGATATCATATATATCTGAAAAATAGAATGATATAGTAGAGCAAATTTCTTCTATCCTACCAATATTTTCAAATGTTTCATAGACGAAAAGCCTATAAGACCTATTCATTTGATCGCCCTTTGTCGATATTATCCAATTCAGTTCTAAGTTTTTCCATATCTCTCTTAAGCAGGCTTACCATGCTATCTATTTCCTTTTCTTCTTTCTTCGAATCAAGCTTTCCATATGCTCCTTGAAACCTATCCGGTTCCAGTTCGGTCAGATAGAGCTCGAAAAAACTACATGATGTGTAGAGCTCGCTGTATACATCCTTTTCACTTCTTTCTAAACCCAGACCGGACATGATTTTTTCTATATCCTTCCGAATATCCTTTATTATTCTAACCAGATTTTTTGTATTCTTTTTTTTAGAAAGTCTAGTTTCGTATTGCTCCAATTGTTCATCCATCGTTTCAAGCGTTGTGTGAATATGCCTTGTGTGTTGTTCCTGCATATCATCAATCTCCATTTATGGTATCTTCTGAGTGGACGGGCTTAAACCACTTCTGCGCTATGAAAGTAGGAATTACAGCACTAGCTATGACAACCGCTATCAACACCGAGAATTGAACTTGTGTTATGTAGCCAGCCTGATAGCCGAAAACGCTTGCTATCGTTCCGAATGTAAGTCCGGTACTCATGAGCAGAGTCGTGTATATCTCACCTTTTGGTAGATATTTTTTTGCTAGAAAGTAAACTCCGATGAATTTTGTTATTTGTTTGATGGCAAACAGCGCAACGAATAAACCAAGCGCTCCAATGACAAGAGGCAGTGAAACCTTGAGTCCCGCAACTATGAAGAAAAATGGCGTTATGAGTGCATACGCGACTGTGCGCAATCGGCTCATCACGACTTTTGTGTCAGAATGACCGGCGAAATATGGAGACATGAAAAGTCCTAAAAAGAATGCAGGTAACACAGCATGGCTATCGCCTATAGCTGCGAAGTAAACAAGTATCAACAACAGAATGAAAATGTATTTGATTTCAGGCTCTATAACCTTGTTCTTGTATTTTTTGTTGTTGAAAATCCTCCCGGAATATTTCGCTGCAAACCATACAACTACTATAGAGACAACTGCAAACTCCAGCGTGTATAATGTAGGCTTTAGAAAAAGTATGCTCAGAGCAAGAGCGGTGCCTATGTCGGTTATAAATGTAGCTGCCATGATGCTTTTTCCAAGATTTGTTTTTGTCAGTCCGGTCTCAACAAGAACGGAATAGACAACTGCCAGTGATGTTGTAGATAATGCAGCTCCGGCTATCAGGGCTGCATTTAATTGCCAACTGAGAACGTAATATGTGAATGCAAATGTCCCAATAAATGGAAGGAAAAAAGATGCACCTCCAATCAGAAGGCTCTCTTTCAATCTGGATTTCATGAGAGGCAAGTCAATTTCTGCACCTGCCAAGAATGTGAGCATGATGCCACCGAACCCGGCCAGATATGTCATCCAAGGTTCTGCTTGGAACCCGAAATAGTTTCCAGCAAAAACGCCAAGCAGAATCTCAATTATAGCAACCGATAATCCAAGGCGTAGCGATATCAGACTTGCAAGAAACACAAGTGCTCCTGCAAACAACGGTATCAGCAATGCTTCCATAGGGCTTCAAGCTCCACATATTTCATGTAGAAGCTATTAGCCAAGAAGGCAGTTCAGCCACGAGCGGCAAGGCGAGCTTCATCGCCTCACTGAATATTATTATTCAAATGAGTTTTTATAGATTTTCGAAATCAATCGGTGATTACCACAGTTTAATCGAAGCCATGCGGGAGTTAATATTTTAACTTGTACCTGGGGTTGAATGTGCCCATGAAATCTTAAGACGGTCTTTAAGATTATCAAAAATGTCCCACGATTAGGTAAAAAATCAGTGCTTCTTTTTAGATTCGTCCACACAACTCTTACATTCAGATTGTAGGACCGTATGTGTTATCTTGTATTTGGTCTCGAGCATTTCATTTAGGGCCTTAAGTATTCTGTTCATCGATTTGACGTTTTTCGCATCAATTAGAACGTGAGAGCTTAACGCATAGATATCTGAAGATATACTCCAGACATGGAGATCGTGTATCTCCTTAACACCCCTCACTTTATGCATATCTTTTGTGAGTTTTTGGATATTGATATTTTTTGGTGTGGCTTCCATCAATATATCCATCGACTCTCTCAAGAGAGAGATAGAGCCGATCAGTATAATAATGCCTATGATAATGCTGATTATCGGGTCAAAAATGTAATTTCCCGTAACAATAATCAGGATACCTGCTGTGACCACACCGACAGATGAAAGCATGTCTGTAAGCACATGCAGATACGCACCTCTTACGTTAAGATTTTCCTTTTCGTGACCATGCATTTTTATCAGGACATAAAGATTGCCGAGAAGACCTATGATTGCGACTACGAGCATTTCATATCCTTCAACTGGTTGCGGGACTGATAGCCTTTGGTAAGCCTCATAGAAAATGTAGAATGTAATTGCAAGCAGAACTACGCCATTTATTATTGCAGCAAATATTTCTGTCCTGTAGTAGCCATATGTGAACTTGTGATTTGCCTTCTTCTTCGACATATGCATTGCGAAGTATGCAATTCCCAGAGCAAGAACGTCTACGAGAACGTGCCCAGAATCGCTTAATAGAGCCAAGCTGTTTGTTAGGAAGCTGCCAAACAATTCTAGAATCAGGATAAATATCGATAGAAATATGAAAATCCTGAAATTCTTTTGCAATATGTCTCTTTCCATGCTTCTGTATTTTTACAATAATATACTTAAAAATATACTTAAGCGTCAACAAATGGGATCTCCCTATAACTCAATAGAACGTAGCCGAAGAAATCTTAAGACGGACTTTAAGATAGCGCGCTTGCTCGAAGAAAAGACCTTCCGGAGTCAGCGCGAAAGACGCTGGGAAAGTAGCATAAGTTTGGTCAGCGTCCTATTATTCATCGTACGGCAAAAAATCTATATTAAGGAAAACGGATAGATTTCTAGATAGTGCTCATATGGATATAGTAATGACTGGTTTGCTGCTGTCTTTTCTCGCCGGTATTTCGACGACTATAGGCAGCCTGATCGTCTTCTGTATAAAAGATTTCAAGAAATGTTACCTGGCTTTCTCTCTTGCTTTTTCGACCGGAGTGATGATAATGATTTCATTTATTGAGTTGCTTCCGGCAGGCATAACAGCAGTGGGTTATGCAGGTGCCCTGCTGGTTTTTTCCATGGGGCAGCCATAGCCTTTCTGATAGACTATGCTATACCGCACCGCTACATCATGGAAAAAGCCTCGAATAAAGACTTCAATCCGAAGTTGTTCAGGATAGGAGTGTTTGTCGCGCTTGGGCTCGCAATACATAATTTTCCGGAAGGAGCCGCGGTTTTTTCTGCGACTATGTATTCGGCTGGCTTGGGAATTGTAATCGCAGTGGCAATAGCGATGCATAATATCCCGGAAGGAATAGCTGTTGCAATGCCTGTTTACTATGCAACAAAAAGCAGAAAGAAGGCGTTCTTTATTTCATTTCTCTCGGGATTGTAGAGCCAGTTGGTGCATTAATCACTGCGTTGTTTTTGCTGCCTTTTATGTCAACAGCAGTAACCGGTGCGGTTCTTGCATTGGTGGCAGGCATCATGATCTATATATGCATAGACGAATTGTTGCCAACAGCTTACAGGTGTGCAGGAAAGAAATCTCATATGATGACTTTTGCATTTCTGCTCGGAACAGTGCTGATGGGAGCAACTCTCATTATTCTTGGATAGAGTACATATGACTGATAGACTAAAGAAGCTTTAAATAGATTATGAATATATATTCATTATATATAATCATGGAGGTGAATATTATGCCAGGTGGAGATGGAACAGGACCGAGACGCGGCTCAAGAGGACCAAGAGATGGAAGAGGACAAGGTAGAGGAAGAGCCGGTGGAATTGGAATAGGAAAAAAGAAAGGTGGAAAAAAAGGAAAGTGTTAATACATTTTGAAGAGAAATAAAACATAAGAGGTGAATATTATGCCAGGTGGAGATGGAACGGGACCTTTGGGAGACCAGAATTGGCCTTGCAGACGCGTCTACGGAAGAGGCGCTGCTTTCAGAGGCGGATTCGGATTTGGTAGAGGTTTTGGAAGAGGATTCGGTCGGTGCTGGAATGTTTCAGAGATACAGACAGCGATACAGCCGATAGAACTGACCAAGGAAGAACAGACAAAAATCCTAGAAGCAGAACTCGGAGAGATTGAAGCAGAGAAAAGGGAGATAGAAAAAACGCTGAAAGAACTGAAGGGAACCAAAAAACGAATACAAGACTGAAATAATTGGGTGATTGAAATGACAGGAGAACACGAAGGAAGAGAGAACCTTACAGAAGAAACAAAGGACTTAGAAAGGGCGAGACAATCGCTCGTGGAAGAGCTGGAAGCAATAAACTGGTACCAGGAAAGGATTGAAAATACGGGAAATCCAGAATTGCGAAAAATCTTGGAACACAACAGAGACGAAGAAAAGGAGCATGCGGCAATGCTGGTAGAATGGATAAGAAAAAATGATGCCGAACAAGACAAAGCTTTCAAAGAGCACGATTGAATATGCCTAGACCAAGACGATCCAGAAGAGTAGGGTTCGAGCCTAATGTGACATACTTCAAGCCAGCAGGTGTCAGGATGGTTGATTTAGAGGAATCTGTTCTAACAGTGGATGAATTCGAGGCTGTGCGGCTGAAGGATCTCGAAGGAATGGAACAGGAGAAATGCGCTAAGAAAATGGATATTTCACAGCCGACTTTTCATCGCCTGGTTTTGTCTGCAAGAAAGAAAATAGCTGACGCCATTGTTAATGGCAAGGCTATCAAGATAGAAGGAGGTGTTTACAGGATGGTCGGATCAGCTCATGGAAGAGGGAGAATGGGCATATGACCTAACTTTTATTTTTTCCATGTTTCACACGCACATGAACTGCCACGTCTTTCTTCTCACGCATATATACGCGAGCTTTAAACAGCGATTCGAAATCTCCCACGTCGAACCAATTCCCCACGAACGTAAATGCATAGACAGGCATCTTCCTATGTAGCCACTGAATAAAGAAACCCGGGCTGTCCTTTCTGCCGCCTTCTTTTATATATTCCGAGAATAGGGTTAACGTTTTCTTAGGAAAGATATAGCATGCAGTGGAAGCCAGTGTAGATGGCGGATCCTCTGGCTTTTCTATGAAATCTATTATTCTATGATTCTTATCTGTGGATACAATACCATACAGCTGCGCCTTGGCTTTGTCCTTGACGTCAAAAACAGCCACAACAGGAGCATTCACCTTTTTGTAGAATTTTATGAAATCCTCTATCTCGAAATCAAATAGATTATCAGCAGCTATTATGAGATAATCGTCGTCCATGCCCTTTTCTCCTACGACATAATTTATTCCTGATATGGTGCCAAACTTGCAGGCCTCCTCCACGGTTGGCTCTATGACCAATTCCATATTTTTACCGCATTCGGAGCTGTTGTCTTTCGTCCACTCCCTGAAAGGATAGGCAAATTTTTTATTGGTAGAAACTATTATTTCATCAATCTCTTCCACAACCTTCAGCTTGTCTAATAGGCGATCGATCATAGACCTTCCGTCTATGTCAATCAATGGCTTCGGGATATATCTGGTAAGTGGCCACAGACGCTTGGCGTATCCACCTGCTAATATAATACACTTCATAGAAATCACATAACAATCTAGGTTTTTATAGTTTTGATCATGATTTTCAGATCGATCTCTCTATACATCAATAAAATATGGACCCGAGGTAAGTCGTACGAGATCGAGTGAGCTCACGACCTCACTTTTAGTTTACTTTCTTGTTTGACTGTGACCTTTGACTTGTTCTGTGTTGGAGTTCTTCCACCAGGATCATTTTTGTAAAGCATTTTGAGCAGCGGTGGCGTCAGCAGCGTGGTGATGAATGCCATGAAAACCAGTGCAGAATATATTTCCTGTGTTATTATTCCAGCCAGCAGGCCGTATAATCCTATTATCAGGGCTATCTCACCACGAGGCACCATTCCGACGCCGACAATCAGAGAATCCTTCTTTGAGCAACCGAGCTTTTTAGCGGTGTAGCTGCACCCGATAATCTTTGTGGCGACTGCAACTATAACCAACACGATTATCAGGAGGGTTGACGTGAATAACGCGTTTACATCTACTATTATGCCAAGCGATATGAAAAATATAGATGTGAATACTGCTTCAAGGTATTCTGAACCGGTCTGGAACAACCTGACGTTAAGGCTTCTGGATAACGATATGCCTGCAACAAAAGCGCCCACCACCGCCGATAGGCCTATCCATTCAGCAAGAAATGCGTAACCAAAGGCTATTCCGATGGCGAGCATGAACGTGATTTTACCATCCCGAGCTCGCAAATCAAACCGATCTACCATCTTTGGAACGAATTTTTCACCCACTATTATAGCAAACGCGATGAATGCAACCGCTTTTATTATGGTGAATATTATGTCGATTCCGAGCCCCACTGGAACCGCCTTCACGACCGACAATACTATCAGTCCCAGCACATCGTCTATGACAGCCGCGCCCAGTATCAGCTTGGCTGTTTCGGTGTTTATTTTTCCCATTTCCTTGAGCACGGCAGCCGTGATTCCAATGCTCGTTGCGGTCAAGGCAGCTGAAACGAACAGAGATGTCACCAGGTCAAACCCAAAAACTACAGAAACCGCGAAACCTCCAACGAAAGGAAGGGCAACGCCAGCAGAACCTACCAGGAATGCCTTTTTTGTGTAAATTTCTTTGAAGTCACACTCTAATCCGACCAAGAAGAGCAAGACTATCGCTCCTATCTGAGCTAAAACGCCTATGCTGTCATTATATGAAACCCAACCCAATATGCTTGGCCCTATGAATATGCCTGCGATTATGATGCCAATGCTTATAGGTTGTCTGAACCTCCGGGAAGCAAGATATCCTATTATAGAAAAGAATAGCAGTAACGATATCTGTAGCCATATGTCCATGAAAACACCCAATTAACATAAGTTGGTTCACAGCCATTAAATAGATTGTGTGAAAAAGTTCCAATTGAAAGAGTAATTAATATAGAATCTAAATAAGATTATGATACTACTAAGTTTTTTCTTATTAGCCGTCGGAATACTGGTACTGGTGAAGTCCAGTGATTTTGTGATAAAGAAATCCATATATTTGGCCACTGTCACGAACATAAGTTATGCATTCATCGGTTTTATAATTTTAGCAATAGGTACATCGATACCCGAGTTAGCAGTAACCGTGCTATCTTCTTTTGAAAAACAAACCCCACTGGCGCTGGGAACACTTTTTGGTGCCAATGTAACAGATATAGGTCTGGTTTTGGGCATATTGTGCATATTCTCTGTCATTTTAATTGGAAAAAAAGACATGAAAATGTTATTACTGGTCACGCTCATAACATCGCTCAGCACAGCACTTGCTATGGTTATGGGAGGTCTTAGCTTTAATCTTGGCTGCCTTTTGATTGTCATATTTCTGCTATTGTCCTACCACCTAGTCAAGAATGAGCATTTTGCCATAATTGGTAAAAATATGAAAAAGGTCGCGACATCAGAAATAGCCAAGATTGTATTTCTTGTATTATTGGGTATTTTGATGGTAATATTAAGCGCATCTGTAGTAATCGGATCAGCTGTCGACATCGCAAACTTTTTCGGAATATCGTCAGGTATAATAGGCGTTCTGCTTGCCATGGGAACAACGCTGCCAGAACTTTCTGTGTCCCTTACCGCTCTCAAAAGAAAGAATGTTTCTCTGGCCATGGGAAATATAATCGGTTCACTTTTCGTTAATCTCACGTTACTCTTGGGTATCGCAGCACTCATACAGCCTATAAATCTAGATCATACATTATTTATCGTGACTTCTTTCGTCTTGTTATCGAACATTGTGTTATACTTGATCACGAGAAAAAAATGGCTGAGCAGAAGAGATGGTATAATTCTGTTAGCATTATACGCAATATTTTTATCAGTCCTATTTGTGATCGGTATATTTTGATCTTAATCGGTGAAAGCAAGAAAATTTCTTTGATATCCCGGCATATAATTAATAAAAGGTGGTAAAAAACGTGAATATGTAACCATATGTCCATGCTATATGCAAAAAAGAGTGTTATCGTCTTTTCTTTCTTCGCTTGGTTTTGTTCAATGCCCGGAATTCCGACTCTTCTTCAGCCAGCTTTTTGACTTCTTTTTCCATCTTTTTGCTAGTTTTAGCAGGCTTTTCCTTTTCATACCCTTCTTTATAAAACAGTTTTACCGCAATGGAAGTGTATATTACTGTTGCAAAAATTACCACAAATATTATGCTGGAGAATACCTCTGCGCCCGGAATTCCATAGGTTATTGGTAACTGCGCTAAAACAGCAGCGGCCAATCCGCGGGGAGCCATGCCGGTCATGATATTTTTCTCATTTCTTGAGAGATGCATACCTATTGTGGATACCCGGACAGCTATCAATCTCGCGACTATCAAAGCTGCGGCGATTGCCAGACCGTATAGGATATACTGGGGACTTATCACTACTATCAAACCCAGATATACGAAAAAGAACGAGCGAATGAAAAACGATATTTCACTTTGGAAAGTCTTGAGCAGAGGATTAACATTATATTCCTTGCTCATTTTCAGAATCTTTGAGAAAGTTTTTCCGTTACCCAGCACCAAACCAAATAACAGCGCGGCTATAGCGCCTGAACCGCCTGAAAACTCAGCGCCTGCATAAAGAAGAAAAACTACAGCCAAGGTTAGCATGTAATCAAACGGCTTGCCCTGGAGTTTATCGAGCAACCTTAGCCATATCACACCGACTATCAAACCCAGCACTGCACCGATCGAGAACGAGCTCAAGATACCGTGTATGGGAGAATAGGTGTTTGTTGAGGGCACTATTACATTTATCAGGGCAATGGCCACCGCGATGCAGAGCGGATCTGTTATTATGGATTCCAGCGAAACCAGCGTTTTTGTCTTGTAGCCATCGTGAAGCATGCCTGCTATGGTTATTACTATTGCCGACGAAGTTCCACCTAAAATCGCGCCCAGCAGCAAACCATGCAGCAAATCAAATTGCAGCAACCACATCGACATCAGGGCTGTTGCAACCATGGAAAAAACGAAACCTAGTATGGCAAGGATGAAGCTTCTGGAAAACCCGTGGATCATTTGATAAAAATCCATGTTCAATCCGGCATCAAAAAGTATTATTAATAATGCGAGTGCTGCAAGCAATGGGGAAGCTGATAAAAAAAGTGCACGGTCCATCAGACCGAAAGACGAAACCACCAACCCAAAAAGCATGAGCCACACAATATCGGGTATCTTTGTCTTTCTGAAAATAAGGGAACCGATATAGCCCAATGCTATCGTGATTCCGAAAAGCAATAATATGCCTACAGCATTCTCTATCATGTTAAGTTCTTTGTTCTGGCTTATATAAATTATTTTGAGTGACCGATAGAAACAGAGGAATGAGTTATTTTTTGTCGCAATACACCAATCGGTTATTTAAAATTTTACATACATAATATTGAAAACGCATCAAAATTTGCAATTCCATTGGAGTTGCGAAGCGTAGCACGCTGATCGGAGAGACGCATCCAAATTCTGCCAACCAGGTAAGAGAGAGAAATTTCCCAGGAAAGTTGAGCAGTTATTGGGGTGGCGGTAAATCAAAATTTAGAAGACTTTTTCTTAATTGCTTCCAGTATCATTCCTTTTGGGATGTGATCATATTTTCTGCCCCTATAAACGAAAGTCCTGCACCGAACCTGATGGCCTACCATTTTGCAGCAGCTTTTGCAATGGTTTGATACAGGTTTTTTCCTTTTGTTCAATATGATTTCTATATCCTTGCCGTTGATAAGAATTGAAGGCGACAAGTTAAGCTTTGATTCAGGCAGCTTTGTTTCCTTGAGCTCGATAGCTTGCTTGGTATTCTTCATGGCTGCTTTTAGCTCCTTTAATGTCTGCTTAACAGACTTGTCAGTAGAAGCGCATCTTTTGCAGACAGTTTTATTATAATACAAAAATTCTATTTTCAACATAGTTTCACCATTTTTCTTACTGTTTCGTTCGATATCTTGTAGTAAATCTTCTTGCCCTCTCTCCGCGACGTTAAAATGCCCAAATCTTCCAGTTTTCCTAGCTGAATTGAGACCGTAGACTGTTTTCTTTTGACATGAGGAAATATCTCACAGACACATTTTTCTCCTTTCAGAAGAAATTCCACTATATTCAGTCGTGTTTCATCTCCGAGGGCTTTGAAGAGATCAATTTTTTTCATAATAACATATTGATACATATCAATATATATACCTTTAATCAAATATATGAAGAGGTGCTATTGATGACAAACGTAAAACTAGTTGTTTTTGGACCTGATCCGCCATGTGTTCGCTGTCAGGCGGTCAAGAAGACTGCGGAGAAGGTGGCAGAGAAGCTCAAGAAAGAAGGCATAAAGGTCAGTGTTAACAGGGCTTTCATTATGGCCAAGGAAACAGTGCATAAATATGGTGTTCTTGTTTCTCCGGCATTGTCAATAAACGGCATTGTAAAATTCATGGGACGCGTTCCTTCTGAAACCGAATTGGAAAAGGAAATACGCAAGGCAAAGTGATTTCATGGATGATGCAACAAAAATAAAATTAAGAACATTTGTTCTTCTGGGTTTTGTTATTCTTGTCATAGGTTTGCTCGTTTACAACAGGGTGCAGGCATATTCGCTTGCCCCAACGCTTACGCAGGCTGATTTGTCAAAATACACATGGTATGAAATACCGTTCTATTATTTATGGGACTATGCAAGTCACGCATGGATATGTCTTACGTTCGCGTTTGTCGTGGCTGGACTGTTTTTTGAATTCATACCAAAAGAGTTGCTCACAAAATACATGAGCAGCAAGAAGGCATCAGGATACCTGATGGGGATCGTACTCGCGCCTTTCTTCACAGTCTGCTCCTGTACAATGGTTCCTATATTCGCCAGCATTCTCTATGGTGGCGCTGGCATCGGGCCTGCCATTTCGTTCCTGCTCATGGCACCTGCCGCTAACGTGCTCACTATAGTGGTAACTGGGGAAATCATAGGCTGGGATATTGCACTTATCAGAATAGTCGTTTCAATAATCACGGCTCTGCTTGCTGGTTATATTATTTCCCGCACTTCATGGGGTAAAGCCATAGAAAATAAATTCAAACCGAAGAAATCAAGGGCAGAGAAATTACGTCTGATTCAGCTTGTTAAACCACCTCTTGACGAGAGGCTTTGGTCTGCTATGAAATTCGGCGGGTTTCTTGCAAAGAAGATTCTGCCCTTCTTTGTACTAGGGCTAATCGCAGTCAGTTATTTCGAAGCATACATGCCACAAGATATTATAGCATTTTATCTGACCGGAATAACTGGCGTGTTGCTAGCATCTGTCATAGGAGGGCCATTGTATACGCCCACTCTCGTGGAAGTGGCTCTTGGCAAGACGCTGCTTGCATTGGGCATGTCGAAAGCTGCTTTGCTTTCATGGCTCATGGGACAACCGTATGATATTGCCAACATGGTAGCAGTTTCTCGCATAGTCAAGTGGAGAGTTGTAATAACCTATGCCTTGATAGCGCTGGCATGCAGCATAATATTTGGAATATTGTACGGAATTTCGATAGGCGTGATATGATGACATATCATACGAAAAGTAAAAAAGAAACGTGGAAGGGAATACCAAGAAATAAGATAGATTGGTTTCCAAGCATAAACTACGATAAATGTATTAGTTGCATGACATGCGTCAATTTTTGCACGCATGGTGTATATGCTGAAAAATGTGGCAAACCTAAAGTTGTAAAACCTAAGAACTGTGTTGTCGGCTGCACCGGTTGTGATCACGTGTGTAAACAGAAAGCAGTATCGCATCCACCAAAATCGTACCTGCGAAAACTTATGAAAAAATATAGTGTCAAGTCTAAAAGTAGTGGAGGGCATGACAAATGAAAATAGAAATCTTAGGAACAGGATGCCCGAAGTGTAAAAAACTGGAAGAAAATGTGAGGAAAGCTGTTTCCGAACTCAAGATAAAAGCCGAGATACTCAAAGTCACGGATATCGGAAAAATCATAAATTACGGCGTAATGTCTACACCGGCGATAGTTGTTGATGGAAAAATCAAGACATCCGGAAGAGTCCCAGATGTCGAAGAAATAAAGAAATGGGTGAGATAATATGAAAAGAATGTTATATGGTGCATTAGTATTGTTGTGTATATTGTTGGTTTCGGGCTGCATCGGCCAGAATCAGTCAAGTACGATGACAAATAATACAGCTTACACTGCACCAGGAAACATATCAGAAGTTCAAAAAATCGAAGTTCTGCATTTTCATGGGAATCTTCAATGCGATACATGCATAGCGGTCGGTGCCTATGCCGAGGAAACAGTGAATACTTATTTTTCTGAGGAAGTAAAATCCGGAAGGATAGTTTTTGCACACATAAATATAGACTTGCCTGAAAACAGCGAGATGGTAGCCAAGTACGAAGTAACCGGTTCATCTCTCTGGATTGGGGTTTATGGTAAAAATGGGTTTCAGTTTCACAAAGAAAAAAATAACAATGTATGGTACAAAACAAACAACAAAGAAGAATACATGAACTATCTCAAAGATATCTTGGAAAAACGATTGAATGGTGAAATGCAATGATAGAGATACTGCCATTCATGGAGATGATGGGAGCAAGCCAGATAGCGATTGTTGCAGCATTCTTTATCGGTCTCATGACTGCAATAAGTCCCTGCCCATTGGCTACAAACATAACGGCTATTGCGTATATTTCTAAAAATCTTGACAACAAACGGCGTACGCTGAGTATCGGTCTTAGTTATGCGTTCGGAAGAGCGTTCACGTATGTTGCAATAGCATCTCTTGTTGTTTGGATGGGACTTAGCGTCCAGGGTATATCCCTGCCGCTCCAAAAATACGGGGGTATGCTAATAGGACCTCTTTTAATCATAATAGGCGTTTTGTTGCTGGGCATCATAAAGATAAGGTTTTTCAAAGGATCGGGAAAACTGGATAGACTTAAAGAAAACCTCTCCCGCAGGGGAGTTCTGGGAGGTTTTCTGCTGGGGGCGATTTTTGCATTAGCTTTCTGCCCGTTCAGCGCGGTTCTGTTTTTTGGGATGTTGATACCTTTGGCTATAGCTGCGGGGGATGGTATAATTATTCCGTCCGTCTTTTCCATCGCAACGGCACTTCCAGTGATCATACTATCCGTGTTTTTGGTTCACAGCGTTTCAAAATTGGGGAATGTCATGAATAAAATTCAGACCTTTGAAAAATGGATGAGAAGAAGCGTGGCGATTGTTTTCATTGCCGTAGGAACGTACTATACAATCGTTGCAAATATCGTGTGGTGAAATCATGGAAAAAAAACAATGGATGATAATTGGGTTCTTGGTTACATTAATTCTACTGCTTTTTTCCAATCTGCTTCAAACCTTTGCAGATTTCATAACGTACAATATATTGAATCTGGAGCAGGGATCTGCGATCGCGTTATCCGTTAATTTTTTCATATATGATGTGATAAAAGTCATAGTTCTTCTTGCAATAGTTGTCTTTGCTGTAGGCGTGATACGGACTTTCATAACACCAGAAAGGATAAGGAAATGGCTTTCAGGAAGAAGGGAAGGTGTTGGTAATGTGCTTGCCGCTCTGCTAGGAATACCAACTCCGTTCTGTTCATGCTCAGCTGTTCCGGTATTCATCGGATTCGTTGAATCTGGGGTCTCAACAGGAGTAACGTTCTCATTCTTAATAGCGTCCCCACTGATCAATGAAGTTGCAATAGCGGTATTGCTCGCCTTGTTCGGGTGGCAAGTAGCAGCTCTGTATGTTGTATTCGGATTTATTATATCGGTTGTGGCAGGAATCATAATAGGGAGACTTGGTCTAGAAAAGGAAATAAAATATTCCATACGAATGCACATGAATAAAAAATTGAAAGAAGTCAAAATGAAATGGCAAGAAAGAATTGATTTTGGACTTGACGAATCGAAGAGAATAACACTAAAGGTTATACCTTATATCATAATTGGTATAGCAATAGGCGCAATAATACATGGTTTTGTGCCAGCTGACTTCATATCCAGTATAGCAGGGAAAGACAATATTTTTGCTGTACCGATTGCCGTTTTGATAGGGATACCTCTTTATTCGAATGCTGCCGGAATGATTCCAATAATGGAAGTTCTCGCAGCAAAAGGAATGGCATTTGGAACGGTTCTTGCATTTATGATGAGTACTATAGGATTGTCATTACCGGAAATGATAATCCTTAAAAAAGTTATGAAAATAAAACTGCTCGCTGTTTTCATCCTGGTACTTTTCATCTCTTTCGTAACAGCCGGTTATCTGTTTAACTTTGTATTGGGATAATAGCACATTATAAACTCAGCTGCTGCCGGTTGAATTATTTACACGATAAAGTGGCCCGAAGAAATCTTAAGATGGGGTTGAATGGCTTCACGACCTCACTTTTAGTTTCCTTTCTTGTTTGACTGTGACCTTTGACTTGCTCTGTATCGGAGTTCTTCCACCAGAATCATTTTTGTAGAGCATTTTGAGCAGTGGCGGCGCGTAGAAGCTTTAAATATATTATGAATATATATTCATTATATACAATCGTGGAGGTGAATATTATGCCAGGTAGAGATGGAACGGGACCGAGACGCGGCTCAAGAGGACCAAGAGATGGAAGAGGACAAGGTAGAGGAAGAGCCGGTGGAATTGGAATAGGAAAAAAGAAAGGTGGAAAAAAAGGAAAGTGTTAATACATTTTAAGGAGAAACATGATAGGTGAATATTAGTCAGGTGGAAATAATGCCAAGACCAAGACTTTGCAGAAGAGTAGGATTCCAACCAAATGTGACCTACTTCAAACCAGCAGGTGTCAGGATGATTGAATTAGAGGAATGTATCCTGATGGTTGAAGAATTTGAGGCTGTGAGATTAAAAGACTTTCTTGGTTTAGAGCAGGAAGAGGCAGCTAAAAAAATGAATATCTCACAGCCAACTTTTCATAGATTAATTTTGTCAGCAAGGAAAAAAATTGCCGATTCTATAGTTAATGGAAAAGCACTAAGAATAGAGGGTGGAAATTTTAAGGTAATGGGAAGGGCTAGAGGTTTCTGTCACAGACGGGGGATTCGAAATGAAAATAGCAATAACAAGTGATGATAAGAAAACTATATCGCATCACTTTGGAAGAGCATTAGGATTTGTGGTTTTTGAGATTCAGAATGGCAAATCGATTAGCAGAGATTATAGAGAGAATATTGGCAAAAATTCTGGTAAGTGTGGAAGTTGTGACCATTCTGCTATGATCGAAAATGTCAAAGACTGTAAAATTGTAATTAGTTATGGAATGGGACAAATAATATATGATGATTTGATTAACAGTAACATTACGCCAATAGTAACCGAAGCAAAAACAGTTGATGAAGCATTAAATCAATTCTTGAATAAACAGTTGAAAAATCACACAGATAAGTTGCATTAACTGGTGATCTCAAAACAGATAATAATTTATTTTTTTATCGCAATCGGTTATTTAAAATTTCACGTACATAATATCAGAAAGCAGCAAAAATTCGCGATTTTTTGTGATCGCGAAAAATAGCATCGCTCATTGGGGAGTCGCATCCAATTTCTGCCAACTCGGACGGAGCATCAGGAAAATGGGTTCTATTCACCACAATTCCATAAATGAAACATATGTTTCATTTATGAAACTATAAATACTTGCCTTTGCAAGTAGAATGTATGCTTGAAGAGATATTGGGCTCGAAAATCAACGTAGCTGTACTGAGGCTGCTTATACTGAGAACGGAATGGGTTTTTTCTGAAAGCGAAATAGCTAGAGAGCTGGATGTGCCAAAGGCGACGCTCCACAGAAATATAAAAAAACTGGCTGAAACAGGTGTGATTCTCAGGTACAAAAAGGGCAAGACAGTCATCTACAGGCTAGATGAAAAAAATTATATAGTAAAAACTATACTGCTGCCGATGTTCAAGCGGGAACTGGAATCTCCGCTGAAAATAGCAAAGGAATTCTCAGAAGAATTGAACACACTGATAAAAGTAGCAATAGTATTCGGGTCTGCCGCGAAAGGCAAGATGAAACCATGGAGCGATATAGATATTGCATTGGTAACCGATAACCCAAAAAAACTGGAAAAAAAACTCAACGAAATCAAAACAAAGTACCTTGAGCAAAGAGGAGCGATTTTATCAACGCATATTTTTAATACCAACAATTTTAAAAGCCGCTATAAGAAAGACCCCCACGTAAAAGAAATAGCGAATGGTAAGGTAGTTTTCGGAAATTTGGATAAATTAGTTTGATTGGTGATTGAATGAGAGAATACCCGAAAGAATACGCCAAAAGATTTCTTGACAGAGCCAGGCGATTCATGGAGATAGCTGATTCATTCAAAGGCAAGTATCCGGAAGAGGCATCATTTATAGCCATACAGGCGATTATCAATGCAAATGACGCGCTCACAATATATTGCATACAAGAAAGAGCATCAAAAGACCATAGAGAAGCAATAAAGTTGCATAGGATGTCTGCAAGCAAGATAGGAGGCGGTAAAGTCGGTGTACTCCAGGAAGCACTCGACCTTAGGGATGCAGCTGGTTATGACGTAATGAGGCACATAAGCAAACAATCTTGTGAATTAATAATAAAACGGGCAGAAAGATTTCTAAACTGGGTAGAAGGTGTTATCAAATAATGGATGAGAAAAAACAATATCCAATAAGGCATGTTGTAAACTGGTATTTCGGAAACTATTGCGTGAAGAAATGCAGAGATGGTGCAGAATTGGAAAAATCACGTGAATGCTGGGATAAACTTCAGGAATTCGCGAAACAAAACCCCACGATGATGGTGAAACATAGCGATTTTGTCCAGATGTTCGCCGATAAAATGGATATTTGCATGTTTAATTCAGCAGAGAGAAAAAGAATGCCGACGTGGAAAGAAGTTGTCATGAGGGAAGGGCACGAATGCCCAATTTGTAAGAAATTCGGAATAAGAAGATGGTAATGTTTATTTCCTTGTGCAAACTATCTTGACCTTGAAGCCTTCTTTTTCCTGCTGATAGATTGCTATGTCATTTTCATGAATCTTAAGGCTCTTGACAAACTGTGTGGGCACGGTTATCACGAATGAATTGCCAGAGCTCCTTATTTTTCTCTTTATGACATCACGACCTGTGAGCATCTCGTATTTTGCTATCTGCGAGCTCGGAAAATATACTTCTCTGCACTTTATGCATTTCTGGCCGTGGATTGCTATGCCTTTCTTCTTGACTATAGTGCCGACTAATTTGCCTCCGCAGATACAGCGTATCAGAGTTCCTTTACCATCGCCGAGCTTTGACATAATTATCTCTCCTTTCCAAGATGAATTATAACTATCAGGTCTTCATCCTCTGCGTAAATCACGATCCATGTCCATCCACCGATCCTAAAGCGGCTCTCATATTTGTTTTCCGCCTTTGACGTGAGTTCTTTATCACCTTTTTCAATTATGTCCGCAACAAAGAACCTGTTCTTATTGTACTTGTCCATTTCATTGTTGACATGAGCAGTGAAATAGACCTGCCTGTTATCGATGAACAGCGTAAGCGTTTCGTCTCCCCTGATAACCATATATTACACCAAAAGTATATATATTGAAAATGTATATACATGTTAGATATTTATATTTTTGCATACTACAGAGAATATATTGTAGGTAAGCACATTCATCGGGAAGCATATCCAAATTCTTTCAACGCGGACGGAGCATCAGGAAAAAGGGTTCGACATCACACCGTTTATTTATGACCACGTGTAATACATAAGCTTAAATACATGTGGTCATAAGAACATTTATGCACGTAGAAACTCAGGTCAAAAACAGGAAAAAATACTATTATCTCGCCGAAACAATACGGCAGGGTAAAAAATGGAAAAAAGTCAGAGTTTATATTGGACATGATTTGGGAAAAAATGAAATCAATAAGTTGGTAGATGAAAAGAGGGAAGAATTTGAGAATAAAACAATTAACACCAAGAGACAACTTGACCCCCTTCTGACACTGATACCCGAGCAGGAAATAAAAGAGCTTGAAAAAATTAAAAAAGAATACAAGAAAAACCTGAAAAAATTAGATAGCCTGCAATATCAGAACTATTATGAACATTTCGTAACGCAGTTCACTTATGACACCAATGCAATAGAAGGTTCCACACTATCCATGCAAGACACATCGATGATCTTATTTGAAAAAACTGTTCCTAAAGGCAAGAGCTTGAAAGAAATCAGCGAAGTTCAAAATCACAAAGAGGCTTTCGACTTCATGCTTCACTATAAGGGTGACCTCAGTACTCGCTTTGTGCTAAATTTGCACAAGTTGCTGATGCACAACATACTATGGAAATATGCCGGCGTCTTTCGCAATGTTTCTGTCTACATAAGAGGTTCCAATGCAACCCCGCCTCCGCCAGAAAAAGTAGAGAGAGAATTCAGGCAGCTAATGATCTGGTATCGCAGGAACAAAAAAAAATACCACCCGGCTGTTACCGCAGCTCTTATTCACCATGGGTTTGAATCCATACATCCTTTCAGGGATGGAAATGGCCGTATAGGGAGACTGCTCCTAAACTTTATCCTGCGAAAAAACGGGTTTTCCCTCATAGATATAAAATACAAGGACAGGGAAAGATATTACGCTGCCCTCAGCAAAGCAGATAGTGGTGATATCGGTTTGCTTGTAAATCTTGTCGTCAAGTATATGAAAGAATCCGAAGTAATCATATAATCACGTGTTCGCTATTTAAAATTTCACGTGCATAATATTGAAATCGCAGCGAAATTTGCAATTTCAACCAGAAATTAGAAATTGCAAAATGCAGATAAACACGCTCATCGGAGAGACGCATCCAAATTCTTTCAACTCGGACGGAGCATTTAAATTGTATAGCAAAAGATGCTAAATAACATAAAAGAAAAAAATTATTTTTTCTTGAAGCCCTTTTTCACACCCTTGGACACTCCTTTACCAAAGGACTTTGTTATGCTCCAGCCACTGCCTATACCGGTCCCTATAACTTTACCGGTCTCTTCAGCCACACTCTTCTTTTTCTTGGCCATCTTATCACCCATTATAATTATTTCGGATAGGAATAAATAACTTCCATCCAACGTCATTCGAAGAGCGCAAGGCTGTTCGTGAAATTTACATCCGAAAATATAATTGCGATATTCAAAAAGCATCCGATAACACAATGATAGCACTGGAAGGCGGAGCATTCTGATTTTATAATCCCGAAGAGTAAAATAATAATATGAAAATTAATATCACAAAGTTTGTCTCATCTATAGTGGTATGCCTTCTCGCAGGCGCGATTGGCTCGATTTTCACAATGCCTGCGATTGCTGGTTGGTATTCCACTCTAAACAAGCCAGCGTGGACGCCGCCTAACTGGGCATTCGGCCCAGTATGGACCACGCTCTATATTTTGATGGGTATTTCGCTTTATCTAATATGGAATACGCGAGTGAGGGGTGTGAAAACGGCAATGGGAATTTTTGCTGCTCAGCTAGTTCTGAATGTATTGTGGTCATTTTTGTTCTTCGGCTTGCAGTCGCCATTGCTCGGGATGATTGGCATAGTTGCACTTTGGATAGCTATACTGGCTACAATTATAGTTTTTTACAGAATTAACAGACCGGCAGCGTACCTGCTGTTGCCTTATATTATCTGGGTGACTATTGCGAGCGCACTTAATTATTCTGTGCTGATTTTGAACACCTAGATGATATGCTCGTTTCTTATAATTTTTATCTGAGAAAGACTTCCAAAACCTCCGACTTTAGTCGGAGGATAGGATACAGAAAGCTTTCTAGCTGTCATCGTTCAGAAACCCACAACTTTAGTTGTGGGTTATATAACGAACGATATCATGTAGTTCATTTGTGATGCACTGAAATTTTTTTATCAGAAGCGAAAGCATTTAAGCCTGTTGCTTTCAAAATGTTTTGAAGGCTTTTTATCTCTTCCCGCAAAATATAGGCAAATAAAGTGTTGGGGTTTGTTTGAATGAGACCTGTGAATTGTTTGGTGGTTGGCGCAGGAATGATGGGCAAGATTACTCCACCACTCATAAGGCAGGCTGGCGGTAATGTTTACGGTGTTCTTGGTATTGATTCTACAGAAGTTGAAAGACTTGCATCTCAAATAGAATTGGCTGATGATGTAGCGAGGGGCGACTTCGGGGACTATGATCGGTTTCTTAAGGATGATCCTAATGTGGATGCTGTTTTCATTGCAACGCCGAATTTCATGCATGCTGAGATGGCGATAAAGGCAGCGCAGGCTGGAAAGCACGTGTTCATCGAAAAACCACTGGCAACAAGCATGGTGGATGCTGAAAATATCTATGCTGCTCTAATGGATGCCAGGGTTGCGGCTGAGATAAATGCGCTTTACAGACACCATGAGATGTTCGGTTACATGAAGGATGCCATAACCAGCAGAAGGCTTGGAACACCGGTCTGGGTAGAGATGACCTACCAGCAGGACTGGCAGATGGATCCTGATACTGATATTGGCTGGAGGCCTGTGAATGAAATTGCAGGCAAGGGCAAGCTCACAGGCGACTTGGGCGCCCATGTGCTCCAGAATACGTTCGACCTATTTGATGGCGCTGAGATTATTGACTTCAATGGAAAGCGGTATAATGTTCATCCTGTCAGGTACAAACTAAAAGGAGGAAGTGCCGAGACATTTGGCGGCGGTGGCATTCCTTCGCATGTAGAACGGCCTGATTTGTACGAAGAAATGGACATGCTGGATGCTGATAAATATTCTGGTGATGATATAGCAACAGCAGAGTTCCTGCTTGGCATGCCTGGTGCTGCTGGGGTCAGGGGACGCTATCTGCTTGACCAGGTGATTGCTGGCCATAAAAACGATTACCGCGTTTCTATTCTCTTTGAGAAGGGAAAGGTTTACTGGGAGGCTGAGTATCCTAATCATGTGATCGAATCAGGCGCAGATGGTGTGGATAAAATAATACAAAGAGGGTCTGCACCCGGAATAACAGGAAGGCCGCCTGGCCATCCAAAAGGCTATGGCGATGCACTGACAGATAGCGTGGTTTCCATGTTCCGCAAAATAAAGGATGCAGGTTATGGCAGGCTTGATGATGCGACGCTGGAAAGCTACACAGGCAGGAACATTGGCGATGCTGTAAAGACAACGAGAGCAATAGCGCGCTGGAACGAACCTGCATTGATCCCGATTCTGCTGATTCCGGCTCAAAGTCAATAGTAGATCACATTCTAATTAATTAAAATTGTAATGGAGGAGATTTTATGGAAAGATATACGGGAAGTATACCAATTGGGTTTCTAACTGTTCCTTTTGCATCGATGACATTAGCAGAGGTTGCAAAGTTTGGCGGAGAGAATGGTTTTGAATACCTTGAGGTTGCTGCATGGCCTTCAAGAACAAGCAGAACTGAGGGAGAGGCAGCTTATGTTGCAAATCATCTCGGTGACCTGAGTGATTTTACGCGGGCAAGGGCTGATGATATTAATGCAGCTGTAAGCAGAGCTAGTATGAATGGTATTTCTTCTCTGGCTTTTTACGAGAACATGTTGACCGCTGATCCTAATGAAAGAGCATTCTATCATGAACATCTGAAAAGGGTTATTGACGCAGCTTATTTGCTAGGCGTTCATCTTGTTGGTACATTTCCCGGAAGGCATCAAGATATGACTGTTGACGAAAGTCTTAAAGAATATGGAAGGGTTTTCCCAGAGCTGGTTGCTTATGCATCGAACCAGGGCGTAACACTGATGTTCGAGAACTGCCCGATGGAAGGCTGGATTCCCGGGAAAAGAATAGGCAGCATAGCATATTGCCCAAAGATGTGGAGTGCGATACTTGAGATCACGCCTCTCATTGGTCTTAACATGGATCCATCGCACCTGATATGGCAGGGCATAGATTATGAGCGAGCTGTTAGGGAGTACAGTACAGATATAGTGCATGCACACGCCAAGGATGTAAAGTTGTTAGACACATATATGGAAGGGACCATTGGCGAGGACCGACCTGAAACTGGCTGGGGTCTTGGATTATACGAGCACAGGATTCCTGGCCAAGGCGATGTCAACTGGGAAAAATTCACGAATGCACTGAGAGAAATTGGCTACAATGGTGTGCTTAGCGTTGAACTAGAGGCGCCGCAGTATAAGCCAAGGGAAGATGCTGAACTGAGCAAGCTTGGTATTGTAACTGCACGCCAGAATCTGCTGCCGTATTGCAGACCAGTTTCAAATTAAGCGATGCAAACGCTTGAAATGTAGAAACAGCTGGAAATTATTTAAGCAATTACGCTAGTAATTGTTGATAGATGATGATATGGCGAAAGATGTCAGGGTCGTGATTGGCGAGGAATTTCATCCAGCCCATCAGTTCATGACGCTTTTCTACATCTATCTGTTTTCCCTGATTTTCATAATATTTCTCTTGGTTGATATGCCGGTCTTAATATTTGCCCCGATTATCGCGGGTACGGTTATTTCTGCCATCCTTTTGTTTGTGCTGATTTTTGTATCATACTGGATTCCGAAGTACTACAAAACCATGGTCTACAAACTCACTGACCATGACATGACTTGGCGTCGTGGTGTATGGTTCAGGAAGACAGGGATAGTGCCCTACAACAGGATAACAAACATTGATATTGACCAGGGACCAGTATCCAGAAAACTCGAAGTCGCCTCGCTCAAGATACAGACAGCCGGCTATTCAGGTCAGACAACCACGGCCGAGATACGGATAGAAGGCATGACACACTTCGAGGAGCTGCGAAGCACGATAATGAGCTACATACAGGGGAGCAAGCCTGTGGGCGTTGTCGGGACGTATGAAAAGGAAGACAAACTGCTAAATGAGCTGGTCAAGATAAGAAGGCTGCTTGAGAGACCTCCGAGGAAATGAAAAACAGATTAAATTACACATTTTATATTCTTCAATGGAAATAAATTTCGTTAGTTTTAATTACTAGTGAAATTATGTAGTTGTTGTAGCTGTGGTAACTGCGAAATTTTCCACTATGCAGGTATTGCCGTTAAAACATTTTCCTTCACCACAGTCACACATTTTTACTGTGCGGCTGTTTTCCGGCGAGCAGCCGCATGCGCCAATCAGACAGGTGTTTGGAAAGTCATTAGATGATTTGCAGCACAATGCTGTTGTAACAGTTCCGCCTGAATTTGTACAGGCTTGGTCAACGGTCTCTGTGCAGTTTTCTTCCCATATGCGGATGCACTTGCTTTTGGCTTCGCACCAGCTATAACCCGCCGAGCCAATACAACCGTGCGCATCTCTGTCGCCTCCGAGAAATTGCTGGTTTTGTACATAGACATAGGATGCCACAGCCAAGATGATGACTAACACGAGAATTGCTATTATGTATTGCACTTTCATAATTAAAATTGTTTTCAATCTGATATAAAGCTAGCGGGATGTTAGGGTTTCTGCCAAATACACAACAAAGAGAATAATTTTTTTCTTGATTCGCGGAATCTTTATATATAAGATGCGGCAATTGAAGTTTATGGTGAATGAAAAAAAATTGGACGAATCGGCATATGCAAAAATAGTCAAGGAAATAGCGGCTCATGGGGAATTGATAAGGACGCGCCAGAACGAGAAACAGGCTGTTCTTGACCATGTTGACAGCGAAAAGGCGAGCTACCATCAGGGCAAGATTGCCAAGAAGGGCTTTGAATCTTCAGTCAGGAAGATAAACAAGGAGCTTTCTAATCTGGACAAATCGATAAGAAAGAGTGTAAAAAACGCTGAAATTGCGTGCAACAAAGCCAGAAGAATGGCCGCTGCGCAGGCTCCAAGACATTTCCGGGCAACCATGTCCGGATTGAGAAGCGTCGCTGCAAAGAAGAAATAGGCACCATTGAGCCGAATTGATCTACTTTTAGACATTGCTTTCTTTTTTTGTTTTAACAACTAGTTCTAAAATTAATATTAAAAGATTGTGCATTAGAGATAATTTGATTATCATGGACATAGTTCATTGCAGCCATATTCTTGTCAGGACAGAGCAGGAAGCAAAGCAGATATTTTCTGAACTGCAGAAGGGCGCAGGCTTCGCCAAACTTGCTGAGCAGAAATCGCTCTGCCCATCACGCAAGAATGGTGGCGACCTCGGCTTTTTTGGCCGCGGCCAGATGGTCAGGCCTTTTGAGGTGGCTGCGTTCGCGCTGCAGAAAGGACAGGTATCCCAGCCGGTCAAAACAGAGTTCGGATGGCATATTATAAAGAGGCTGGAATGATTTTGTAGTATTTATACTTTTTTTTTTCTGTTCACTGCGATTGGAAATAAATAATTTTCCAGGCATTCTATTGTCACAGCAGATTTCGCTGGTTTTAGTGGGGTTTTTGCGTGGCAGAAAAAGGAAACAAAAAAACGAAGGCTAGGCCGGGTCACAGGATTGAGGTCGGGTTCAAGCCAGAGTTTGACACTTCTTCTAAAGGCATTACAAAAGAACTCAAGGAGGTTGGACTTCCGGTCGAAGATGTGGTGGCTCTGAATGTTTTTACAATAGAAAAGCCAATGTCAATCCAGATGCTTCAACATCTAGGAGAAGAGCTTTTTGCAGACCCGATAACGCACAGATTTTCTGCGGACAGGCCGCTGATATCAGAGGGGTTTGACTGGGCTGTTGAGGTCTACTATCAACCTGGTGCGAAGGACAATGTAGGCGAGACATCCGCAAAGGCAGTGGAAACTATTACAGGAGAAAACTTCGCGGAGGGCGAGGCTGTTTACACATCACAGCTCTACCTGATAAAGGGAGATGTCAAGAAGAGCGAGCTGGAAAGAGCTGCCAGGGATGTTCTTGCAAACGAGGTAGTGCAGGCGTGGACCATCACCGGCCATGCAGCATATCCATATGGCCACGTGGTTCCATCAAGGAGGGTGATGCTCGACCACGAGCCAGAGGCAAAATATATTCCGCTCGATGTTTCAGACGAAGTGCTGATGAGAATAAGCAGCCCATACGATGAGGAAAAAAATCCCGAGGGAAGGTCGCTCGCGCTGAATCTCACTGAGATGAAGGAAATACAGAGATATTTTTCTCAGACCGATGTGGTTGAGCGAAGAAGAGAGTTTGGATTGGAAGCCACCACTGATGCTGAGCTTGAGCTGCTCGGACAGTCGTGGTCAGAGCACTGCAAGCACAAGATATTCAACGCAAAGATAGATTACAATGGAGCAGTGATAGACAGCATATTCAGGACATATATCAAGGATGCTGCAGAAAAACAGAAAAGAGCATTTGGCGACAAGATTGTTTCCACGCTCTGGGACAACTCAGGCGTGATACAATTCAGCAAGGACTGGCTGTTCTGCTTCAAGACCGAGACGCACAACAGTCCTTCGCAGGAGTACCCGTATGGCGGGGCGATAACAGGTATTGTTGGCGTGTACAGGGACCCGATGGGAACCGGACAGGGCGGGAGGATAATTTACGGCGGATATTTCTTCTGCACAGGCACGCAGGATTACAACGGCGAGCTTGCGCCAAAAATTCATCCGAAAAGGTTGCTTGAGGGTGTCAGAAAAGGGGTGCAGGACGGCGGAAACAAGAGTGGAGTCCCGACGCCCATTGGCGGCACGTACTATCATGACGGCTTCATCGGCAAGCCAGCAGTCTATGTGACAACAGGTGCGCTCATACCCGCGATGGTCAATGGAAAACCGGGTCATGAAAAGGAAGCAAAGATTGGGGACCTTATCGTGATGGCTGGCGGCAGGGTTGGAAGGGATGGCATACACGGCGCAACAGAGTCGTCGATGGAATCAGGAAAGTGGATAAGCAAGGGGCATGTACAGATAGGAGACCCGTACACGCAGAAAAAGGAGCAGGACTTCCAATTAGAAGCAATGGAACTCGGCTTATACAATTGCATCACGGACAACGGTGCTGGCGGGCTTTCATCCTCAGTCGGCGAGATGGGAAATAATTTCGGCCGGCCGCGAAATAACGATACTGCTTACGGTTTCACGATGGACCTTTCGAAGGTTCCGCTGAAATATCCCGGTCTCGATCCGTGGCAGATACTTGTATCTGAGTCGCAGGAAAGGATGTCTTTCTCTGTGCCGCCTGAAAAGATAGGCGCGTTCATGGCGCTTGCGAGGAAGCATGGTGTTGAAGCAACTGTCATCGGAGAATTCACGAACACAGGCGCATTCCACGCCACATATGGTGACAAGACTGTTGCTTACGTGGACATGGAGTTTGTGCACGAAGGCGTGCCACAGATGAATCTCACTGCGAGGTGGCGCACCCCAGAGGAGCGCGGTTTGAGGGAGCCGGATATTCCTTATGTCGCTGACCACAATTCTCTGCTGAAAAGAATGCTGGCGAGGCCGAACATCGCAGGCAAGGAATACATCACGAGGCAGTTCGACCACGAGGTGCAGGCAACGAACGTAATAAAGCCGCTGGTCGGCAAGCACAATGATGTCAACAGCGATGGCGTGGTGCTGAAGCCGCTCTACGATTCCTACGGAGGGCTTGCGCTTTCGATGGGATTCAATGCTGATTACGGGGAGATTGACACAGCGAACATGGCTGCGTACGCAATGGATGAAGCAATCCGAAGGATAGTCGCATTGGGCGGGAGGCTTGGAGACATCTACTTCAACAGCAACGTGTGCTGGCCAAGTCCATTACCATCGGAAAGCAACCCTGAAGCAGAATACAAACTTGCACAACTGATACGCTCCAACCAGGCGCTGCATGACTACTCACTCGCGTTTGGCGCGCCGAGCATCTCCGGGAAGGACAGCATGTCAATGGACGGAAAGATTTCCACAAAGGACGGCGGGGAGAAAAGGGTGTCTGCGCCGCCGTCCATCTTGTTTTCCGGCGCCGGAAAAATTGCGGATATCAGGAAATGCGTCACAATGGATGTGAAAACGCCAGGCGATGCTGTGTACATTCTTGGCGAAACCAAGGATGAATTGGGCGGCTCTGAATTTTACCGTTCGATCGGAGAGACTGGAAGGAATGCCCCCACTGTTAGTGCGAAATCATTCAAAAAATTATACAACACAGTGAGCACTGCAACAGACAAAGGACTGATAAGGTCGGCGCATGGCGTGTACAAGGGAGGGCTTGCGGTCGCGCTTGCGCAGGCATCATTTGCAGGCGGTTACGGAATGGATGTCAACCTAACTCTGGTTCCTGGTTATGTCAGTAGCGATACTAAAACGCTCTACTCAGAATCAGCAGGCAGGTTTGTGGTGACGGTGAGTCCTGACAAGGTTGCGTCATTCGAGCAGGTGATGGCTGGCAATACATACAAAAGCATTGGCCATGTTTCAGACGATGAGCAATTGCGCATAAAAGGATTTGCAGGAGATTACATCGTAAACGAAAACATCACTGATCTGAAATACGCATGGCAGGAGACGTTCAGGAATTATTAGAGCGGAGGATTTGAGATGGAACAATTGTATGTACCGAGAAATGGCCCAATGAATGTGGTTGTATTTTTTTCAGGCGGAGCCAGCAGCCTAAAAGCCATGCTGGCAGATGAAAATTACGGAAAGCTCTACCGCGTTTCAGGCGCTTATACTGACAAAGCAGATGCAAAGGGCAGGCAGCTGTGCAGAGAGAATGGAATTCCAGAATTGTTCATAAACCGGGCGGAATTCTATTCAGAAAGGGGACTGCATTCGGGGGAGTGGAATTCCCGCGAAATATTTTATGAGATGCTAGCAAGTGAAATAGCGCGATTCAGTCCTGACGTGATATGCCTTTCGGGTTACATGCACATTGTTGCTGACTCACTGCTGTCAGAATACGAGAACAGGATTCTGAATGTTCATCCTGCAGACCTTACGATTTTGACTGGCCCGACAGCTTCTAGGTTGGATGCTTCACAACTACACACAGCAGAGGTAGAAAAACTCAGGACTACCAATGAATTGGTGCGCAAATTCAAGGGAGAGGATGCTGTTACCGATGCAATTGTTGCCAGAGAGCGGTCGACGAGGTCAACAATACATATTGCTAGGAGAGAATTTGACGAAGGACCCATTATTGTGCAATCGAAGCCTTTTTTCGTGGACAGCGGAATTTACTATGCAATTTCCCATGGATTGACTGGTGCGCTCGATGAGTATGCATCTTCTCGTCAGGAGAGAATGAAATTAGAAGGCGATGGTCCTGCTTATCTTAAGGCGCTGGAATTTATTTCCAACGGGCAGATTGCAGTTAATGGTGATAGAGTCTTTTTAGATGGCAAGAGGTTGCCTTATTGTGGGTTCAGGTTGGGATAGTATGGCTACACCAAATGTTTTGGTTTTGTATGGTCACGGCATAAATTGCGACAGGGAAACGGCGTATGGCTTTGAGCTGGCTGGAGCCAATGCGGAGAGGGTGCATCTGAATACACTGAAAGATGGGGACGACAGCATAAGAGATTATCAGATTCTCGCACTGCCAGGCGGTTTTTCTTATGGAGATGATATACATGCAGGCAAGATTCTGGCTGTTGAGCTCAACTATAAGTTAGGCGATGACCTGCGAAGATTCATAGATGATGGAAAACTGATTATAGGAATATGCAATGGGTTCCAGGCCCAGGTAAAGTCAGGCATGCTGCCTGCGACTGATGGTGATTACAGAAAGCAAACCGTCACGCTGACGGACAACGATTCCGGACGTTTCATCGACAACTGGGTCTATCTTGAAGCCAACCCCGAATCGCCGTGCGTTTTCACGCGTGGTGTTGATGGCATCTATCTCCCCATCAGGCATGGCGAGGGAAAGTTCGTGCCAGGCCCGGGCATTCTTGAAAAATTGAAAGAGAACAACCAGATTGCTTTCAGGTACAAGCCGGGCTGCAATCCCAACGGCTCGATCGATGACATAGCAGGGATATGCGACCCCACAGGAAGGATATTCGGAATGATGCCACACCCAGAGGCATTTCTGTTCCCTGAAAATCATCCACGATGGACAAGGGAGAAAGTCACGGTTGAAGATACAGGACGAAGAATTTTCCAGAACGCGGTTGATTACTGGAAATAATCATCGTATTCTTAAAGCTTGCCCGAAAAGTGAATATCATGCTGGAAAGAAAAAAAGCGCTCGAATTGCTGAGAGAAGCACTGAAGTCAGAGGAGCTCGCGTATCAGATTTATATGAAGCAGGCGGAAGGACGTGACGGAGATACGAAAAACCTTTTAATCAAAACAGCGGATGAGGAGAAAAAGCACATGACAACCATCTCGGAAATCATAAAAAAGCTGGAGAAATCAAAGGATAAATTTGTGTGATTCCATGAAAAAGAAAGAAGTTCTGGATACAATAAAGTTTCTAAGAGAAGATCTTGAGCTTGAGCTTGGTCTTGAGTCTAAATACCTGAATCTCCTTCTTGCCATCGGTGACAGGGAGATAAAGATGAAGATAATTGAAATGCTGGGGGATATATCCAGCCATTCTGTCAGGTTGGTCAAGATGATTCATGAGCTGGAAAAAAGCCTGCTCTGAATCTCAATTTAAAGCTTGTTTCTCAAATGCTTTTATGAGAATACGAATATTATGTTCACTTTGCATATTGATTTTTTCTGCCATCACACTGGCCACGGACGCACCGAAGTGGACAGGAAGCTATGTGAATGACTATGCAGGTGTCATCAGCAGCGCGGATAAATTTGTTTTAGAAGGCATGCTGACTGAGCTTGAAAGAAACACGACAGTGGAGTTTGCCATCGTGACGCTCTCACAGATTCCGCAGGATGAGACAAAGGAAACGTATGCCTACAAGATTTTCAACACATGGGGCATCGGCAAGGAAGGCGAAGACAATGGATTGCTTCTGCTCATAATCGCAAACAGCACGCCCGGCAACCGCATGCGGTTCGAGATCGGCTACGGTCTTGAAGGTTATATCACGGATGCTGCTGCAGGACGGATGCTTGATGATGCGCTTCCACACTATAATGCAGGAAATTACTCGCAGGCAGCTTACGTGATTGTTGGCGATGTCAAGAATGCGCTGGAAGGAAAATACATATCTGGATACAAGGGTCCGACTGCGAGCGGCTGGATCAATATTCTGCCTTTTTTGTTGCCGCAGCTCTTGTTTCTCGGATTTTTTCTGGCATCCATAGCCTTTGCGATTCGTGGCGTTAAGCCAAGATGCCCAAGGTGTGGCTCTACCAAACTCACACAAGATGGCGATTACTATATCTGTGAGAAGGGGCACAGATTCAAGAAAAAGAAGGCGAAGACATGGCACGGCGCCCTGGTCGGCGCAGGCGCCGGCGGTTTCGGCGGCGGAGGCTTCGGCGGAGGCGGCTTTGGCGGCGGAGCTGGCGGAGGCGGAGGAGCAGGACGATGAAAAGAGCAATACTTACTGGTTTCGAACCATTCGGTCCTTATTCATTCAATCCAGTGCAAGACACAGCAAGAGAATATGATGGAAAGATAGTAGATGATGTAGAAGTTTTAGGTCTGGTTTTACCATGCACCTATTACGGGTCCTTTGATGCGCTGTCTGAAAATATGAACCGTTTCTCGCCGGATATCATTCTTAGCACAGGGCTGGCATCGCGCGTCCCCAGAATAAGGTTTGAATCGATCGGAAGAAATGTCATGGATGGAAAGTACCCGGACGCAAACGGAAGCAAACCAGACTACGAGCCTATTGTCCCTGACGGGCGACCATGGTATCCCACGAATTCAGATTTTCGTGCACTAGTAAACGCACTTCGTAAAAACGGAATTCCTGCAGAAATTTCTATTGACGCGGAGGGCTTTATTTGTAATTCTCTGCTCTACTTGACTGCAAGGAGAATACATGAAGAAGAACTTGCAGTGGGATACGCGTTTTTTCATACTCCATGGACAGACGACTATCTTGATAGAATTAAACTTGAACACGGAAAGGTAACAATCAAAAAGTGCGATTTGAGAAAGGCTATAGAGGTAACACTCCATGAATTAACCAGGTAGATTTTATGAACATACTTCTGACAGGCGCGAGCAGCTATGTTGGAGCGCGCTTGTACTTTGATTTGAAGAGAAGCTTTGACGTGACTGGAACTTATCACTCGACAAGGCTTTCTCGGGATTTTGTTGAACTGGATATCACCCAACAAAAAGATGTTATTGAAATCGCTAGAAAAATAAAACCTGACGTTATCGTGCACGCGGCAGGCAATCCAAATACCCGATGGTGCGAAGCGAATCCCAGAGACGCAGAAGCTATCAACGAAAAGGGCACCAAACATGTGGTGGATGCTGCGAACGCGGTGGATGCTGGCGTTATTTACATCTCTTCTGTTGCTGCCATTGACCCGGTAAATGTTTACGGCAGGACAAAGCTGGCAGGCGAGGAGCATGTCAAGAATGCCGCGTGGTTCGACATACTGAAGCCATCTCTCATAATCGGCTACAGCCCGAATACAACGAATGACAGGCCGTTCAACCGCTTGTTGAGAAATATTGATGACGGAACGCCAGCTGTATATGACACATCATGGAAATTCCAGCCCACGTGGCTTGGCCATATCTCGGAAGTGATAAAAGGAATAATAGAGAGAAAAATTGAAAACAGGATAATTCCGATAACCGTGCCTGAGTTGAAAACGAGATATGAAGTCGCTAGAGACATCCTTTCACCTTTTGGTATTCACATAGCGCCAAGAGATGACAACGATAAGACTCCTGTCGTGAAGGTTGGGCAGGACATGCTTAAAGAAATTGGTCTTCCAACCTATAGGTATTCTCAAATCATAGAGAAAATCGTGGATGAGATAAAACACAGGGAGCGGTATAAGCTGGCCGATGATAGCCAATAAATTAATATTTCAAGGCTCGGCGTGGTGGCGAAGTGGAAACGCGAATGCTTGCAAAGCATTTATGCGCAGGTTCAATTCCTGCCCGCGCCTTCAAAATAATGATAAAGATTGGTGAATTCAATATGCCGAATGTTATTAACAAAACCGATAAACTTATACTAACAGAGGAGGATTTGACTAAACTTGGTATTTGGAATGAATATAATTATCTCCGTGCACAGCTTTGCAATGCTGAACAAAGAAGAGATTGTATAATTATTCAAGGTTCTGCTTTTGTGGTACAAGGAAAAGCTTTTCTGATGGTTGGGGTTGGTGGTATCGACTTTCTTGACTCTCTTGCTCAACTTGATGAAGTTGATGGTATTATAGGTAATAACAATGCCCTTTTTATATCCAAAAATTTTGACCATGTCTATTCTGCTCATACTACCGAAGAACTCATTAAGTGTTATGAATTAGAAGGGTCTCCTTCTGATATTAAAATTAAATTCCTCGATGATGCTCCTCTAGCGCCGATAATTTTTATTTTAAGAAGTTTCAAGACCCGAGATGAATATGATGCAGCAAAGAAAAAAGTTGGTAATATTCTTTTTGAAGTGGCTAATACTTTCGCGGGGCCACCTGTCCGTTACGCAGGAACTTTAAAATCAAGACTTAGAGGAAAGTTCCTAGCTACTGCTAGGGTTATGCATTGCGCCCGTCGTCCTACGGTTGAAAAGAAAGAGGTGCTTTTTGACTCCTATGATAAAGTTCGAAGAGCGATAGATAAATTCAGAGGATATTTCGCACTTGTTTATACTTTATGGAGCCAAGAAATGTGCGATGCAATCGGTATGGGCAAAACTAGAGAACTTTCTGAAACATATAATCCAACAGATCCAATCACTCCCTATCTTCTAAAAATCGCTAAAGAGTTTCTTTAAAGCGGTTTGCTCGCACTTGAAATTTCTTTCAGGTATTATCAGCAGGATGATCGATGAAATAAAGCAGAGAAAGCGATACAAGTTGCCAAATTAATCGGTTTTTAATATTTTGGTGAAAATTTATTAGTGATGTATAATGAACAGATTATACCGGGTTCGTGATGGAGCCATAAGGCGAGTGAGAGTCACTCCGGATGGAAATGATAAGTATAGTCTCGCCTTTGTGCACGATTCCCGTGCATCCGCATATCCAGTTGAAACGGTTGTTCTAGCCGGGTCACCAGATTTTATTCGCGCAAATTTTGACCAATCTGATAAGTCTTTGCAGCCAAAGCCCGAACGGGATTCGTTTATGGAAAGATATTTCAGGTTGGCATCAAAGTACGACGATTCAGTCGTCTTTGTTATTGGCAGTTATTTGTTTAACACGCAGACAGGTCATGACGCATTATTTCCTGTCATTCCTGCTAGGATTTCTGAAGGAAGAAGCAAACCTGGAGAATACGAAAGTGTTAACAGGTCGATTTTCTGGTATGATGGCGAAACCGAAAAACTGACATATTCTGCTGAGAAATCTGCTCCTTTTGAGACAGCTTCCCTTCCTTTCACAAGAGAAGACATGGTCATTGATCCCAAGGATCTTTTTCTTCTTACAGGACCGGAGGGATATAGAGGCGCTGGTAGTCTCATGGCGAGCAAAGCACCGCGCACGTTGGATATCCATGAGATTGCTGCAATAAATAGCAATGAAGTCCTGAACGGTATTCTGAGATACGACATTAAGCATTTCAGGAATTTCGGATTGCCAGAAAGTATTGGGCCGAGCCATTTGGTGAGGGTTTTTGGCTTCGCGATTGGAGATAGCCTTATTACTTATTGGCCGATTGCTAGATTTGGTTGCAGGAAACTAAAATAATTTAATATTTAAAGTTGTCGCTCAAATTAGGATTTGATAACATGCCTAAAAAAGTGGTGAAAGTTGAGCCGGCAAAAAAATTTCCGACTAAATGGATAGCCACAGGCATCGTTGTTCTTGTGGTGCTCATACTTGTTGCATGGTTTGTAGGCACGTACAATGCTATCATTGCTGCTGACCAGAATGTTATAAAGGTATGGGCAGATGTCGAGACGAATTATCAAAGAAGGGTTGACCTGATACCGCGTCTGGTCAATACAACAAAAGGCTACATGCAGTTCGAGCAAGGCACGCTGACAAAGATAACCGAGCTGCGCAGCCAGTGGATGGCTACATCCACGGAGGAGCAGAGGGTGGCTGTGGCAAACCAGCTTGAGGCCGCGCTGAGAAGCATCATACTTACCTACGAGAATTATCCTGAGCTGAAATCAAACACCGTCGTGACCGGCCTGATGGACGAGCTTTCAGGCACAGAAAACCGCATAGCTGTCGCAAGAATAAATTACAACGACGCTGTGAGAAACTACAACAACATCGTGAAATTCATACCATCGAATGTGATAGCGGGCTGGATGGGCATGAAGGAGCGAACACCGTTTAATGCAACCACGCCCGGAGCAGAGGAAGCGCCCGGCGTTGATTTAAACGTGGAAGTTAGCTAAACTATGTTTTTATTCTTTCTCTGACAAAACTGGAATCAAGCAGGGATTCAAATGGAAGAAGATATAGCAGAAATCATTGGAAATGTAGTTGGTGATGGAAGTTTGGTGAAAATGAATGATGGTAAAATCAGATTTCAATTAAGAGGTCATTTATTGGAAGATAAGGACCATTATGATAATTTTATTGTACCGACTTTTAATCAAAAAATAGCAATGCCATTAACAGGAAGAAATGTTGGTATTCTGAAATATACAAAAAGAAATAGCTATGGCATAGGTAGTGAAAGTAAAAGTATCGCCAAATTTTTAAGAGATCTAGGTATCAGCCTCGGCACTAAAAGAGAATTAAGCATTCCTGATTGGATAAAATCTGACAAGAAACTCTCCATAGCTTTTTTAAGGGGTTTAATGGATACAGACGGTTCGGTATACTTCAATAAAAGATATACCGAAATAAATCCAAAATTTCAGAAGGTGATTAGAATAGAACTAGGTTCTACATCAGGCAGATTAATACAGGATGTGTATACGCTTATGCGTTCTCTTGGTTTCAAGACAGAATTAATAAAACCATACGAGAAAAAGAAAGTAAATGAAAGAACATTATTCAGAATACGTATTGGCAATAAAAGGGATATTGAAAAATGGATTTCCGAAATAGGTTTCAGGAACCCGAAACATTCAACTAAAGTTGAGCTATGGAAAATTTATGGCTTTTGTCCGCCTAAGACAACACTATCACAGAGAAGGCAAATACTAGCTGGAAAATTAGAGATACATTCATTCTATAAAGAACCCGATAACACACCTTAAATGTTTATTTTATTTAATAAATCAAATAGATAAATTTCGCAGGGGTGTCCGAGCGGCCAAAGGAACAAGGTTGAGGACCTTGTGGCTTAGAACATCTGCTGAAGATGTGAGCAATGCCTTCGCGAGTTCGAATCTCGTCCCCTGCATTTCATGCTTTTATTCTTCATTGGCTGTAATGATCATAAAAATACTAATCAAAAATATAGTATTTTTATAGGTAAATAATGAAAATCATTATAATTATATTTTATCATTAATATCATTACCCATAATAACCAATTATTTCAGTTATTAGTCAAAATTGACACTTGTAGCTAATGAATTATTTTAAATAGTTTAATGACCCTAGTTATTGGGCTGATTAGCATGAATGAAGAAAAAATGGATGAAATATCTAAAAATTTAGAAATACTAGTCAAGTTGAGTGCAGCGAATACAATAAAAGACCATTCATTCAAGGAGCAGGTTAGGATTCTATCACTGGTCGGATTCAAACCTAGAGAGATAGCAAAACTCGTGGGCAAGTCCGCGAATAATGTGCGTGTTACGTTAGCGTTGTTGAAAAAGGAAGGTAGGCGGTGATTCAATGGTAAATGAGGAACTTGAGGAACTTCAGGCAATAAAGAAACTGTTGGTTTTGTCATTGATTAAACAGGGCATGACAACAGATGACGTCGCAAAAACTATCGGAGTTCATGGCAGAACTGTCAGGAGCTGGATTCCAGAAGCGAGAAAAATAAGAAAGAAGTAGATGACAGATATGAAGGAACAAAAACAGGGTGAAAAACTTAGCTCAACTGATAGGAGGTTGGATGCACTATTGCGGTTCTTGATAGAGATGAAAAGAAGCGACGAACCATTTACAGATAAAAGAGCTGCAATTTTACTCAATTCTGTTGGGTTAGGAGCAACAGATATTGCACGAATACTGGGTAAAAAATCTGCTACAGACATTTCCCAATATCTGTATACTAATAAAAAAATAAAGAAAAACAAAAGGAAGTGAATAACATGCCGGAATCAGACCCAGCTCTGAAGGCTCTAAAGAGAGTGGAAGAAAAGGTTGATGAAATACATGGTATGTTTTCCGTTTCCAACAGAGCCATGAGAAAACAGGTGCTAGAAGAACTTATAGAGTACTTCACAAAACCAAAACCCCAAAAAACAGCGCTAAATATATTTCTCATTCTTGATGGGAAAAATAGTCGTTTATGGTATATAAAAAATCTGAGAAAAAAGAAAATACGGGTTTTGCCAAATAACTTCTCTGCCGAATGTAGAAAGCTAGTGAAATTAAAATACATAGAAGCCGTGAAAATGGGCAGAATCAGGACATACAGAAGAAATCCGGAATATGATAGACTCGATATACCAAAAGATTTAAAGAAAATTCTTGGTAAGAGGGGATTAATTGCCTGAGATTTCATATCAAGATGTCAGGAAACGAGTACTCGCAGCAACCCTTGATGAGATGCGTGGGTTCAATGATTGGGATGAGTTTTCCTGTAAGTTAACAGATACGATAGCGCTATTGATTTCCACGTATAGATTTAGTAGGCACGTTTTCAACAAAGAAATTAGGAAAATAAGAACGAATTTCTTTAGAGATAATAATCTGAAGAAAAGAGATTTTTTTCAAAGATTATTTCAAAGATTTGAGATTTTAGATGAAACTCTAATCTCACAAGAAATATCATTAAATAAAATAAAAAACATCAGGAAAATTCCCAGAAGAATAAAAATAATAGTTTTTAAAAGGGACAAGGGAAAATGTAGTAATTGTAAAAAACTAGGTATTGGAGGATTAATGTATAAAATTAATTACGATCACGATTACCCGTTTTCTAGAAATGGTACCAGTTTGACTCCAGCGAATGTAAGGTTACTTTGTCTCAAATGTAATCTAAAGAAATCTGATAAAATAGAATAAGATCGATGTTTCTTTCTATTCCTTCTCAGGCAGGTGAGGCTCGATGTGGATGTTCACGTTTTTTATGTTCGGCATCTCTTTCATCAGGCGCTTCTTTACGTTGTGAGAAACAGCGTGCGCTCTCCTTACTGTAATTTGCGGAGAGACGTGCATGTCCAGGTCAATGAAAATCTTCGCGCCCGCCTGCCTGGCCCTAAGGTTATGGAAGCTCTTCACTCCCGGAGTGGATGCGACTATTTTTTCTATCCTTTCGAGAACCTCATCAGATGGGCTCCTGTCAGTCAAGACATTAATAGATTTTTTGCCCAGGCCATAGGATATCCATAGCATCAATAGTGCTACGGTTATTGCGGCTATTGCATCAAAGACAGGAAATCCCAGCAGCACGAACCCCAGTCCTATGATTACTGCCAGCGCTCCCCACAGGTCTGTCGTGAAGTGATATGCGTCTGCTTCAAGTGCAGCACTGCCGTATTTCTTGCTGGTCCGGTGGAGATATCTCGAAAGGAAGTAGTCAATCCCGATAGTGACAACCATTACTACAAGGCCGAGTTCGGTTGCTTCTATTTTTCTTGGGGCAGCTATCCTGCTCAATGCCTCGTAAATTATGAGAACGCTGGTGACTACTATCAGTATGGTCTGCGCGAATGATGAGAGGTTTTCATACTTCTCATGACCATAGAGGTGCGTTTTGTCAGCAGGTTCCTCGGCTTTCTTGATCCCTGCGTACGCGAACAATGAAGCAAGCATATCAAATACCGAGTGCGCAAGCTCCGCGAGTATGGCCAAACTGCCTGTCAACACGGTAACAACGCCTTTCAGCGCTATCAAGAAAACGTTCACGAATATGGAGAAGGAGGCAGCGCGGAGCTTCTTACTGCCCTCGCTGCTAGCGTCTTTATCTTTTTTGACTGGCTTTTTCATAAAAACCCAAATCTCACGTTAGGTAAAAATAGTCATGGCAATCTTAAATACACCGATAGTTTTTAATATTTTCCCACCGAGTGTTATCGGTTGGTATGTTAGAAGTAAAACGATGTTTTGAAGAATGCAGATACGCACGTGAGGTAGAAAATAGGGTGCCTGTGAAAGCCGCCTACTGTGCAGAGGGAACTGTCGTGGAGATATATGGAGGAAGCGATGGAAGAGTGCATCTCACTTCTAAAGATATATGCAGGACTTGCGGATACTTTCATTCAAGAGGCAGACCAGCATCATGCGAACATGTCAGCCCGCTTGAAGAATTCGTAAACGGGCCACGGCCATACTCTCCCAATAAATAATACTTCGGGAAATAATAAATACTATCGCGACAATTTTTAACTATCTGAAAAAGACCTTCTTCAAAAGTCTTTTTAGCTTGCATCATTCATAATTCATACTTTATTTATTAACAAGTATGAATTATTATAGGAATGATATAATGAAAGCTGCTCATATGTTTTTATCAGGCAATGTTCAGGGCGTGTTCTTCCGCTCGTTTGCAAAGATGCATGCCACCAAGCTTGGCATCCGCGGCTACGTCCGCAATTTGCCTGACGGCCGCGTTGAGGTGTGGGTTGAGGCCGGCGATGACAACCGCCTGTTCGAAATAATCAAAAAATTGAAGAAAGGGCCTGAGGGCACGAAGGTCACACACTCGATATTAGAGTGGAAAAAACCGAAGCGCTATACCAGTTTTGAGATAGTGAGATGAAAAATATGGATATGACAGTCAAGCAGCTTTTGGATATGGTGATGAAGGACTTGAAGAAATAATCATAGAAAATGGCGGTTATAGAATTGGCGTAGATTTTATGACCAATCAGCCCAACTATCTGTGTCCTGTGGTCGATGCTTGCGCCGAACCCTGCGTTGGCTATGTTGGATAAATATCTTTCTGGCATTTTCGCCCGCATGGGGTTTTTGTGCAAAGCCTTCGCGTTACGAACCTTTATATAGTTTTTTCTTGAGTATATAGAGAGTTTCATGAGATATCTATCGGCGTAGATATCGAGAATTTTACAGGGTAGTTTTGTTACGATGATCCTGTTTGGAATCACTTGCAGGGGTGCAAGTTGATTAAGTTTGGCGTAACTGGGTTTTTTCTAAGTTACGCATTAATATGCAATTTAAAATATTGCCGCAGAAATTTGTCATGCTGTT
>Ga0315293_10000213_pt1 | contig 51571 bp, 50 predicted proteins | sample YL17G13_20_MG_FD_203071 | JGI IMG/M metagenome (GOLD analysis project Ga0315293, IMG submission 203071) | Sediment microbial communities from Yellowstone Lake, YNP, Wyoming, USA - YL17G13_20 | ecosystem: Environmental > Aquatic > Freshwater > Lake > Sediment | place: USA: Wyoming | collected... | reverse complement strand
TGGCGACCCTGATCGGCGACCCACCCAACGTGCTAATTGGCTCGGCGGCCGGTCTTTCATTCACCGATTTTCTGACCCATTCCCTGCCGATTGTTGTGATTGTCTGGCTGGCGGCGTTATTCCTCCTACGCTATTTGTTCCGCCGTGAATTGGCCGTGCGCCCGCCCAAAGCGAAGGCGGTGCTGAAGTTGAATCCGGCCGAAGCGCTCAATGATCGCAAGACGGCAGTACGTGTGCTGATCGTGCTGGGCGCGGCCATCCTGCTCTTCTTTGTCCACCACCTGCTGCATCTCAGCCCGGCCTTTGTGGCCCTGGGCGCGGCAGCAGTGGCCATGGTTTGGGTGAGACCAAATGTCAATGAGACATTGCAACGAATCGAATGGAGTGTATTGATCTTCTTCGCTGCCCTGTTCATCATGGTCGGCGGATTGGAGGCGGCTGGCGTACTGGATGCTTTGGTGCGGCTGATGGAACATGCCGCCGTCATACCGCCAGTGCTGTTTGGCGTTCTGCTCATCTGGGTTGTGGCGGGACTCTCGGCAGTTGTGGATAACGTGCCGATCACTATTGCGCTCATCCCTGTAATCCAAGGACTCGGCGCGGGGGGTATGGATATCAATCCGCTGTGGTGGGCGTTGGCCTTCGGCGCCGGCTTCGGCGGCAACGGTACGATCATCGGCTCGACCGCCAACATCGTGGTGGCAACCCTCTCCGAAAAGACGCGCACGCCCATCACCCCCAAACTCTGGAACAAGCGCGGCCTACCGGTCATGCTGGCAACCTGCGCGGTGGCGAGTGTTCTATATGCGATTGCTTTTCCGCTGTTTTAGCTACCACAAAGGCGCAAAGAAAAACCTTTACACTCTCTGTGCCTATGCGGTGAATTAGAGGCGATATGACCCTCATAAACCCTTTCCAAAAATGGCAAGACTCGACCCTCAAGAAATCCCTCCAAAAGATCCCGGAGCGGAAACCGCGCTTCGAGACCTCCTCCGGCATCGAGTTCCCGTGTGTGGCGATGCCTATTGATGAGGAAAAAGATTACGTTGAGAAACTCGGCTTCCCCGGCGAATACCCCTTCACGCGTGGCATCCAGCCGACCATGTACCGCGGCCGGCTATGGACGATGCGCCAGTATGCCGGTTACGCCACTGCCGAGGAGACCAACCGCCGCTTCCGCTATCTACTCGCACAGGGGCAGACCGGCCTCTCAGTCGCCTTTGATTTGCCAACCCAGATCGGTTACGACGCCGACGATCCCATCGCGCAGGGCGAAGTGGGCAAGGTGGGCGTTTCGATTTCGTCCATTCGCGATATGGAGCAGTTGTTCGACCAGATCCCGCTCGACAAGGTTTCGACTTCGATGACTATCAACGCGCCTGCGGGCGTTTTGCTGGCGATGTACATTGCGGTGGCGAAGCGTCAGGGCGCGGACATGCGCGGACTGCGCGGCACCATCCAGAACGACATTCTCAAAGAGTACGTGGCGCGCGGCACGTATATCTTCCCGCCCGCGCCGTCCATGCGGCTTATCACAGACATCTTCCAATTCTGCGCCGCCGAAGTGCCGGATTGGAATACGATCTCGATTTCTGGCTATCACATCCGTGAAGCAGGCTCCACCGCCGTGCAGGAAGTGGCGTTCACACTGGCGAATGCGATTGCGTACGTGGAAGCCGCGCTGAAGGCGGGTCTCAAGGTGGACGACTTCGCACCGCAACTCTCGTTCTTTTTCAATGCACACAACAACCTGCTCGAAGAGGTTGCCAAGTTCCGCGCCGCGCGCCGCATGTGGGCGAAGATCATGCGCGAACGCTTCAAAGCCCAAAAGCCTTCCAGTTGGCAGTTGCGTTTCCACACGCAAACCGCAGGCTCCACGCTTACCGCGCAACAACCCGAAAACAACGTCGTGCGCGTGACTCTGCAAGCTCTGTCCGCCGTCCTCGGCGGAACTCAAAGCCTGCACACCAACAGCATGGACGAAGCCCTGTGGCTTCCCACCGAAAAGTCTGTGCGCGTTGCGCTCCGCACGCAACAGATCATTGCCTACGAGTCGGGCGTCGCCGATTCGATTGACCCGCTGGGGGGTTCGTATCTCATCGAACATCTCACCGACGAGATCGAAAAAGGCGCCAGCGACTACATCGCCAAAATTGACGGGATGGGCGGCGCGTTGCAGTCCATTGAACGCGGCTACATGCAGAACGAAATCCAAAACGCCGCCTACGCCGCGCAACAGGCGATCGAGAGAAAAGAGCAGATCGTGGTGGGCGTCAATCAATTCCAGGTGAAGGAAGAACTGACGCTCGAACGCCTGAGCGTTGACCCTGCCATCGAGGTCGCGCAAAAGGCGAGGCTGAAGGCTCTACGAGAGACGCGTGACGGGGGACGAGTGTCGGAGTTGCTCGAAAAACTGGAAAACGTGGCACGTGGCACGGGGAACTTAATGCCGTTATTCATCGAATGTGTCGAAAACGACATCACGCTCGGCGAGATTTGCAACACCCTTCGCGGCGTGTGGGGTGAGCATGTGGCGCAGGGGTTTTAGTTCGTAATTTGTTGTAAAATTGGAAGTGGAAGGAGTAATCGTATGATAACCTTTGAAACCACCATCCTGCGCGAACTTGCTGATTTGCCTGAAGCGCGCCGCACCGATGTGCTGACATACATACGATTCCTGAAACTTGGCTTGGCCGATGAAAAGGGAATCGAAAAACGTTTTGATGAATCGTGGAAAAAAGTGCGCGCCAGGGCAAAGAAACTCAAAATTACGCGGGAAGATATTGATGCCGAAATCCGCGCCGTGCGGGATGGCAAATGAGACGCGTCGTCATTGACACAAATGTTATGGTTTCAGCCTATCTGGGTAGAGGGCTGGAGACCATTATCATTGCATGGACAGCGGGAAAATTTACACTGATCGTAAGCAATCAAGTTGTAAGCGAATATCTCGAAGTGTTAAGACGCCCGAGATTCAAGATCGCTCACGACGAGTTGGATAATTTCGCCGCGTTGATTCTAAGCAAAGCAGAGTTTGTTTTACCAGAAGAAAGCATTCCTGCTGTAGAAGCCAACCCATCCGACAACAAATTTATAGAAGCTGCCGTTGCAGGACAGGCAAACTACATTGTCAGCGGTGATAAGCATTTGCTGGATTTGAAGGAGTATAAGGGCATTTCCATCATCACGCCGCGCGCGTTTTTGGAACAACTTGGGGAGTAGAACACGTGGCACGTGACACACCTGCCCTGAGCGAAGCCGAAGGGTGGTACTTGACACTTTCCATCATCAAATGCGTTGAGAATGACATCACGCTCGGCGAGATTTGTAACACGCTCCGCGGCGTGCCTGCCCCCGTTCTTCGCGAAGCACCCTGCGGGTTGGAGGTGGAGTGAGTATGTAGCGGAGGGGTTTTAGAAAACCATTAGGAGGCTGAGATGAGAAAGCTGACAGTGTCAATTTGCTTGCTCGTCATTTTGCTGACTTCTTGTACACAAGGAAGTAGCGTTACTCCTGAGAGTACGTTGACAATCACACAAACACCGATAGCAACAGCAACGTATACGCCGAGTCCGACGGCGACGAATACGCCTTTCCCAGATCTAGAGGGAAGGCTGTTCTTTGACATGAACGGCTCTGGGCTGCCTGATGAGACTTCTTTCGATTATGATCAGGCTCGGTTGAATAGCCCGTTGAACAAGCTGGAGTGTGATTATCTCTCAGCGAATCCTGACTCATTCTATCAGCCAGAGCAGGTTGTTGGGTTGCAGAAGGTGATAGATGACTATATCCGCGATAATCCTGATACCCTAAGGGACCAATTACATCCTGTTCTCCTAAAGGTATTAGGTGATTATGTAAATGCACATCCAGGTATCAAGGATGGAGATCTTCTCACAATGGATGAGCCAGGGCTTCCTGGCTATACTGTGTGCGTGCAAAGTGAATGTGCTCAGACAGATCAGGAAGGAAGTTTCTCTCTTCCTAACGCAAGCGGAGCCTCAAGAGCAAGTATAAAAATAACTGATCCATATGCAGACTTTCCTGCCTGGGCGATGAGATACATCAATAATTGGAAAGGTGCAATTGTTATCAAGGCATATACGGTAGCAGCGGACCCAAAGGCGATTGCTAGACTCGCCAATATTCCTGGATGTGATGTAGACCTGGCTGCGCTTGTATGTAAGCTTGATGGAGACACATTACAAGTAAGGGATCAATATCTCAATGACACAAGTATAATCCTAATTGATAAAGGCACTTCAATCAAATCAGGCGCAGACAACAATGTTGGCTTGATGCAAGGGTTCCTTACGCTGCCGTTTGTGAGTGAGCAGGTGCCGAGGCCGTTTATATGGGGTTACTTTGATATAATTGGATATCGTATCTTCGGAGGTAATTTTCAATATTTTGATAGTTTAGATGGGATTGCACTAAGTTATAATGGGAGGTATAGCCAAAGAGGAGAATTATCTACTCTTACTGTGGGCGTTGAGGATAATCATCCTGGATATGATTACATAATCAATAGAGGAGATTTAATTATATCTGGTACACCAACCTCTACAGTATTCTATACTACCACACAGCCCCAGGAAACTGAAATACGCTTACATACATGGTTTAACGATCCAATATCTCAAAATAAAGATGCGTCCGGCTATGGGCACCTTGATGTTAGATTGGTCGACGTAGGTCAAGTAATTTATCGTGGACAAATCCTTGGATTAGGTGGTAGTTCAAATATGCATCCACCTGCCCCATTGTTACATTATGATTCTGAACAGATAGTTCCAGAAGGTTGGAAATATTTTGATATGTATAGATACACGACAACCAAACTTGATCCCTTATCTGAGAACTTCTGGGGTAATCCTATAAGCTTATGGACTAGCGATAATAACCCACAATTTTCACTTCCGTGATTTTACTCGGGAATTACTCGCCCGCCCCTTCCGCCCTCGCCTTCGGCGGGGCACCTCCCCAAAATCCACAATGAAAAGTTTTATTATTAACCAATCGTCCGCTTATGGATTTGGGGGAGGACGGGTGGGGGTAAGGCGCGTGCGTGGGCGCGGGTTTGCGCAAGTCATGGTTTCGCGGAGACACCTTCGGCAGGTTTTTGCGAGGTATAATTTGGGCAAGGAGAGTCCGCTATGGTACTCAGCGAAAAAATCCAGGAATATATCCGGAAACTTCCGCAGTCGTTTCAGGAAGAAGTGCTGGATTATTTAGAGTTCCTTCTTACCAAAGCAGAGCGCGAAGATAAGGAATGGTCGCGACTCTCGCTGGCGTCAGCAATGCGCGGCATGGAAGATGAGCCTGAACTTTACACGCTCGCGGATTTGAAGGTCAAATACTCATGAGAAGTGCGGGGTACATTGTTCTATTCCGCTTTCCACAGACGGATTTAGCCGACGATAAACTGAGCCCCGCGCTTTTGCTTGGTAAACTTCCAGGCGATTACGACGATTGGCTTACCTGCATGATTTCATCGCAAACGCGTCATTATCTGCCGAACTTTGACGAAATTGTTCAAGAGGGCGATTCGGATTTTGCTCAAAGCGGATTGAAACTTGAAAGCGTTATCCGAGTCGGAAGATTGGCGGTTATTGAAGGTGAACTTCTGCTCGGTGAAGTTGGAAAGATTTCCAACGAACGATTAAAGCGGGTCAAAAGTCATCTTGCAGATTGGATTTTGGAGTAAAGGTCGGAGTTGAAAGATTCCGATTTTTTGTTTACACGTCCGCGCCTGCTTTGGCGGGAAATTGCCCCCTCCGCCCTAGCGGGAACCTCCCCCAAATGCGACCCCACCCCAGCCCTCCCCAAATCCTTTGGATTTGGGGAGGGTGCCGCGTAGCGGCGGGAGGGGTTGAGGGGTAAAATCATGCCATGCCGCCGAAAAGAGCAAATCCCAAAGGCTATGAACGCGCCCGTCAGTTGAGAAAAGAACCGACGCCCGCTGAAAGAAAACTGTGGGCGTATTTACGTGGCAATAAATAAAATGACGTGAATTTTCGAAGACAACACGCCATTGGCAATTACATTCCTGATTTCGTCTCAATCAAAAAGAAATTGGCGATCGAGTTAGATGGCAGTCAACATCTTGAACAGGAAGAATATGATATTGAACGAACCAAGTATTTGGAATCGCAGGGGTATAAAGTAATTCGATTCTGGAACAACCAGGTGGTGAACGATATTGAGGGTGTTGTCCGTGCGATTGAAATGGCGCTAAACGACAAGTAAATTGTCGCGCCCGCTTCGGCGGGGCACCTCCCCCAAATGAGACTGGGGTTCGTCGGATTTGGGGGAGGACGGGTGGGGGCAATGCGCGGCATGGAAGTTGTACTTTTCGCAGATCGGAATTTGGAGTAAAAATCGGAGTCGAAAGGTTCCGATTTGTTTTGCAGGCGCCGAAGTATCTGTGAGGGGGCAACTCGTGAGGAACCAATCGTTCCCCCAGGCTCTCGACGATCATCCCTGTTTCTTTTTGCAGCTGCGCTCTGCCACTCGCTTCCAGGCCTGGGTGGGCTGTTCGGGCCGCACCTGGCGTTGTGTTTCCTTGCTCAAAGCCATGGCCATATCCTCGAGGATAGCGTCCAGCTGAAGACAGAAGGTATGCCTTACCTGCAGAGACTGGGCCGTGCTTGCTTCGAGGCCAATGATCCCCCTAATCGTTAGCGGCGGCGCGATCTTTTCGCTGCGCGAGTAATTTTCGGATGCGGGCGTGACGTTCGCGCGTCAGCGGGTAGAACCAGGCCGTCAAAACTGCACTAAATAAAAGCACCGCGCCTAAAGGGCCGATCAGGACGCGGATGGCTGTCAGCGTGGCCGGCGACTGCGTGAACGTGGTCGCGCCCTCCGGCGGGGTCTGGTAGCCGAACCAGCCCATTACCTGCAAGGCGATGAAGATCGCCAGCGCACCGGTCAGCTTGCGGACGAAGTTCTTGACACCGTAATAAATCCCCTCCTGGCGGCGGCCGGTGCGCAGCTCGTCCCACTCGATCACGTCTGGGAAGATGGCGTCCGGCAGGATGTGCGCAGCCGAGACGCTCAGCCCGGCCAGGAAGGACATCCAAAGCACCAGCGTGATCTGTCCCGGCCGCACCGAGAAAATCGCCAACTGTACACCGGCCCAAAAGACCATCCCGATGATATAGGCGCTGCGTTTGCTTAAGCGATGTGAGAGCCACAGCCAGAAGGGCAGGGCGATCACCGCCGTGATGAGCAGGATGGCAAAGACCGCCGATTCGAGCGGCAGGGAAATGCCGAGCAGCGTCACCGAGAAGAGCAGATTGCCGCGCGCGATCCAATAGAGCAGGTAGAAGGGCAGCGCCAGCGCCACCAGGTCGAAGGTGATCCAGTTCAGCATGTAGATGGCGGTCGCGAAGCGGAAGGGGATGTTGCCCCAGGCGGTGCGGACAGTCTCGCGGAAAGGGATATCCGGTACAGTTTTGGTCTCAGTCGTAACGTATTTTTCGCGCACCACGGCGAAGATGAGCAGGTATGGGATGGCTGCAAGCCCGCCGAACATACCTGCTACGAGAAGGTAGCCCTGCTGCTGGTTCAGGCCGGCGCTCAATGCCGCGTCTACGATCATCGGCGCGGCGACAGCGGTCGCCAGCGAGGCCAGCAGGTTGAAGAAGATGCGGAAACTGGTCAGCGTGGTGCGGTCATCATAGTCGGGTGTCAGCTCAGGCAGCAGAGCTGAGAAGGGCACGCCGCACAACGTTTCGAACGTGTCGCTGAGCATGAAAGCCAGCGAGACAGTGGCTGCCAGGGCGATCTGGTTGTGCCAGGGCGGCGCCCACCACAGCAGCATGAAACTCAACCCGAAGGGGATGGCGAAGATCAGCAGGAATGGGCGGCGGCGGCCCCAGCGGGTGCGGACGCGGTCGGTGAGCATGCCGACCAGGGGATCGTTGACCGCGTCCCAGATGATGCCCAGCAGCGCGGCGACCGAGGCCAGGCGCGGCTCCAGCCCAACCACGTCGGTCAGGAAGATGGCGTAGAAGATCTGGCGCAGGGTGCCGTAGCTGGATCCGCTCCAGTCGCCGGTGCCGTAGACCAGTTTTGTCCAGAAGGAAAGGCGGTTTTCTTTGGGCGGCGCTTGCGTTGATGTGCTCATCATTATCCTTTGAACAACCGTGCGGTGCGACGCACTACTTCGCAGCGCGTTCTTTCCGCCGCGCCAGCAGGCGGCGGATGCGCGCGTGACGTTCGCGCGTCAACGGGTAGAAGGCAGCGGTGAGCACCGCGCTGAAAAGCAGGATCGCGCCGAAGGGTCCGATCAAGAAGCGGATGGCCGCCAGGGCGCTGGCGGGTTGCATAAACTGGGTCGCGCCCTCAGGCGGAGACTGGTAGCCGAACCAGCCCAGCACCTGCAATGCGATGAAAATGGCAATCGCCCCGGTCAGCTTGCGGATAAAGTTCTTGATGCCGTAGTAAATCCCCTCCTGGCGGCGGCCGGTGCGCAGTTCGTCCCACTCGATCACATCCGGGAAGATCGAGTCGGGCAGCACATGGGCGTTCGAGACGGAGATACCTGCAAGAAATGCCAATAAAAGGATGGTGGTGGTCTGTCCAGGCTGGACGCCGAAGATGAGCAATTGGACAACTGCCCAGAAAGACATCCCGATGATGTAAGCGATGTGCTTGCTCAGGCGTTGCGATAGCCAGACCCAGAACGGCAGGACGATAACGGCAGTCACCAGCAGGAGGCCGAGAACTGAAGATTCGATCCTCATGCCGAGCGCCTTTTGCAGCAGATTGCCGCGCGCCACCCAGTAGGTCAGATAGAACGGCAAGAGGAGGGCGACTAGGTCGAAGGTCGTCCAGTTGAGGATGTATATGCCGGTAGCAAAACGGAAGGGGATGTTTGCCCAGGCCGTCCGCACGGTCTCTCTGAAGGAAACGCTCTGCTCTTTGCGGATCTCTTCCTCGGGACGGACACGCTCGCGCACGACGAAAAAGATGAGCAGGATGGGGATGACTGCCAGCCCGCCGAACAGGGCCGCCACGATCATGTAACCCTGCTGCTGGCTTGCGCCGGAAGCCAGCACCGCCTTGACGATCTCAGGCGCGGCCACTGCGGTCACCAGCGAGGCGAGTAGGTTGAAGAACATGCGAAAACCGGTCAGGGATGTGCGCTCGTCGTAGTCGGGGGTCAGCTCGGGCGTCAGCGAGTAAAGGGGGACGAAGATGAGCGTCTGGAACGTGTCGCTGAGCATGTAGGCCAGCATCACGGTGGCTGCCACGGCGAGCTGGCTATGCCAGGGTGGCACCCACCATAGTATGATAAAAGCCAGTCCGTAGGGGATGGCGAATAATAGCAGGAACGGGCGGCGCCTTCCCCAGCGCGTCTTGAGCCGGTCGCTGAGCATCCCAACCAGCGGATCGTTGACCGCGTCCCAGAGGATGCCCAGCAGCGCGGCGAACGAGGCCAGGCGCGGCTCCAGCCCGACCACGTCGGTCAGGAAGATGGCGTAGAAGATCTGGCGCAGGGTGCCGAAGCTGGAGATGCTCCAGTCGCCAGAACCAAACGCCAGTTTTGTCCATAATGAAAGGTAGCGCTTGCGGGGTTTGACTTGCTCTACGGTGCTCATGAGATTCTCCTTTGGAATTACCTTGTCATCCCATCTAACAAATCTAACACCATCTCCTTCAAATCCCCTCGATTGGGAAGTGTGCCGATCAGGCCATAAATGGGCGCCAGGCGTGAGGGCAGACCGCCTCCGCCGCCCAGCAGGGACGAGACCTTGCCCATCAGCCAACTGACCCATTTCTCCGGCAGGATGTGCGTCAGGAAATCGGCAAGCATAATCAGGAATTTGCTGGCCGTCTTGCGCAGGCTCGGCTTACGCACCACGCCCGCCGTGGCGGCCAGGTCAGACAGGAACTCGTCGGCCACGGCGGCGTGCATGTAGTTGACGGTCATATGCAAGCAGGCGGGGAAATGCTGCCGGTCGAGGTGCCAGCCGCGCAGTTCCAGCTCGTCGGCCACTTCGTTCACATCTATTTTGGCTGAAGCAATGGCAAAGACGCTCATCTCCGGGTCGCTGAGCACTGTCAGGCCGGGGATGGCTTTGATGCCCTCCTGGAGATATTTGGCTGTCTTCATCACCGTATCAGTGATGTGCAGGTAGCCCTCCTCGCCCAGGTAGTTCATCAAGGCCCAGGCCGCTGCCACCGGCCCACCGGCGCGCGAACCGGTCATGGTCGGCGAGGGGTAGATCCCGCCCGGCCAGTCAATGTAGACGAACATCTGGTGGCGGCGCAGTTCCGGGGTCCGGTAGAGAACGACCGAGGCGGGTTTGGCGGCGTAGCCGAATTTGTGCAGGTCGGCAGACATCGAGGTCACGCCTGGCACGGAGAAGTCGAAATCCGGCACGGGGTATCCGAGCTTGCGCACAAAGGGGAGCATGTACCCACCCACGCAGGAATCCGTGTGGAAGAGCAGGCCGTGTTCCTGGGCCAGGGCAGCCAGCTCACGAATCGGATCAATCACGCCGTGCGGGTAGGAGGGGGCTGAACCGACCATCAAAATAGTGTTCGATGTGATGGCGGCGCGCATGTCCTCCACATCGGCGCGGAAGTCGGCGCGCACCGGCACGTGGACGGCGCGCACGCCGAAGTATTCGGCTGCCTTGTCGAAAGCCGGATGCGCGGTGAGGGGCAGCACCATCTCCGGTTCGCGGATGCCAGGGCGGTGAACCCGCGACCAATCGCGGGCTGTCTTGACCGCCATCAGCAGCGACTCGGTGCCGCCGGTGGTGATATTGCCGCATACGTTCTGGTCGCCGCCGAGCAACGCGGCGGTCATGGCGACCACTTCGGTCTCGAATTTACGCAGGCTGGGGAAGGCGGTCGGGTTGAGGCCGTTCTCGGCGAAGAACATGGTGAAGGCCTCTTTGAGCAGGTTGTCAATCTCGTCGCTGATGTGGTAGACCAGCCCGAAGACGCGCCCTTGCTCCCACTTGATGTCGTGGTCGCGCGCGGCGCGCATGGCTTCAAGCACACCTTCTTTGGAACGACCTTTAGCAGGAATCGTCAGCATAGCTCCTCCTTCGGAGGCTATTAGTATTACAGCGCAATGTTGCTTCTTCCTGTGTCATTCTGCCTGCCCTGGCGGGCTAGGCCAGGGAGCGCCCCGATGCTCTTTCGGGGCGCGAAGAATCTCCCGTTTGCGGCGTGGAGATCCTTCGGGCGCAAAGCATGCCCTGAGTGTTCTTCGAAGGGAACGCGCCCTCAGGGTGAAACCTCGAAGAAGGTTTTCATGAACATTGCGTTGTAATATTAGTTTAGCACGAAATTCAGCACAGAGACATAGGTAACACAGGTGAAACCTCAGCCCGCGATATAATCACCCCATGCCTGCTCGATCCCTGGCCGAAAAACTCAAATCTCTGGGCGTCAAGATCGGGACCTCAGACCTGCTTCCATCGCAGCCTAAACCGAAGACGGGCGTTCCCATCGAAGACGTGGTGGATGGACGCTATATTGCCACACCTCAGGGCGATACCTTTGTTTACGAAAACCACTATCCGCTCGATTACCACCACGGCATTGTTCCCCTCTGCCCCCCTGCTCCTCTGCACACACTTGCACAATGGGCCAACGACATGCGTCTCGCCGACCTGCCGCTCGAAGCCTTTGCCTATCTCGACACCGAAACCAGCGGATTGGCAGGTGGAACCGGCACGTACGCCTTCATGGTTGGTGTGGGACGTTTCGAGGGTGAAACCTTTCGCCTGGTGCAGTTCTTCATGCGCGATCCATCCGAAGAAGCGGCCTTGTTGGAAGCGCTGGCTGATTTCCTCGCCCCGTGCAAAGCATTGGTTACTTTCAACGGCAAAGCCTTCGACGCGCCGCTCTTGGCTGCACGCTATACGTTACACGCTACTCCATCCCCTTTTGCTGACTTTGCCCACCTCGACTTGCTGCCCCTCGCCCGCCGCCTTTGGCGCGACCGGCTACCTTCTCGCGCTCTCAAGTACCTCGAAGAAAACGTGCTCAACGCGCCGCGCACGGTCGAAGAAGTGCCGGGTAATGAAATCCCGTATCTCTACTTCGATTATCTCCGCACCGCCGACGCGACGCCGCTGAAAGGCGTGTTCTATCATAATGCTATGGATGTGGTCGCCATGGCCGCCTTACTCAGTCACATCGCCCACATGCTGGCCAATCCGCTGCACGAATCCATCGAACATGGTTTGGATCGCATCGCGCTTGCCAAACTCTTCGAAGACCTGGGTAAGTGGGACGAAGCCGCCCGCCTCTACGAGCGTGGCCTTGAGCAGCAATTGCCCGAAGCCGATTTCTGGCAGGCGGTGCAGCGACTGTCCATTTTGCAGAGGCGACGCGGGAACCTGGAATCGGCAGTAATACTGTGGGAAAAAGCTGCCGCAGATGGTCACATATATGCTCATGTCGAACTCGCCAAGCATTTCGAGCATCGCGTGCGAGATTATGCTAAAGCCCACCAGTGGACACAGAAAGCTATGGAGTTGGCGCGAGATTCGTCACTGCCGGCGTACATGCAAAAGCATTGGCTGGAGGAATTGAGTCATCGGCAAAGAAGGCTGGAAGGGAAAGTGATCGGCAAGTCATGAGTGATGGACCCAACTCCCGGCCCCCTTCCCTCGGACCCCACCCCGAACCCCTCCCCATTTTGGGAGGGGTGTAGCTCCTTTCCCCTCGGAGAGAAGTCAGGAGGGGAACTGCTCCTCCCCCCGCCTGCCCTGAGCTTGTCGAAGGGTGGGGGGAGGTTGGGAGGGGGTCCTGCAAGCAATCAACAGAACATGATGCCCACCCCAAAAACCTCCTCTGCGTCATTTTGGCAGCCTTACAGACATAAGATACAATAAGGGCATGAAAGGATACCTTTCCTCTATCCTGCTCATTCTTATAGCTTCCTGTGCTGTTGCCTCGCCAACCCCTTCAGCAACTCCCAGCCTGACCCCAACACACTTTCCCGGCCCGCCGCGCGTCCTGGCGGTCGAATCCTTCCTGGCCGATATCGCCCAGAATGTAGCCGGTGACCGGCTGACGGTAGAGACCCTCATCCCGCTGGGCGTGGATCCGCACGCTTACCAGCCGACGCCGCGCGACGCGGCCAAGGTTGCGGATTGCAGCGTTTTGATCGTCAACGGCGCGGGGATCGAAGCCTTCCTCGATCCCCTGCTTGCCAACGCGGGCGGCCAGCGGACAGTCATCACCGCCTCGGCCGGGCTGACGCCGCGCCCCGATCCGCAAGGCGAGCATCCCCAAGGCGACCCACACTTCTGGCTCGACCCGAATAACGTGATCGCGTATGTGGAGAACATCCGTGACGGCCTCTCCCAGGCTGACCCGGACAGCGCCTCAGTCTACGCCGCCAACGCCGCCGCGTACATCGAGCAATTGAAAGCCCTCGACCAATGGATCACGCAACAGGTGGCCACCCTCCAGCCGGAGCGCCGCCTGTTGGTCACCAACCACGAAAGCTTCGGCTATTTTGCCGACCGCTACGGCTTCACGGTGGTCGGGGCGGTCATCCCCAGCGTCAGCACCGACGCCTCGCCGACTGCCCAGCAAATGGCAGCTTTGATCGAGCAGATCAAAGCCACCGGCGCGCTAGCTATCTTCCTGGAGATGGGAGCCAATCCCCAACTGGCGCAGCAGATCGCCGCAGAGACAGGTGTAAAAGTCGTGACTGACCTATACACACACTCGCTTTCCGCTCCCGATGGCCCCGCGCCGACTTACATTGACATGATGAAGTACAATGTCAGCCGGATCGTGGCCGGATGCCAAAGCTGAGGGCAGCACTAGCGCTGGCCGTCGGCTGGCGAAGGATTCCCCCCCCTTTCATCCCCTCATTTCCATACTTTGAAATGGGGGGACAGAGGCGGGCAGTGAACTCCAGAAATCATGATGAAACCAAGCAAATCTTCCCACGTTGTGCCTTACGCCCACGTCCACCACGACCCGGATGCGCCCATCCTCGAAACGCAGCGGCTGACCGTGAGCTATAATGGCCGCCCTGCGTTGGAGGCCGTGACCTTTCACCTGCACGCCGGGGAACGCGTCGCCGTCGTCGGGCCGAATGGGGCGGGGAAAAGCACCTTGTTCAAAGTGATCGCAGGCGTCCTTCCGCCGACGAGCGGTGAAGTCAAGATTTCCGGCTACGGTCCGCATGGTCACATTTGCATCGCCTACGTTCCGCAGCGCACACAGGTGGACTGGCATTTCCCGGCCAGCGTGGCCGACGTGGTCATGATGGGGCGCATCGGCCGGGTGGGACTCTTCCGCTGGCCGCGCCGCGCCGACTGGCAGACCGTCCGCGTCGCGTTGGGTGCGGTGGACATGCTCCCCCTGGCAGGCCGCCAGATCGGCGAGCTTTCCGGCGGGCAGCAGCAGCGTATGTTCCTTGCCCGCGCCCTGGCGCAGGAGGCCGAACTGGTGCTGATGGACGAGCCGCTCAACGGCCTGGACGCTCCCTCGCAGGAAGCCATCCTGGGCGTGCTGGATGGACTCCGCCAGCGCAAGATCACCATGATGGTCGCCACGCACGACCTTGGGCAGGCGGCGCGTTATTTCGACCGCGTCCTGCTGCTCAACCGCCGCCTTATCCGTTTCGGACCTCCTGCCGAGGTGTTGACGGCAGATAATCTGGTCGCTGCCTACGGTGGTGGTTTTCGTTTAGATCAAAATGGGATGGTGCTGGTGGATGAGTGTTGTCCTCCCGATTGACGATTTACGAGTGAGCAAGAAAGGAGATGGGTTTGAACGAGAAAGAATTCAAGGAAAGAACGAAGCAGTTGGCACTGGCCATTATCCGGTTGGTGGAAGATTTGCCGAGTACAAAGGCTGCCGATATCCTTGGTCGTCAGATGCTTCGCTCGGCAACCTCCATCGGCGCGAATTACCGGGCTGCTTGCAGGACTAAATCTACGGCGGATATGATTAATAAACTAAAGATGGTCGAGGAAGAAAGTGACGAGACACTATACTGGCTGGAATTGCTCACAACGAGTGACATCGTTCCACCAGCAAGAACAACCGACCTGCATAAAGAAACTAATGAGATCCTTTCCATGACGGTTGCCTCCCTAAAGACACTCAGAGGCCGCCGGTAATCGTAAATCTGAAATCGTAAATCCAAAATCGTAAATCGAAATGTCCTGGCTACTCGAACCTCTTTCCTACCCTTTCATGCAGCGCGGCCTGATCGCAGCCGTTCTGGTCGGCATTGTCTGCGCGGTGGTGGGCGTGTACGTCGTTTTGCGCGGCATGGCCTTTTTCGGAGACGCGCTGGCGCACGCGGTGCTGCCTGGCGTGGCTCTTGGCTATCTTGTCAGCGGCAGCGGACGTGAGAACCTTTTCTGGTGGGCGCTCGGTTCGGCCGTGTTCGTCGCCCTCGCTATCGGGCGCATCAGCCGCCGCGCCGGGATCAAGGAAGATACCGCCATCGGCATCCTCTTTGCCAGCATGTTCGCCCTGGGCATTGCCCTGATCTCCACTGTCCGCAGCTATACCGTGGACTTGAGCCACTTCCTTTTTGGTGACGTGCTCGGCGTCTCGACCCGTGACCTGCTCCTGACCGCCATCTTCGGTGGTGTTGTATTGCTGGCGATCTTTCTTTTCTATAAGGAATTCCTCGTTCTATCCTTCGATCCTGTCCTGGCTGCCACCTTGCGCCTGCCGGCCTCTTTGCTCAACAACCTGCTCTTCGTGCTGATGGCGCTGACCGTCTCGGTCGCCATGCAGACGGTCGGCGTGGCGCTGATGGTGGCCATGCTGGTCACCCCAGCCGCCACGGCCTCGCTGCTGACGCGCCGCCTGTGGGCGATGATGCTGGTCTCGGCCGCCATCGGCGCGCTTTCGGCGGTGACCGGCCTCTATCTGAGCTACTACTTCAACGTCGTCTCCGGCTCGGCCATCGTGCTGACCGCCACCGCGATTTTCCTGCTGGTCTTCCTGCTCAATCCGAGGCAGGGGATATTGAGAAAAAGAATTTAACACAAAGGGCTTGATAATGGAAATTGCACCTACAAACCCAAGAAAGAGGAGCGATTGCCTGCCCTGCCTACTCATTACCCTTCTCTCATCCCTTTTCCTCGCCTCATGCGCCGCCCCTACCCAAGTCACCCCCTCTCCTACTTCCTATGTCACTCTCTCTCCCACTCCCCTCACCTCCCCTGCTCCCCCTCCCTCACCTACCCCCTCGCCGACGCCCATTCCCCTTGCGCGCCCGCAGTATACCTTGAACCTGCTGATCGACTACACCCGCAAGGCCGCGACCGTGGAGGAGACCATCCTTTATCCCAATCTGAGCGGCGAGAGCCTGCCCAATTTAATGCTGGCTGTGGAACCCAATCTCTGGATGGGCGGTTTCAGCCTGCAGGATCTGGCCGTTGACGACATCCCCATCAGCACATATAACCTCGAAGGCCAACGCCTCGAGATTCCTTTGTCTCAGCCCCTCGAGCCGGGAAGCATCGTGAAGCTTTCGCTGAACTTCAGCCTGATCCTGCCACAGATGCCGGCTTACAGCGATCCCAATGATGTCCGACCGCAGATTTACGGCTACACCTCCCGGCAGGTAAACCTGGTGGATTGGTACCCTTTCGTCGTGCCGTACATTCCCGGCACAGGCTGGGTCTTGCACAATCCCTGGTTCTATGGCGAGCACCTGGTCTATGATTCCGCAGATTTCGATATCCTTGTCCATTTTGGTGATGCCTCCGAGCCGAAGATCGCGGCCAGCGGCGTCGAGCTGCCGTCCGGGGATGGCCGCCATTTCCGCCTGGAGAACGGCCGCACCTTCGCGCTTTCGTTCAGTAACCTCTACGAGGTCAAGAGCGAGGTGATAGACGGAGTAACGGTCTACAGCTATTATTTCCCGTTTTACGCTCCAGCCGGTGAGGCCGTGCTCCATACCACCGGCCAGGCGCTGGAAATCTATGCCGAACACTTCGGTCCCTATCCTTACGCCACGCTGACCGCCGTGCAGGGCGATTTCGACGATGGCATGGAATTTTCGGGTTTTTACTTCCTGAGCCACGATTTCTACAATCTCTATGACGGCACGCCGAAAAACTACCTGACGATCATCGCCGCCCACGAGACCGCCCACCAGTGGTGGTTCGACCTGGTCGCCAATGACCAGGCCCTCGAACCCTGGTTGGACGAAGCCCTCGCAACTTATTGCGAGCATGTCTTTTTCGAACAGTTGTCCCCTGATCTGGTGGACTGGTGGTGGAGCTACCGCGTTGACTTCTATCATCCGGCCGGCAAACTCGACACGCGCATTTATGATGCGGGCGGCTACCGGGCTTACACCGATGCGGTCTACCTGAACGGTGCCCACTTCCTCGAAGATTTGCGTCAGCGCATCGGCGATGAGGCCTTCTTCGCCTTTCTGAAGGATTACGCCGCGCAGTACGCCCTCCGCCGCGCCACCACGGTGGATTTCTTCGCCCTTCTGCGCCAGCACACGTCTGTGGATTATTCTGATATTATCGGGAAATACTTCAAGGACTTACACTAATGGTAGCCAGTAGGCTACCATAAAGACCGGACATGCCTCGTACCTCATCCCTGCCGCCCCTTTTTTTGCTCCTTACGATTCTGGCCTGGACTTTAGCCGGTTGCGCTGGCCTCGGGCCTTTAGGCTCGTCCCCGGTTTTTTCCACGCCCCTCCCACCGACGGTCACACCCAATCCAAACCCCTCACCAACGCTGACGCCCTTCCAGCCGCTGGCCGACACACCGGAGGTTTCTCCCCTCCCGTCCACCACCTCGACGCCGTTCCCTCCGCCGACCCTTCCACCCATGTCGACCGCCACGCTGAATCCACCGCCAAGCCCGCTGCCTCCAGGCGCCGTTCCCCCGCGTCCGAAGTATACCCTCGCGGTCGTTCTAGACTATACCAACCATTCCCTGTCGGTAGATGAAACGATCAACTACCCCAACTTGTCCGCCGATTCCCTGACGAGCCTCGTCCTGGCGGTCGAACCGAACCTATGGACGGGAGCCTTTCAATTGGACTGGCTTGCCATTAACGGCCAGTCCTCCACCAATTACGGCTTGAGCGGGCAGCGGCTCGAGATTTACCTGCCCCAGCCGCTCGTCCCGGGCGGCGCGGTAATGCTGAGCATGCACTTCGAGGTTTACATCCCGTGGATCTCATCCAATCACATTTTTGGCTACAACAACGCCCAGGCCAACCTGGTGGACTGGTACCCATTCGTCACGCCGTATGTGTCCGGCCAGGGCTGGCTGCTGCACGAGCCGCGACCGATCGGCGAGCACCTGGTCTACGATGTCGCTGATTTCGATGTGACCATCCAAATGGCCGATCCAACCCTGCCGGTGACGGTCGCGGCCAGCGCGCCGGCCGAGCAAATTGGATCAGGCTACCATTATTCCCTCACCAACGCCCGCTCGTTCGTTTTTTCAGCCAGCACGATGTACTTGTCTGCGACGACCACCTTTGGGTCGGTGATAGTAACGAGTTATTACTTCAGCGGGCATGATGCTGCTGGTCAGGCCATCCCACAGGCGGTGGCGGCTGCCCTCTCTGTCTACAGCGACCGTTATGCTCCCTATCCATATACCAGCATGAGCATCGTGGAAGCCTACTTCCCGGACGGCATGGAATACGGCAGCCTGTTTTTCCTGAACAGGAGTTTTTATTTGGGTTACGACGGCACGGCAAGGAACAACCTGGTCATGATCGGCATCCACGAGGCGGCCCATGCCTGGTGGTTCGGGCTGGTGGGCGATGACCAGGCGCTCGAACCCTGGCTGGACGAGGCTTTGTGCATCTACAGCGAGCGCATTTTCTACGCGACGCTTTACCCTGACCTGGTGGGCTGGTGGTGGAACTCCCGCGTCTACGACTTTCAACCGGCCGGCTGGGTGGATTCGAATATCTACGACCTGGGCAGTTTCCGCCCCTACACCGACGCCGTCTACTTGCGCGGGGCAGAATTTATGGAAGACTTGCGCGTCCGCATAGGCGATGAGGCCTTCTTCGCTTTCCTGAAGGATTACTCCGCGCAGATGGCGTACAAGCGCGCCACCGCCGACGATTTCTTCCGCATCCTGCGCCAGCACACGAGTGCAGATTTTTCGGATATCATGGCCTCGTATTTCCAATATCCGCACTGAAACCCAGCCACCTATGCCCCTCCTTGCCATCTTCCTACTCTTGGTCTCCGCCGCGCTGCATGCCCTCTGGAATTTGCTCCTCAAAGGGTCGGATGAAAAATATATTGCCATGGGTTGGCAGGTCATCATCGGCGGCATCCTGTCGCTGATCGCATTGTTCTTTACCGGCCTTCCTCCGCGTTCCATGTGGCTTTTTGCGCTCGCCAGTGGGACTTTGGAAGCCATTTATTTCGTACTGCTTTCATACGCTTACAGCGGCCATGACTTCTCACTGGTCTATCCCATGGCGCGCGGCGCCGCGCCCGCGCTTCTCGTGCTGTGGGATGCATTGTTCTTGCGCGAGAAGCCAACCCTGGGCGGATTCCTCGGCATCGCCATGATCGTCTGCGGGATCGTCGTCATCGGCGCGACCAGCCTCTTGCAGAATCACGAGGGCAAGCCGCATCTCAAGGGGATCGCCATCGCGCTGACCGTTGCCTTCATTATCTCGGTTTATACTCTGTTGGATGGGTTTGCCGTCAAACATGGTCCCGCCTTGCCCTATGCTTTGAGCATGTTCGTAGTGGTGCCGGTTATGACCACACCGTTTATCCTGCGCCGTTATGGATGGAAACACCTGGCCGGGGCCTGGGCTGGGCAGCGCGTCCGCCTGATTGCCCTCGGCTTACTTGGCGTGGTGGCTTACGCCATTGCGCTCTTCGCCTACTCATTCGCCCCGCTGAATTATTCGGAAGCCATCCGCGAGGTCAGCGTGATGCTCGGCGCGTTCGCCGGCTGGCGCTTCCTGGGCGAGAAGATGGGTGGCTACCGAGTGTTGGGCGCGGTGGTGATCTTTGCCGGCATCCTGCTCATTGCAATCTACGGATAGGAGTCTCATGACCGATCAACAATATCCTGAGCCAACTGTCGGGGCGTTCATTTTCAACGCCAAAGGCAAATTACTCCTGCTCCAATCCCACAAATGGCCGGGCAAATACGTTGTCCCTGGCGGGCACGTGGAATTGGGCGAAAGGCTGGAGCAGGCAGTTGTCCGCGAATCGAAAGAGGAAACCGGGCTGGACGTTTACGATGTCGTATTCATCAATTTCCAGGAATTCATCTACGATCCCGCCTTCTGGAAGCCGCGTCATTTCATATTTTTCGATTTTGCCTGCAAAACCGATAGCACACAGGTGAGGCTCAACGACGAAGCGCAAGGGTATATCTGGGTCGAGCCGCGCCAGGCTTTGTCGCTGGCATTGGACACGTACACGCGCAGGTCAATCGAGGTGTATTTGAAAAGGTTTTCGCAGGTTTGAATTCTGCTTGCGGCTAACGGATTGGCTTCGCGGAGCATCCCCGTAGGGGGCAGGGCTGGGTGGGGCTCTCCCCCCTATTATCGCGCCATCTCTGGCAAATCGCGCCTGCGTGCGAGCGGTCGCGAAGCACCCCTCGCGTAGCATCCCCGGAGGGGGCGGAGCGAAGCGTAGGGGGCAGCCGGCTGCCTGTCCCGCCTGTCACCTGCCCCGCGAACTGCGCGGGGTGAACGGTTTTTGTCAGGGCGCACGCCTGTCCCCCGAAGGGGGATTGCGGGGTCCGTCGCGAAGCATCCCTCGCGCAGCATACCCGGAGGGTACGGAGGGGGCTGCCTGCCCCGATTCTATCGGGGGAGCCGGTGTTAGCCGCTGTACGGCTTCATTATGGTCTAGACACTTGATTACCAAATGCCTGGTAACAGCCGATAACGCACCTGCCGGGCATAATTCACATAGCCAGTCAGCTCGGCCCGTAAGGTGTGGTCTTCAAGAGCTGTGCGGAGGATGAGTAAAATTGCACACAATCCACTGACGATTATTGCCCACCATGAAGCGAGTAGGGTGGGCATGGCTAATTCAAAGATAATCATGCCAACGTAAGCCGGATGACGCACGTAGCGATACGGGCCGTTTGTAACAGCAGTGTGGCCACGGTCGGGCTGTATACGAACGATCTGCGAGAAGAAGGCGTTGGAGGCCATAGCCCATGTGAGCAGAGCATAGCTCAGGACACACACTATCAATGCAGCAATTTGGGCAGCCAAAGGAAAACCACTTGTCCAGCCATAGCGTTGATCAAGTCCAGCGAGAATATAGCGCACTAATTGCAGAAGTCGAAGGATGCTCAGGATGGCTCTATCCCAAGTCTTAGCTCCCTTGGGGGGAGTCAGGCGCTCAGCCATCAGTTCTGGATTGAAGCGGAGGAGGAGAATATCCATCGCTGTATAACAAGCCAGCCACACGGCGATTGCTGCCCAGGCGGGCCACCAGTCAATCCGCCCGGCTGACCAGAATAGAGCTACGCCCATGCCGACAATACCCAAGATCTGATCCAAGACATAAAGTGCGATAAGCTTTGTGTTCATGTTCTTTTTCTTCAAAAAGATGGCGGCTAACGGATTGGCTTCGCGGAACATCCTCGCGAAGTACCCGCGAAGTACCCGCCGAAGGTCCCCGCAGGGGGCAGGGTGAAGGGTGTAGGGGGCTGCGGCAGCGGCGGGGCTGGTGAGACTCCTTTATATTATCGCGCCAAATCTGGCAAAATGCGCACTCTTCACGAGCAGGGGAGACGCTGTCCGAGGGAGACGGTATTGGTCGGATACTCTGTAAGGAGCAAGCCCAGAAATTATTCGTAATTGGATATTTAGTGAGTATCGAAATCGTTGTAGGGTGTCTGTGATGCGACGGACACATATATCTCAAAAATAGCTTGTTGGATTGGATCATCAACCTCAATAAACCTGAGATCCATCATGCGAATGCGCTCCTTTGCTTTAGAAAATGCATTTGAAAATTCCGGGTTATCCATGAGCGCCTTTCGAGAACCTTCCTTTTTATAAGTGGCTTTCAAAAATCCAGTAGATTCGCGTGCAAGGCGGAATGCGAACGCTGCCATTCTGTGGGTAGCACCTGATCGGCAATGACGACCAATTCTTCCTCGGATATTGTTACTACGCCCAACATAGAGGTGATGGTCATTCTCCGAGAAGAGGTATATTCCTCTTTTCGGCATTGTCTTTGGAAGCGAACCGGCTGTAACCGGAGGCATGGTGAGAAGCTGGTTATACAAGGAATCAAGGTTCTTGGTAACTTCAGAAAACTGATGGTTCATATGATGGTCCCATTCGAGAGGTTAGCCTCCGCTTTGGTCCATCTCTTCAAGAACAGGTTGAAGCTCAGTAATCATTTTTGCCATCTTTTCCACGGCCCACTCTTTGAGTTCCTCCGTGAATTGCCCCTCATCCTTTTCGATGTAGAGCCTTGACCAATTTTTGCCCCATTCTTTTTGAACTTTCAGTTGTTCCTGTAAAGATTTCTCAAGTTGGGGTACTCTGCTTTGGATTCTGGACAAGATTCCCAAGTTTGATTCGCGGCCTCCTTTTTCGAAATGGAGTTCGACACCAAAATTGCTACGAGGGCGTCCATGAAATGCCCATTCGAAGTGAATTCCGCTGATGCCAGTTGGAATCTGATAATATGATTTTGGCTGTGGCGATGAGTATTCACGATCTATCCTGCTCTTTAGGCGTCGAGCCAATTCCTTGTAGAATTCAATATACTCCACTTGGCTTACTGTCAATGTGCGGCCATCTTTTTTTTCTGCTTCTATAATGTAATCACGTGCTTCAGGCAAAGGGATAATGACATTGGACTCGAAAGCAATATTCCCATTGCCCAAATCGTATGGGGCAAGTCGCACACACGATAGGTCAACACCGAATTTTCGAAGCCAAATGACCGAGGCTGTAACTTCGGGGCGGAACTGGCGTGCAACTAGAATGATCCGTGGGCGTTCGTTGATTTTTTCGAACTCTTCGTCCTCAATAAAGTCCAGAATATATTCCCTGCCTTGTTCGTCGCTCAAATTCTTACCATGCATATTCGAGTAGGTTTGATATAGAAGGCAGATGTCATCTAAACGAAGTGTAGAACAATATGCAGCATACTTGATAGCCTGTAGATCGACGTATTTGCCACTATCATCCCGTTTGAGCTCAATGATTACGAGAATGCCATCTTTATCTAAGGCAAGAATATCCAAGCGCTCATTGGTCTTGTCGAACTTGTCGTACTCGGTTGTAATAACTAAAAGTTCCTCACCCAATATGTCAGGGTAGTTCTCAATCCATTTCTCAATGTGTTGCCGCTCCAAGATATTGTTGGACTTGAAATCGGTTTCTTCGCATGGGACAATTCGGTTCTTCTCTTTATCAAGCCTATATATCATTGCAAAGCTCCTGTAACAGAAAACCCGAATACAGCTTATGAAAGGGGGCTAACGATGTTCATCAGCTGGAGCGGCGTGAACGACGGAGCTACTGTCCGTGATTTGGACGCAGTATCCGCGTCGCGCCAGCTCATACATGAGGTGACCGCGCGCCATCTCCTCGACGTTGTGTTTAGTCAGTTTCATGTCTTGTGTACCTGCTCGTCCGGCTCTCTTGAATCGCCAAATAGCTGTGCAGATTCTTCGGCGGATAGCTGTACGACCTTGCTCGCATGCCGCTCACCCTGGCTTCCGGTCGGGAAGTACGACCAGTGAACGCGAGAATACATGTTCGCCCCTGTATTGCAGTGGTAGCGCGCATAGGCCCAAGGGTCGGGTTCATCTTTCTCGACCAAGTAGAAGTCCAGTTCGCGGCGTGCATCGGCCAATATAGCCTGATGCGCCGGGGAGTCCTGTCTGACCAGCCATTCCACGGGGAATACATGGTGCTTTGGTTTAGCAATTCGAGCGATGGGCTTCCAGTTTTCATATGCAGTCTCCGTCGCGTTTCCATGACGAAGCTCAATATGCTCTTTTCGTTCGTCCACCACGCCGTCTTCCCATCGCCAGTGTGGTTGTGTTTTCCTCATGTTCCTCCTGCCAAATTGGTGCTCAGCTGTTGATTAGTGACTCAACAGCTTTTGCTCTCTTGCGGTCTAGGTGGAAGTAGTTATCCTCGCGCTGAATCTCTCCTGGGCAGGGATTAGAACTTCTTACCATCCGAACATTCACTTTCATTATAGAATCATTCCGCTGAAAGTTAAGTGGTTATCGAGAAAACAACCTTTACGAGCAAGTTGCCATTTACCCCAAACGGACCCACCTGGCATTTGTCCCGCCTGCCCCTTGCCAATTTAGAACATTTGTTTTATAATTGTTCCTGGCACGGGACAGCTGTTCGTTCTGTGCCTTTTATGTTACATGATCTGTCCGCAATTCTATGCAGAAAGCGAGCGATGATGGCCCTGCCCCTTGGATTACTTCCCCCCACCGCACATCTGCCCTTGGTTTCACCGAAACTGGGGGGCTGCAAACGCAAGCACGCTGGCCAGCCCGGCAAGAAGGACCCTCGCAGGCATGGCTTCTACGCCGCTCGCCACCCCCATCCCGCAGCCCTCGCCCTCGATAACTTTGGATAGTGTCAGGCGGGAATGGTTACAGGTGTCACTTCTTCAATGCGGCTACCTAAGGCATCTCTGGCAGTCTCCAAGTCATAGAGTGCCTGAAGGTTCAGCCAGAATTCGGGGGTCGTATTGGTGGCGCGCGCCAGCCGTAGAGCGGTATCGCCAGTAACGCCGCGCTGCCCTCGCACAATCTCGTTCAGCCGCGCAGTGGTAATACTCATGTGTTGGGCAAGCCGGTTCTGGCTCAAGCCCCAGGGTTTCAGGAATTCTTCCAGTAGCACTTCACCGGGATGTACAGGGGGGATCTTTATTTCAGCCATAAAATACCTCACTCGTGGTAATCCACAATCTCGACATTATAAGCATCATTCTCTCGCCATTCAAAGCATATCCGCCAGCGTTCATTGATGCGGATTGAATACTTCCCGGCCCGGTCACCGCGCAATTTTTCCAAATGATTGCCGGGCGGGGATTGGAGGTTGATGAGCGCATTCGCGGCGTGGATCATTGCCAGTTTTCGGTAGGCCGCCTTTTGAATATCTCCGGGCAGACGGGTTGACCATTCGCGCTTGAAGATCTTGAGGGTTTCTTCGTCTTTGAACGACCGGATCATATCACAATTATATATCGTTTTTCGATAAGCGGCAAGTCGTTTGGTTACGAGTTATCATTAAGGAGCGCCTTCCACGCGGCGGCCAGGTGCACGTAGAGAGCACACATGGGGTTGGGGCGGCTTTCGAGGTGTGGTTCAAGGTAGTTTAGGCCAATCTCCTCTCTGGCAGATACCCTTTCTCGGCGCGGGTCTACTGACATCCACCATCATCATCGAATCTTTCCGCCGAAATTCATGTGTCAATCAAAAAAACCTCATCTGCGCGCAAGATGCCGGTTGCCCCAACCGGACTCACCTGGCCACTTGTCCCTGCTGCCCTTGTCATATTAGAACATTTGTTTTATACTTGTTCCTGGCACGGGACAGCAGTTCGTTTTGTGCCTTTTTTGTCACATGATCTGTCCGCAATCTTATGCAGAAAGCGAGAGATGATGGCCCTGCCCTTTGGATTACCTCCCCTCATCGCACGCACACCGTTTGTTTCACCGAAGCTGGGAATTTATGAACACAAGCGCGTTTACCAACCTGGCAAGGAGGGCGCCCGCTTGCATGGCGTCTTCGCCTCTCGCCACTTGCACCTTTCGAAATGCCCCATATTTGTTCCTCCTTTGTTCCTCCTGATTTGTTTATTTAATCGCCTATTCAACCCTGCCAGACAGTCCTTATCTTACGGACCCCCAGTGGCTCCTCGTTGCCGGTCTTTTTTTCTTAGCAAAAACTATTCCAATTTTCATGAGATTTTTATCTTCCAGTTTTAGAATTGGTAGATAAGGCAATAAAAAACTGCCCAACGTACCTTTTGAGATACAAGGAGATCGAAATGACCAGGAATCGAGTGCTTTACCTTATATTGGTAGTAGTGCTGGCAGGAACCTCGGCGTTATTCGGCGCCGCCGCGGGTGGCTTCGTCGTCTACCGGACTGTGAGCCAGGTCCAGCCGGCCAGCCTGACGAATTCTGCCCCCGCGGTCCAGGCTGTCCAGGCCAATAATGGCCAGCAGACTCTCGTCATCAACACCACCGACATCCAGACCACCATCACCCAGGCGGTGAAGAAAGTCGGCCCGGCAGTAGTGACCGTAGTGGGCACCATCCCCGGGCAGATGACCATCTTCGGGCAGACCGGCGACCAGACGGTGAGCGGCAGCGGTATTTTCATTTCTGACACGGGATACATCCTGACCAATAACCACGTCGTGGAAGGGACAAAGGATGTAAACATCGTCCTGTCCGACGGCAGCCAGGAAAAGGCGACCATCGTGGGAACCGACCTGTATTCTGACATCGCCGTACTAAAGACGGATGGGAAAGTGCCGGCTGTGGCAAGCCTGGGCAACTCGGATGTGCTGAATCCTGGCGAGTCGGTCATTGCTATCGGTTCCCCGCTGGGCGATTTCAAGAACACGGTGACGGTGGGTGTGGTTAGCGCGACCGGGCGATCCATTGACACCGGGCAGGGTTACCAGATCGAAGACTTGATCCAGACAGACGCGGCCATTAACCAGGGCAACTCTGGCGGCCCACTTGTCAATCTGGCTGGGGATGTGATCGGCATCAATACCCTGATCGTGCGTAATAGCGGAAGCGGCACAGTGGCAGAGGGTCTGGGTTTTGCCATCCCAATCAACACGGCGCAGGCAGTGGCCGGGCAGATCATGCAGACGGGTTACATTTCGCGACCCTATCTGGGGATTAGCTTCCAGGCCATTACCCCCGACATCGCCGCGGCTTATAACCTGCCAGTCCAATGGGGCGTTTACATTTCCAAAGTTGCTGTCAACAGCCCGGCCAGCCAGGCTGACCTGCAGCGAGGTGACATCCTCACCGGTATTGGCGGCGTTTCTTTAGATGAGACCCACTCTTATATCAACATCTTGTTCACCTACAAGCCAGGCGACCAGGTGACAGTGGAATTCGTACGAAACGGCAAGGCACAACAGGTGCAGGTCACGCTGGGCGAATCGAATTCTGGTTCGTAGTCATTTGGAGTCTATTTCGACCGCACCGCTTGGGCAACCCACCCCCAGCCACGCCAGGAACTCGACATTCCCCTTCGGCCCCAGCAGCGGACTGCGGATCAGCCCGCGCACGCCAAAGCCCTCAGCCTCAGCGAAGGTCAATACATCTGTCAGCACGGCGCGGTGCACCGCCGGGTCGCGGATCACGCCCTTGTTTTTCGCCGTCTCCTTCCGCCCGGCTTCGAACTGGGGTTTGATGAGGGCGATGATGCCCCCACCTTCATCCCTCCCCATTTTCGGAGAGAATGGGGAGGGAGTGGGGAGGGCAAGCCACCCCTTCACCACCGGCAGCAAAATCTTGAGCGAAATAAACGAGGCATCAATCGTCACCAGGCTGACCGGCTCCGGCAGAGACTCCACAAACCGTGCATTGGTTTCTTCCATTATCACCACGCGCGGGTCGTTGCGCAGCTTCCAGTGCAGGAGGCCTTTGCCCACGTCAATGGCGTAGACTCTCGCCGCCTCGCGCTGGAGCAGGCAATCGGTGAAGCCGCCGGTCGAAGCGCCCACGTCTGCGCAGACGCGGCCACGCACATCCACGCTAAAGGCTATCAGCGCAGCCTCCAGTTTTTCGCCGCCGCGCGAGACGAAAGGTGGACCAGGCTCCAGGTCCAGGCGTGCAGCAGGCGCGATAGGAGTGGCGGGTTTCAGCACCACCTGTCCATCCACGCGCACCTGTCCCGCCATGATCAAAGCCTGAGCCTTCGTCCGGCTTTCAGCCAGACCTTTCTCAACCAGCAGCGTGTCCAAACGAACTTTCGCCATGCCCTGATTCTATTACGTTTTACGCTTTACGTTTTGCTCACACAGGGTAAAATAAAGCCATGCTGACCGCCCTGCTCAAAACCATGCGCCCGCGCCATTGGACAAAGAACGCCTTCATCTTCGCCGCCCTGGTGTTCGACGGCAAACTCTTCGACCTGCCCGATTTCCTGCGCACGTTGGCCGGTTTTGGCCTTTTCTGTCTCATTTCCAGCGCCGTCTACATTTTCAACGACCTGTTCGATCTGGAAGCCGACCGTCAGCATCCGATGAAGCGTGACCGCCCTCTTGCATCGGGAAAATTGGCCGTTCCGGTCGCCATTGCCGCCGGCTCGATCCTGACCTTCATGACGCTCGCGCTGGGCTACTGGCTGGCCTGGCAGTTCGACCTGGTACTGCTGGTTTATTTTGCCATGATCCTGGCCTACTCAAAATGGCTCAAGCACATTCCCGTCCTGGACGTGCTGGTGCTGGCCACCGGCTTCGTCTTGCGCGTCCACGCCGGGAAGATGCTCATCACGGTGGAACGCTTCTCGCCCTGGATGTACGTGGTCATGACCCTGCTGGCGCTCTTTCTCGGCTTCGGCAAGCGTCGCGCCGAATTGGCCCTGCTGGCAGATGACGCCGCCAACCACCGCAAAGTCCTCGACGGCTACACCCTGCCCCTGCTCGACCAGTTCATCACTATTGTCTCCGGCATGACAATCGTGGCCTACTCGCTGTACACCTTTTTCCGCCCCGAAGCGCCCACAAGCCACACCCTGATGTTGACCATCCCGTTCGTGGTCTATGGCGTCTTCCGCTACCTTTATCTCATTCAGGTCAAGCATAGCGGCGGCGCGCCGGAGGAGATTCTGCTCTCCGACCGGCCCTTCCAGATCTCCATTTTACTCTGGGGGCTGGCCGTGCTGGCCGTGTTCTATTTATCATAGAACGGATGGTTCGACTTCGCTCACCACAAGTTGCCAATCCGCCCCACCCTATGACTACATCCTCTGCTCCCGGCAAGATCATCCTCTTCGGCGAACATGCCGTTGTCTACGGCCGGCCGGCGCTGGCCGTTCCGGTGACGCAGGTGCAGGCGACGGCGACGGTCAGCGCAACCTCCCGCACCGGGATCTGGATCGAAGCCCCCGAAATTGGCCTTGCCTCCGAGCTTTCCCGCCTCGCCCCGGACCATCCGTTGGCTGCCGTTATAAAGGGCGTTTTCTCCGCCTTGCCCCCCTCTGTGTCCCCCCCCATTTTCAAAGAAAATGGGGGGGGATCGGGGGGGGCAACCATTCATGTCACCTCCACCATCCCGGTCGCCTCGGGACTCGGCTCCGGCGCGGCGGTGTCGGTTGCGATCATCCGGGCGCTCTCTGCATTCCTCGGCCAGCCGCTGCCAGATGAACGCGTTTCCACCCTGGCCTACGAGGTGGAAAAACTCCATCACGGCACGCCCTCCGGCATTGACAATACCGTCGTCACGTACGCAAAACCGGTCTATTTCGTCAAGCCCCCCTCTCCCCCGGGGAGAGGGGCCAGGGCTCGCGCTGAGCAAAGTCGAAGCGGTGAGGTCGAAATCCTCCGCGTCGGCGCGCCGTTCACGATTGTGATTGGCGATACCGGCCTCTTCGCGCCGACAAAAGAATCCGTCAGCGACGTGCGCACACTTTGGGAAGCGGATCAACCGCGTTGGGAGAAAGTTTTCGACGAGGTGGAAGAAATCGTCCAAAAAGCGCGCCGCGTCATTGAAACGGGTGACATCCCCGCCCTCGGCCCGCTGATGGACAAGAACCACAAATTGCTCCAGGAAATGACCGTTTCCTGCCCTGAGCTGGATCGGCTGGTGGAGGCTGCTCGCAGGTCCGGCGCGCTCGGGGCCAAACTCTCCGGCAGCGGGCGCGGAGGGAATATGATCGCGCTGGTCAATGCAAGAAACGCTCCGGCGTTGGCCGAGGCGCTGATATCCGCCGGGGCAAAGCGGACGATTGTCACGACGGTTTAGGCTGCCGCCACCGGATTGCTCAACTTTCCCAATCCCTCGATCTCCACTTCAACTATATCCCCCGATTTAAGCGGGCCCACCCCGGCCGGCGTGCCGGTGAAGATCAGGTCGCCCGGTTCGAGCGTCATCACCGAAGAGATGAAGGCGGCCAGTTTGCCCACGTTGAAGACCATATCGCGCGTGGAAGCCATCTGACGCGGCTGGCCGTTGACCTTGCAGGTGACGAGCGCGTCGGAGGGATCGAACTCGGTATCCACCCACGGCCCGAAGGGGCAGAAGGTGTCGAAGCCTTTGGAGCGCGTCCACTGGCTGTCAGTCTTCTGCAGGTCGCGAGCGGTCACATCGTTGCCAACGGTATAGCCAAAAATATAATTCTGGGCTTCCTCGGCCGTGACGTTGCGGCAGCGCTTGCCGATAACCACGACCAGTTCCGCCTCGTGCTCCACCTGCTGCGATTGCGGCGGGAGGAGTATCCTGTCGCCCGGATTGATGATGGCTGAAGGCGGCTTCATGAAGATCAACGGTACTTTGGGCACTTCGGCGTTGTGCTCTTTGGCGTGCTCGGCATAATTCCGCCCGATGCAGAGCACCTTGCTGGGCTGGACAGGCGCCAGCAGACGCACTGTGGCCAAGGGGGTTTCCGCCTCCGAACGCCGATACTGGCCGAACAAGTCTCCCTGGATATCGCCAACTTTATCTTCGAGTATCCAGCCGTAACGCGGGGTTTCATTCTTGATTTGGTAGCGGATGATGCGCATGGTTTCTCCGGTTGAAGATTAAAGGTTGAAGGCTTCGCCCTGAGGCTCAGCCCGAAGGGTTGCATCTGCAAGTCTAACCTGCAACCTTCCAACATGCAACCTTCAACGGTATAATTTCTATTGGGCAAAATTCATTTTGTCGAACCATGGGCGCATAGCTCAGTTGGTTAGAGCGCTTCTCTTACACAGAAGAGGTCAGGGGTTCGAGTCCCTTTGCGCCCACCAGGGCAGGTGCATGTCACTTAGAAGTGGGGTGGACTTTTAAAGTCCGCCCCACCTAATTACAAGGAGAACCTTCATGTCCGACTTCCTCTTCCGCGGCTCCCTCGCCGACCTCGATCCCGATGTTTACGAATTGACCCAGCTCGAAGCAGAACGCCAGTGCCGCAAGTTGATCCTCATCCCCAGCGAAAGCCAGGCCCCACTCGCTGTTCGAGAAGCGATGGCCTCCGCCTTCCAGAATATTTACGCCGAAGGGTATCCGTACGAGTCATTGCGCTGCATCACCGAAGATGAAACCCTGGACTACGAAAAACAACTCGTCCATTACCGCCGCTATGCAGACCCGCGTTACTACAAGGGTGTTGAATACGTGGATCTGATCGAGACGCTGGCGCGCCGCCGCTGCGCCGAGGCCTTTGCCGCCAACGGCATTAAGCCCAACCAGATCTACGTCAACGTGCAGGCGCTTTCCGGCGGGCCCGCCAACAACGCCGTCTACCACGCCCTGCTCGAACCCGGCGATACGGTCATGGGCATGAGCCTGTTCCACGGCGGTCACCTCTCGCACGGTTCACCGGTCAACCGCTCGGGGAAGTACTACAACATTGTCTCCTACACCGTCGATTCCTATCACGAGCAGTTGGATTACGATGCCATCCTGGCGCTGGCCAAGGAACATAAACCGAAGATGATCATCGCCGGTTACTCTTCCTACCCGTGGATCCCCAACTGGCAGAAATTCCGCCAGATCGCGGATGCGGTGGATGCCTACTTGTTGGCCGACATCGCCCACATCGGCGGGTTGGTGGCGGCCGGCGTCGTCCCCTCCCCGATCGGCTACGCACACGTCATCACCTCGACCACGCACAAGACCCTCGACGGTCCGCGCGGCGCCATCATCCTGACTATCGACAAGGAACTGGCAAAACAGGTGGATAAGGCCGTCTTCCCCGGTGAACAGGGGGGGCCGCACGTCCAGATCTTTGCGGCGCTGGCCCTGACCTTCAAACTGGCGCGCACCAGGCAGTTCGAGAAACTCCAGATGCAGACGCTCAGGAACGCCCTGGCCATCTCGGAACGGCTCAAGGAGCGCGGGCTGCGCATTGCCTACGGCGGAACCAACTCGCACATGCTCAACATTGACTGCCGCACAATCAAGGCCCCGGATGGCACGACCCTCTCCGGCGACCGGGCGGTGCGCATCCTCGACCTGGTGGGGATTGTCGCCAACCGCAACACCATCCCCGGCGATACGATCCCCAACGACCCCTCCGGTGTCCGCATCGGCACGCCCTGGATCACCCAGCGCGGCTTCGATGAAGAGAAGTGCCTCCAGTTGGCTGATATCATCGCTGATGTGCTGCTGGCGTGCGCCCCGCACCGCATTGATACCCCCAATCCCAACCGGGAAAAGCGCCGCGCCAAAATTGACTTCAATATCCTTGAAGAGGCCCGCCTGCGGGTGCGCGCCCTGGCTGAATCAGCCGGCATGGACTTAGAACCCACCCGGCATGGGTATCCTCATTTCTTCTTTATTGACGATTCCGTTACAGGTGTCCTCGAACTGTATGGCTGCCGTGTCCGCCAGTTCCTCAATTACGTCCTCACCAGTAATAATGCAGCCCTGAAGCCGGGCGACAGCCAGCCGACCAAACTCTTCACCCCGCGCGGTGAAGTGACCGGCACCCTGACCTGCATAGACCCAACCTGCTTCCATTTGAGCGTGCCGCCCGAACAGGCCGGCTTCACCGCCGCCTGGCTGCGCGATCACTCGGACGGCTACATGTCGCTGAACCTGGACGGGACGCTGGATTACTCCCCGCGGCACATACCCGGCTTGGTGGTTGTCCGGGAGACACAGGCGAAGCCGGTGCAGGCCAAGGGTAAACCGGTCGCAAACAACAAGCCCTTTTATATTGGCATCGAAGGAGGCAGCGGCAAGGCATTACCCGATTTCGAATGGAAAGCCAACGAGAGCAACCTGCGCCATACACCGCTCTATGAAATCCACAAACAGATGGGCGCCAAGATCATCCCCTTCGCCGGCTGGGAGATGCCGGTCTGGTACAGTTCGGTGCTCGAAGAGCACCAGGCGACGCGGCAGGCCGCAGGTCTGTTCGACGTCTCGCACATGGGCGTCTACCAGATCGAAGGCGAGGACGCCGCCGGCTTCCTGGATAGTGTCTGCGGGAACGACACCGGCAAATTGCAGCCGGGTAGTTCCGTTTACACCCATCTCATGACCCCCGATGCGGATGTTATCGACGACACCCTGGTCTACCGGCGCACCCAGGATATATTCCTGATGGTGGTCAACGCCTCCAACGACGACAAGGACCGTGCCTGGCTGGAAGCGGCGCGGGATGGGAAAGTGAGGGTGGATACTGCCCGACCCTGGACACAGGTCTACGGCTACAACGCCCTCATCCGTAACCTGCGCGACCCGAAAGCGGGTGACGACATGCGCGTTGACATCGCCCTGCAAGGCCCGAAGAGCATGGATATCCTGCTGGCAATGGGTACCAAGGCCGAAGACCGGCGCCGCATCCTTGCCCTCACGCGTACTCACCTGTGCGACGCCAAAGTCGGCGGGTTCGACCTGATCGTCTCGCGCACCGGCTATACCGGAGAGAAAATGGCTTTCGAGTTGTTCGTCCACCCGCAGCAGGCGATGGACTTCTGGAAGGCGGCGCTCAAAGCAGGCGAAAAGTTCGGCGTCAAACCGATCGGGCTGGGAGCGCGCGATTCCCTGCGCACGGAAGCTGGCCTGCCTCTTTATGGACACGAGATGGGCGAAGGGTCCGGCAACCTTGGCGAGCACGACCTCGGCATCGGCGAGAGCGGTTTTATCACTTATGTCAAGTTTTACAAGCCGTGGTTCATTGGGCGCGAGACTCTGCTGGCACGTGAGCAGAGCCGCAAGGGGGTAGTGGTTCGCTTCCGCTTCTCGGAGAAGGGCGTGCGCATGGCCCATAACGGTGACCCGGTGCTGGATAAGCGCGGAAAAGTGATCGGCTGGGTGACATCCTGTGCGGTCGATAAGGACGGTTTCCTGACAGGCCAGGCATACGTGGAATTGAAGTACGCCGAGGAAGGCACGCCCATCTTCATCTACCAGGGCGCTCCGACCGAGGGCAGCAAACCACCGGCCGAGATGAAGTTCGGCGACAGGAACCCCCTGCCGACTGCTGCGATGGTGGTCAGCAGGTTCCCGCTGCTGTAAAAAATGTTAGGAAAGCGACACAAGGAGTCGCCATGAAGGTCGTGTGGTTGGGATGGGAAGAAGTTTACACAACCCGGCGGGTGCAGCAGGCAGCCCAAGAACAGGGGCTGGGGCTGGCTGTCTATAACATCCACGATATCTCTTTCATCGTCGAAGGGCAACAGACTGCTGTAATGGGTGATGGCAGGAATCTCCTGGAGACCTATGATGGCTTGGTTGTGCGCACATTTTATCCGTACATCTCGGAAGCCCTGACCATTGCCCGCTTGTTCCGTGATGCCGGCAAAGTGGTCATGGACCAGAGCCTGACCGACGAAGGCTATGCCGTCAGCAAAATGCACGACCATCTGGTCATGGCCCAACACGGCATTCCCAACCCGCGGACTTGGCAGCTCTTCAACCCGCGCCAGGTGGAGGCACAGGCGGAGCAATTGACATATCCCTGCCTGCTCAAGGGCGTGCATGGCGCCCGCGGCGAACATATCTATCTGATCCAAAACGCCGAACAACTCCAGCGCCGGTTGTGGCATTATCCCTGCGGGGAACTGATGCTGCAGGAGTACCTGCCAGCCGAAGAAGATTATCGCCTGCTGGTGATCGGTTACCAGTCCCTGCCGGTCATGGTCAGCCGTAAGCCGCAAAAAGGGGACTTCCGGACAAACTACTCAGTCGGCGGGCGCTTCGTTGGGCGTAAGCTGGATGAGTTTCCTGGCTTCAAGGAACTGTCCGAAGCAGCCGCGCGTGCCCTACGCCGCGAATTCACCGGCGTGGACATCCGCATGAAAGGTGACCAGCCGATGGTGCTGGAGGTCAACCGCCAGCCAGACTTCGAAGGTTTCGAGCGTGCCACGAAGTTCGACGTGGCGAGCGAGGTGGTTAAGTATATCCAGAAGCGGCTTGGTATGTAGTATGCTGAAGTTGTGGATAGAAAGTACTCAAATATTAGATTGTTGTAAAATGGTTGAGACGGAAATTGGATTGCCGTCCCATTCTGTATCACTAGCTTATGACCAATTTAAAAGTACTACCAACACAACGGGAAAAAATTCAACTTGCACACTTTGAGCGTCTTGTGCAAGGCATGATTAATTGTCGGATTATTCAAAAAGCCCAAACTCAAGATCACCCCATAAAAGCTGAACGAATAGATAATGAGACATTCTTGATGACAACGCCAGATTACGATCGGGAGGATTTTCGATCATTCCTCACCATCTTTCGTCAAGTGGCTGTTTTAAAAGACGAACCTATATATATAATCAAAATTATGAATATCGAATCACGTTATGCAAACAACGATCTTCGAAAAGAGCTAAAAGAAATAAAACTAAAAATAAATCCAATTTTAGAAGGTCGTTATGTTGCCATGAAATTCGGGGTGAATACAGAAGGCGGCGATTACATGCTCACAAGTCGGCAATTACTTGATGCTCTGGTAAATAGCAATGTATTTCATACAAACATAGAACGAGAGACCGAAACGTCGATAATACAATCATCAGAACCTTGGGAGTACATCGGAATACTCCTGTCTGAGATTATCGGTCCCGTTCTCCGCACGTGTACTTGGCTTGTTCAAATTATTCGGAACAACAATTATCTTGACGAAGTCGATATGAAAACAGCAGGAGTAAAAGGCTAAATACTGCAGAGACTTAAGTTGCCAAGTTAATCCAAACGTCCGTTTTAGCAAGCTAGCTGCTTTATACGGCTTTGGCTCTATGCCTAGATATTCATAGGCTAAGCTGGTGGGCAGGTTGTAAAAACTGAAGGAGTGAATATGCCCTACAATGAGACTTTGGCCACCCGCATCCGCGCCGCACCTGACGCCCGCCGTTGAAACACCCCCATAACCCATTCAGGAGGCAGAAAATGAAAAACAAGACAACTCAAAACCCCGAATACGACCTCAAATCGGTCAAGCTGCCTTATCTGGCAGGCGGGATGCTGCGCCTGTTCGTCAAACTCGTAGAAGGCCCTCTGCGCGGCCTGCTGATCCCCAGCCTGTTCAAGAGCAGCGGCATCAGTTGGCTGAGAGAGCAGCGGTTCGACGAGCCGCCAACCCCGCAGCCGGTCAATTACACCGGTACGCTGGCTTTCGAGGCGCAGGCCGTGCCGGAGCAGGAGTGGCCCGGCCCAGCGTCCCTGCCCGGACTCGGTTTCCGTTTCAGTACCGTGCAGGATTATGCCAAAGCCTACCGTGAGGGGAAGATCACGCCAGAAGACGTAGCCCACCGGGTGCTGGAGGCAATCGTGACCAGCAATGCCACTGAACCGCCCTTGCGGGCCATCATCGCCGTGGATCGCGAGGATGTGCTCAGGCAGGCCAGGGAGGCGACCAGGCGCATCAAGGAGGGACAGGCGCTCAGCGTATTCGACGGCGTGCCGGTGGCGGTCAAGGACGAGGTGGATATGGTGCCGTATCCGACTACCGTCGGCACCGCCTTTTTTGGAAAGTCGCCTTGCAAGGAAGATTCCACGGTCGTCGCCCGTATGAGAGCCGCTGGCGCGCTGCTGATCGGCAAAGCCAACATGCACGAGATCGGCATCGGTGTGACCGGACTGAACCCCCATCACGGCACTCCGCGCAACCCATACGCCCCCGACCACTTCACCGGAGGCAGTTCGAGCGGCCCAGGCGCAGCAGTGGCTGCGGGACTTTGCCCGGCCGCCATCGCTGCGGACGGCGGCGGCTCGATCCGCATCCCGGCCTCGTTTTGCGGCATCGTCGGGATAAAACCCACTTTTGGACGGATCAGTGAGCACGGCGCCGCGCCGTTATGCTGGAGTGTTGCCCATCTCGGCCCGCTGGCTGCGACCGCGACGGACACCGCTCTCGCCTACGCCGTAATGGCCGGTCCCGATCCCAAGGACCCCAACTCATTGCGACAGCCCGCACCCACCTTGGCTGGCTGGGATAAACTGGATTTGAGCGGCCTGACGTTGGGCGTCTACTGGCCCTGGTTCCGGCACGCCACCGCCGACATGGTCTCGACCTGCGAAGCAATGCTCAAGCAGTTCGAGAGTATGGGAGCCAGGATGCGCGAGGTCGTCATCCCAGACCTGGAAGCCGGACGCGTGGCGCATACCATCACGATTGCCGGTGAGATGGCGCAGGCTCTGGATCTGACTTATGCGGAGCATTACCGTGAGTATGGTGCGGACGTGCGCATCAACCTGGCACTGGCGCGCGCCTTCACCACGATGGATTACGTCCAGGCTCAGCGGGTACGCACCCGCCTGATTGCCAACTTCGCCCGCGCCCTGGAACAGGTGGACGCGATCCTTACCCCGGCCACTGCCCTGCCCGCGCCTATCATCCCCAAGGCTGCCTTGCCGGATGGCGAATCGGATCTCTCGACCCTGTTCGAGATCATGCGTTTCGCCACGCCAGCCAACCTGGCCGGATTGCCGGCCATTTCTTTCCCCGTGGGTTACAACGAAGCCAGCCTCCCCCTTGGGATGCAAGCCATTGGGCGCGCCTGGCAGGAAGCGACGCTCCTGCGCCTGGCGCTGGCTGCCGAGCGGGTTGTAGACCGCAGATCCCCGCAGATTCATTACCGTATATTGCCTGAGTAATCTGGGAGTGCGAAATCTCTGATTTCGCCTGTTGGAGTGCGGAATCTCCTGATCCCGCCATTTTCAAGGGATTGACGGGAACCCGTTTTCCTCGAGAAAACGGGGGCCTTCTTTATCAGTGGCTGATCGTCAGATTTCCAGCCCCGATCTTAACCAGGATGGTCAGCGCAGGGCCGGAGCCAGTCTGGGTGTACACGTTCCCGTTCTTGGCCCATCCCTGCGGCACACTGACATTCGAGAGGCCGCCCTCGACGGTCAACTGAACCGGGATGCCGGTCGGGATAACAAGGGTCATGTTGCTGACGCCGGTCTCGACGCTCACGCTGGCATCCCGCGTGAATTCGCCCGAGAAATCCAGCGTGAAGTTCCCAGCCCCGCCGCTAAAATTCAGCATGGCGAAGTTCGCGTTAGCCAGGCCGGAGAGGGTCACGTTGGATGCGCCCGTCTCGTATCGTAACATGCCCATCTCAGCCTGGTTGGGATTGGAGAAGGCCAACTCGACCTTCGACGCGCCGTCCTTGACCGTCAGGTTGGTGAGCGCCAGCCCGCCGAACTCATACTCGGCCGTATACGCCCCCGCTTCGATGGTCAGATCCATCGGCGCGGCGCCAAGTTGAAGCTCCCACTCGTTCTTGATATTCGAAAAGTCGGGAATGCCGGTGAGCTTGTAATTGCCCTGTTCAATACGGACGTTGCTGTCGTTCACGGTCACGGTTGGCTTGAAATCAGGGATATTGTAAGTAGCAATGCCGGAGACCAGGGTAATCGCGCCGGGGGAAAGCTTTAGCTTGCCCGCGCCGAAGGCCAGTCTCAGGTCAACTGGCTCGGCTGAATCGGGCAGGGGGACGCTGATCTCATCGGTCACGGTTGGGCCGGGTGTGAGTGTGATGGGCAGGCTGATGTGAAGGTCGCAGGCGGTGATCAGCAACGCCAGGATCAGCATGGTGGGAAAAAGCTTACGGGACATGGGAAACCTCCTGAACTGACATACTTTTTTGTCATTCCGCGCTGAACGGAGGTTCCGAGCGAAGCCGAGGAGCCGCAGTCGAAGCGCAATATTGGCTGAAAATGCCCTTCGACTTCGCTTCGCTCCGCTCCGCTCAGGGCGGACACATTTTCTTAATCTCGGATTCACGTTGGTTTATGAATTTATAGAGTATACGCTGCGGCGAAGGACTGGTTGCAGAAGATCACTCTTTGAATAACGCCTCGGCTAACTCCGCAGTAGACGGCAGGAGCAGGTCCGCGCCGCGGCGGCGAAGCTCATCTTCTTCGCCGAAGCCGCATAGCACGCCGACAGTCTGCGCGCCTGCGGCTTTGCCGGCGCGGATGTCCGCGGTCGTGTCGCCGACCATCAGGCAGGCCTCAGCTGGGACTCCCATCTGCTGCGCGGCCCACAGGATCGGGGCCGGGAAGGGTTTCGTGTGCTTGCACGTTTGGGCTGTGGCGACGCACCTGAAGAGCGGTAGTAGGTCGAATTGTTCGAGAAAGATGTTCGTCGTCCTCCCATCCCGTGCGCTGACCACGGCCAGCGGGTAGCGTTTGCCGACTTCTTTCAGCATCTCCCTCACGCCGGGCACGAGCAGGAAATCTTTCTTGGGCTTATGGCCCAGCGTTCGATAGACGAGATCAATCAGCGCGGCCATCTTGTCATCCAGCCCGATGACGTCCGGCAGGCCGATCAGGAAGTTGGCTGGCGCTTCGGTTACCATCATAACGCGCCGGGCGACGCGCTTCACATTTTTCCTGGGGAATAGAAAGTGGAACGGCTGCAGCAAGCGGGCCAGTTTCTCGACGAACAGGTCGTCGGTGTCGCTGAGCGTGCCGTCCACGTCGAAGCACAGGGCGCGGATGCGGGTCAGGTCAAGGGGCATGGGAAGCTCTCGATTTACGATTTACGATTGGCGATTGGCGATTGGCAATTGAGAACTAAATTGTACCGCAGTTCGAGTACGGGCACAGAACCACCAGGACACAAAGCCGCCCAGAAAACGATAAAGCTTTTGTGCCTTGGTGACTTTGTGGTTAGCTCAACGTGGGAGCACTTCCAGGCTGAACAAGGTCTCGATTGCCGTATAATACATCCATGGTCTCCTGGATCGTCCACCTACGCCTTGCAGAAAACCTGCTCGGCCTCATCCCGGACCGCTCGGCTGAGCGCTCGCGGCGAAGCCTCGAACCTGCATCTTTCGCCGTCGGCAACATCGCCCCGGATTCGGGGATGCCCCATGAAAAATGGGAAAAGTCAAATCCAACAATACTACCAACGCAGAGGCGAGGAAGTCCAGGCATTGTATAATCGGCCTTACGTTTACCTCTCTCAAGCTGAGATGGATCGTTTCGTTGTCGAGACCACGCAGCACCTTGTACGTATATACAGTTGTCTGTGGCTAAAATCTGCGGAGACGGGTAATCTCCTCTCCGCGCTGTCCCTTTTGGTTTAATGGGTATCCAGGAGCGAAGAATGGCAAAGAAAACCCGCAACATCCTTTCGACGCAGAAAAGCGGCTTCTTTCAAGATCTCGTCATGCGCATCAAGCTCGTACTGCGCCTGATGTCTGATCGCCGCGTAAACTTTTTCCTCAAGCTCTTGCCCATCGCCTCGCTGGTCTACCTGGTCTCGCCAGTGGACCTGGCGCCTGGTCTGGCGCTGCCGATCATCGGCGCGCTGGATGACGCGGCCGTTCTGTGGATCGGCCTCTCGCTGTTCATGTCCCTGTGTCCCGACGATGTAGTCCAGGAGCACCTGAACGCCCTGCAGAACGTGATCCCAGGGACCTGGCATGAGACCTCCAAAGAGTCCGAGTCCGAGATCATAGAAGTGGAACCACGCGACGTGCCGGAAGGTGAACAGGCAACCTAAGCCGGTTCGAGGTCACGTTACATTTCTGATAAATGTCATCCGAAATACGCAATTCATCCTTGCCGAATTGTGACGACCGTCACTAGATGAATTGTCAGACAAGTTATAAACTTCGGTTGATTTTGGTGCATCCTCTCCTCCCTCTGAGTTGGTTTTACTGACCCCGCAAGCATTCGCGGGGTCAGCCCATTAACGAGACAACGTTACATTCTCCAACGTAAGAGGAGAGGAGCGAGGGCAATCAAAACTCAGATTGTCACTTAAGTTTTATGCGCGGCTTCTTTTTGCGCACTATGCCTCCTCTATTGCCTAAAGCCTGTGCGCCGGAACTGGCCAACATCGGGACGAACAGCAGGGCCACCAGACCCCCCAGCAAGGCGCCAAACAGCAGCCAGGAGACATTGTGAGCTACCTCAGGCAGCACGCCGCCAGGATTGTACTGCGCCCGTGCCGATGTTGCCTCCTCACCCTGACGCTTTAGTGAGACGGTTAGGGTGCGGTTGATGCCGTCGCGCAGGTCGGATGGCGAGGTGTACGTGAGGCGGTATTCGCTCTGCAGGGTGCGGCCATAGCGTTCGTACAGGTTGCGTAAAGCTCCGGGATCGTTAACGTAGCCGTACGCGCCACCGGCGCGTTTGGCCAACGATTTCAAGGCGGCTTCATCCAGGCCAGAATTGATGCCCAGCTTGGCCGGGTCACCCAGGCCGATGGTCGAGATCGAGAGACCGCCCGGGCCAATCGCCTGGATCACCTCGTCAGCGGTGTAATGGCTGCGGTTGTCCAACCCGTCTGTCAAGACGATGATCGCCTTGCGGCCTGGCGTATCTTGCAGGATCTGCACTGCCTGGCCCAGCGCGTCGAACATGGCTGTGTCGCCCCTGGCGCGCAGGTCATTGACCGCCCGGATCAGCGCCTCGCGGTCGGCGGTAATGGGTTGGCGATAGGTCACGTCCGTATTGAAGGTCAGCAGGCCTGCTTGGTCGCCGGGACGCATCTGCTCGATAAAAGCCTGCGCGGCGGCTTTAGCGGCTGTCAGTTTGCCGACATCGTACATGCTGCCGGAGATGTCCAACACCAGCAGGGTCGTCAATGGGCCGATATCGCCCGACCCGCTGACCTGTTCGGGCTGCATGGGCCGATCGTTTTCGTAAATTGTAATCTGGTTGGGATCCATGCCAACCGGCTCGCCGATCGCGTCCGTCACCGAGACGTACACGGTCACCTGGGGAAATTTGGAATTGTCCACCTGGGTGATGCGGATTTGCAGCCCTTCGACCTGGCTCACCTGTGTCTGCCCTGTCACGTCCGGGCTAGGACGGGACGGGATCCTGGACTGGTCGTCAAGGCAGGCTGGCGCAGACAGGGCAGGCCCTTCGGCCTGACTCAAAGCGAGGCTCTCGCCCTGGGCAGATGCTACTTGGAGCGGCAACAGCACTGCGAGCAGGATCACGGCCATGGAAAGGCCACGCTTTGACCATCCAGCAAGTGTATCCATCGCTACCTCTTTTCGTGGTATACCATCTCGGAATTGCCCATGCGAATCACGTTATTATTGGCAAGTTGAATACGCTCAATGCGCCTGTTGTTGACGAAAGTGCCTGAGAGGCTCAAATCCTTGAGCATGAAGTGCGCGCCGTCTCCGGTCAGCATGGCGTGTTGCGGTGCGATATCCGGATCGGGCAGCACGATCTCGGATTTGAGCGGGCTGCTACCAATGGCCACTGCCGGGCCTTTGGCACGCATGAACTTATCTAGAATAAACTCGGTGCCCTTGAGCTTGCCCGATCTCACCTCCAGCCAGGCGCGCGAGAGCAGCACCACGATCAGCGAGATGAACGCGCCAACCGAGGCGCCCAACAGCACCAGCCCAACCACTTTGCCAAGCAGAGGGTCTTGCAGCCAGCGGCGGGAGGCTTCGAGCAAGGCGCCCCCGACTGCGCCGCCCAGCAGGCCGCCGAGCATGCCCTTCCAGACCTGACTCCTGCCGACCAGCCCTTCGGCCAGGCCGATCAACAGACCGAACAAGCTCCACCCCAGAACGCGTCCGAAAACGCCCGCGCCGACGGACTGGAATAACCATTCGCTCAATGGCAGGCCAATAGCGCCAGCCACCAGGCCCAGCAGCCCACTGAACAGCCCGGATTTGGTCGCCTGAACGGGATTGCGGGTTAGCATCCCTTCTGTGAGGCCGATCAGCAAGCCGATGCTTAGTCCTACTAAAGCACCGACAATGGCCTCGCCAAGATAAATATTTGAGGCAAACGATAAGCCAAGCAGGTTGCTGATCTGCCAGCCGACCAACCCGCCGATCGCGCCAAGCACGGCATAGTAGTAAGATCGCATTCGTCTATTCATTCGCATCCATCTCCTCTTCACTCGCATTTGCGATTGGCTGCAAGTTACACCAGTGGACCACGCTCCGCCCTACATTGCCATTCAACTCGTAGAAGCCGGAGTACTGGCTGGGATCGAGTTCATCATCGGCCTGACGGATAAAGAAACCGCCAGTCGCCGAGTGCGGCTCAACCACGAGCGCTACCTGCCACACTTCGGGAAAGAAGTGGTGATGTAGCCAGGTGTCGTAATAGGAGAGGAACACACCTAAATGGGGGTGGGTGTGGTACCAACCCACGATCCTTTTATATGGGAAGTGCTCCTCAATCTTTGCATGAAGATCCACCAGGCTTTCCTGGGTGAACGTCAGGTAGACGCTGCCCTGTCGCGTGTAGCGGGCGGGCAGCGCTCTTTCCACAACGATAAACTGCGCATCACTATCTGCATCCGCATACCACTGACCGACCAGGATCCCGCCGACCTCGTATTCTGGCTCGCTGGCTGCATGGACGCATACCCGTACATAGGCGCTCTGCGTGACGAAGACCGAAAGGGCCGGATGGGCTTCTCTATCTTCAAAGGGCGAGTACCAGCGTCGCGCACGCTCCACAGGCAGGGGCTCTATTTGGGGATCAAACTTTTCAGGCGGTAAGATGCGAATGCGGGAGTCAGACATCATCATGCTTACATTTTGGGGATTCGTGCCGATTCCTCACCCCTCCCCTGTCTCAGAAAGAGAGAGGGGAGGGGTGAGGATAAGCAGGGGTCAACCGGCTGTTACATCAGCAGTCATCATCAACCGGTCACCCTCAGGTACGCCGGCCTGCGACAGGGTCTCATCCTCGCTTAGCTCACGCCCCAGCGCTTTGCTATCCAGCCGGTAGGACATTGGACGCCCGTCCGGACCGGTCACGGGGAGTTCGAGCGAGGTGGTCAACTCCGGGAGCAATTCTTTCACCGGAACGTCGTTGGGCACCTCGGCAGTACGGCTGCCTCCCGAAGGCAGCACGACAGTAACGGGTAAATCGGACATGGTTTTATCTCCTTTCTTCGAATGGTCTGGCTGGTGGCCAGACGATTGAAATGGTACCTACACGTGTAGAGGAGGTTGTCATTTAATGCGGATCTTCGATTTCTTATTTTCTTCTTTTACTGGTTTGAGCCTAACGCGCTCGGGCCGCAACAGCTCGCGCCCATCTACAGGAAATGCGTCGGGGTGAGCCTTGCGATATTCTTTGCACCAACGCGCCGCCTCGGGATCCCAAGGAAAAGGTGGCTTGGTGGGATCGTCGTGAAAGTTCTTATACTGGAGCATCTCGCCGAGCATGACGACCAGACGGTCGAGTGATCGACTGGCAGTCCACCAAGCGGCGTCGATGCACACGCTACCGTTCAGGTGGTTAATGTTGGGATGCCAGATGGGAGTCAGCCATTTCATGCCTGGCCAGCGTTGGGGATACTGGTTGTGGAGGTAGATCTCTACCTTGTGGCGCTCGCCGTACTTCGGATTTCCCTGTCGGTCTACGTCAACAATGCCTTTACATTTGAAGGTCACAACGTAACGCTCAGGGGGCAGATTGGCGCGTGCCGGCTTGGCTTCGAAACTGATCAGGTCGCTGCGGTCTGCCAGTTCTTTCAGTAGCCTATAGTCGGCACGCAGACGGCGTATTCGCGGGTTTTGGTCGAGCGAGATGGCGCCGGCGGTAATATCGGCGGTCAGCATCAGACGGTCATCCTGCGGTACCCCGGCAGCGGCCAGCGTCTCATCCTCGCGCAGTTCGCGCCCCAGGGCTTTGCTGTCGAGGCGGTAATACATCGGGCGCCCGTCCGGACCGACGGCTGGCAACTGCAGCAGCGAGGTCAACTCGGCCAGCAGGTCATGCACGCTGACGTCATCAGGGACTTCAGCGGTACGGGCGCCGCCGCTGGGCAAAACGATGGTCACGTTTAGATCGGTCATGAATTTCTCCTCAAAATTGATATCCTATCAAGCATTATAATGAGGCACCTGACAAGCCCCACTGATGGCCCAACAATCCGCGTGGTGCAGGGTATGACAGACTTTACACTCCACCACACCGCGTTGGGCATTGGGCTCGACCAGTTCCAGGCAGTATGGACAACGATGCTCTTCTGCACTTAAAAGCCGCAGATGAGACTTTTGGCGAGTGCGTCTGCGCTTTGACTTGGTTGGCTTCTGTGAGACCACAGCAGGCAGCGCAGGGTGGTTGATCGGAGATATAACTGGGCGCGGATGCTTTTGCGTGCGCCGTTTGGGCCGTGGGGCTGGCTGGCCTGCCGGTGACGGCGTAACCCGTTCCCCCACCTGGCTGGGCCGTTGCCATGCCCGCAGGGCCAGCCAAGCAACACTTGTGCCAAGTGCCACCTGGATCAAGCCGAGCCAGTCGACACTATTGCGCCCAAACCTTAGCGGCCCGAAGCCGGCCTGCCAATCGGTGAACCATCCCAGCACAACCAGGCCAGCGAGGATGGCAACTATTGGAGCAATAGTGCGCAGCATAGGAGTCTGCCTGCGTAAGATGATGCGGGCAGAAAAACCAGCCACCAGCCCCAGTCCTAGGTCAGCCAAGGCTGCCAGTAACAGTGGTGAAGATACCAATCTGCGTTCAAGCAGCAGTGCCAGCCCCAGGCCGGTCACGATGACAAGTAAGAACAGCAAGACCAGCTTTCGCGCCAATGCGGGGCGCTCTGACCGGGTCTGGGGGATATCCAGGGTACTCATGTTTGCAGCGCGTGAGGCCATACGTAGAAATCAGGATCCATCGCGCAGTTTCACGCGCCCACTCGTCGAGTTTAGGGAGGCGTCCTTAATGCGAACGCGACCATGCGCCGGCTTCGGCAACTCCGTCTGCTCGAAATGGCGGAAATGGAGCGCCTCGGGCTGGTCACCAGTCAGCTCATAGAAACGGTATTCCTCCCCGTTGTAGGCGCGCAGGATGTGCAAGGGCGGCACGCCTACGCTGGCCAGGGTTCGATACATGAAGTTCTCCTCACCGGTAATCGTATGGGTCAACTCGGATTCGCGCAGGATCCCACAAGTTGGGCAGTGCCCGGCCTCGAAGCTAACCTCGCTCAACGGGCGGAGTACCTGCTCAAAGGTATGGCAGTTCGTACATTCCAGCGAGGTGATAAGCTCCTGATCCAGCTCGAGGACCGCCTCAGGCCCAAGGTCGGCGCGGGCGATGCGGAGCATTTCGTCCAGGGTCGTGCGTTCAGCACGGGCAGGCAGTTCGGTGACCTCGCCGTAAGTCCAATGACTCTCACAATCTTCGCGTGGCGTGTAAGCGGTGGTGTGCATCTCGTTGACCATGCCATTAAAGTGGGTCACCTTTCCAGCCTCCACCGGCAGACCGTGAATCAGCTTGAGTGCTTCCTGCGACTGCATCCCGCCGATGATCGAGGCAATCGTGGGCGTAGTAGGAACCTTGCCCAGCAGGATATTCTGGCGGGCCAGGAGTGGACAGGAGTAACGCAGCGACAGGTCGCGCAGCGCCTGCTCGGTCAACGTGCACTCGTAGCAAGCGCCCTTTCCGGGAACAAAGACGCGTACTAGGCCGAGCAATTCCTGGATGGCGCCATCCACCCAGGGCTTGTTCACCCAATAGCAAAAACGGTTGACCGCCAGGCGCGCCTCACGGTTATCCAGGCAGCCGACCACCACGTCCATGCGGCGGATTACGCCTAGACCCAGGTTGGTTGTCACGTCCCCGTTTAGGTATTGTACGTGGACCTGTGGGTTGAGTGACTTGGCACGCGCCGCAGCCACCTCGGCCTTGGCTCGGTTGGTATCAGACTCCCGGAACAGCACCGAGCGGCCCAAGTTGGCCGCCTCGATGTTATCAAAATCTATGATGAAGATGTAGCCCACGCCCATCAGCGCCAGGTTCTTGATCACATCGTTGCCCAGTGCTCCGGCGCCGACCACCAGCACCTTGGCATCCATAACCTTCTCACGCTCCCACCAAGAGATAAGCTCGAATGTCCCCAGCCGGTCGGCGCGCAGGTTGGGAATGTGGAGTGGCTTTTCCGGTGCAATCGGCACGCGGCGTGGACGGGTGGGCGGCTCATCCGCCGCGGGACGCACCGCTGGAGTAACAGACCCTCGGGCCAGTTCGTGCGCCTGGGTCACGTTCGTCACATCAATGGCGCGCGCGAACCAGCCGACATTTGGGCGCGATTCGATCAATTTGTTTTCTTCCAGGGCCTTGAGCGCCTCGCGCAGCGTAGCACGGCTGACGCCGAGGCGGCTCATCAGGTCGCGTTCCGGGGGAAAATGGGCGCCCGGGGCTAAACTACCGTCCAGAAGAGATGCGGCTAGTCTTCCGGCGATAGTTTCGGCAAGCGTTTTATGGGCAATGGGTTGAATTTTCATTGATCTTATGTGGTATGGTGGTCAGACCACGCATACCACTATTATAAGCATTTTGAAGATTAAGTCAATGGTATGTCAGGAAATTGATAACTATGGCCCCAAAACAAAAGACGGCTCTCGCGAGCCATCTTTTTTATTAGAGCTGGTGTTGGAACGCTAGGCGACTTCAATAACCGCACCGGCTTCTTCGAGCTTCTTCTTGGCGTCCATGGCAGCTTCCTTGCCGACCGCGGCGAGCACCTTGCCGCCCGCAGTTTCGGACAAGGCCTTGGCCTCGGTCAGGCTCAGGTTGACCAGCTGCCGGATAACCTTGATGACCTCGATCTTCTTGGGGCCAGCTTCCTTGATGACCACGTCGAACTCGGTCTGTTCTTCAACCGCTTCAGCCGCGGCGGCCGGAGCGCCACCCGCGACGGCGGCCATCGCTACGGGAGCTGCCGCGGAGACGCCCCATTTCTCTTCCAGTTTCTTGACCAGGTCAGCAGCCTCGAGCACGCTTAGCGCGCTCAGTTGCTCAACCAGTTTTTCTAAATCAGCCATTTTAATACTCCTTCAAATTTTTAGAGATTGGACTTTATCGGGAATAATCTGTCACCATTTTTTTTGCATCGAATTGACACGAATTTCTCAAAAAAATTGGTTAATTCAAGTCGTTCGATGCCAGAAAGACTATTGCCGATAATGTTTATGAACTTTCTACGCCGCAGCGGGTGCAGCGGTTTTTTCGGAATACGCTTTGAGCACAGAAGCTACCCGGCGACCCGGTTCGGCCAGCGTGCGGACAAGCTTGCTGGCAGGAGCCAGCAGGACACCCAGCAATTGACTGCGCAACACAGGCAGCGGCGGCAAGTCCGCCAGCGCCTTGACTTCCGCAGCGGTAAGTGCCTGCTCGCCCAGATAGCCGCCTTTTACCTTGATGGCTTCCATGTTCTTGATGACATCCGAGAGCGACTTGGCGATTGCTGGGGCATCTGAAAAGGCAAAGCCCATCGCCGTGCTTTTTTCGAGAAAATCAGCCGGAATGGACATGCCACTTTTCTCGAGGGCGAGCTTCGCCAGCGTGTTCTTTACCACGTGGAATTCGCCGCCAGCCTCGCGCATTTTGGCTCGGATCGCGTCCAGGTCTTTCATCGTCACGCCGGTATATTCGACCAGGATTACGGCCTGGCTTTTACCGAGCCATTCTGTGTATTGGGCCAGGATGGTCTCTTTCTGTTGCTTTGAAATAGCCAAAGAATTTCACCTCCTTTCTATCAAAAAGTCTTTGCCCGAGAACCAGGCAAAGACTTTTCCCCGCAAGGGGCGGTAATATACCGTAAGTCTTCACCTGAGCAGGAGATTAAGCTCCGAGCGGAGCGAAGTCGAGGAGCGCCTGCCGTCTTCGGCGAAGGAATGAACTATCTCGGGCGCGGTTAGCTTGCCCTGAGTTTGTCAAAGGGTCTACCCGCTCACCTCCAGCGATTGGGCCTGCATGGCATCAATCTTGATGCCCGGCCCCATCGTGGTAGTTACCGTAATGCGCTTGATGTAGTTGCCCTTGGCTGCCGGTGGCCGGGCTTTCTTGATCGCTTCCATCAGCGCGGCGAAGTTTTCGTACAATTTCTGCTCGTCGAACGAGGCTTTCCCAATCGGGACGTGGATGTTGGCGGTCTTATCCAGGCGGAACTCGACGCGGCCAGCCTTGGCCTCGTTCACTGCCCGACCCATGTCCTGGGGGTTGACGACCGTGCCAGCTTTTGGATTAGGCATCAGTCCGCGCGGACCGAGGACGCGGCCGAGCTTGCCAACCTTGCCCATCATCTCCGGCGTTGCGATGGCAACATCGAAGTCGGTCCAGCCAGCCTGGATTTTGGCCAGGGTTTCGTCGTCATCGGCAACTACGTCCGCGCCGGCGTTGCGCGCCAGGGTAGCGCCTTCGCCTGAAGCAAAGACCAGCACGCGCACCGCCTTGCCCAGTCCGTGTGGCAGTACGACCACATCGCGCACCTGTTGGTCAGCCTGGCGCGGGTCGAGGCCCATGCGCATGTGCACTTCGACAGTGGCGTCGAACTTGGCGTACGAAGTAGCTTTCGCCAGGGCGACGGCCTCGCGCGGCGGGTAATTATTATTCAAATCAACCTTGGCCACTGCGGCTAGGTATTTCTTTCCGTGTTTCGACATGATTTCTCCTTTGTGGTAGCTCTTCGAGCTACCATTGTGGTGCAAGCGGGCCGGAATTTGGCCCTCCCACAGGCTTATCCTTCGATTGTGATCCCCATGCTTCGGGCAGTGCCTTCGATCTGACGCATGGCGCCTTCCAAATCAATCGCATTCAGATCCTTCATCTTTAGTTCAGCGATCTGCTTGACCTGGGCACGCGTCACCTTTCCGACCTTTTCGCGGTTCGGCACGCCTGAACCTTTCTCGACCCCGGCGACCTTGCGCAGCAAAACCGCAGCCGGGGGCGTCTTCAGAACAAAGGTAAACGATCCATCGGTATAGACGCTGATCTCTGCCGGCAGGATCTCGCCGGGCCGGCTGGAGGTGCGGGCGTTGTATTCCTTACAGAAGGCCATGATGTTGATGCCGTGTCCGGCCAGCGCCGGGCCGATGGGGGGCGCGGGATTGGCCTTCCCAGCTTCGATCTGTAGTCTGACAATTGCCTTAATTTTCTTTGCCACTTTTTTGTCTCCTTGTACCGGACTCTTTTGCCGGTACTTTGTGGTGTTAGCGGGTGATTACAGGATACCCTCCCACTTTCACGTGTCACGTTTTATGCCTTTTCGACTTGTAAGAAATCCAGTTCCACGGGCGTCTCGCGCCCGAAGAACGAGACCATCACGCGGGCTTTGGTGCGCTCCATGTCAATTTCCGAGACCATGCCGCGAAAGTCGTTGAACGGGCCGTCAATGATGCGCACACGCTCGCCGACCTTGAAGGTCACCTTGACGGTTGGCGCCTCGGCTTCCATGCGCTTGAGGATCTGGGCCACCTCTTCCGGGCGCAGGGGCGTGGGCAGGGTACCCATGCCAACGAAACCGGTCACACCGGGTGTGTTGCGCACTACGAACCAAGATTCCTCGCTCAGGATCATGTTGACCAGCACGTATCCGGGGAAGATATGGCGTTCCACCGTGCGGCGTTTGCCATCCCGAACCTCGATCTCTTCCTGGGTAGGCACGACCACGTCGAACACCTTGTCCTTCATGCCCATCGTCTCGATGCGCTGTTCAAGGTTGTGGCGAACCTTATTCTCGTAGCCCGAATAGCAGTGGATCACATACCAGGCCGCTTGGTCGATGGTCGGTTCGGCGGGCGGCTGATCTTCGCTGGCAGGCTTGCTGCGAGCAGATGCACTCTCGGAATTGGCTAAAACAGGCTGACCTGAGAGAGAGTCTTTCTCCTCAGTTTTGGCCTGCTCTTCGTACTGTTCTTCCGGGTCTTGCTCGTACATCCGACAACCTCACGTGAACGCGCGGATGCGCTACTTGATGACCAGATCCAGTAACGCAGTTCCGCCTAAATCAACCAACCAGAGGAATAAGGCCATGAAAACCATCACGACCAAGACAATAGCCGTCAGGTTGGTCGCTTCCTGGCGGGTGGGCCAGGATACTTTCCGCAATTCGCCAACCGTTTCGCGCACGAAGCGACTGATGGCGTTCGGTTGGCCTCTCGATTTTTCATCTTTCGCAGCCAAGGTATACTCCTTCTCAGCTCTGACGGTTAAAACGCCGCCTCACATACGCTCCCGTAGGGGTTGCCCCCCGGAGAGGGAGGACGGCGTCGTTCGATACAGGCCAGGCAGGACTTGAACCCACAACCGCTCGTTTTGGAGACGAGAGCTCTACCAATTGAGCTACTGGCCTATTTAGTCAGACAGTCGCTTGGTCTCGTAGTCACCTAGTCGGGACTACTCGACCACTCGACTATCTGACTATTTGACTATTTGACTACTTGGTCTCGCGATGCAGGGTATGCTTCCTACAGCGAGGGCAGTACTTATTGAACTCCAACCGGTTCGGATCGTTGCGGCGGTTTTTCTCCGTCGTATAGTTGCGCTCCTTGCACTCACTGCATTGCAGGGTGACTACCGGACGTACATCTTTTTTCTTTCCAGCCATCTCTCAACTACCTATCTTTGTTATTCTATGATCTTCGTGATGACGCCGGCGCCAACGGTCAGGCCGCCTTCGCGGATGGCGAACTTGGAGCCTTGCTCCAACGCCACCGGCACGATCAACTGCACTGTCAGGTTGACGTTATCGCCAG
>Ga0315293_10000212_pt1 | contig 51716 bp, 45 predicted proteins | sample YL17G13_20_MG_FD_203071 | JGI IMG/M metagenome (GOLD analysis project Ga0315293, IMG submission 203071) | Sediment microbial communities from Yellowstone Lake, YNP, Wyoming, USA - YL17G13_20 | ecosystem: Environmental > Aquatic > Freshwater > Lake > Sediment | place: USA: Wyoming | collected... | reverse complement strand
CCAACGCAAGCTCAGGGCTGATCGGAACATGCCGAACACTTAAGGTACAATACTCTAACAGCGCTCTCTATCCCTCCCCTGTGCGGCATGAACCGATCAGGGTGTGCGATTTCACCGTTTTACCCAGAGGACGGGGGAAGGGGATACCCCGCCCTGATATTGCTAGACAGAGAAATAGTAAGATACCCGGCAGTTCATTTCTGACTTTTCACATTCTATATATTATGCTTCAGCACCCCCGCAGGGAAAAATCGGTGTTTTTCAATGGAGAAATGAATATTTGTATGGTGTTATTCCGCAAATGCTCACATTCACCATACCTGCCGGGAATCCTTCCAAGCGCGCTGGGAAGACCGGGCAACGAAGCGCAAGCGCATCTACGAAACGCAGACTACCCTGTGTCTATATCTACGGCTTACTCCTCCCAGCCCGAGAAACACTGCTCCTCCAATGCCATACGCAGCTCTGCCTTTGAATGAAAATTTAACATCACCAGCATATTGCGTACGTACCCCTAAGGGGATTTGAATCAAAGTTTGGGTCTTTAGAAAACCCCGTCCTGTATAATTAGACAATGGGGACTGAAGGAGCTTGATTTCTCAGGCAGCGCGAAAATCGTCAAGTAAAAAGACATGCAATTCACCCAGCCCGTGGAAGCTGATGATAAGAGTCTTTTCGATATCCACGATCCGGCTAGGAGCAATGACAATGACCCCGGCCGCAGCGTTCCGGAGCTCGGGTCTGCACAGCGCTTCCGCGAGTCTGGGCAGAATCTCGGAGCTCCGTAGGATGGCGATGTGGATCTCGGGCATTAGCAAGGTGGTTAGCGGTTTTCCCACCGGGGATGGCTCGAACACCTACTTACCTGCCTTTGGAGAAATAATATTAGAGCTCCCCTGCTTAACTTCGACTAGTTTGCCGAATTTAGAACGATAAACCTAGAATGAGACTCTCAATTAGAGAACCTGTCCGGGCAATGCCCCAGTATGTTCACCTCGGTTAATTACGATTTCCCCATTGACAATTACATACTGGATGCCCTCAGGATAATGATGAGGATCGGTATAAGTGGCCTTGTCGGAAACAACCTGGGCATCAAATAGAACAATATCGGCCCATGCACCTTCACGAATCACTCCCCGATCAGTCAGACTGAAACGCTCAGCGCTTAGGGAGGTCATTTTCTTGATCGCTTCCTCAAGTGTAAGTACTTTTTCTTCTCGGGCGTAGCGTCCCAAAACACGTGGAAAAGTTCCATAACATCTCGGATGGGGCGAGCTCTTTCCCAAAATGCCATGAGGGGATGCGCCCATGCTATCGCTTCCAATCGCTACAAAAGGAAGTTTCATCAATTTTTTTAATATATCCTCGTGCTGGTCAAAATACACTACGACAATCTGGGCATCACCTAGAGACATTAGAGACATTGCCGCGTCGAGAGGGTCAAGGTTATCCTGAGAAGCAATTTCCTCAATAGTCATCCCAATGAATTCTGGGCGCGATAGGCAATCTGTAACTAGTAGATCATTCCAATCACGCACACCGCTGCGATTATCCCATTCAATACGATTCTCATACCATTCTTTTCTGAGCAGTTCACGTATGGCATGGTCTTTCATCCGTTGAGCAATGATCTTTCCACCACCTTCTTGAGCCCAATATGGCAAGATTGATGAGAGAACAGTCGAGCTGGCGATGTAAGGATATTGGTCACAGCCAAGCTGTGCGTCCTTGGCTTTGTCACTTTCAAGAAGGGCGATAAGATCATCGATCATCTCCCAGTTATTAAATCCACTAATTTTAACATGGGAATATTGCACCTGTATCTCAGCTTGTTTTCCTACTTCAATAGCCTCCTCAACTGCTTTCAAAACCCCATCGCTTTCACTTCGGATATGGCTTGCATATATTCCACCATGTTTAGCTACAATTCTTGCCAAACCAATGATCTCTTTCGTATGTGAATAAAATCCTGGTGGATAGAATAAACCTGTAGAGATCCCTCGTGCCCCTTGTTCCATCGCTTCATCTACAAGATTTTCCATCTTTACTTGCTGCTCTGTGGTTAAATTTACATTGTCATAACCCATTACTGAACCTCGCACATTACTGTGACCAATCAATGGCACTATGTTTACTGCCATGCCCGTCTTTTGCAAATGTTCCAAATATTCTGCCATGCTTTTCCACGTAATATCTATTTCAATCCCCATAGATAATGCTTGAAGATCTCCTACACTTGCTCCACTCATGGGTGCGGCGGATAAACCACAATTTCCAATAATCTCTGTGGTGACTCCCTGATGAATGGAACTTTCTGCACGCCGGTTACCAAAGACTGTAAGATCGGAATGCATGTGTGGATCAATAAACCCTGGAGCTAAATGTAACCCCTCAGCCACAATCGTTTGATTGGCTTCCTGTGAAATACTTACAGCAATTTCCACAATTCGTTGGTCTACAATTCCAACATCGGCCTTAAAACCGGATTTACCAGTCCCATCAATAATTTCAGCGTTCTTGATCAATATATCCAACATCGCATCTGCTTTTCAATGAAATTCTGGCGGATCCTTCTCATCGCCTATGCCAGCTTGCTGATATGATGGGTTGGAATCTGATTGAACCATTCCGGTTTTTCCTGTTCCAGTTGCGACGCTAACTGGAGTAACAGGTCTTCGCGTAAAAAATTGGCATAGAGTTGAGCGCCGATGGGCAACCCAGCCTCATCAAGACCGGCAGGAATTGAAATCGCAGGCAGCCCGGTTTCATTGGCTAGGTACGTATAACGAGCCGCAGAAAATTTCCGCTCCATCCAAACATCAATGGATTCTTCGTTACCCAGCAGTGAGTAAGGGCCGGCTGCTGCTGGAACCTGGATGGCAGAGGTCGGAGTCAAAAGGGCATCATAGCTCTCGAAGAACTGGCCAAAGGCACGCGTAACCAGCGGATTGACAAATGTTACCCGCCACAGATCAGACTTGGTGAGGTGATCCGCCACCTCGACAAATTGATATGTCACTGGGTCAAGATAGTTGCGCAACTCTTCCGGCGGGATATCCATGTCTTCTGCCGTCAGTCGAATTTCCCCCGCGCTGCACGCCCAATATTCCATGAATGCCTTGCGGGCTATGTTAAAATTACAAATCGCTTCGTCATTGACTTCTTCGACCGTATGGCCCAGATCCTCAAGTACATGAGCCACTTGCCGGGTGCTTGCGACTACCTGCGGATCGGCCGGGTCCGTACAACCCCACAGGCCGGTGGAAAGGGCGATTCGGAGTCTGCCAGGCATGTGGGCGATGGTCTCCAGGTAGGAGCCGTCGAATGGGAGTACCTTCATAAACGAGCCCCCGTTGGGCACGCGCGCCATATAATCCAGGGCAGCTGCCCAATCGCGGACAGTGCGCGTGAGAACGCCGGGTGCGCTTTCATGGACGACATACTCGTTGAAACGCTGTGGGGTCGGTAGTCGGCCCCGGGTGGCCTTGAGGCCAATCAGTCCATTGAACGCAGCCGGAAAGCGCGTCGATCCTGCGCCATCCGAGCTCATGCTTATCGGCGTCACTCCCGCGGCGACCAACGCTCCGGCTCCACCCGAGGAGCCGCCCGCGGTGCGTTCTAGATTCCAGGGGTTCCGGGTGATTATCACTTTTCCCATATAGGATGTTGACGTATCAAAGGCAAAACCCATCTCTGGAACGGTCGACCGACCTAGGATGACCAATCCAGCCATTAAGAAATTCTCAACTAGTGGGTCGGTCTCCTTGGCAATATACCCCTTGAATAACCTGGATCCCTGCTCTTGCAATCGCCCTTTAAGCCTTGCGTTTAAATCCTTGAGGAAAAATGGGACCCCGTAAAACTTTCCATCGAGGCTGGGGCAGTCAATATTGGGATATTCGACTGCGTCCTCGAAGATTTCAAGGACAGCTTCGAGTCTAGGATTAAGGATTTGAACCGCTTTCACAACCTGGCAGGCCAGTTCCTGGGGAGTGACCTGCTTGGTTTGGACGAGCTCCGCCAATCCCAGGGCATCGTAGTTGGACCATTCCTGCCATCCCATGATGGGATCAAAATTCTTGCTATTCGCGAACATGAGATTCTCCTTGAAAGAGATTAGTAACCAACAACTTAATTAGGGCAACCGCATGCAGTTGCCGTCGCTGCCGCGCATCTGGGATGAACCTCCCCCAACTGCCAGGTGTGAATACCCGTACCATCGCCGTGACCAAGTCCATGGTTAATTCACATTGCATCTACATCCATCAGGTGACTTCGAGACTATCTGCTATTTTTTTGAGTTCGACAACCATCTTGGAATCCAGAGGTTCCGGTTGATGTGTAGCCAGAATCTGTTTGGCTTTTTCCCGAGCCCAATCTCGTGCTCCATCCTGCTTCTCTTCCCAGACATCGTAGGGCCGACGGTCCATGTAGCGGGGTACCCACAATTCATGCAGATGCTTTTTGGTATGTTTGTGTGCCAGGAAATTACCTCCCGGCCCCACCGAGCGGACTGCATCCAACGCAAGCGTCTCATCATCTACGACGATACCCTTCATCATGTAGTAGATGATATCAAATATCTCGCAGTCCATGAGCAACTCTTCAAAGGACCAGACACGACTCCCGTGCAACAGGCCTACGCCCAAAAGCATGTCTGACATTGCGATACACGCCATAAATGTAGCGAAACTATTTTCAACGCCAGCTTGCCAATCCGGCACCTTGGCTCCTGTAGCGAAGGAACCCATCGCCAGTGGCACGTGGTAAAAGTCCGCTAGTGCGTTGCTGGCAGCACCGAACAGAAAATCCTCCGGTCCACCTCCAGTATATCCACCCGTGCGCAGATCCATCACGGTCTGGGCTGCGGAGTAGTACACGGGCGACCCCGGGTAGGCCAATTGGATCAGGGCAAGGCCGCTTATTACTTCAGTGTTGCCGACAGCCAGGTTGCCTGCCAGCGTTGCCGGCGCGGTCGATACGGATGAGGTCATTGTCATAAAGCCCACAGGTAGGCCGGCCTCAGCCGCGACAAGCGCGGCCTCCACGCTTCCTCCATCCTGTCCGAGGGGGGGCATCGTACATTCCAGGAATGAAAGCACCGGGCGCCTGCGTAAGGCCTCACGACCACCTGCGATCACGGCGGCCATCTCCACGGCGGCTTTTGCCTCGCGTGCGGAGTAAATGCTTTCTGTTTGCAAATGCTTCGTTGAGTTTTCCCAGATGACACGCAGCTCATGTAGGCCGCGCGTCTCTGGTGGGCAGTCTTGTGCCGAGACGGGAACCCAGTGGTACGCCACTTCTTCCAAAGCATCGGCCACGCGAGCGATGTCTGCCACATCTTGCAGTCGTGAGCTACGACGCTCGCCAGTGTTGATATCGAGCATCTGAACACCGCAACCATCGGTCGCCACATACACGTGATTGCCGTCGAGGGGCAGATCCTGGGCGGGATCGCGTGCTGCTAGGGTGTAAATTGGCGGAGCCGTCTTCAAAGCATCCTCTATGACCTGTCCTGGAACCTTGACGATCATGGTATCTCGGTCCACCTTTGCGCCGTGAGCTGCCCAGATATCCAGTGCCCGGGTAGACCGGAAGCAGACTCCCACGGACTCGATCATATTCAGACTTGCGTTGTGGATGCGCCGCACGTCCTCTGAACTGAGAAGATTCAAACTTAATCGCGGATTTGTAATAGATTTGATGTTGCCAGACATTTTTAGACCTCCTATGATATTTTACGACCTCTGTGTGGAGATACTCTCAACGTTGCCAACTAAATGCTTCGCGGGATTCCCCTGTCCGCTATATGCCAAGAATCTGCTTTGCGATATTTATAGCACCGATGGCATCCTCGGAGTAACCGTCTGCTTCGATTTTTTGTACCCAGTCACTCGTCACGGGTGCTCCACCGACCATCACTTTGATTTTCCTACGTAACCCCTGCTTGTCCAATTCGTTGATCACTTCTTTCTGCTTGACCATGGTTGTCGTGAGCAGGGCGCTCAAGCCGATGATGTTGGCATCCACTTCTTTGGCCTTGGCAATGATTTTCGCTGTCGGCACGTCCACACCCATATCGTAGACCTGGAAACCAGAGGCTGAGAGCATCGTTCCTACCAACGTCTTGCCGATTTCGTGGATGTCGCCCTCGACCGTCGCCAGGACGACCTTGCCAAGCATCGTTCGCTGAGTACCGCGTTTATGCATTTCTGGCTCCAGGGCGGTAACGGCAGCTTTCATTGCTTCACCGGCCATTACCAGTTCGGGTAAAAAAGCATTACCTAAGGAAAATGACTCACCAACCGTATTGACGCCGATGACATAACCTTTGGTGATCGCATCCAAAGGATCAACACCATCTGCGACAGCTTTGTTGGCCAGTTCAACAGCAACATCTGAGTCGCCATCGATAATACTCTGAGCCATTTTTTGGAAGAGTTCTTTTAACATGGCATTCTCCTTAATTATGATTTTCTATATGGAACAAAAAAGATGAGTATATTAAGGCGAACAAAATTGACTAGTTTCCGAAATTGATGACCGATAGTCAGTTCAACCAGCGTACACATTCGCAGGATTAATTTCTATGAAGGAACTTTAGATGGGTTCGTATACGGTTGATAATATACAGTATCACATTTTATGCGTCACACAGTTCCATTATCCAGTGCTGCAAGAGGATTGTACAGCGGATTCTGTCGTTTGTCAACGAAGTTTAACATGAATTCATCATAGAATGCTTATATTATGCTAGATTATGTTGTATAATTAGCAATATGCACATAAATCAACATCATATTCGAGATTGCCGATTCTTATATTTGGAGGATATCACTCATGACGAGAGAACCTCAGAAAGATATGCTTGACGAACTGGATCGCTTTATCCTTCGCACGATGCAAGAGGATGGAAGAATCCCCTTTAGCTCGATAGCTAAGCAGGCCAACGTTTCCGAAAGCACAATTCGTAACCGTTATATCAAAATGGCGGATCACGGAATAGTTCGCACTGTAGCCAGTGTGGATCCCTACGCGCTCGGCTTTCAAGCGCCCGCGCTGATCGGGGTAACAGTTGAACCTGGGACCGCAGATTCGGTTGCCCAAAAGCTTGTCCAGATTTCCGAGGTGAGTTATTTGGTGATGACTCTGGGTTCCTTCGATCTATTTGTCGAACTCTTTTGCCGCGACCTGCCTCACCTCACCGCCCTGCTCTTGCAAAAGATACAACCGACTCCTGGTGTTCTTGGCACACAGACGCTGATGATCGCACGTAGCTACAAATTGACCTATCGTTGGGCTCCGGCTTTGATGCCGATCTCGCAGAGTACGGGTCACAAAGAATCTGGTACTGAACCCCACATCGAAGATTGATTAGAGACCAAAGGAAAATATAACCATGGATATTTCAAAACTACCCCTGCTGACCACACCCGTTCCCGGGCCGAGAGCACAGGCTGTCGTAGCCCGTAACCACCAATCCGTTACCCCTTCTTTGCCTCACGTATACTCCCTAGTCGCCCAGCGTGCGCAGGGCAGTATGATTGAGGATGTCGATGGCAATCGCTTCCTGGACTGCGCCGCAGGTATCGGGGTGTGCTCCACGGGACACTGCCACCCCCGAGTGGTTAAAGCAGTACAGGAGCAGGCAGCCACGCTCATGCATATCTGTGGAGCCGACTTTTACGACACATTGTATGTTCGCCTGGCAGAGCGCCTGGCCGCAATCGCACCTGGTGATGCTCCCAAGCGGGTATTTCTGGGAAATTCAGGGGCAGAAGCGGTCGAGGCTGCCCTCAAGCTTTCTCGCTGGCGCACTGGCCGCTCGCACGTGCTGGCATTCTTTGGCGCCTTCCACGGCCGGACGATGGGCGCCATTTCACTCACGGCAAGCAAATCAATCTATCACAAGGGTTTTGGGCCGCTGGTCCCTGCAATCAGTCACGTGCCTTATGCGTACTGCTACCGTTGCGCATACAACCTTACCTACCCCCAATGCGACCTGGCATGCGTGAGCTTTATCGAGGACATGCTGTTTGCCCGGTCGATCCCCCCTGAGGAGGTGGCTGCCATCATCGTCGAGCCGGTGCAAGGCGAGGGTGGATATATCGTGCCGCCGGCTGGATGGCTGCCCCGATTGCGTGCCTTGTGTGACCAGTATGGAATTCTACTTGTGGCGGACGAAGTCCAGTCAGGGATGGGACGCACAGGCAAGATGTTTGCAGTGGAGCACTGGAACGTGACCCCCGATATCCTATGCCTGGCTAAAGCATTGGCTTCGGGGATGCCTCTGTCCGCCACCATTGCTACAGAGGCGGTGATGAGCTGGCCACCGGGAGCGCACGGTAGCACGTTCGGCGGCAACCCTGTCTCCTGCGCGGCCGCCCTGGCCACCTTGGATGTGCTCGAGGAGGAAGGGTTGATGGAAAACGCCACGCTTGTGGGGAACCATATGTTGCATCATCTGCGTGAGCTTGCGGAGGAAAGCTGCCTGATCGGTGATGTACGCGGCCTCGGACTCATGATCGGAGTGGAACTTGTCAAGGATAAGAGAAGCAAGGCCCGAGCTGAGAATGAGACAAACCAAGTAGTGAATGAATGCTTCAAGCGAGGTCTCATCGTCCTCCCTTGCGGGCCGAATACCATTCGTTTTTCACCGCCCCTCTCGTTGAAAGAAGCCGAGGCTGACATTGCTTTGGACATTTTTACAGAGGCACTAGCGGATGTGGAGAAGTCTTAGTCGATTTGTGCCATCCATTGAACATTGCGCCGTAAGAGGAGTTAAGGAATGACATCCAGTAATGTTTTTTTCCGTCGTATGGCGTTTCCGCACCCATCCGCTACGCATGGGGAGGGGGTGTACTTGTGGGATTCATCTGGCCGGAAATACATAGACGCTTCTGGCGGTGCCCTCGTTGTCAACATCGGCCACGGCGTGGCGGAGGTGGCTGAGGCGATGGCTCAACAAGCCGCCAGCCTGGCTTATGTACACGGGACCATGTTCACCACTCCTGTTCTAGAAACCTACAGCCAGCGCCTTGCAGCGGTAGTGCCAGTAAACCAGCCTCGCTTCTATTACATGTCCAGCGGATCTGAGGCCGTCGAGACAGCGCTAAAGTTCACACGGATTGTGCAAGTGGCGCGAGGAGAGTGCTCCCGCGAGGTGATCATCTCCCGGTGGGGGTCGTATCATGGCCTGACCCTGGGGGCGCTGGCTGTTACCGGCAGGCCTAAGTTCCGCACGTTGTTTGCCCCACTCTTTCACGACCAACCGCACATCCCACCTCCCTATTGCTATCGTTGTCCCTTTGGAGCTACCCGATCTACCTGTGATCTGGAGTGTGCACGGGCATTGGAACTCGAGATCCTGCGCCAGGGACCAAATCGAGTCGCTGCCTTTATCGCTGAATCGGTTGGGGGAGCTACTCTGGGTGCAGTGGTTCCACCGGATGACTACTGGCCCCTTATAGTCCAAATCTGCGATCACTATGGTGTGCTCATTATTGCCGACGAGGTCATGTGCGGTTTTGGCCGGACAGGCCGGTGGTTTGCCATCGAGCACTTTAACGTAAAGCCCCAGGTGATGACCATGGGCAAAGGAATCACAGGCGGCTACTTTCCTCTATCTATCACCGCTGTTCAGGAGGCGGATGTAGAGACAGTGCGGCAGGCCCAGGGCGATTTTCCTCACGGTGGCACCTTTTCTCACCACGCTGTCGGCGCAGCCGCGGCACTGGCGACACTTGAATACCTTGAAAAGCACGATTTGATAATAGCTTCCTCCCGTCGTGGAACCTACCTGGGCCAGCAGCTGCAAGATGAACTCGCGAACTTGCCTTGTATAGGTGACGTGCGAGGACTAGGAATGATGTGGGCAGTCGAGTTTGTCACCGATAGCCAGACCAGGGAGCCATTTCCCCCGGAGAGACACTTTAGCCAGCGTGTGTGTGATCAGGCTTTTGATCGAGGTGTGATTCTCTATCCAGGGACAGGGAGTGTGAACGGAGTATCAGGCGATCACCTGATGGTGGCACCTCCCTTTATTATCACAGAAGAGCAAATAGATGAATTGATAATTATCTTGAAAGAGGCTGTGCTCGATATCTGGAACAAGGAAAAGTAGAGTCCCAGATTATCTCTACGCGAAAATCGTTCTTCTATATGACGAGAAGTAGCTCTATTGACCTTTTACTTTTTTTATTATATGATTATTCAAGGTTCTCTTGCATATCTAACATCCTTTGCATATTTTCCGAATCTCTCGTTAGAAGGAGGAACAAATGTCTGTAGAAATTCATAAGAAGCTTGCTCAAGCAGTTGTCGACGGCGAATCGGAAGTCGCTGAAGCGCTGGCCAGACAGGCGTTGGAACAAGGCTTGGAACCTCTGGACTGTATAAACGAAGGGCTAACAAAAGGTATTCAACATGTCGGGGAATTGTTTGCCGATGGGGAATGCTATTTACCCGAACTCGTTATGAGTGCGAATGCCATGAAAGCTGCTTTGAGTGTTCTTGAACCTGCAATGCTTGGTGGAAAGCAAAGAGAGATCGTGGGGAAAGTTGTATTGGGCACTGTCCAGGGAGATTTGCACGAAATTGGCAAGAACCTGGTAGGCATCATGCTGACTGCAAATGGTTTTCAAGTCATCGACATTGGTGCTAATAAATCCGTTTCGGAATTCATAAAAGCCATCAAGGAAAACAGTGCCACAATTGTGGGAGCTTCGGCTCTGCTTACAACAACCATGAGGGAACAGAAAAAACTGATCGATGCCATTAAGGAGGCTGGTCTCCGCGACCAAGTTAAAGTGATGGTTGGGGGAGCGCCTGTAAACCAAGACTATGCTGAGCAGATCGGCGCGGATGGTTATGCTGAAAATGCGATTTCAGCAGTTAATCTCGCCTTTCGTCTGGTAGACGCACCTAGATAATCCAATGTTGCCAACGAGCTAGCGTACAATTTCTGTCACACGAGGAGAATTAGAAATGATCAAACTCCAGGAACGCAAAGCCAGTATCCAGCCGATAGAATCTAAGTTAAAAATCAGTATCCTTGAGGACGAGGAAATCAAACAGATCAACCAGAACACCCGCACAGTCCTGGAAGAAGTCGGGGTTGTTTTTCCATCCGAAAAAGCACTCAAAATCTTTGCCGAGGTAGGTGCGAAGGTGGATTTCGACAACCAACTTGTCAAAATCCCTGCCCATTTACTCAATAAATACCTTGCGACCTCACCGCGTAACTACACAATGGCAGGTAGGCGGCCTGATCTCGATGTCAAAGTCGGTGATGGCACAGGCACCTATTTCTACTGCAGCGGCGAGGCTCCTAAGATTGTCGATTTTAAAACTGGTGAACGCCGCTTGTCAGTGAAACAGGATACTGCCAACCACGCATGCATTGCCGATTATTTACCGATCATTTCGTTGTTGTGGCCAACAGTCAGCTCCAGCGATAGAGGTGTGACTTCCCCGCTCCACGGCTTAGAAGCCTGCTTCAACAACACTGAAAAGCATGTCGAAACCGAATCGGTGATGGATCAAATTTCGGCACGCTACGCTGTCGAAATGGCAACTGCCATCGCCGGCAATGAAAAGAACCTACGTAAGCGGCCGATACTCTCGCAGTTGCTCTGCTGCATTGCGCCATTGGCGCAGGACAGAGGCGGCATCGAAGCCGCGATGATCTTCGCCGAGTACGGTATACCTGTCGGTTTTATGTCCATGCCGACCTTGGGTCTTACCGCACCGCCATACCCTGCCGGAGCCCTCACGCTGGCCATGGCAGAAACCCTGAGCGGAATCATGCTCACGCAGATCATCAATCCGGGTGTGGGAAACTATATATCCGTCAACCCCGGGATTATTGACCCCAGCACGGGCAACTACTTTATGGGATCGGGCATTGCCCAAATCACCAACGTCGGTGGGATCCAGATGGCACATTCAAACGGTATCCCAGTGCTTGCTTGCCATTCCTTTGGAGGCAGCCAATATAAACTCGGTAACTGGCAAGCTGGTTATGAGAACTTTTACTCCCACTTTCTGGCGGTCATGGCCGGCGCTGACATGTCCTTTGGCCCCAGTGGAATGTATGAGGCCGTTAGCCTGCTCGATCACCCGCGCATCCTGTTCGATCGCGAAATCCTGCGGGTGATCGATGATGTCACCGATGGGATAGAAGTGAACCCCAAGACACTTTCCTTTGATATGATCAAGCAAATCGGCCACACCGGCTCCTATATCGGCCATAAAGAAAGCGCCAAGGCCTATCGCTCGATATGGCCGCGGGAATCGATTCTTTATGAGGACGGGACAGCTGAAGGACGCAAATGGCGCGATCCGGTGGAGGTCGCTCGCGAAACCATAAGTTGGATCCTCGAAAACCATAAACCAGTACAATTGCCTGAAGATGTCAAACAAGAGATAAGGAGAATTGTAACTACTGCTGATCAGGATGAGAAATTAAAAAAAGAAATCGGAGGATATTAATTATCGAATTGAATAAAAGTATGAGTTCTCAAGCGGGAATTGGAACAACCCTTCGAGATATCCGTGTTTTGGACCTGACACGGAATCTCGCAGGGCCTTATTGCACCATGATCCTTGGGGACATGGGGGCAGATGTCATTAAAATTGAACACCCTGGTTTCGGTGATGATACCCGCAATTGGTCACCTCCGACCTGGAATGGTGAAAGTATTACTTTTTTATGTGCTAACCGTAATAAACGGAGTATCGCCGTTGACCTCAACACCACAGAGGGTGTGAGAATTGTCCAAAAGCTGGCTTTCCCGGCGGATATTCTGGTGGAAAGTTTTAAGCCAGGTTCATTGGAAAAACGAGGTCTTGGTTATGAAGAACTCAAAGAAAAGAATCCAGGGCTAATTTACTGCTCGATTTCCGGATATGGCAATGATGGACCTTTAAGTAACAGACCTGGCTATGATCCGATCATGCAGGCCTCCACTGGCATCATGGATATGACCGGCGAACCAGATCAAGAACCAGTCCGCCTTCCAATTGCCATAAATGACATAGGGGCAGGTATATGGTCGGTTATTGGAATCCTCTCAGCATTGATGAAACGGCATGAAACAGGACACGGCTGCAGGTTAGAGACCAGCTTGTTTGAAACCGCCGCATGGTGGATGAATTATCATATAGTAAGTTATCTGGCAACTGGAGTTGCTCCTGCACGCTGCGGAACGGGTACACCTTGGCTTGCTCCCTATGAGGTATATCCGGCATCGGATGAAGGCCTCCTGGTTTGCGTGGGCAATGATAATCTTTTTCGGGGATTCATGGAGGAATTACAGATACCGGAATTGGCAATTGATGGGCGTTTTGCAACTAATCCCATGCGCGTTAATAATCGGAAGGAATTACGTAGAATCATTATCGAACGTTTCCAAACCCGAACGGCTGCTGAATGGGAAGCAAGATTAATGGCTAAGTCAATCCCATGCAGCCGAATTTTGACCGTGGCCGATCTCGTCCAAAATGAACAATTGCAAGCTCTAAACCTATTAATGCCCTTCCCGCATCCATTGATTCCAGAATTACGTTTGATGGACTTGCCTGTGAGTCAAAATAAAGAACGTGCTGCACAACATTACTCACCTCCGCTTCTTGGTGAGCACACAGATACCATTCTTGCAGAACTGGGATACAGTGAGGATGATGTGGCAGCATTACATGAAAAAGGAATCATCTCATGAAACTTATTAACCAAGAGATAGGATGCTCTTATACACCACGAAGCCATATTCTAAACCTATAATTTCAAATTATATTAGGAGGAAACATGGCAGGCAAGTTCTATGAAGACCTTGATGTTGGGATGATAATCCATCATTCCCTGGGCCGCACGATAACTGAAATGGACAACGTCTTATTTAATGCGTTGACCATGAATACGCAGCCTTTGCACATGAACGAAGATTTTGCAAGTAAGACCAAGTTCGGGCAACGGATCGTGAATGGCATTTTAACATTAGGGATTATCGTTGGGCTGACTGTGAGCGATCTCACCGCAGGAACCATAATAGCCAATCTGGGCTACGAAAAGGTGAACCATCCCAAGCCGGTTTTTCACGGTGATACCCTTTATGTTGAGACAGAAGTGCTAGAAAAACGCGATTCGCGCTCCAAATCAAATCAAGGGATCGTGAAGCTTCGCCATTTGGGTAAAAACCAGCATGGAGACCTCATTTGCGAAGTAGAGCGTACGGTTCTATTTCTCAAACGCACACCAGGTGAGTTCAACAGCGCAGGTGGCGTCCAACAACACGGGTGACACTGACCTGCTCGTTGAAGCTTTTCCAAATTTGAAGCAGTGCACCAAAAGGATACGCTCATCACCGACATCGGCGAGACGAGCGATACTGCGCCTCGAGAATTACGCCTAGGTGCTGAAAACAAGCCGGCCTGTCTTGGAAAGCACAGGTCTGGAAATCCTGGAAAATGAATATCCTTAAAAAACCCATCTGGATCAAAAGGAATGAAAATGTCATCAGAAACTACATCAGCGCAATTGATCGAGCGCGATAAGAAAACCGTTACGCCGGCGATTTATCGCTATACCGACATTGCCTTTGCCCGGGGGGCAGGCTCTTTTCTTTATGATTTTGAAGACAATCGCTATTACGATTTTGTAGCCGGAATTGCAACGATGAGTGTCGGCCACAATCACCCACGGGTAATTGCCGCCATTAACGACCAGGCCGGGAAACTTATTCATGCGGCGGCGCATGTAGGCTATATGCAGCCCTATGTTGAGATTTTGGAGAAATTGATTAGCCTGGCACCTGCGCCTCTCAACCAGGGGAAGGGTCTCTTGCTAAACAGCGGAAGCGAAGCGGTTGAAACGGCGGTTAAACTGGCGCGCGCCACCTCTGGTCGTTCAATGGTGCTGGCTTTTATGGATAGTTTCCATGGCCGCCCGATGGGAGCTTTAGCGCTCACCGCCAGTAGTAGCGGCTACCGTAGGCATCTGGCGCCGCTTTTGGGCGGGGTGGAGCATGTCCCCTATCCGAATTGTTACCGCTGTCCGTTTGGTCATATTAATCATGACCGGGAGCATTGTTGCGGTACATGGCGCAGCTTCATCCAGATGACCCTCGATAAGCTAGTTCATCCTGATGACCTAGCTGCAATAATTGTTGAACCAATCATCGGAGAGGGCGGCTACATTGTGCCTCCCGACGATTTCCTGCAGACCCTACGCGAGGTCTGTGACCGCACGGGGGCGCTGTTGATTGCCGACGAAGTCCAGACTGGCATGGGGCGAACCGGAAAATGGTATGGGGTTGAGCATTGGAAAGTTACTCCTGACATCATTGCCCTTGGGAAAGCCATTGGTGGTGGATTACCGCTTGGCGCTACGCTCGCCCGCGCTGACCTGATGGATGCATGGTTGCCTGCCGCACATGGCTCCACCTTTGGTGGAAATCCAATCGCTTGCCGCGCCGGATTGGCAAGTATCGCCATTATTGAAGAAGAGAAACTTATGGAGAACGCGGTCCGTGTGGGTGATAACATTCAATCGCGCTTCAAAGATGCTCAGAAAAACCTGCCTATGATCGGCGATGTGCGTGGCAAAGGTTTAATGGTCGGTGTGGAATTGGTAGATAAGCAGGGTCAACCCCTCACCACGGATCAAGTCAAACAGATCATCAAGAAACTAGGTGCGGCTGGTGTAGTGATGACCAAATGTGGGCAAAGTGCTTTGCGTATCGCCCCGGCGCTCTCGATCACTCAAGAAATCGTAGATGAGGCGGTTGACATTATTCTAAATGTTCTCAAGGATTTCGAGGAGGAATTGTAATCTCCCCCATTGCCTTGAAATCCGGTAGATCAGGCATTTTTCATTGTGCTCTGATTTGGATCTTTCATCTCACATAAAGAAGGTTATTATCATGAACAATGCCCGGCCAAAACTCAGACTGCTCGACGAAGATCAGATTCAGCAAGTACACCAGTATGTTTTGCGCATCCTGTCCGAGACTGGCGTGCGCGTGGATTCTCCGTCTGTGATTGAGATGCTTAGGAAAACCGGGCAAGTTAAGGTTCATGAAAGAAGCGTAAAGTTTTTTCCTGAAATCGTGGAGCAAGCCATCCAATCTGCGCCATCTGTCATCCAGATGTACGACCGTCGCGGGAATCCAGCCTTCTGCCTCGGCGATGACCGTCTGCGTTTTGGGGTGGGGGTTACAGCCTTGTACTATCAGGAGCCAGTTGGGGATAATCTAGAATTTTTCACGCGCCACCATATGCGGATTATGACGCGGCTGGGGAGCAGTTTGCCAAATTACGATGTTATCTCGACTCCTGGGATTGTACGTGATGTACCAGAGGCGCTCGGTGATCTGTACGGAAATCTGGAAATGTTTGCCAACACGACCAAGCCGCTGGTTGTGCTGACCTCGGATGAAGATAATTTTGCGCCGCTGATGGATATGTTTGAACGCCTGCACGGTGACCTGGGGGAGAAGCCATTTGTGATGCCGTATTTCAACCTGGTTTCGCCATTGGTGATGAATTCTGGAACGCTCCTAAAAATGGGAGTGGCGATCGAGCACGGTTTGCCATTCATTTTTTCTAACTATAGCATGGCAGGAGCCAGCACGCCACTCACTGCGGCCGGAACGCTGGCGTTACTGCTGGCTGAATTGCTGGCCGGCTTGACCATCAGTCAAGTGATGAAGCCGGGTACACCAATATCGGTGGGGATGCTACCGGCGTACTTTGATATGAAATCCATAGTAAATTTCTACGATCCACAAAGCGTGTTGTTGAACATCGCCTGCGCCGAAATGATGGCGAATTACAACTTACCTCATTGTGGGACGTCTTGCTCCGGGACAGGTTGGGGTATGGATTTGATCGCCGCTGATTCCTACTGGATGAACGCCCTGACTTTTGCTCTAACGAAAGGGGGACTGGCTCCGTTCATCGGTGACGGCTTGGGCTCGAAGTCTATTTCGCCATGTTCGGTTGTCCACGTGCACGAGATCATTGACCAGGCGCTTCGTTTTGCGAATGGCTTCCAATTGGATGACGCGCAGGCTGCTTTGGATGAAATCGCCAAGGTTGGGCCCGGCGGGAGCTTTCTTTCATCCCCTTCGACACTTAAATATTATAAAACAGGCTACTACATCAGTCCGCTTTACCCACGCTGGAGCATGGAGAAGTGGCAGGCGGCGGGGCAACCCGAGGCAAGGCAGGTGTTGCGAGAGAAGACACAGGCGATGATTCGAGATTTATCCGGTCCGCAGGATTATGAGGAAATGATTGGGAAGGGAGAGGAGTACATCAATCTCTTTGTTAGATAGACTACTTGAACTTATTCTATCTGGTAATTACTTGATGACATTCTCATCAACAAAAAGAGCGTTCGGTGGTAGTCGCTGGGGCGCAACCTGCCAGGATTGTTCCAACCATTGCCAGGATAATTAACACATTGAATGGTTTCCAAGGGTTGTGTTTCATTTTGTTTCTCCTGTCTCCTTAGGTTCTACATGAATTGGATTTGGACCGATCATATAACATTTTTGTAAATTCTCGAATGATCATTGCCTCCTTTTATTTCTCGACTTATCCTCATACTTTCCCCACTTAATGCAGCAGGCACCCCATACATAGCCTCTATCGCAGCTCCTTCCTTAGGCCGCACAAATAAGTTTTCAAAATCGAAAGGAGGCTTGGGATCAAGAGTGAAGGGGAATTTAGTTTTCAAGCCAGCACCCGCCAACTTTTCCAACAACTCAATTGGGGGAGGAATGCCCGGGGAAGACCATGGAATGACAAAATGGCCCGGTCCTTCAATATCAACTAATCTATCCGCTTCCAGTGCTTCTCCGTAGAGCACCACTGTTTCCATGACTTTCTGCAAAATTGGACCTTGGGCATCATGTAGAATGTCAAGCTCTTCTTGAGATAGATGGATTTTAAGCTTATCCAGGTTAACCATCACTCATCCTTGATTACAGAAATCTGCTTTATTCCGAATTTATTCATGCCATACTCCTCAGAAATGAATGTAAAATGACATTAAATTCATCTGGCTTCTCAATAAATGGAATATGGGCTGCATCCTTAATGACGATTTCTTTATAGGATCCACCAGCGGCTTGATATTTTTCCAGAACAGTTCTCGTCTGGCTGACCATCGGTTGTGGTGGATAAATATCATCGCCCGGCCAGCCCGGGATTGCACCGAGCTTGCCTAAATACCCGATATCTGAAAGTGATTGATCGGATATGACCTGATCGTGGCTGCCGCGGATCCATAAGATGGGAACAGTTATCCGACCATCATAAATTTTATTTACATCACCCACAAATTTCGGCGAAGTGGCATTGTGAGGTCCCCAGATACCCGGGGCTACGAAAGGCCAATTGGTGGAGACTACGAAATCTCCAGGGATATCTTGTTCGCCGAGATGTGTAGCAAGAACCGAGTCTAGCAATTGCTCTTCACGTGGAGGAATGAAGGGGGGAATAAAGAGCGAACGAATACCTGATCGCGGGGAAAATCCACTTTCCAGGGTGCGATCTTGATTGACAGCCCTTTTAATTAACTCCATGTTACTGACACCACCTCCCGTACCAGCATAGTCAGGATAACATGGCGTTCCAGTTTCATCTTTCGTTCCACTAAATCCAAAAGGAGAACCTGGGCTTACCAAGGTAACCGACAAAATCCGCTCCGGATTATCCACCATCAATTGCCAAACAATGTATCCACCTAACGAACATCCGACGATGTGGGCTTTATTAATATTATGAAAATCCAGTAAAGCCACAACATCGTCGACCCAATCCTTGGCTCCGCGTGTTCCATTAACTTTTTGATTTTGATCTGCCTCGCCATACCCGCGTTGATCTGGCGCGATCCCCCAGAATCCATCCGGTAGGGCCAGCATGGTTTCCTCCCACCAAGTAGCGCATGACCAGTTGCCATGCAAGAATAGAACAGGATCACCTTCAGCTTGCCCGCTGAATAAAACCCGAGTTGTGATCCTATTCGAGGTAAGGGTTTTAGCCTCTATACCCTCAAGCGTTGGGATACTCATTTTCTTGTTCATTTGATATTCTTCTATTCCTTAGATTTTAGGTTTGACTATGAGACATGCGCAAGTTGTTCTGCGCGTAAAAAATGACCTGTTTTTAAAAAGTTCACCTCCTCTGGCTTGAGCATTTAGAATCCAGTTCTTTATCCGCTCCTGGTAATTTGTACCCAATTCCGCATCCATGTCTTGGGTTACCGCCCACATCACGTTCTGAACATTCCATCCTACACACACTCCCCCGGTACATGTGCCCGTACGGCGGTAATTCTGGCGTTTCATCTTCATATTGCAGATGAGATCATCCGAGCTTTGCATCATCGAATTCCAGCGGTGGATTTTCTCTCCCGTAAACTTCGAGGTTGTTGTGTACATGTCAGCTAATATTGGGTCATGCGAGGCATCGAAATTCCGGGCATGGCTTTCAACCGTCCGCTTGGTGGCTGGGTTCTGCGTAACGTCAGTAATCAGCTCGCCAAATTTATAAATATTGGGTTTAAGTTTACGTAATGCAGATAATTAATCTTCACGTGTTTTTAGTGTCATCACGAGATCCTTTTTTCAGTCAATATTGAAATAACTTGTTTTCTTTTTAAACCAAAAGATTTTGATCAACCCAAAAACGCTTTAATCGATCATCAGAAAAAACCAGGCACTTTCATTTGAACGATTTCGTTCACCTTGTTATCCCTTATAATTTCTATTGAACGAAAAGACAGGCAGCTTTATGTTCTGCAGTCACCTGCACAAAATCCGGGTCAATTTTCTGGCAATCGTCCCTGGATACCGGACACCTGGGATGAAAACGGCATCCCGTAGGAAGATCAATTGGATTAGGAACCTCACCACTCAGAATCACCCGCTCACGTTGTCTCCGGGGATTCGGAGCAGGCAAAACAGAAACAAGCGATTTCGTGTATGGGTGCCTTGGATTTGACAATACTTCTCGCGTAGGTCCCAACTCAACGATCCGACCCAGGTACATCACCGCCATTCGATCAGTAAAGTATCCTGCTGTTGCCAGGTCGTGGGTTGTGTATAGGATGGAGATATTCCTCTTATTACGGATCTCCATCAACAGGTTCAGCAATTCAGCACGGATGGATACATCCAACATGGACACAGGCTCATCAGCAATTAATAGCTCAGGTTCAAGTACTAAAGCGCCAGCGATAACCACCCGTTGGCGTTGCCCTCCTGAAAGTCCATCTGGATACCTGTCCCAGAAATGATCTGCAGGTGCCAAACCACAAATTTCTAAAGCATCGCGAACTTTATCTTTCCGATCACTCTCAGATTGTGACAATCCATGAATATCTAAGGGTTCAGCTACAATATCGAAAATTTTTTGTCTCGGGTTGAGCGATTCGTAAGGATCCTGGAAGATCATTTGAGCTCGTCTTCTCAGCAGCAACACCTGCTTACGGCTGCTCAACTTCGCAAGTCCATTCTTGTCGGAATAATCTGAATCACCAATTCTGCCCTGACACCAGTAGGCAACATCAATCCCATCAAAGATCACCTTTCCCCTGGTTGGCACCTGAAGTCCTAATACATTCATTCCCACTGTGGTTTTTCCTGATCCCGATTCACCTACCAGGGCTAAAATTTCACCCATTTTCAGAGTAAAACCGACATTATCAACAGCATGAACTACTTTTGCCTGCTTCCCAATCAATCCCCTAATAATGGAATGAGAAACAGGGAAATATTTGAAAAGATTTTCAACCCTCAGTAGTGGCTGGTCGACCATTCTGGATTCCTTCTCACTTCCGGCTGTACATGTGACAGGCAATATAATGGCTATCTTCCAATTCAACTAACCTGGGCTGGTCCCGCATACAATAATCTTTGCATAGGTTGCAACGTGGACTGAAACGACAGCCGATAGGAAGATCATCCAAGCGCGGAGGAACGCCTGGGATAGAAACAAGATCAGCATCGAGATTATCGATATCTGGAAATGCTTTCAACAATCTCCTTGTATATGGGTGTTTTGCAGCGTTATAGATCGTATCGCTGGTCGCGTATTCTGCTACTTTTCCGCCATACATCACCAGGACATCATCGCATAATTCCGCCACCACACCCAAATCGTGGGTGACCAGGATCAGCGTCAGATTCAATTCCCGCTGAAGTTTCTTGAGAAGTTGGGTAATCTGCGCCTGGATCATGACATCCAGGGCTGTTGTCGGCTCATCTGCAATTAACACTTTCGGGTTGCAGGACAAAGCCATGGCGATAAAGGCACGCTGACGCATTCCTCCGCTATACTGATGGGGGTATTGCTTGCCTCGTTCTGGTGCAATTCCCACCTTTTTTAGTAATTCTGCTGTCCGTTTGCGTGCCTGGCGTTTGGTATCTACTTGCTTGTGTCTCAGCAAGGCCTCAACGATCTGGCTTTCAACGGTTCTCACAGGATTAAGGGAGTTCATCGCGCCTTGAAATACCATGGATATATCCCCCCAACGAACTTTGCACATTTCCGCCTCGCTAAGTTGAAATAGATCCCTGTTTTCAAAAATAACCTGACCATCAACAATACGACCCGCCTCAGGGAGTATCCGCATCAGAGCCAGAATTATTGTCGTTTTTCCACAACCGCTCTCACCCACGATTCCAAGGGAACGTCCAGGCTCCAACCGGAAACTGACATTTTCAACCGCGTTGAGTGCAACTTGCTCATCAGTCAAGTAAGATACGGAGAGATTTTTCACTTCTAACATTGTCATCAGATCTGCTCCGAAGTCTCAAAACCTTGAGGTTGTGGTCCGGTGACCTTCAACATCGATAACATCTTGCGCGCATCAAAGAGGTGATGGGTCTTGAGCCTGGGATTGAAAACCTCTTCAAGCGCAGTTCCAATAAGAACCAGAGATAAACTGACCCATACAATCGCAAAGCCAGGGGGGAGCAAGAACCACCAGGCTTCCTGGCTGATTGCCCTTGAGAAGGCGAAATTAAGCATCATCCCCCAGCTTACTAGTGTCGGGTCACCAAGACCAAGGAAGGCAAGAGATGATTCGGCAATGATAGCCGAAGAAGTATCCAAAACCCCCTGGGCAATGATTAATGGAACCACCTGGGGGAAAATATGGAGAACAATAATTCGAATATCACTGGCGCCTAACGCCCTCGCTCGCAGGATATAACATCGTTCCTTGATCGAAATGACCTGGGAGCGTACAAGCCGGGCCATATATGTCCAGTATAGGAGGCCGATCACAAGGATTATTTTTTCCAAACCACGTCCCCAGAATGTGATGATCACCAGCATCAGAGGTAAAGTTGGGATAACCAATAAAAAATCCACCAGACGCATGAGAAAATTATCAACTCTTCCCCCGAAATAGCCCGCAACCATACCAACTATCATCCCAATGATCAAAGACATGAAGGACGCTGCAAATCCTACAATCAGAGAAATCCGAGCACCATAAATAAGTTGTGACAGAACGTCATGACCAGCGTCATCCCTACCCAATAAATGGTCAGCATCCGGAGGGGCCAGGATGTCTTCAGATTTAACTTTCAAGGTAGCCATTTCTTCTAGGGTAAACGGGACGATAAGGGGAGCAAACACTGCCAAGAATACGATTACCAGGAGCATCACCACCCCAAACAATGCCATTGGTTTACGTTTTAAAGTTTGCCAAAACGCCTTCAACCAATCCCATATAGTCGTTGGTATGCGTTTCATCCGTATCAAGTAAGCAGTGATTGTTTTGGGAACTTTAGCAATCCCTAACCGCAATGTCGTTGGAATACGCAAAAAAGCCTCGGGCAAACCGCGGATTACGCCCAAAATCCGATAGGAAATGTTTTGAGGTTTCTGCACATGGGAAGGAGTTTCTAATTGAACACGAGGATCAAGCAAGGTGTAAACTAAATCCGCCAAATAATTGGCGCCAATAACACTGACAGCCAAAAGTAAGAATGCCCCCTGCAGCACGGGATAGTCTTGTTTCCCCACGGAATCAAAAATTAGCCGGCCAATTCCCGGCCAAGAAAAGACAGTCTCAACTTGAATGGCACCACCAACTGTATAACCCAGGCTGAGAGCAAGCAAAGTTACCATGGGGAGCATTGCATTTTTTAAAGCATGATCGCGGAAAATCTGATAAGTGGTTAATCCTTTTGCCTTTGCCGCAAGAATATAGTCCTCACTGAGAACTTCAACGATACTACTACGCATGACCAGCATATAAGAACTGGCAAATCCAATTCCCAGAGTGATTGTGGGTAAAACCAGATGTTTCGCAACATCTTTCCAATACACTAGGCCGTCTTCCGGCTTTAAACCCACGGTAACCATCATTCCTGTTGGCAGATGCCCTCGAGCTAGAATCATTAAAATAATTCCAAAGAAAAATGTTGGTATCGACCAGGTAAACAGTCCCCACACTAAAATTCCTAGGTCCAGTTTAGAACCTCGCCTCCAGGATGCGATGATCCCAAGCACAGAACCAAGCAAGATCGCGACAAGGTCGCCAGTAAATAGTAGCAAAACAGTTTTCCAAACCCTATCAACTAATATGTCACTTACTTCCAACCTGTTTGCAAATGAGACGCCAAGATTGCCTTGAGATAAATTCCGGATGTAGGCTATGAATTGGCTATCGAATCCCCCAACGAAATCTCCGTCCAGTAATTTCTCAACATCAAACCAGACTGGTTTGTCTAATCCAAATTGCCTATTTATCCTTTCTATTGTATCGGGTTTCATTCTGCCGATACCTACTAGAGCACGCGCTGGGTCGCCAGGTAGGATCCTGAAGAGGAAGAAATTAAAGACGATTACGACAACCAAAGTAATGAATGCCTGAGTGAATTTGCGAAGTAAGTATCTGCCACGTTGCATAGGAGCTCACCGGGTAATACTGGTCGGTCAGGATTTTCCTGGCCGACCAGTTGGGAAACATCGATGCTATTGGACTGGTTCTGCTTGAAGAATTGACCACTTGCCAAACAAGTAGCGGTCTTCTGAGCTGAATCCAGTGAAGCGATCCACTCTGTAAGACGCGCTCACGCTGCGGTAAAGTAGCACAATCCAAGGTCGATCGTTATAGATCTTTTCCTGCATTTGCCAGATGTAATCGATGCGCTCATTTCGATCGATGGCGGTTCGAGAAGCTGAATATAGCGCTTCGTAATCTTCATTGCAGTAACCGGAATCGTTCCACCAAAAGAATTGACCGCAAGAAAAGACAGTCGCAAGGAACTGAGGATCAGGATCTGCTCCCCACCACCAGTAGGTGAGATCGTAGTCATAGTTGTAGAGAACATTGTTCAACTGCGTATTATAGTCCACCGCCTCGATCTCGACGGCAATACCTGCCTGGGCAAAGCCGTTCTTTATCACTTCAGCCAGGCGGGCGCTTGACGCCGCGTCATCGATCAAGAATCGGTACTTCAGTGGGGTGGCATCTGACCATTCACGAACGCTATCTCCATCACTGTCGGTGTAACCAGCGTCATCCAGGACCTGATTGGCCATAGCAATATCAAAGGAAATTGTCTCAACTTCATCGTTATGCCAATCTCCTAAAACTGGAGCGATTATGGTGGTGGCGGGTTTAAAGTAACCCAGATAAACAACATCATTTATCTGTTCGCGATCAATGGCGTATTCCATGGCAAGGCGCACAACTGGGTCACCCAGACTTGCGGGTTGAGTGCCCTCTGCGTAAGAGTTGATCGTTAACTCGTCAACGCCCCACCCCTCCCCGATTACAACCTTGGTATTTGGATCGCTCTGCAAGGTTTCAACAGCTGTCGCGGGAACAACAGTGATCCCGTCAATCTCTCCCGCTAAGAGAGCATTAACCATCGAATCTTCCGTAGCATATTGCTGGAAAATCAATTGATCAATGGCAGGTACCGTGCCCCAGTAATCCTCATTTTTCTCTAAGATGATATATTCACCCGGGACCCATTCAACAAATTTAAATGGACCGGTACCTATAGTTGCATCCTCCCCTGTGTATGCTGCCATCGTATCATGGTCAGTCATCTCACCCCACACGCTCCTGGGAACTACAAAGGAATAGGATAAAACATATTCCATGTAGCTTAACGGGGATACTGTTGTGATTTGCAAGGTTGTATCATCCAGTGCGACAACTTCATTGAAGAGACCAGCCCACATCCAGGCAATGCTATCGAAACTAATCTCTTCCATCCAGGTCAAGCTCCAGGCAATATCTTCGGCCGTACATGGCGTGCCATCATGAAATGTCACACCCTCACGAATCTTGAAAGTCCATACCAATCCAGATTCATCCACCGACCATTCTTCAGCCAACCCAGGGATGAATGTACCTTTTGGACCCATTTCTACAATAGAGTCAAAAAGCAGGCGGTAAACCAACCAGCCAGAAGCTTCAACTCCAAGGTTATTACCATCCCAGATATACGTGGTACCAACGCGCATGACCACCGGTCCTGCAGGTTCAGTTGGCACGGGGGGTTCAGTCGGCACGGGGGGTTCTGTCGGCTTGGCGGTTTCGGTTGGCTCGGGGGCTTTGGTGGCTGGGGTGCAGCCTGCTACGAGCAATGCCAAGACGATTACAGCAGCCAAAAGTTTCCATAGATTGTTTTTCATTTTATGTCTCCTTCTTTCCTCAAGTTATCCAAATGTGAATACGATAGTGCACTAACCTTATTTTGTCTTATTGGTTCAAAACACCTCCTTTGCTATTCAACTCCGACATTTACACTGTTTGGAGGTCATTTGCGACCTCTTCAGGTGTACCCATTCGTTTGAGAGGTGGCTTTTGCTTTCGAGCTTCCAGCGCGTCCTCTGGCATAGAGAGCAACATAACGGTCAACACCATACCAGGAGCAACCGTTGGAGTCATCATCGCGACTTGCATCACGGTCCCCATGAGAAAATTCAGGTAAAAATCTGTGGGTACCCAAGCGTGTGATTGTGGGAAGACCATCTCAAGACCCATCTCTGAATGGCTCATGCTGCGCGTAAGGTGAATTGTATATACCCATGCTACGACAACAATTCCTATGAGACTGAGAAATATGATATTACGGTCTCGTTTCAATATGGCTTCAGTTATGTTTTTTGTCATCAAATTTCCTCAAAAAATTTAGAAATAGCAACTGTGCAAGTTCATCGTTTTACCATCAAAAAGCGTATTTGCCTATCTTACTATGCCACAGAATGATCTCGCTCACAACTACAAGGCGATAAGTTGATTGGCATAGTGTCAGACTTCTAGTGAATTCTTTTTTCAAGACCTTCCCAATACGGTTCACGCAATTCCTTTTTAAGAATTTTCCCGGTTCCCCCCTTAGGCAATTCTTTTCGAAATTCAACAGACTTGGGGACTTTGTATCCCCCCAAATGCTTTCGTACAAACTGCAGGATTTCCTGTTCATTGGTTTCCATGCCTGGTTTTAGCACGACCAGTGCCTTGGGCACCTCCCCCCACTTTTCATCAGGCACACCGATGACCACCGTCTCAAATACGGCCGGGTGATTTTGTATGACCTTTTCCACTTCCACAGAAGAGATATTTTCTCCACCAGAGATGATAATATCCTTCTTTCGATCAACAATCGTGATATATCCCTCACTATCAACCACCGCCATGTCTCCAGAATGGAACCAGCCATTCTTGATCACTGCATCCGTAGCAGCCCGGTCTTTCCGATATCCTTTCATAACCGCATTGCTGCGAAATACGATCTCACCAATGGCTTTCTCATCTGCAGGCACATCGTCCTCATTTTCATCAACCACGCGTAACTGGACTCCAACAATCGGCAGACCGGTTTTTACTTGTGTGTTCAGTCGTATTCTTTCATCAACCTTTAGGTGGGGTTTCGGTCTTGCAATTACTGCAAATGGAGAAGTCTCTGTTAGACCATAGCCCACAATTGCTTTGCACCCGATCTCCGCCTCCAGTTTTTCAATCAACGATAATGGTGAAGCTGCTCCACCAATAATCACTTCTTTCAAAGAACCCAGATTATATTTTTTCAAATCAGGGTGTTGTAAAAGACCGTTGAATATCGTCGGAACTCCCAGGATTTTAGTAATTCCTTCCTGTTCAATCAAACGTAGCATATCTCCAAAATCAACCTTGCGCAACATCACATGCTTGCCCCCTACCGCTGTAAGGAACTGGGGAGTGCCCCAGCCATTGACATGGAATAAGGGCACAACATGGAGAAGAGCATCTTCATCAGATACTTGAAAACCAATAATTGCATCCAATGTGTGCAAATACAACCCTCGATTGGTTATTTCAACGCCTTTTGGATCGCCGGTCGTACCTGAAGTATAAAAGAGTTCAACTACTGCATTTTCATCAATATTAGATAGGTCAATTTCAGCATCTGAATCTGAATTCCCCAATAATGTCTCATAATCTTTTGCCCACTCACATTCTGTGTTCGACTCAAGAATAATGTAATGTTCCACAGCTGCGAGATTAGGTCTTATCTGTTCGACCACTTTCAAGAAATCCTGGTGAAAGCACAGAACCCGCGTTTCAGCGTGATTGATTATGTAATCAATTTCCGAAGGTGAAAGACGTATGTTGATCGGATTCAATACGCCATTCACTTGCGGAACAGCGTAATACGCCTCAAGCAATTGATGGGAATTGTATGTAAGAAACGAAACAACATCTCCCTTTCTTAATCCCATACTCACCAGCGCATTTGCGAAACGATTAACCCGCTGGTCGTACTCAGCATAAGTGAACCGTTTCTCCCCATCTACAACACCAATTTTGGATCCGTACAATTTCGCGGCCCGTTGTCTAAATTCAAGAGGGGTTAGAGGAACTATCATAAAGAAATTAGATTCAAAGGGCGGCACCCTGCGCGACCGGGCACGCGAGCTCGCAGTTACGGCAATACTTTATGACCTCGCTGGCCTCTTCGATTCCCATGATCGAACCATCGAGTGTTTCAAAATCAGCAATACGTTGGTCCTGCTCCTCCTTGCAGAACGCCCTCTCGAAGGCCCCGCTTCGGAACGCCCCTCTCGGACAGGATCGGTGGCAGGGCATGTCGCAGTCATTGCACGGGTCGAAGTCGATAGGACCGGTTGGCTTGAGCTCAGCCTCCATGAAGATCCCTCGAAGACGGACCCGCGTTCCAAACTCCGGCGTGACCAGGAGGTTGTTTTTGCCGATCACCCCCAGGCCAGCCAGAGTGGCGGAATCCTTTAGAAAAGCCCCCCCGTACTCGATCTGGTACGGCAGCGAAAGGGCGCTGATTCCGAGTTCTTCACCCAGCCAAACCCGGAGCTTTTTCGACTGCTCCTTCATCACACGGTTGCCGGGGGTAAAGCCCGGGACCTTGAGACTCCACCAATCGAGTATGGGCTCGGATGATGGATGAACCAAAGCCCACACCAGCACTGATTTGTATTCTTCATTCCATTCCACACCCTTGTATTCTTTGTAGAACGGCCTTTTGTCATAGGCCTCATAGGAGGGGGAAGCCTTCAGAGCAGCGACAGTCGCGATTCCTGCCAACGAAGCCCCCATCTCTTTCGCCTTCTCGATGATGGTTTTCTCGATCTGATAACCGTTAAATTTCATATGCTTGGGTCCTTTCCACCGCGCAGCCGGGTCACCATCTCGGCCCGTCACTTATCGGTGCTTTCGATTTGGTTGATTGTGTTCACATTCAGGCTGATCAGAGCATCGGCCGCAACCACCCCCTGACCTTCGGCCAAGAGCATCAGTGGGTTGATATCGAGCTCGATAATGGACGACGGGTCATTCTCTACCATGCCCGCAACCGCCAGGATGACATCAGCGGCGGCGTTCAGATCGGCAGGTGGAGCTCCTCTGAAACCTTTAAAAAGAGGTGCACACTTCAACTGGCCCAATGCATGCAACACTCCCTCTCTGGTGGTCGGCAACAGGAGTGACACGCTGTCTTTCATCATCTCGACCAGAATTCCACCGCCTCCGACCAAAAGATACGGGCCGAATTGCTCATCACGGGCCACACCGACAATGAGCTCCGCCACGACTCCGCCGACCATTTTCTCGATCAGATAGGAGTCGGAGAGGCTCGACATCTCCAACACCGCTGCCGACACCTCATCTGCGCTGCCAAGGTTGAGTCTGACACCCCCAACATCGGTCTTGTGCGCAACGCCCAATGCCTTGACGACGACCGGATAGCCCAACTCTGTGGCTACCGCAACCGCCTCCCCGGCGCTGCGAACGACTCGCGCCACAGGGATCGGCACGCCACACCGGGCAAGAAGGCTCTTGGACTCGGCCTCGTCCAACACCTTGACGGGACCGTCCTGCCGTTGACTGAAGTTCGTGAGAAACGGCAGGCTGGGGGGGCGGCTCCAGGCAGCGCCTACATCGACCGCCGCCTGAATACCTGCAAGCCCGGCATCGATACCGGCAAGCATTGCAACGCCCTCTTTCATCAAACGCGCTGTCACAGACTCCGAAATCGTATCTGAAAAGGTCGCCAGCACCGCGGCCTTGGTGCCGGTCTGCTTTGCTGCTCGAACAAAACCCCTCTCGGCCCCACCCCAGGTCGACTGGTCACAAAGGTCTTCTCTTGGGTAATCAAGCAAGCACAGTGATACATCGAAGTCTTCTGATAAAAAGGCGGTAAAGTTGTCAGCCATCCGCTCCTCATCATCCCAGGTGAACATCTGGTAATCTAAAGGATTGGCGGCCACTACCCGCTCATGCACCGTCGCGCGAAGAAGTTTCGTCACCTTTTCGGACAGCGGTGGCAAGGTCAGGCTCGGGCCCATGGCATCGGCGAGAAGCGTGAGATCGCCGCCCGAGGTGCTCATGGCCCCGATCCGGCCACCCTTCAATGGACCGAGAACGTGCAACACCTTCAGCGCTTCCATGAGCGCTTCCAGGGAATCGACTCGAGCCACACCGAGGCGCTCGAACAGAGCGCTCACCAGAACGTCGGAACCAGCGAGCGACGCCGTATGCGATATCACTATTTTCTGAGCGACCTTTGAGCGACCGGTCTTGATGGCAACGATGGGCTTGCCCAGCTCTCGGGCAACGTTGACTGCCTCCTCGAAGGCCTTTGGGTCAGGCATCGTTTCCACATAGAGACCAAGCGCTGTAACCCGATCCTGTCGAGCGAAGGTATGAATCGCATCATGGAGATCGAACTTCAGCCTGTTCCCCAGGGACATCATGTAAGCGACGGGAAGGCCGCGCCGCTGCATAGTGAGATTGAAACCCACGTTCGACGACATGGTGATGATGGCCACGCCTTCTTCGACCCGTCGGCCGCCCTGCTGGTCGGGCCAGAGCATCGCCCCGCTGAGATAATTGAGGAGCCCGTAGCAATTCGGTCCGACCAGGGGCATGTCACCCGAGGCTTCCAGAAGTCGCTCTTGGAGTTCGGAACCCTCCTCGCCCGCCTCGGTAAAGCCAGTGGCATAGCAGATCGCGCCGCCCGTATCCCGTGCAGCAAGATCTCTGACGATGTCGATGGTGAGGTGGCGATTAACACCCACGTACGCAGCATCGGGGCTTCCCGGTAGATCCTCCACCGAGCGATAGACCGTGCGCCCCAGGATCTCCGTTTTCTGGGGATGGACCGGCCAGATCTCCCCTTTGTATCCCATGCGATCGCTCTGGCGAATCACCTCCTGGGCCTGCGCACCGCCGAAAACGGCTATCGAACGCGGATTCACAAGACGCTCAAATGACATTTGTTGCCTTCCCGGCGTAAGCTTCGTTATTCTTCAATGTTTTCACTAAAGCTGGCACAAAGACTCGGCAATCTTCAACCACACCATAATCCACCTGCTCAAAGACAGGCGCTTTAGCATCATTGTTTATTGCAATCATTATTTTTGCCCCAACGATACCTACCATATGCTGTAATTCTCCTGATAAGCCGACGCCAATATAAACTTCCGGATTTACCATTTTCCCACTTTGACCAATCATGGTCTCCAATTCCGTCCAGCCTGCATCGACTGCAGGCCGCGTTGAACCAAACCCAGCATTCAACACATCTGCCAATTCTGCAATTTGATGCCATCCATCATGATCCCCGGCTCCGGCTCCTCCAGCAACGATTACCGATGCGGATTCCAAAGAAATACCCTCGGACTTTTCCTTGACAATTTCTAAAGTCTGGACACGCAGAGGAAATTCTTTTGGCACATCAATTGGAATTATCTCGCCTGATCTAGCTGAATCTAATACTGGGTTTGGAAATACACCGTTAGCCACAGTTGCCATCTGGGGACGTTTCTTGGGGCATACAATCGTGATCATCCCGCCATAAGCTGGGATCTTCTGTTCCAGGATGCCTTCATTATTTATAACCAGATCGATGCAGTGAGCAGTCAGGCCGGTCTTTAACCTGGCGGCGACAAGTGGCGCCAATTCTCTCCCCATGAACGTGGAGCCAATCAGCAAGATATCAGGGCAATGCTCAACCATTAACTTCACAATAATTTCTGAATAAAGCTCAGCTTGGTAGGGAACAAGCAATTCTGAATCTCCCTGAAAAACAAAATCTACGCCTACCTCGACCAACTTTTGAGCGACTTTCGTCAAGTTTTGGCCTAACAAGACGGCTCCTACTTTAGAACCGAGCTTATCGGCCAGCTGTCGAGCTTTTCCAACAAGCTGCAGGGATACAGGCTGAATCCCATCCTCCCCTTGTTCGGCAACCACAAACACAGTCGCACTTTTTTCTTCCATTAAACCACTCCTGCATCGGACAGGATTTGAACAAGGCGTTCGACCTTTTCCTCCAAGGATCCCTCTAATATCTCAACTTCTCGTCGGCTCTCCAAATGTGCCATCTCTGTTACATAAGTCGGTGAACCTTTCAAGCCAACACGCTCTGCTGGAATATCTAACTTCTCACGATTCCATTCCACGATTTCCTTGCTACGCGCGTTTAGGATGCCAGAGAAACTGAGTGACTTTGGTTGATTCAAATCCCTGGTCACAGTAATGACTGCGGGTAATTTGAGTTTAACCCTCCTATACCCGTGCTCATAGTCTGCATTAACGATCCATTCGTCTCCCTGGTCTTTGACAATTTCCCTCACCATCGTCACGACAGGAATGGATAGAAAAGCGGCCATCTCAGGACCAACCCATTCCGTAGCCCCGTCGCTGCTTGCCATTCCACAGAAAATCACATCCACCGGTCCAATCTTTTCGACCGCTTTCGCAAGTGTATAGGCTGTTGCAAAGGCATCCGCCCCCGCAAAGGCAGGATCGGTAAGCAGGATGCCTTTGTCAGCTCCTAATGCCAGGCATTCTCTAACGATGTTCCCCGCTGGAGGTGGGCCCATACACAGAATTGTGATATGGGCACCATATTTCTCCTTCAATTGAAGTGCGGCCTCCAGTGCGTGGCTGTCCAACGAGTTTATGACCAGGGGAATATCTAAGCGTGGCAATGATTTTGTAACCGGGTCAATCTTGAGCTTGTCCGCGATGCTTTGATCCGGTACTGCTTTGACACATACAACGATTTTCAGCATCAATATTCCCTTAGTATTTCCTCAATCGCATATTCTCATTTAGTTCATGAAAGCGCCCATCTTGAGATGATGACCTTCATAATATCCGAAGTACCTGCAGAGGGGCCAAGTACAAATGAATCCCGCAAATACCGGGTTACGGGAAATTCTTCCATGCAGCCATAACCACCGTGAATATCTACAGCCATTTTCGCAGCCTTCTGAACCGCCTCGGTGGTGTAATACTTCGCAACGGCAAACTCGTTACCTGAACGTTCGCCTTTATCTTGCATTGCGGCTGCACGATAGCCTAACAAACGTCCAGCCTCGAGGTCAATCTTCATCTCCGCAATCTTGAATTGGATTGCTTGCAAATTGCTAATCGGTTTGCCATAAAGGATGCGTTCATTAGAAAACTTGACAGACGCCTCTAAACACGCTTGCTGCAATCCTAATGCACACCCAACCATCCCTCCACGGCCAACATCACTAATAGCAGCCATGGCCACCTTAAGTCCTTTGCCTTCCCCGCCAATCACATTCTCAGATGGCACTACAACATTTTTCATCTCTATTTCACCGGTGTTGCAGCCTCTCATTCCAACTTTGTGTTCTTCATGAGTGGGTTTAAAACCTTCCATGCCTTTTTCCACAATCAAGGTGGTAAGGGAATCAGGATTGTCCTCATCAACTGCTAAGATAACCTGGACATCAGCGGTATGTGAATTCGTAATAAAGCATTTCCGGCCATTCAGTACATAGGTGCCGTTAACTTTTTTATACTTTGTACGGCATCCCTTTGGGTCAGAACCTCCTGAGGGCTCTGTTACCGCAACTGTTGCTAATCGCTCCCCGGTAGCTAATCTTGGAAGATATTTCTTTTTTTGCTCTTCCGTGCCGGATTTTATGAAAGCTTCAATGCCGAGGCCAAACACCTGGTACATCATGGCCGTCGCTACTGAAACACGAGCAATCTCCTCGAGCGCGATCAAACGGGCTACATAGCCCATTCCAAGTCCGCCGTGCTCCTTAGGGATGGTTATGGCAAACATCTCGGCTTCAGCCAATGCTCTCACCACCTCATCCCACCCACGGTTAGTCTTTTCCATTACCGGCACGTGAGGGGCAATCTTTGTTTCTGCGAACTTTCTTGCTGCCTTGCGGAACAACTCTTGTTCCTCGGTGAAAGTGAAATCGATCATTTTGTGCCTCCTTTTTTTTGGATATTATCGGAATTAGTGGGAGAAAAAATATATTAACAACATCATTCTCCTATAAATCGCCTGTGCCCAAATTGCATTTCGGGTTTCAAGATTACTTGGATAAGCCCTTAGCATCATTTCATTACGCACCCTCCTTCACCCGCAATGTTTCTGTGGCACGGAAGTACTTGATGAATTTCATGGCGTAGTCGTCGCGGCCCAGAAGGAGGTCGGTGGCCTTAACCATCTTGCCGACTTTCATCGGGTCAGTGATCGAGCAGGTTGCCCCGGTCTGGATGGCCAGCGCCAGGAAAGCCTGATTGACACTCAGGCGGTCGGGTAGACCGAACGAGACATTGCTCGCGCCCAGGTTAATGTTGACACCAAACTCCTTGCGCACCAGGTCAATGGTCTGGAGCGTTACGAGAGCAGCCTTGCTGTCCGAGCCAACCGTCAACACTAACGGATCAATGATCACATCCTCGGCCGGGATACCGATTTTGGCGGCGCGCTCCAGGATTCTTTCAGCCACGGCAACACGCTCCTCGGCTGTTTTGGGGATGCCGTTGTCATCCATGGTCAGTCCGATGACAGCTGCCCCACGGTCCTTGACAATGGGCAATACGCTGGCCAAACGCTTCTCCTCACCGCTGACTGAGTTGACCAACGGCTTGCCCGGCGCGACAGCCAGACCCGCTGCCAGCACTTCAGGATTTCCCGAATCCAAACACAGGGGGACATCTGCCAGCGAAGCAACCAGCTCAACCACCTTTGGGATCATGGCCACCTCGTCCAGACCCGGCACGCCGACGTTGATATCCAGCACATCCGCGCCCCAGGCAATCTGCCATTCGACGAGTTGCCGGATGTAATCGAAATTACATTCCGTCAGAGCAGCAGCTAGTTTTTTATGGCCGGTCGGATTGATCTTCTCACCGATGATAACGAATGGACAATCAATGCCTACTTTAACTTCCTTCGTGGCACTCTTTAGAATTGTATGCACAAATATCTCCTTATTAATTTCGGATGAATTCTTAGTCGGAAATCAAGCTTTGATAGACAATATTTCGAAAATCATTAGCAATTGGATATGTTCTTGATGGAATGAACTGCAGCAATAAAATCCCAATGATCTCCTCAACTGGATCGATCCAGAAATGTGTGCTTGCCCAGCCGCCCCAACCATGAGAGCCAACCGAGCCACGCTGATCTGACTGCGTAACATCCAACACTACGCTGAATCCCAGCCCAAAGCCAATACCAGGCCAGGGTTCTTCCATCGTAATTGGTAACATGCTAGCAGGCAGGTGGTTAGTTCGCATCAATTCAATCGTTCTTGGCCCCAGCAATCGGACACCATCCAACTCCCCCTTGTTTAGCATACATTGAGCAAAGCGGAAATAATCTGCAATCGTTGAGACCAATCCCGCGCCACCGCCATCGCGACGCACAGTGAAAAAATCCCCGCCGACAGTTGTATCAATTACGTCCAGGAATCTATCTTCGGTCATTCCATACAACTCAGATAAGCGATGCTTTTTAGTTTCAGGGATTCTGAAAAACGTATCAGCCATTCCCAGCGGAATAAAAATTTGTTCTTTCAAGAACTCGGATAACGGTACACCCGAGAGGATTTCGATTAAGTAACCAATGATATCCGTTGCATAGCTATAATGCCAATTTTCTCCCGGGTGATATCGAAGAGGTATTTCCATTATCCGTCGAGTCACTTCTTCGTTGGTATGATCAACATTGTCCAGATTTGCCTGCTTGTAAAGCCCATCGATAAGCGAATCTGTTTGATCGCCATAGCTCAGCCCGGCTGTATGAGTGAGTAAATGGTGGATTGTGATGTCCCGTTTTGGTGCTACCAATCTTCCACCAGCTTCAAGTACCTTAACTGACTTAAATCCCGGGATATATTTATCCACAGGATCATCCAGACGTACTAAGCCTTTCTCATAAAGCATCATTAACGCGGCTGAGGTGATTGGTTTGGTCATAGAATAAATACGGAAGAGTGTATCTAATTCCATTGATTGGTTTTCTTTTAGATTTTGATATCCATATTTCTCCAAATGAACAACCGCACCCCGCCGAGCCACTAATGTGACTATACCGGCTGATTTTCCATCATCTACGTATTGCTGCATTATTTTTATGACACGCCTCAAGCGCTCCGAGCTAAAACCCAATTCATCCGGGGGATGTAACTTCATCGTTGCGCCTCCTAAAGGTGGATCTTCGATACAAATGTATGCAACATTGCATTATTTCCTGGCATTTATTGACCTACAGGACAAGATGACTCGCAGGCCCTACAATAACGGACATGCCGCGTGTCAGGGTCTCCTCTGATCGTTCTTACATTCGCTTCATCTTTGAGCATTTGTATTTGACAGTACTTTCGCGTATATGCGCCGCTATTCTTGGCCATTTCTATGATTCTCTGATCTAACTCTTGAGATTTCTGAGAAGTCATCATGCTAACCTTGTTGAGTGCATATGATTTTCACAGTTCCATCTTCACTCACATCCAGCCAATCACCATCCTTTACAGCAAGCAGGAAATCTTCCCCAAGCTGGTCTACAGTGCAAATACGGTGATGAGTCCAAATATCTGCCACGATCAAGCCACCAGCAGCGAGAGAGTCGATGGAGTGTGCAAAGAGCATAGCCTTGGGAGCAACACCTAAACTTGCCACTCTTTGCCAGACTGCACCCGCAGAAGTAGATCCAGATGTCTTGGGCAAGCAAATGATCTTCTCTGTTATGTTTCTACCAAACAACTCCGTATTGCCGCTATCAGCGCATTCTGCAGACTTTGCATCATCATGAAGGCTGTTGTAAAAAATGGCATAAGCATTGAAGCCTCTTCGAGAAACGAGAGCTTCCCCAGTCAGGTTTGCTGGAAGGATTGCTCTTCCCGAGAATGTTTTACTCATATCTACTCTCAATTTACCTTACCTGTCACTAAGACTTCAACCAAAGCCTCATCAGGTAAGAAACGCGCGGTCGTGTAAGCCCTGAGCTTGGTTGAATTTGTTAAGATTGGCCTGCCGGAACATAAACGGGTTTCGAAGATCGTTTCACTACAAGTTGGGCTGAATTTAACCCCGGCTTCTTTCAATTGAGAATACACCAATTCATCTTCTTTGAATTCCTCCAATACCTTCGGTGGAGCACAGAGAACCGTAGCTATCTCAAGGCGATTTTTTGTGTGTATCTTTAATGCTGCATGGATCGCATCAGCCCACCAATACATCTGGCGCAGACTCAGATGCGGGCATCCGATATAGCAACGCTCCGGCCTGGCATTCTTATCTGTCCACAAGAAGGGGAAAGAGTCAAGCAGTTTTTGCAGTTCATGCTCGTCGATCACATAAGTCTGAAATCCTTGTGCTAACAAATCCTTTCCGAAGTCAACCGCTTCTGGTGTGATGTTTTCTATATGAAAGAGGCCGACTGCACCGTATGTTGCACATGCCGTGCCCATTTCCTGCAAGAAATCAGTGGTCTCGGCATCCAACTTTGAACTTAGATGACGGTCGAGATTCACGATATAGGGTATATCTTCAAATACTTTCAGACCTAAAGCTGCACCAAGTAATTGAGGGTTCGGCAGACTGTTCGTCGTGACTTCAACTAACCAGGTAGCCTTGCGCCCCTCATCAGTGAGCAGCCCTGCCAGTGGTGTTTTACCAACAATGTTGGTCAAAATGTCTACGATGGCACCATTACGGTTCGTACGCGCGCCTAAGACCGAATTTGCATAAACCGCGCAAGCAGATTCAGACCATGCCAGGATCATGCCTCTATTTGGGATATTGCCAACTTCAGGTTGGTATGGATTACAAGTGTAGGCATCTTGATCCCTTAATCCCAATCGGATCATCAGCTCATCGTAACGGGCTTGATTATGATACATAGCCTCTATCGCGGCTGCTTCCTCGGGCCGCACATATAAGTTTTCATAATCGAAAGGAGGCTTGGGGTCAAGCGTGAAAGGGAATTTAGTCTTCAAGCCAGCATTTACCAACTCTTCCAACAGTTCAATAGGAGGGGCAATTCCTGGTGAAGACCATGGAATAACGAAGTGACCTGGCCCTTCAATATCAGCCAGTCTCTCCGCTTCCAGCGCCTCCCCGTATAGCACCACGGTTTTCATAACCTTTTGCATGGTTGGTCCTTGCGAACCATGCAGAAGATCCAATTCCTCTTTTAAGAGTTTGATATTCAAGTTCTCAAAATTGGCCATCATTTGAATAATAACTTTGCGTTAAACTACTTTCACAAACGGAAGGTTTTTAAGACAATTGATCGGGCAAATCAATTTACCAGTTATTTAAGAAAATGCTACGATTGTCTATAGATTCCTTAACCTGGGATCAAGGGTATCGCGCAGACCGTCACCCAGCAAGTTAAAACCCAACACGGTAAACATAATGGCCAGGCCGGGAAAGATCGTTACCCAGGGAGCCAACCTCAGGTACGAGCGTCCACCGGAGAGGATTGAGCCCCAACTGGGTGTTGGCGGTTGTGCGCCCATGCCGAGAAAGCTTAAGGTTGCTTCGATCAGGATGGCATCTGCCAGCATAAGAGTTGCCATGACGATGACAGGGGCTATGCAATTGGGGAGGAGGTGAAGGAACATGATCCGTGAATTCTTGGCACCGAGAGCCCGCGCGGCAAGAACAAACTCCTGCTCTCGTAACGAAAGGATTTGTCCGCGTACCACACGTTCAAATCCTCCCCAATAGCCCAGCCCGATGGCAAGCATAACGCTTGCCAGGCTGGGCCCTAACACGGCTACTAGAAAAATGGCTAAGAGGACTGTTGGGAAAGCCCAACTAATATCAACCGCACCCTGGATAATCGTATCAATTCTGCCACCATAAAAACCTGCGATGGCTCCTAAGCTGACACCGGTAGCCGCAGATATGAAAGTTACAAGAATGGCAACTTCTAACGAGATGCGTGATCCATAAATAATCCGGCTCAACAAATCGCGACCTAACTCATCGGTACCCAATGGAAATACTCTACTGGGTGCAAACAAACCTTTGCGTAGATCCTGATCGTTATATCCTTGAGGCGCAATATAATTAGCCATCAGGGCAATAAACACCAGCAACAGGATTATCGTCAAGCCGATCATCGCACTTGGGCTTTTTCGCAGGCGAGTCCATGTATGGATTTGTTTACGACTATATTGTTGTTGTTCGGTTTCTTCAAGAAGATTCCCTAAAGGGGTTTCTGGTTGTTTGCCCATATATTCTCAAGACTTGGTCGCATATTGATGATGTCTAGTGGCGGATACGAGGATCAACGATAACATATGCTATGTCCGCAAGTATGTTACTTAGAATGATGGCCACGGCTAAAACAAACATGCAACCCTGAAGAACAGGAAAATCACGGGAGTAGATGGATTTCAACATCAAGAACCCAATGCCCGGTCGGGCAAAGACGGATTCTATTACCACAGACCCTCCTATGACATAACCCAGATCGAGGCCCATTAGGGAAATGATGGGTATCAGTGCATTCCGAAGCGCATGTTTAATCACCACTACTCTTTCTTGAAGTCCTTTTGCTCGCGCGGTGCGGATGTAATCCTGATGAAAGACTTCCAATACACTGGAACGAGAGATGCGAGCGATCTGACCTACCCGAGGCAATCCTAAGGCTAGCGCAGGCAGGATTAAATATTTGATCCCCCCATGCCCGGTGGGTGGAAGCCATTTTAAGGTTGCCCCGAATATGTACATTAAGACCAGTCCCAACCAAAAACCTGCCATCGAAACTCCGATCAGTGCAAGTACCATCGTGAACCAATCCAATAACTTCCGGTGGTTAACAGCAGCAATGACACCCAAAGGAATGCCTAGTAAGTATGAGAGAGAAAAAGCCGCCGCGCCTAGCTCTGCTGTGATCGGCAACTTTTGTAAAATCAACTCTGAGACTTCACTCTTGCTGATGATCGATTGACCAAAGTCTGCGCGGAGGACGTGGCTCATATAAATACCAAACTGGACCAGTAGAGGTTTATCCAATCCTAGCCGAGCGCGGGTTGCCTCCCGAACTTCCGGCGACGCACCGGGCCCGAGGAGCAATGTTAATGGATCACCTCCAGCGAAATGTAGTGCTGAGAATACAAGAAATGCCATTAGAAGAAGAACGGGAATTGCAAACAAGAAACGTTTGAGTAGATAACTAGTCACTCTGCCTCTTTAGGTATTTTTCAATAAGACCACACCCATATCCAATACTGAGATACCCCTGCTGGGTGAAATACTCATCACCCAGCAGGATATATATTGGTCAGGGGTTCGGATTATGGTTGGATATCGGCTGTTGTCCAAACCTCCGTAGACATCCCGGCTCTGAGCGAAACCGACGTGATCTTAACAGAGGACCGTGCGATCCATACTGCAGGTCTCTGGTAAATGGGCGCCCAAGGATACCACGTCTCGATGAGATACTTGTGAGCTTCAGCGAACGCGGCCTCGCGCTCATCCCAGGTCGCAACAGCATATTCAGCATCGTCATACATCTTATCAAGGGTGGGGTCATTCAGATTTAAATAGTTGGGATAGGGCAGATTGTAAGCGGCAGTGAACCAGGGAAGGATGTCCTCACCGTCCCAGGTGTACCGGCGCAGGATAATCTGGAATCCGCCAGCTTCTAGCTTTCCATCATAAGTTGCTTTATCCATGAGCTGGATATTGGCTTTGATGCCTATATCCGATAACATTTTCTGGGTCGCCTCAGCCAGCCGCTTGGCTTCATCATCATTATAGGTCCAGTAACTGACCTCGAACTTCGTACCCGCCGGTACACCCGCCACATTATTAGCTACAAGGATGCCATCGCTACCCTTTTCCCAGCCAACCGCCGTGAGTAATTCTGCAGCTTTTGCCGGGTCATAGCTGATTGCGATAGCAGAAACGCCCTTGTCAGACGCCATCTGGCTCGCCAAGTAGGTGGTTTTGGCCTCACCATAGCCCATGTAGAGAGTATCCTTGATGAGGGTCCGATCAATGGCGGACCCGATTGCCTGCCTCGTGCGCAGATCAGCGACCAGTGGTTCATTAAGGTTCATGGCAACGAACCATATGGTCGCTTCTGGGGTCGTGATGACTTGGTAGCCGGGTTTATCCTTGTAATTAGCTAGTTCTCGCCAAGGGGCTTCCAGGATCAGATCGACGCTGCCAGCCTCAAGCTCGACCATTCGTGTGGCATCTTCTGGTATGATGCGATAGACGATCTTATCTATGTTGGCAGGCCCTGTGTGGCCGGTCCACGCGGGTGCCCAGTTGTAGTCCGGGTTTTTCACCAGGGTCAGATGATCATTCTGCACCCATTCCTGGAGCATGAATGGTCCCGTGCCGATAGGATGCTTGGTACCATAATCAGCACCGTATTTCAGATAGGCCTCTTTGCTCATGATGAGACCCCATGCGCCGGTCAGATACCAGAATAGAGCGGGGTATGGCTTTTCCAGATGAAAGACAGCGGTGTAGTCATCAACAACTTCGACTTCTGTAATGGGTTTGTACATGTACGCTACAGAGCCACCCGGAGCCAGCATCTGTCCGATCCACCACTTGACCACATCGGCATTAAAAGGGGAGCCGTCTGTGAACTTGACGCCCTTTTTCAGGTGGAAGGTCACGAGTTTACCATCTGCAGATACATCCCATGATTCCGCCAGTCCGGGCTGGATATTGTAGTTTGTATCCATGGTCACCAGGCAATCGTAGACCATCTGGGTGGGTTCCATTGCGTAGATCATTGTCGAGATGTCAAAAGTCTCGGAATATTGCTGGGGAATGGCAATCGTCAATACCTTTTCCGGGGCTTCGGTAGGAGGCGCAGTGGCTTCTGGGGGCGCAGTAGCTTCTGGGGGCGTGGTGGCTTCTGGCGTGGTAGTCGCTGGGGCGCAACCCGCCAGGACTGTTCCAACCATTGCCAGGATAATTAACACATTGAATGGTTTCCAAAGGTTGTGTTTCATTTTGTTTCTCCTGTCTCCTTAGGTTCTACATGAATTGGATTTGGACCGATCATATAACATTTTTGTAAATTCTCGAATGATCATTGCCTCCTTTCATTTCTCGACTTATCCTCATACTTTCCCCACTTAATGCAGCAGGCACCCCATACATAGCCCACACCCGCTGCAACCATGATCATCAAATCTCCGTACTTAAGACATCCCTGTTTATCTCCCTCAATGATGTTGATAATACTGTCCTGCTCTCCGATATGCCCATAGGTATTGTTGTATACACCTTTTGCCTCGGAGATGCCTAATTGCCGGAGCATATCGTGATAAGCAGCCCAGACTACCATTTGATTGGGATGATCATCAGATCCAGTCATACGCTTCTCGATAAAGCCAAGTTTTTCGCGGATCACCCACATCTCCAGGCTACTTTGCCGGGCAATCTCTTCGGCAGTCAGTGTCTGTTTGGGCAGGTACATACCCGCACTTACTATTCCAACCGAGTTCTGATCGGATGTGGTCATGATTCAGACAAGCCCTATGTCCCGATCACCAAACCACCGTCAATTCGGATCACTTCCCCGGATATGTAGCTGGCCTCATCAGATGCCAGGAACAGGTAAAGATTCGCAACATCCTCCGGTGTACCAATGCGCTTCAAAGGGGGCTTTTGCTTGAGGACCTCCAGTGCATCCTCAGGCATCGATAGCAACATATTGGTTAAAATCATGCCGGGTGCAACCGCGTTGACGCGGATGTTATTTCCTCCCAATTCTCGCGCCCATACTTTCGTCATCCCAATCACAGCGGCTTTTGATGCAATATAGTTGGTCTGCCCAAAATTTCCATCCAGGCCTACGACAGAAGAAGCATTCAATATCACCCCACAGCCCTGTCTGATCATGTAGGGAGCAACCGCCTGCGTGCAATTGAAGACTCCTTTTAGGTTAACGGCCATGACCAAATCGAAGGATTCTTCAGACATTTGTTTTACAACTTCCCCATTTTTCACTTTGACAAGCACGCCATCCCGGAGAATACCGGCATTGTTGACGAGGATGTCAATTTGTCCAAACCTCTTTGCCACACTGTCCACCCACTTCTGGACAATTTGGCGATCGGATACATCGATATTCTGAAAATCGTGTTCAGGTCCCAATTCTTGTAATAATGCCAACCCTTGTTCATCATCAACATCACAAAATGCCACTTTTGCCCCTTCTGCAGCAAACCGCTTTACAGTGCTCTTGCCGATACCCCCTGCCCCCCCGGTAACCAGCGCTACTTTATTGTTGAGACGCATTGCGTTAATCTCCTGGGTTTTTATGTTATTCCGGTTGATCAGAAGCCGTACTGCTGAATGAGAAATTGTTTATCTACTTTATTGGCTGCAGTCCTTGGTAACTCATTAAGAAAGATGATCGATTTGGGGACCTTATAACTTGCTATCCTGTCACGCATTCAGGTTGTTAGTTCATCTTCAGTCAAAGGCTCGCCAGGTTATAATACCAGGATATATCCCCCTCACCGGCTACCTGATTCCACCCAATGAACTTTTCAACACTCTTTAGCCTTGGGCGGAGCTGATTGACCTGCTCCTCCCATTCACAACTACAGAACAATCTTTTCGATGCAGCATCATTAATCAAATCAATCAATTCTAGAGGTTTCAATCACCAGTTTAAGGTCTGGAGAATCGCCCCGAGCTTATTACAGGCAAAAAGGGCATCCAAGTACTCAACGTGATTCATTGAATAGATGGATACCCTGTCTCCTTTACAAATCCTCAAACCTTTTTGTAAGAAATTCGCAAGACGATTGGCGCGGCAATTCCATTCGACGAAGGTGATAGGCTGATTACTGTTAATAGCATCAAGCAATGCGACCTTATTTGGCGAAAGCATTGCCCGTCGTTGAAGCCAGTCACCAAAGAACATGTTTCCTCCTCCAGCTACAGAATGTAAAATTGCCTGTTATTCCTATATCTTTAAAATAACTTTCTATTTCTAAGATCAAAACCGAATCTTCAGCCGTTTATTGATATGTTCCAACTTCGCCGGCCAGTTCCATAAACCAATCAATTTTTTCAGGGGGGGCGACTGTTGGCACTTCGCAACCGGGTGCGAGAATATATCCGCTATTTTTTGGGGCTTGATCAAGGCAAGCCTGGATTGCATTCTTCATAACTTCTTTACTTTCAGCCAAGAAACAACTTGTGGGAACATTACCGATCAAGACTGCTTTTCTGCTGAATACCTCAGCTGCTTTATCCAGAGCTGTCAATGAATCAACACTGATATTACTAGCACCTGTACTTGCCATTTCTTTCAGGATCGGATTAGCATTGCCGCAAATATGGAGGCCGACACCTATTTTCTTTTCGTTGAAGTAAGCAATTAGATCCTTATGATAGGGTAAAACAAAGTCGCGATAGATACTCGGTGATATGAGGTTGCATGATGCTGGGGCCTCAGAATAGCCAATTCCGATTCCAGCCTCACTCAAGGCTTCAGTAAATTTTCTGGTTGCCTCGGTGCAGATTCGCATCAACTCATGAACGAAATCCGGATCCTTCTTTGTGTCAATGATTAGATTGGTAGCTCCACGAAGACCCATTGCGATTGTCCAAGGACCTGCAATCACGCCAGAAACCGGGGCTTCACTGACAACCTTCTTTGTTTCGACACAGGCATCCAAATAACCAGGCAAACGCCCATCTTTATGAGGATCCGGTACTTGAAGGCTGCCTAACTTTCCTTTATCATCAAGAAACTGTTTGGTGACCACGCTCATACTATCCTCAGGATATCGCAGCTCATTTCCCATGGCTTCGATATCCATACATAGATCCCACATCATTATCAGGATATCAGGCTTATAACGTTCATAGGCAGCGACTTGAGCCTTGGCAAATACTTGAGGATCCTGCAAGTACTCCCGAATCGTGGTTCCTACAAGCTTTGCATTGCATGATCCAGTGAAAATATATGCTGGTATCCTGTCTAATACAGGGTTTTGGTCGGTGAAAGTCTTCTTGAATGCTGCTGAAATCCTTTGTCTACCAATAAATCCTTCTGTCATCGTTTCCCTCCTTCTTCCCATATCTTCATCTGCTCTTGATAGGTTTTTGGATAGGTTGCTTCAAAATCGAAGAAGCTGGTGATTGGGTAACGGACACCAGCGTTGTGAGTTTTTACCAACCCATCGATAAGTGTGTCAACTTTTGTGGGCGGGATAAAGAAAGCCATTTCATAATCTTGAGTCATCCCGAAGATTCTGTCGCCGTTGCCGGGCACAACATAGCGGCATTCCGCTTCCTTAATCGTGGTGATGATCGCTGAACACCCCAATCGCCCCATCGCCGATGATTTAATTGCTCCGCCCTCGTTGTAAAGAGCGCCTTGAATCAGCCTCATAATTTGAGCTGGGTTGCCGTAAATCATATATAGGTCGGGTACAAAAGCAGTCCGGTTTAATGGCGCAACCAAAATATGGCTATAGGTTCCAAAATCAAACCGGCTAACCAAATCCTCTTCCTTTTTTCCGATTTCCTTCGAAGCCGTGAACATTCCCGCAGCCAGGTTTCCTTCATTAAAAAAATTAATATTTTCGAAGAAACCGAAAGGCGCTGCACCCAGTGCGCAAGCCATGTCTTCCTTGCCCAGAGCAACAGCCCATCCATATTTCCGCGCCATTCCAATACCTTGGCAAATGGCCACTTTTTTACCCATTTGCTGATATGGTCGGCGAGTTTTTTCAGGAATCTCGCTTTCTGACTTCAGCATTTTAATTGCCAGAGGAAAAGTCAAGGGTCGGAAATAGGTCGATAGTGCTTGATCCAATTCATTTACGGTTGCCATCTAAGCCTCCTTAAATTTATTGTTTTAATAGGTTTAAATAATATATTAGGGATTGAATTGAACTTTCCAGGGTTGTGCGAGATTTATCAACGCCAAAGGTTACTGATGCACCAATCATCCCGGCAAATATCATCTCAGTCATCATATCAGTGTTAAGATCACTTTTTAATTCTCCAATTGCTTTTCCATCATCCAGGTATCTTTTTATCATGCGCTTCACACCCTCAAAGCCTTCATTTATTTCTTTAGATAAGTAAGGCAGCTGGTCATCCAATTCCACTGATAAGGTGACAAATACACAACCGCCTGGAAAATTATCAGAATCAATGAGGTAACGATCTCGATAGTTTTCTAATATCTTTTTAATTTTTCCGACGGGGCTATGTATTTCATCTAATCCATATAAAGTGCGTTCTCGCCAAATTTTTTGAGCCTCTGCCAGTACCACATGGAAAAGCTCTTCTTTACTGGCAAAATGATTATAGAAACCACCCTTCGATGTATTTGCTGCCTCGATAATATCGTTTATCCCTGTGCTAAGGAAACCCTTCAGGGAAAATAGTTTCAATGATTCGTGGATAATCTCTTCTCTTAGACTCATAAATCGTCCATAAATAACACAAACAGACCGGTCGGTCTTTATTTCATTATTGCAGAAATTCCATCTCAATACATGTAACAAATGTCATATTCCGTATATGACCCTTGTGTTATTTACCATTAGCTTTCCGGAGCGAGATGTCAGCGATGCCGGGTGCATCTTATGCTTAACCTGCTTTCGCACATGCCGCGTGATGACCAGTCGATAGAGGCATCTGCCCTGCGCACGGTCTTCACCCAATCCAACCAGGAAGCAGCCAGAAGGCAGTTTCGCACCGTGTATGAAGCCATGGCTTCCCGCTAGCTGAATGTTGCTGAATTGTTCATCAAAGTCGAAGATGATATCCTGGCCTACAAGGATTTCCCTCAAGATCTTTGGAAGCGGAGTTAATCCAACAACATGGTCGAACGGTTGAACAAGGAAGTCAAACGCAGGACCAATGTGGTGGACATCTTCACGGATAAGGTCTAGTGATCCGCCTCGTGAGTGTAATCCTCAAGAATAAGGATGACGAATGGAGAATTGCCAGACGCATCAGGTAGTAGCGCGCAAACTGCGGCCGCGTCATGCCCTGCCGCTGCTCTTCGTCCAGCGCCCACGACCAGGTCAGGTACTTATTGGCGATCCGTTCTGGCGAGTAATGGCGATAAGACTCGTGCTTTATCAGCACATACCAAACTACCACCAGCAGGTGATGCGCGATGGTCACGATCGCCTGGTTGGGGTGCATGCGCTTCTTGAGTTCTTCAAAGCGCTTTTTCCAGTGCGGATCGCCTTTCACCGTCCGCTAGGTAACTTCCACCAGCGCCCCCTGGCTTAACCCGCCAGGGCAGGCTGCACAACACCCGCCGCCCTTCCTTGGTGATGCCCGTGCCGCGCACTTTCTCCCCACTCTGCTCCTATCCCGGCGTCAGCCCGGAATTACTCGCCAGGGCCTTCGGACATATTGGGGATGGCCACTAACACTGGCTTATATCAAACACACCGCTACTACGCTCCGTCACCACTGAAGCAACTCACTAGTGCCGCCGCTGAAGTCAAGCTAGATCTTATTGGTTATATCACGGCGAAGATGACTTTCACCTCTCCAAGGCAGCAGGTTTTAGTCATCATATAGGGAATCGTAGCTTTCTTATTAGAGATTTTCTAGTTTTTCAAAATACACCGCTTGCGTTACAGTCATGGACGGGAGTCGATAGAGTGAATTAAAAGCCCTCCAAAGGCTAACCTTCGGAGGGCTGGTTACAATGAGATTAGCCCTATGGCAAATTGAACGTCCTCACCAGGAACACCGCCATCTGGGCGCGCGTGACCGAGTCTTCGGGGCAGTAGTTGCCGCTGCCGCAACCGGTAGTGATGCCCTCTACGGCTAATTGCTTGATCCAGGCAGCTGCCCAATAGCCGGTAGACACGTCATTGAAACCAGTGCTGCCCCCCACAGCGGGGGGCGTATAGGTCGCACCATGCCTGGCGCGCAGCAGGAAAATAGCCATCTGGGCGCGGGTGATTGACTGCTCAGGACAGTAAACCAGCGGCGAGGTCCCGCAGCCGGTGGTGATACCATCCGCAAATAATTTCTCAATCCAGTTGACTGCCCAGTAGGAGAGAGGCACATCGGTGAAGACGGTACCGGTGCCGGGGGGCGGGGCGTAGGCGGGGCCGTTCATTCCGCGTTCGAGGAAGATCGCCATCTGGGCGCGGGTGACCGAGTTCTCCGGGCAGTACATGAGAGGATTGGTGCTGCAGCCGGTGGTGATGCCGGAGGCATACAGGCGATTGATCCACGACCATGCCCAGTGCGTAGCGGGCACATCCCCAAAGGTGGAGGTGGAGCCGTATTCGTAAGCCCCAATGTCAGGTTGAGAGTCGCGGAGCTGTCCGTCAAAATCATTGAGCGGCGCGCCACTGGTTGTGCCAGCGTTGATCGCCGGGCTGCCCGGCAGTAGGTGAGCGTCAAAGGCATCAATGCCCATGTTCATCAGGCCGGACAAGACATCGCAGAGATTGTGCGGGCCGGGGCAGGGGGTAACATTGCCGAAGCGCACGCCGGTGATGAGCGAGTAGTCCACGACGAAGGGATTGGCCGGATTCGGTGGAGACGATTCGTCATCGTACCAGGCGAAGCAGGTATCTTCCTCTGGGTTGAAAAAGATCTTCTGCCCCTGGAAGAGGACGTTGCGCATCAGCACCTTCTCGCTGCCGTTGCAGGTCTGGTTGAGAGCACACTCGGCAATCGCCAGGCATCCGCCCTCGCCTGTGACTGTGGAGTTGATCACCTTGGCCTGGCCGCCGGGATTCAGGGCAAAAACCAGGGCGTCACCACCAGCGCGGCAGTCATCGTCATTGTTCCAGTAAGGCATGTCATGAAAGAAGCCGCAGTTGCTGACGATGATGCTGTTCTCGATGGTGACTGCGCCGGTGGTTTTGATCTGGTTGCCGTCGTTGCCTTCAGCGATCGTGCGGCGGATCTCGATGACAGCGTCGGGCAGTCGGGTGTAGAGCATATCCAGCCCATCGGAGGTATTGTGCAGAAAAGCGGAATCCTCGATGATGTAGTGCCCGCCGGTGGTGCCACCGAAGCCAGCCCCGTCGCCGTAACCGCCCGCCTCCTGTCCCCAACAGCCAACATATTGTTTATCGGGATATGTCTCGCCGCAGCCGTTCCATTCCACCACCCAGTGGCGGAAGATCAGCGTGCCGTGATTTTCAGAGTTCGTACCATCCCCGACCAGGTCGCCGTTCCAGCCGGCCAGACCGTTACCGGCGATGCGCACGTTATCCACCGTCCAGTCGGTAAGACGACCAACCAGAACGCCGGTATTTGCCAGCCCATGGATGTTGAGGTCTTTCAAGAGCACATTGGCTGAATCCTCGGCATAGAGACCGGTCGCGGCCCAGTCGCCATAGGGCGGATTATCCCGTTGGCAGGTGTACTGTGAGCCGCCAGTGGGGAACAAGTGATCTTCGATGCAGCTGGAATGGTCGGTAATTTCCAGGCAGGCGACCTCGACGTTGCTGGAATCGGTCAAGTTTACAATGAACCGGGGGCGGCCCGTGCCCCACAATTCGGGCGGGTTGGTGCACCCCGAATCCCAACCGGCGCCCAGGATGCGGGTCGGGTGGGAGGCGTCAGGGCCAGAGGGGAGGGGCGACATGAGGCAGCCATACGATCCCTCGTAATCGCAGTTCTCCGCTCCCGATGCACCGTAACCCATCATATAGGAGCCGCTGGCGATGATCAGGGTGTCACCGCCAGTGATGCGTGGCGTACCACCCGGTGGCAGCGCGCGGAAGGGATGGTCCCAGGCGCAGGGCTGAATGGTGCCGCTGCCGGGATACGGCGCATTCACGCGGCCCGTGCATTGTTCTGGCGATCCCCCGTCGGGGCGCACATACCAAACAGTAGGGCTCGCGGCGTGTGTAATGCCGGATAGTGGCAGGTTGATTCCTAACGTCAGCCCAGCAGCGGTAGCGATGAAGAGAATGAGCAATCTTCTTTCGGTAGACATCTCGCCTCCTTAAAATCGGGCACTGATAAACACAGGTGAAAAATTAATAAGCTCCTTGCAACAGATCTCAGGAAGTCTTTGGCCGGTTATCCATTGAATAGGAGTTCCAAGCCTTCGGTTAATAGCTCTCTAGCAGGCGTATCTTGGGTAACCTTTCTTCTTGCTTTAGGGATTGGTTTCTGGTCTGGGTCGGATTGCGACTTTGCTTTCAGTTTTTCGATTTGTTTACGAAGGAAATTCTTTTCAACTTCTGTGACGTCCTTATTATCTGAAGTAATTTACGCTTCGCAGACTCGTATTGCTTCCCGGAGTTTGCCTTGTTTTGTGTAGATAATTCTCAATCGGTAGTAAGAACAGTTGGTCTCGGCTTTATCGGCAACATTTTACTCGTAGCTTCGGAGGGCTGGTTGCAATGAGATTAATCTTATGGCAAATTGAACGTCCGCACCAGGAACACCGCCATCTGGGCCCGCGTGACCGAGTCTTCGGGGCAGTAGAGCAGCGGCGAGGTCAGACAGCCGGTGGTGATACCCTCCGCATACAACTGCTCGATCCACTTTGCCGCCCAGTAGGAGGCGGGGACGTCCGTAAAGATGCCCGCAGCCGCAGGCGGGGTGTAGGCGGCACCGTGTTTGGCGCGCAGGAGGAAGACTGCCATCTGGGCACGTGTAACGGAATCCTCCGGGCAGTAGCTCAGCGGTGAGGTCGAGCAACCGGTGGTGATGCCATCCGCAAAGAGTTTCTCAACCCAGTTGACTGCCCAGTAGGAGAATGGCACATCGGCAAAGACCAAGCCGGTGCCGGCGGGCGGAATGTAGGCAGCGCCACGAATCCCGCGCTCAAGGAAGATTGCCATCTGGGCGCGGGTTACAGAGCCTTCAGGGCAATACATGAGAGGATTGGTGGTGCAACCGGTGGTGATGCCAGCGTTGTACAGGCGGTTGATCCATGAATATGCCCAATGCGTAGCGGGCACATCCCCAAAGGTGGAGGTGGAGGAGGAGCCATATTCGTAAGCCCCAATGTCGGGATGGGTGTCACGCGGGAGGCCGGCGAAATCCGCCGCCGGGGCGCCCTGCAGGGAGCCGGCATCGATCGCGGGAGAGGATGCCTCCAGGTGGAAATCCGCCCCCAGGGGGTTCACGAACTGGGGCGAGACGCCGACCAGGTCATCCACACCGTAGAATTCCCAGTCGGGGTCACGATCCCCGTCGGTCAGGTTGTGATCCACCGTAAGTAACGACAGGATACTGGGGGGTGCGGCCATCTGCCCATAGATATTCTGGCTGGAGATATTGTTGCGGATGATCACGTTTTGCATCTGTAAATTCTCGATCCCGATCCCACCGCCCCAGCCACCCCGTCCATTATAGGCGAAGGTGTTGTTGACGATGGTGATGTCTTTGAACGGATGGGTAGCAATACAGCAGGCCGACAGCCACAGGCCAACCAGGTTATCGTAGGAAATATTGTTGTACAGGCGGATGTTTTCCAACAACCCACCCCTTTCAGAAGCCAGGGAAATCCCCATGGCCTCGATATCGTGGACAACATTCTGGTACACCGCGACATCGAACAAATGCCCGGTTTCAGCGTCCACGTAAATACCCACCCGGTTGAGGTTGTACACCTCGTTGCCGTACACCCTCCCATGTGTCGAAGCGTCTTTGATCGTAATCCCTTCCTTGCCATCCGTCCCCGGCATGACGCCGTGAACGAGGTTGTAGCGCACCTCGAAAGTGTCGGTGTTGCTGATCGAGAGAGATTCCTGCCAACCGCTCGTACAGGCTCCTGTCACCTCGTTGTGATCCACGATGATATGGTGGCTGTTCCAGGCGCTGATGCCAGAAGAATAGGTGTTGTGAGTATAGTTATTCTCTATGGTGATATAGCCCGAATTCTCGGCGAGGATCCCATAATAGGCAGAATTGATCACCCGCAAGCCCGAAACCCGGATGTAGCTTCGCCCCGCCA
>Ga0315293_10000211_pt1 | contig 51727 bp, 51 predicted proteins | sample YL17G13_20_MG_FD_203071 | JGI IMG/M metagenome (GOLD analysis project Ga0315293, IMG submission 203071) | Sediment microbial communities from Yellowstone Lake, YNP, Wyoming, USA - YL17G13_20 | ecosystem: Environmental > Aquatic > Freshwater > Lake > Sediment | place: USA: Wyoming | collected... | reverse complement strand
TAATAGAAAATATTATGATTTGATAAAAATTTATTAAACAATTTTAAACATAATTCAAAAATATCAAAATATGAATCGTGTGTGTAAATAATAAAAGGTATCATTTAATATAATAAATATATTTAATTATGCTATATATTTCATTATCTATATATTTAAGATAATTTTAAAACATTTTTGATTTTCAGTTATAATTTTAATTGGGTAAGTGACTGTAATGAAAAATTCTTATATTCTGGTTGCCAACAATGAATATAAACGTCTGGATTATATTTATCTATTATATATTTTTTTATAAAAGGTAGTGATTTAATCCCACTTCTATTTTCTCTCTCAAAATACCCATAAAAACAAACAGCAATTTTTTTTATAGGAATTATTGTTTAATAATAATTTTTTTATATTAAACAATAATTTTATCAAAGTAAAATATAAATATAAATGAAATATTGTTTAATTTTGGGAGGACCTATATATGAAAAAAGCATAAAATTTATAGAATTAATGTGTAAAAATGTTCCAACAATTATTACTACTTGGGATGATGAACCATTGGAAAAAATTTTACTTTTAAAAAAAATAAGTATTGATATTGTTTTAAATAAAAAACCATTATATAATGGTAATCAAAATATTAATTGTGCAAATTTTTCTTTAGTAAATGGATTTAAAAGAGCTAAAGATTTAGGATATTTAAATGTTTTGAGATTTAGAACTGATTTATATTCACCCGAAATTAAATTATTATGTAAAATTTTTTCAAAAACTAATTTAAATAAACTCTCATCTCTTTGTTGGTTTAACCATTTTGTAGAATATTCACCTTATGGTTACATTATGGATCATGTAATGTATGGTCCTGTAGATTTAATGATTAAATATAGAAATGTGGAGCAAAAAATTGGAGATAATACTCATACTGAAGCTTTTTTACAAAATAATTACTTTATGAAAACTAATGTAACATATGAAGATGTAAAAGAAGATTTTTGTTTTGTTTTGCATGAACTTTCCATTAAAAAAATTAAAATTTTTTTTACAAATAAATATAATGATGATGACTTAATATCATTATATAAAAATTTAAATACTATTGCAAAATAAAAAATTTTATATAATGTTTATTATAATATTTTTATTATATGAATTAATTTGTTTAATTAATTCATTTGTATAAGGACCGGCGTATATGTATATATTTATATTGTCATATTTTTTTAAAATATCAAATTTAAATACTTTAAATGGTGTACCATAAACTCTTTTTCCAATTTTTGATAAATCATTGTCCAAAAATCCAATTATATTTTCTGGTTTGGAAAATGTGTAAACCATTTGACCAAAATGTCCACCGGGAGTAATAAAACTATTAGGTTTTATTAATATTTTTGACAAATATATACTTTTTTCAGAAAATAAAGTATATATTTTTTGACTTATTTCTGGTCTATATTGTAATTTTTCTTTATTAATATTATCAGATAATTGAAAATGCAAAAATAAAGAATGAGTTAAGAATTTTTCTTTATTAACTAAATTATACCCATAATTAGAAAAAATATATTTACACAAATATTGATCAATATAATATGTATGCTCGTTGTGAACACTTATCATATCATTTTTTTCCAATAAAGATTTCATATTAGGTATCGATATGAAAATATTTAAAATTTTTAATTTGGAAATATTTTTTATAAATTTAGTTGGATCATATAAGTGTTCAAAAACATGAGACATGACTATAGTTACATTTTGTTCAAATTCATAATTTTCACAATTTCCCACACAATAAGTTACTCCATCTATTTTGTTTATTTGTTCACACATGTCAATACATGTATATTTTATTTTTTTTTCTTTGCATAAAAAATATAAATCACTCAAAACACCACCTATTTCAATTATATTATCATTTTTATAATTATTATAAACAAATTGTGAAAAATAATTATGATGATTTTTCCAAGTAGGTGTATCATAAGTTAAATTATGAGATGAATCATATAATATTTTTGGATCTATTAGATCTTTAAGTTGTACACAACCACATATTTTGCATTCTAGAAAAATTTGGTTTATAAAAATGTCATTTTCATAATTATTTTCAGGAGGTGAAAAAGTTATAGGATATTTAATTTTTTCATAAAGAAATTGAATATTATCAGAATTACAAATAACACAATTATTTCGACTTTTTGCTATCATTTTATTTTAATTTTTTTTTTCATTAATTGATTAATATCATTTTAAAAAATAATATAAAATTCATTATGGAAAAAAATAATAATGATAAAAAAATTCAGGAAGATAAAATATGGTATAAAACAGGTAAAAAAAATCGTAATGATGCACTAAAATGTTATCAAGAAGGTAAATCACATTTTAATAATGATAAACTTGGAGTCCAAATGAATTCGCAGACTACATCTAATGTTAAAATATATATGATGAAACCCAAAATTGTTGAGAATTAAAAAGTGATAATGATATATTTGACATAATTTTAATACAAAATGCTGAATTCCATACTTTACCTTTCATTATAGATGATAATTTTTCTTTCAAATGTGTTTTTTGATGAAGAAAAAAATCGATGATTCTTATAAAAAGGATAATTTATATTAATTAATATAAGTTACAAAAAAATAATAATTTAATTTTAAATTAAATTAGAACATTAAATACTTTTGATAAATTTTTTATTATATTAATATACAATTTTATGAGATAATAAATTTAAGAAATGCAAATATGAAATCAAAATGTTAATAATTTATTCTTTATAATCCCAAAGGGATTATGGTCCTTGCGGCTATATAAGATTTATTAATTTTTGTATAAATAAATATGGAAAATTTTTATCTATCAATTCATCTTCAGGTGTAGTACCAAACCAGATGGCTACAAAAAATGGTGTATAATAAATAGCATCTTCTATATCCATTTCATATTGAGAAAATGGATAATTTTTTACATTATTTTCTAATAATTTTTTGTAATAATAATTCTTAAAAATTGGAAATAATAATTTAATCATATCGTTATCAAAACTCTCTATAATAAAAAAAACTAAATCTTGAACGCCTTTTCCAATCGCACAATGTTGCCAATCGATAAAAAAAGGTTCTTTATCTGATTTTCGATAAAAAAGATTGGGTGATTTAATATCACCATGTATAAAAGTCAAATTTTGATCAGCCATACGCATTTGAATTTTACTAAAATTATCAACTATATAATTTATTTTATTTAATTTTTCTTCATTTAACATAAATAACCATTTATTAATAAATTTATCTATTTTTTCTTTTATAAAATTTTCAAAAAAAGGAAAAAAACATTCATCTGTGCTATTCTTTAATTCAGGATATATTTCTTTTAAATTTTTATTCCAAAATTTACCATGCATTTTTGCCATTCTATCAATAATTTTTAGCGAAATATCTATGTTTTCATTTCCTAAATTTAAATTTACATCATAATCACCACTCGTAAATAAATTTTCAACCAAGATACCCACATTTTGATTATTTTTATCACTTACATTTATCATAAATTTAGGAATACATACATTTATATTTTTTGAAATTATTTCATAAAAATAATACTCACGTGTATATAATTGTAATTTTGTGGCCATTCTGGTTAATTCAGAATTGTTATTTGTTTCATATTTAAAAACACAATTATATTTTTCTAAAACAGTTTCTATAGATATACTAATAACATTTGAAATAAATCCACCTTTTAATTTGTTATTATCGATTAATATTTTTTTTATAGGATTGTTTTCACATTTATAACTTCTCATTATGTTATTTTTTATATCATCTTCAATGTGATAATTTGTTGAGCCAATCAATTCAAATAAATCTAAATTATCGAAATCTTTAATGGAAAAATCTACACCATGATTTTTAAGTTCTTCAGAATTATATATAGTTTCCAATCCTATTAATTTTTTAGGATTGACTCCTTTTGCACTTAAAATACCAGTCTTGGAATCTTCAAAAATAATACATTTGCTATTTGAAATTTCATATTTATTTATAGATTTTATATATGGTTCAGAATCTGGTTTTCCATTTATACAATCATCACAAGCTATTATAAAATCTACTAAGCTATTAAAATTAATATAATCAATAATATATTCTGCCACTTTTCTATTACAGTTGGTAACTATACAACTTTTAAACCCTTTTTTCTTTATTTGTGTTAATAATAATTCAGAACCATTAATTATTTTTATCTTTTCTATATTATCAATAAAATATTGATCTTTTTTTGATGATAAATAAGAAAGTGAAATACCAGAATTATGTAATAAAGTGTTTAATACATAATTATCACCTTGTCCTTGTATGTATTTTTTAAAAATATCATTTGTTAAATAAATATTATAATCTATTAATATTTTTGACCAAACATCAAAATATATTTCATCAGTAATTACCAATGTTCCGTCTAGATCAAAAAGAAAAACATGAATGTTATTAATATAATTTTCAACATCTTCAGGTGTACCTAATGAAAATACACTTTTTTCACATAATTCATAACCTTTAAATATTTCATCACCACTTTTTATTAGTTCATTTATAACACAAGATGTGTACATTTCGTCACCAAATCTTATATTTTCATCAACAACGTATCCACAATATTTATATAATTTTCTAATATTTTTAAATGCGTATGCTCCTGTATTTGCATTATTTGATATTTTGTTTTTTTCAGCTATTTGTATGATATTATCTGAATAATCTAATTTTATATATGAATATATTGCAGGTTCATCATGTTTTTGCACATAAAATACCAAATTATTATTAGAATTTCTAAAAATATCTACAATATTTTCAGTATAAAAAGTATCACAATCTAATACTAATGTTTTTTTATGATATTTATAATTTGTTAATATATCTTTTAATCCTAAATATAAAGTTTCAGCAGCCCCTCTTGTTTCTTTTTCTATTTTTATTAAAAAAATATTAGAATATTTAGATTTTATGATTTTATAAAAATCATAATTATCCAAATTATAACTGTAAATTAAGAAAATATGATCATTTTTATTTATTTTTAAATTATCCAAAACATAATTTATCATTGCTTTGTCCATAATTTTTATTAATGGTTTGGGCATCAAATAACCTTTTTCAGAAAAACGTTTACCTTTTCCGCATATTGGAATTATAATATTCATTTAAGATTGATATTCTTATGATTTATATAATATTATGCAAATAGAATTTATGTTTTTGTTTTATTAAAAACTCAATGGCCAAAAAGAAAATAAATGATTTAAGAAAAAAATGTAATTGTAAATTTTATTTTTTTCTTTAAATGGAATTGGGAGAATATACAAAAGAATATTTAGATTTTCAAATTGATAAATTAACAATACCAAAACTAAAACTTATTCTCAAACATTACAATTTAAAAATTGGTGGTTCGAAACAAGAACTCATAGACAGAATTCGAACTTATTGGTCAGAAAAAGGTGAAGAAGAAAATGAAAATGAAAAAGGTGAAGAAGAAAATGAAAAAAGTGAAAATGAAAATGAAAATGAAAAAGGTGAAGAAGAAAAAGTAGAAAAAGTTGAAAAAATTATTACTAGAAAACCAAGAGAAAAGAAAAAATTAATGTCAGGTATTCCATCATCAATACTAACTGGTATAAGAGAGGGTGAATACCTTGTAGGTATTGATACTCAAAGTTTAAATGCTGTCGTAAAATTAGTAAAAGGATTTGTACCTCCTTATAAAGAAGTATTAGATGATTTAAGAAAAAATGAAGATTCTTGGAGTAAGTTTATTCAAAAAATTGGTTCAATTGTCTTTTTTTCCAAAATGTCTTTTAGTGAAAGAGAAGATTGGTTAAATGAAAACCAATCTGATGAAGACATTTATATAGATGAAACTGAAAATGGTGTCATTGAAATTGTAGATTTAGGTAAAAGTGTTTTATCTGCAAAAGTAGATAGTAAAAATGTAATAAAATTACTTACAGAAGGTCCAATAAATGTTAAAGATTTAAGAAAAATGTTCCCATACAAACCAGGATCTAAGGGGTTGAAAAATCGTGCAACTCTTATGTTTAGAAGAAATATTTGGGCGGTTACAAATTATGATTGTATTGTAGACGATTTTGAAGGAATTGTTATTGATACAGAAACGGGAAATGTTCATCATAATTACAAAAATAAAAATAAAAATAAAGTTATACATGTAATTGAAAGTTTAGGAAGTGAAAAAGAAAATTCTATAGGTTTATTAACCCCAAAAAAACAATCAAAATCAATTGATGAAATAACAATGAATGTCATTTTAAAATATTTTCCAGATGATAAAGATATTGATGAATCTTCTTTTCAATCTTGCACAGATTTTGTAAAAAATGAAAATTTGTGTTCACATTTGGTAAATCCTACAGTTGATAAAGTTAAAAGAATAGAAGATGGATTAAAAGGATTTACACCAGCTGGATTAAAATCTGTTTTGCAAAAAATTGTAAGATTTAGATCTGAATGGGTTGAATTTGGACCTATTATAAATAATGAACATTACCCGAGCGATTTGGTTTTGTTGGTAACTCTTAGAAAATTAATGATGTCCCCTGGTTCTTTTGTTCCTGATATACAGAGATTTGTTACAGGAATGGAGTCTGCTTTTAAGAGACTCATTGTTACTTTGTGTGAAGATGCTATATTTAGTGAAGAAAAAGTTTCAATAGCATTAGGTATTATGGGAGGAGCTTTTCTTGCTCAAAGAGTTAAAAATTGGAAACCTAGTGAAAAACTTGTAGTTAATGCTTTTCAATTAGCTTTAGATGGTTTTGATTCAAATGTACCTTTTAAATATGATATAAATGAAGGTCTTACTTTTTCGTATTCATTGGATAAAGCAGATAATAAAATTAAACTTATTTCATTTTTGTTAGATGAAATGAGAAGTTTTGAAAGTGATTTGGGAATGGTAAGATCTATTGCAAAACATTTTCCTGCAATTGGTGAAGGAAATAAAGTAAGACCATGTATTATGCCTATTGAACATGGTATAGATCAACATTGGGCACCAGAAATTGTTTTCTTTTTTCCAAGAAATGTAATTGAAGAAAATAAAAATGAAGGTTCAAAACCCTTTTCAACAATAATGAAAAGAATATTTAGTGAAGTGACTGGTGTAAATTGTAGAAGAGCAAATGGAAGAAAAGGAAGAGTTATGAATATAAGAGAGTATGATGAAAATTTTGAACAAAGAGAATTTGTAAAATTAACTAGACAAGCACAATACTTGATGCTTTTTAGTAAACAAAATGAAATTTGCATGAAAAGTAATTTAAAAAAAAAGAAATTTGAATATAATTACACATTAGATAGAAGTTGGATAGCAGGAATGGTTGGTGCAATGGAAATTAATTTACCACCTCATATTATTGTAACTTTAAATCCAAATGAGATTGAAGAACTTAAAGTTATTAGAAAACCATCTAGAGATAAGAAAAATGATGAAATTAATAATGAAATTAAAGATTTAGGAATTAAATCTGGTATTTCAATGTTAAAAAGAGGTATTATTTCAAAAGAACCAAGGTTTAAAGGTGTAAATATTACCAGAAAAGAAAATATATATTATATAGATGATGTTGATTGGGATAATTACAGAAAAAATATAGTTATTGAAATGAATTTAATGAAAAATAAAGAGTTAGACACTGATGAAACAAAATGGATGATTAAAACATTGCAATATTGGGAAAAAGATGGAATTGTTGAAAATATTAAAGATGAAATTTATAAAATATTAGAAAATGAAAGAGAGGAGGATATTAGAAGAGTAATAAGTTATATGAATGGATACAAAATTAAAATAAATGGTATTTCAAGAGATGGTGGAGGAAGTAAATATGCAGTCGTAATTTCAGATGCTGGTGCTTTTCATATTTTATTAAAATTATCTTATTTAGCACCTAGTGTGATAAAAAGAGTTTTAGGTAAATTAGACTTTGAAGTTTTAGTCTTTTCATTTTTTATTGAAATTAGAGAATGGATTACTGAATTTTTAAGAAAAAATAAAATAAAAATAGATAATGAATGGGGAAATATAGAAGATTTAAACAAAAGAGACCCGTGGGGTCATCAAGTTAGAGCTATAGAAGAGATGAAAGAAGCACATTTAAATGGAAGAAAAGGTCATTTTCTTTGGATTACCAGAGGTGGAGGTAAAACATTTGTTACTTTAAGTTATATAAAATATTTATATGAAAAAAATGAATTACCACCATATATTATATATTCTTTACCATCATCTGCTTTGGACAGTATTGTGACTGAGATATTAGCATTTAATTTAAAATATGAACTTTTAATTCCAATTAAAAAGGTAGATAAAATATTAATACCAAAATACAATGTAGTTCATGGTAATACACCTAATCCACATGTTGTAACTATTATACAACATGATCATTTGAAAAAATGCATTGATGAAGTTTCATCTGTTATGACTGATGCTATTTTTATTATTGATGAAGTTCATGAAACATTAAATGAAACTCTTAGAACTACATCTGCTCTTCATCTTTCTAATTTGGCAAGAGAGTTTATAGCATTAACTGGAACACCAATTATTGACAACCATATTTACAAACTTATATGGTGGCTTAAGAGAGTCGTACCATTTGAAGTGACTGTTAATAGTTTTTGGGTAGCAGTTAATGGAATGGTTTCTAAGATTGTAAAAACTGGTGTAAAAGTTATTAGAAAGAATTCTATTGTAGAAATGAATTTAAATCAAATGGAGAAATATCAAAAACTTGTACCACCTTCATTAGGTGGTAAAAATAGTAATCCAAGTCCTGGAGATTTCATTAAAGCAATAAATGTGTGTTATGAAGTTTGTACAGATAATATGATTGAAATTGCACTTAAATATAAAAAATGTGGTGTTTTTATGGTTGCAAAGGATAATGAACATCAAAAAGTATTATTTAAAAAGTTAATTGAGGGAGGTATGAGCAAAGAAAATATTTTTTTAATTGAAAAGAATGCTAGTTTAACTTTGAATGATAAATTGGTAGAAAAGAAACAAGTTAATGATTATAAAATTGTTATTACTACAATTAGAAGAGCGACGGGTTACACCCTTTCAAGATTAAAAATTATGATTACAAGTGTTTATCCTTCTAATAATGCAGTTAGAACACAATTAGAAGGAAGAATTGATAGAATTGACCAAAATGCAGAAAAAATTTGGTACTATACTTTTCATACTGGTATACTTACTAATATTTTAGAAAGACATAGAGATGCACAAAATCTTATGAATGCATTGAAAGCTATTGCTGAAGAAATTAATATACAAAACGAATAATTTTTTTTAACAAAAATAAAAACCAACAAATTCATTCATATAAATCAGAAAGTAAAAAAAGATTTTTTATTTTTATCATTTGAAAACATAAAAATTAATATTTTTATGTAAAAAGATATGAGTGGATACAAAAGAGCAAAAGCAAGGATGGTTTCCACTCTAAAATGTGCAGGAGAGGATTCACTAGCAGAGAGGATACATAATGATGATTGGACAGCTTTAAGAAAATCATCACAAATATATTCAACTTGTGCGAGTGAAGTTTTGGATATTATAAATTATGATATTCAAACTTTACAATTAGGTATGAGTCTATTACCTAGAACAATCGAAGATGTTAAAAATATATTAACTAAAATTTCAAAAACTTCAGAACAAATGAATTTAAATTTAAAAAATGTATTGGAATTTATAGAAAATCCTACTCCAGAAAATTTTTACATGTGTTCAATTATTATAATAAATTTAATAGATGAAAAAAATGATTATGCTCCCTTAATTTTAGAGTGTATCAATTTTTTTTGCAATGAAACTGAATTTAAATCAACAGATGTAAATAATTTATCTTCATTGAATATTTCTTTCATATGAATAGTAAATGAACAAAGATGGTGAGAAAAAAAATACTCCCAAAGTTAAAGATGATGAAAAAAACGATTTGAACGTTAAAGATGATAAAAAAAAGGATTTTAAAAAAAAAAAGAATAAAAAAAATCAAAATAATAAAAAAGTAGAAGAAGATACATCATCAAAACACATTGGAATGATTATATTTAGTGTATTAATAGTATTTCTTATAATATATGTAATTTATTCATATGAAGCTTATAAAAATGGTTGGTTTCCTTTTAGTGATTATGTAACTATACCTCCAGCTAAAGGAACTTATCAACCAACTGTAAATCCTACCAGTAGTTATAAACCAACTAATGAATATTCTGACCAACAAGAAAGACTAGAAGCTGCAGGATTTAAAGTATATGATAAACAGGTAAAAGAAGATCTTGCAGATAAAATAAACGATATATTAACAACCAATTGTGCTTGGTGGTGTAAGGGACAACTTTCAAAGGGAGGTACTGGTTTTGGGGTAACTAATACTCCAAAAATTGGTTTTAATAATAATACATCTTTAAATGCACGTTTTAATTCCATTTTTGCAAGGGGTGATGATGTTGATACGAAATCATTATATTTTAAACAGGATGTTAATAAACCAGCGGGTGATACAAGTAAAGGACCTGGTTGTGATTGTGTTAATGGAAATTATGTCCTTGAAGGACCCGAAGTTCAATCTGATGGATACGCAGAACCACCTTTCCCAAAATAAATTTTGTCTAAACACCTTAAGGATTAACAAACATAAAACGTAAAAAAGCATTTTATCAATTAAATCTTTTTTATTGATTTAAAAATAGGATGAATGATAAATTAAATGACAAACGATGAAATAAGTTGGGAAACCAGTGCAACAGTCCATCCTGCAAAACTCAAAAGAAGAACTAGAGCAAATGCACCAATAAATTATCCAATTTTTAGAGAATCTTCAAAATTTACAGATGATCCTGAATGGATTTTATTTTTAAATAAAGCTGAAAAGGGAATATTTCCACCAGGATTTTTATATCAAAACGAAACAATTTTTTATAACAAAAATAGAAATGGTATTGAAGATTCTAAAAAGATAACTACCATAGACCCAAATGAATTTTTCCTTGAAATAAAATTTTTTTTAAACAAAAATGGATTTTTTTCCAAGTTAGACAAAATTCCTGCAATAAAAAAAATGAAAGGAATAGATGGAGATTTATGGAAAGAAATGCCTCCAAAATTTAAACAGGCAATTATTGGAAAATATATAGAAAATGAAAAAAAGAAAAATAAATTAACAAGTGAACAAACTATAAATTTATTAAGTACAATAAGAAGTGGTTTTCTTATTGGTATTTTTGAAAAAGAGAATGTTAAAGTTGAAAATTTTACAATTAAAGAAATAGAAGGTCTTTTTTATAATTCTGAAAAAAAAGAATATTATTTAGATCCTTCGATAAATATGATGATAAAAATTCCACCAAAACCAAAAAATAATACAAAACCAATAAAGACATACTTAGATTATTGGCGTTTATATAATGATGAAATTGTAAAAAATTCTTTTGATGATAAATTGGAAGGCGATGATTGTTCTGGTAAAAAGAGAACTAGAAAAATATCATCTTCTATTGATGATTCTTCTGAGGGTTCTACAGTCGATATTTTATAATTTTATTCTATTAAAAATGGAATAAATATTTGACACACTGTAAAAAAATTATCTTACTAAATGTTTTTCGACTATGTCGAAGAAACATTATTCTTTGTTTATTAAAATGGATCAAATGTTTATACTTATAAATGATTATCAATATGGTGCAGTAAGTAAAGATACGGGTCCTTTTATTCGTTTTGTTGATAGAAACAATTTAGTAGGAATTGTTCATGGTTCAGACGTTACAATAAAATTAAAAGAAGGAAAACCTTATTACGTATTATCAAAAAACAAAAAAATAATTAGAGATTATAACATAATAAAAGAAGATAATAAAGCATTACAAAATCTTGTAAAATTTGGAGATCAAATGATTTCATAATTTTCAAAAAATTATAAACAATTTATAATTGTTTATTTTTTATTTATTTATTTTTTGGGTTTAACTGTTTTTGAAGAAAGTGGTTTAACAGATACTTTTTTTGATTGAATCTTTTTACCTTTTGTTACAGATCCAACTGTTTCAGCTGCTTTTACAGTTTTTACTTTTACAACGCCCTTTGATGATGGTACTTCTTTACGACTAACTTTACTTTTTGAAGATTTTAATCCTTTTTTGGAAGGATTCTTTACTCTGGGAGAACCTGGTGCTTTCTTGTAAGTTTCCATTGTTCTGATGACATCTTCAGTTAATAAATTAGCTTTAAAAATGTTATTTGGAAAACCACCTTCTAAAGCTTCATTAAGATGTGAAAGTACAATCATTTTCTTTCCCTTTCTAAATGTTACTGCTGCAATATGAGTAACAAGCATTCCGATCATTGTATCAACCAAAAGTGTAAGAGCACCGACAGCTTCACTTGAATATTTAATTTGAATATCCTCACGTTTTGGTACTTTATCCTTCTTTTTTGAGATAATATTATCTCTTAGTTCGTCAAGAGCTTCTCCTACATCTTTGGAATAAGTAGGTTTTTCAGTTCCTTTAAGTCCTCTTCCTCTTAAATTCTTATCAACTCGAGAAAGAGCCAATGTTACTCCAACTTCTGGAACTCTTAAATCTTTTGAACTGGGTGCTTTCTTTTGAATATTTGTGTCTTTTAATCCTGATAATCTTTCAGATTCCTTCAATAGATGAGAATCAAGATTAAAAAGACGTCCCATGTATTCATCAATGAGATTACCACTTTGAAAAATTGCACGTGCAGACATGTCAACATCTCTTTTTACTACCGTAATACGTTTGCTTTCGATTGCGTAATGTTGTAACAACCACCGAAGAAAAGAAATAAAAGAAATAGTCATAGAATTCAATACAGCCGCAGTTTGTTTGTTAAGTGAAGGAGGTTTAGGATAAACCGGAATTGGTTTTAATGGTTTCTTTGCTTCTCCCTTTTGTAATTTTTTATTTTCTTCTTCAATTTTTTTATTTTCTTCTTCGACTCTCTTTTTATATTCACTCAAATTTTCTTTAAGAGTGTCTGCAATATCGTCAAAATCGTTATTTGTATTTTTCCAAAGATTAACAATTGAATATTCCCTCAACATTGTTTTAAAATATCCATTAAATTGTAAATAAGAACTAGAATTCCTAGATCGTTTACTGGAACTAGGAGATTTAGACGAACTGGGTGATTTAGACACACTTGGAGAACTTGTTACGGTTTTAGCTACACTTCGACCTACACCTTTTGTAAAAGGCTTATTAACACTCTTAGTTACCAAATTAGAACTATTTTTGTTAGCAGATTTTGTTGCGGAAGGTGAGCTTGACATTTTATCAACCTGGTTTATTTTTATTATGGCAAATAGTTATCGAGTTATAATATTTAAATGAAAAAATTGTTTCCATAGATTTATGAAAGCACATAAAGGATAAATTGCACATATAATGTTTTTCGATTAAAAATTTTAAAAATTTTTATAAATTTATACTATAAATCGATTTAAAATAGTTCATCGATCTACTGTAATTTTTTATATTAAACACGTCCTGAATGATCCGAGACGTTTATAAATTGTGAAACTAAAGTTTCACAATTTATGGATTTTTTTGGTTAGAAAAAAATTAAGCTTTAATACACGGGTAATCACATGGTAGATAATCTTTTTGTTGAGTACTATGACATGAAGATATTGTCATTGTTTTTGTTTCTAATGAATCGTGATATTTTTTTTCTAATGATTTTCCATCATATGTAGTATAAACAATTCTTATTAATGGTTTACTAGTTAGACCGTTTCGATAAACTCTACCTGTAGATTGAACTACAGCTTTAGTATAATAACAAGGTGGAATTAAAAGCATTCTTTGTAATTTTCCACCTTTAGATATATCATGCAAATCAATAGACTCACATCCTGTAAAAATAGTAGCAAGCATTACTCTTTTTTCTGAATTATTTTTTTGAAATAATTTATTTGATATTTCTCTTTCTTCCGTCCCCATTTTTCCTTCAATTCTACATACTCCATATTCTTTTAAATAATTTTCTAACAGATTGAGAGATTTTAAATGTAAAACCATAATTATAACTTTTCCATTTCCAGAATCTAAAAAATTTTTAGCTATTTTGCCATAAATTGGTATTTTTATTGTTTCAATTTGTTCTGTTATACGTTTAATTGTTCTTTTTGGTTTTTTTATAATTCTAGTTGTACCATTTCCAATTAATTCAATCGTTCCGTCAAATACATTATTAATTTCCACAGCCACATCATCATCCACTTCATACATTATATTTGCACAATCTGGTTTTACTTTTTCATTTTTTGCATAATCTGGGACTGAAAAAAATGTTAATCTAGGTAGTATATAACGAATGCAAATATCTGCTAAAAATGTTAATTTTGAATCTTTGGCAGCTTTTCCAACCCTCATAAATATTTTTTTAGAATTAATAATAAGTTTATCGTATTCATCTACACCAATAATTCCAATTTTTTTTACATTTTCCATAAAATCATAAAAATGAGAAAATTTTAAATTATCAGAATTATAATGATCAATATAACCAAACATATACAATTGATTAATTAAATCATGTTTTTTATCACAACCAGTGTAACTAATTGACACAATTCTTCCCATTTCTAATTTAGTTTTTTCTTTTATCCCTTCCGGGTCAACAGGTTTTGAATTTTTAAAAATATATCTTACAAGTTTAGAAACTGCCAATGTCTGTAGAGTTATATTTTGTAAACGATGGTATTCATCTAAAATAATACACGTTTTATAATTTTCAGTAAGATTGATCCACTCTTCAGTAATTATAAAATCTTTTTCAAATTTTTTAACATATGGAGATTTTCCATTTCTTATATTTTCATATGTATAAATTTCATATGCATCTTTATCAAATAATTTACTTAATGCTTGTTCCCATTTGGGAATAGAACCTTTTGGTGCAATTAAAATTAATTTTTCTACACCATATTTTTTCAAAGACACAGATGATTTAACAGTTTTACCAGATCCAGGAATAGATGTAATGATCGGATGAAATCCTAAATTTAAACAATTTAAAATATTACCAACGCATATCTTTTGGTGATTTTCTAGTTCTCCGTCCCAATTAATAAATCCATAAATTTCTTCTTTTTCTTTAATTTCCATAGTATTATATTTTAAATTATATACTTTTGTTTATCTAATCAGTTTTAAAGAATTGTTTTTTATTTATATAAATTAAAAATTAAATCTCTTAATTTTTTTATTTTTAACTAGTTAATGGTCAATTTAAAGTTATTTTAACGTTAAATTTTATTATTCAATAATATTTATCATAATGTTTATTTTTTTATATTTTACATTTCTCATTGAGTTCTTTTAATTTTTCAAAAATTTTAAAATTATTAAAATCATTACTGTTTCTGACTAATACTCCAAATCCAATTTTATTGAACTTGTTTCCTCGTGTCAAAATTGCTTCTTTGAAAATATCAACAATATCATCTCGAGGACCTGCAAATGCACCACACCCCCATGCTCCCAATATTAAAGAATTATAACCCAATGAAATTGCAATATCAAAAATTGAAAATATACTATTTTTCATAAACTCTTTGTCTTCAATTTTTGAAAAACGTTCTTTTTTTTCAAAATCTATATAAATTTTTGGGTTTCTTATTGCGGCTGCAGCAATAAATGAGATTTTTAAAAAAAATTTCATCCATTTGTACTCATCTGGAGTTTTAGCAATGTAAATATTTGGAGAATAGATAATTTTATCACATAAAGGATAATCAATATTATTTTTATTGAGAGACATAAAATAATTACTTCTTCGAAAAAGTTCTTCTTCCTGTGCTTTAGAACCTTTTTTTACACCTCCTCCTGGTGTAAAATCACTCGCAAAATTAAGAACAAGCGGATTTAGATCTTCCAAAATATATCTTTCTGCCATAACCAATGAATCTTCTTTTGTAACTTCAACAACAGATTTTGTAAAATTAAAAAAAACAGGCACTGAAATATATTTCTTTATAGAAAAAACCACAGGTAAAATAACTGGAAATTCTTCAGCATTTTCTTCAAAAAATAACACTGTATCTTTATAAATTAAAGATAATTGGTTATCCTTATTCTTATTATTATTCTTATTCTTATTCATATTCTTATTCTTATTCATATTTAAAATTATTATAATAAAATACAAATTTAATATGTTTCATTTTTACAGTTTTTTTATACAAAAATTTGTATTTTTATTGTTTCTTAAAAAAAGAAAAATCTTAATGCTAATTGTATAAAGATTAAAATTAAAATTACTGGGTAATTTTAATTTTTGTTCCTCGTGTGCTAATTATTATATACTTTAATGCGTTAAATTTTTTTTAAAATATCCAAATACTTGTAACAACTACCAATACAATTTGGATAATTAAAGCTAAAATAGCAATAAGCCATGCCCATATTAAACTATTTTTCTTGCACAAAAAGTAGATAAACCAAGAAAATAATGCTAACCAAATAATTTGGAATAAAATATGAGCCAAGTTAAATTTAATATCTTGTTTAGAAAAAATTACGATTAAAGGAATAATAAGAAATGAAGCAATAAGATAAAGTACAAGAGGTAAACAAAAACCTCCATTACCACAATTTCCCATCCCGCACATTTCAGGATCTTTTTTTCGGGAAAAAAATCTTCTTCTTTTTTTCTCTGGTGATTTTTGATAAATTTCTCGAGGTTGTTCTAAATCTTCAGATTTTTGTTGAAAATTAGAATATTGATCGTTTCTCATATCAAAAGCTGGAGGTGTTTGTTGATCTCCTGTATATCTTTGTCTACCTTGATTTAACATTTGTTGTGATTGATAAAATTCTTGTTGAGCAGCATTGTTAATTGAAGGAGATGCCATTGGTGGATTAACAGGTTTATTTAATCCATACTGAAATTTAGGATTTTTATATTCAAATGATACAGAGTCTTCCATTTTTAAAAATATGAACTATAATTCAGATAATTTTAAAAATACTAAAAACAAGCAATCACCAATTTTATAAAATTTGTTAATAAATTAAAAATTAATAAGTAAATATTTATCAGTAAGAACCAAATATTTTTTTAATTAAAAAATAAGGTTTATTAGTAAGGTTTATCAGTACTAGAATCAAAAGTATTTCTTGGCCATAATTTCATAACCCACCCTTTCCATATTAAAGTATCATCTTCTTTAACAGTGGCAAGTCCTTGTACATTAGTGCGAGTATCAAATATACAGTCATTTCTAACTTTTAAATATCCTTTACTATTTATAAAAGGTACAATTTGATGAACTCTTACTTTACATTGTGTATGCCCTGTAACACGAAAAAATCTAAGAGAACTATCTACATATCTAGTAATTAATAAAGAATTTATAGGATATTTTTGTGTTAATTCTTCAGACATTTATAATTTATGATGCTAAATAATATATTATAATTTTAATTTCTAAAAGAAAATTTAAATATGAAAAAACCATTAAAGCTATATTAAACTTATATAAGTTTAATAAATTAATAAATAAATTATATATTTTACAAATTAAAATTTGTAAAAATCAAACACGCAAATAAAGTACTCTTTAAATAAAAACTCAAAATATATTTTTTTGTAAAAAAAGTCTTTGAAATTTTATATGATAAAAAAAGTATTTATTGCAAAACACCAGCAGATTTCATTGCATCATGTGCAACTAATCCACCTGTTACACCGGCTCCTACAGCAGCGGTAAAGAAAGCCCAGATAATTGGAAGAAGTAACACAAACCAGGCCCATCCCAGTTGTCCAATATCACACAACCACCAGATCAAGAGACCCATGAGGAACGAAAGGATAACGAATGAGAGAATCGCACCTGCGTTAGCTCCACCAAAGATCAAAAGTACAAGATTGATAATTACAACGGCAACGAAGATATACAAAGGAAGGAAGTGCCACCATACCGTATCCATATACTCCTTTGGTCCAATGTTAGAAAGATCAGATTGTTCAGTCATTTTGACACACTGATATAAATTATGATTGTTTGAAAAATATTCAAATAATAACACCACAACACAAACTCATTTTGCTAATTGAAAAAAGTTTCAAAAAGTGTATCATCTAAAACTTAAATACACTTTAATTTTGAATTGAGTCATCTGTATGCATTATTAATTTATTACACAATGAATCGCAATTTTGATACATATTTATTATTAAATATATATTTATTAAATATATATATATATATTTTATTAACTATATTGGTCATAATATATCTGATTGAATCAATATTTACTTTTAATTTAATACTTCATTATAATTTAATTCATATATAAGAAACTTTAAACCAGTTATTATCTTTTTTATTATTAAGTATTTTATATTTTTAAATTGTATAAAGTTAAAATATCTTTTTTAATAAATAATGTGTGATGAGATTCAAATTAAAGAAAAATCCAATAAAAGGAAAAGAGCAGATTATGCTAAAAAATTAAGATGTAAAACTTTTATATGCGTTTTAGAAAAACCATCAAACCCGTCTAATGTTGGTGCTGTAATTAAAAACATTGATGTTTTAGGTATTAGTAAACTATATATCGTGGGTGGTAAAAATTTTAAGAGTAAAAAAAATATAAAAATTATACATAATACATCATGTGGAAGTAGCAATTACGTTTATGTTCATTATTTTAATAATACAAATGAATGTATAAATTATTTAAATATAAAAAAATTCATATCATTTGTCACTTCTCCTCATGTAAAGAATAAAATAAATTATAATTTAATGAATACGGACTTTACAAAATATAAAAAAATAGCCATATGGTTTGGAAATGAATCACGTGGAATAAGCGAAGAATCTTTAGAAAAAAGTTTTGGATGTTTAAATATTACAATGGCAGGTATGGGTGAATCATTAAATTTATCAAATTCTACAGCTATTGTACTTAATCATGTCGCGAATCAGAGAAGAAATTATAAATTAAACAAAATTAAAATAAAATGTGACAATAAAATGATTGAAAATCAAATTTTGACAGAAAAACTCTTATAATTGTTACTGTATTATGTAATTTTTTTTTAATTTTTTTTTAAAATTAAATAATGTCGAACTTTTAAAAAAATATTTGGTCCTGGGCTAAATAATATATCAATGCATAAAATGATAAATAATCACAGTTTATTATTGGGTAAAAATACAAAAGTATACACTAGTAGTTCTGTTTTTGTTCCAATTACAGAACTTGGAAATGCTAATTTGAGAGCTATTGCTTTTTTAGAATATTCTAATCCAAAATTTTTAAATAAAATTGTGAATTTACCAACTAAATTTATAAGAGCGAGTGGTAGTATAAGAATTATCGATAATTCATTTGGAGCATTCGCACAATTAAAAAAAGATGGTAAACTTGTTTTTTCAAAAATAAGTGCTCAAAGTGGAGTTCCTTCTCGAAGAATTAAATTATTTAATTTAGAATGTTGTAAATATTTTCCAATTGGAGCAGGTGAATGTGTTGGAACGATTGAAAGGATAACTCCTGAACAAAATATACAAAGAAAATTTTATGCATCTGCTAAAATTCAAAATGGTGAGATACAATTATACAGAGATAATGGATATTCTGTTGTTGAAGATACTTCAAGTGGTGTTAATGAATATGGACAATTAAATTATAATTACTCTTTGGAAGATTTAAATAAAATTAGAATTCATTATGAATTTATGAACAATAATCCATCGATTCATGGTCATCACGGCTATGAATCTATGAACTATAATCCATCAATTCATGGAAATCACGGCTATGAATCTATGAACTATAATCCATCAATTCATGGAAATCACGGCTATGAATCTCATGGTCATCACGATTATGAATCTCATGGTCATCACGATTATGAATCTCATGGTCATCAAGGCTATGAATCTCATGGTCATCACAGCTATGAATCTACGATTACATCAAAAAATAATTATAAAAAATGTTATGTAAGAGTAAAAATTACCGTATTTATTTTTTTACAAACGGATGAAATAATTTATGTATTACCTGTAATTAAAATATAAATTACTTTTAAATTACTATATTTTTAATAGAGTAAATTGTAATCATATGTAAATTTCTTTGGTTTTTAAATGAAGATGGATCATTATACGAAAATGATGGACGATTTTCAAAAGATTAATATTTATTTTTATCACTTATAGTGATAAAATAATTAAAAAAACATTTATATATCAATTATTTCAGGAATATAATTTTTAGAAGTTTCCCAAGGATAACCTCTAGGATTACAAATCATTCTGATATTATCTAATTTAATATTCATAGAAATATGTGTGTGACCAAAAAGCCATAAATCACTTTTTCTTACAATTTCTTCGCAATCAGATGCATAAAATGAATTAGCCTCTTTACCATAAACTTTGTATTTATTATGTATACATTTTAAACTAGGAAGATAATGTGTTATAACAATTCTTTTTATATTTTTATTTCTAGGAAGTGATAATTGTTCATCTAACCATTTTTTATGTTTTTGATGCATGTCTTTAAATTTTTTAATAGATAAATTTTCAATTGAAGCTCCGTCATTAGTTAACCAACTATTAGTCAATAAATTACTCCAAAGTGTGCAACCATAAAATTCATATTTATTAATTGTTATTTTATTACATTGTAAAAAATAAACATTTTTAAATTCTTTAAAACATTCTTCAATTAATTTTTCTGCTATATTAATTTTTGAACCATGATATTCGTGATTTCCTGAGACAAAAATAACATGTTTGTAATTATTAGATGCATTTTTAAAAAAGGATTTATACTTAGCGTTTATTTTAGCTACAGGTCCAACATCTCCAGCTATAATTAATATTTCACCTTTTGTTATTAATTTAAAATTTTTAAACTCCAAATGAATATCTGATATTAAATCTATTTTCATTTATATTTAACTTTCAAATTTTATATGAAACACGAATTATATAATTAAATTATATAATTAAATCTGAAAAATTATTAAATTGATAATAATAAATTTATAAAAAACACTATTGAAATGATTATCGACATGTAATATCATAATTACCTTTTTCATTTTTTGTGAAAAATAAATCAGAATGAGATAAAAAGTTAGCTTCTGTTCTATAATAAACTGTTTTATTTTCAATTTTTTCTTCCTCTTTTTTCATCTTTTTTCTTTCAAGAATTCCTGTAATTGGATCTTTATCATTTGGAATATACGATCTTCTATCAATTTCTTTCTTTTTACCACCCATTTTACAACAAATATTTGCTTTCATTTCAATATCTAAAACTACACCAGAGAGTTTACCTGGATCAAAAGATTTCATACAAAATGAATGTGAATAACGTCCTTTTCTTTTAGGAATTGATTTAAAAAACCCTAACATCCTATCAGATCTCATTTCTTCATGAGTATAACTGAATTTTTCAATAATACCATATTTACACGTACAAACTGTAATAGAAGATTTACAATTTGGATCAAATTCGTCCAACATATTTGTGCAATTACCGTGATTATTATATTTTTCAGCTTCTGTATTAATACCTTTAATAAAACATGCTACAACTGGTATATCTGTATTAACATTTAAAGAAGAAGTTTCACCTGTTGGAGTTGTATTTTCTGTTTTAAAATAAATAACTCTTTGTATGGGTATAATAATTTGTTCATCTTTTCTATTTTCTTCACCTTCCTCTGGAGAAATATCAAATGTATCGCATAATAATGCAGGAGTTGCTTGAGGTCCAACTTCAATTAATGATTTAACATCATTATATTCTACATCAACCCAATCATTTCCATTTTCAGTAACTTGTGCTCTTAAAAGTTTTTCTTCAACATTGGTTGGAACTTTTAATTCGTGTGTAATTTTAACACCACTATTAACCAAAAATAGTGGAAAAGCACTACCTGGACTATAAGAATAAAAATGTGGTAAAGTATAAGTTGCTATATCAGGTGCAATTTCAACATTCCACTGATTCATTTTAGGAACATTTAAAACAGATTCATCATAAATACTATCATTTGATGAATCTCTATTCCATCCTCTATAATCATCTATCCAAGATGAATTAATAGGATCTAAAGAAAGATCGCCAACTTTAAACTTACTTTCCATGCAATAATAAATTCCAGCATCAAGAGACCAAGCTATCCTAACACTTTCTTGATGTCCAGATTTCACTTTAACACGTGGAAAAGAAAATTTACCCGTTGTTTCAAACAAATATCTGTGACATGTTTTACCACTTTTAAGAGTCTCTTCTGATGAAGAAGCTTCAATATTAAAAGTAATAGTAGTTGTCTTTTCATCGTCGTCCTTTCTGGTGTTTAGAACTTCGGGTCTTATGGGTGTGCTTGAATGCCAAAAAACTTTTTTAAAAGCTCTAAAAAAAGCTGATCCAATTTTTGGCAAATTAGTCTCATCTCCTCCTGATTCTGCCGGATCAGGTAAATATAAATATTGTAAATCTTCATTTAACCGAATTCTGGCAAGTTCTGCCTGCGATGCTGCCATTTATGTGTTACATTTAATGTAGTTATAACACCTAGAGTCAAAATTAATAACTGATTCCAAAGATACATAAGTGGTGCATGTTTTTATACTAAAATGTCTTCTGAAAGTCCTAAAGGAACACTTTTTATTAAAACTGGAGAAATTGATAGAAAGTATGTGGGAAGATACTATTATGCCAAAATTTTAGGTACTAAAAATAATGATAACGGTGTTTATCTTTCTCGTCTTTTATTTATACCCGCATCTCAAAATAACGATTTTGATTATTTATTTGCAGACAATGAGGAATATAAAGAGCATAAAATTAAAATATTAAATGTTGTTCTTTCTCTCGAAATACATAGAATATCATCTTTTTCAAAATCTAAATATAAAGAAGAAATTTCAAAAATTAATGAAATTAACTGTTTAATTAATCGTTCAGCAATGGAAACAATTTCATATTTAGCAACACTTAATGATGATGTATCACTTTCTTTATCCTTAGATGTTACAGAAAGTGATAGAATTGTAAAGGGTGGTAAAAAAATAAAATTATCTAGAAAGGATATTGATAATATTATTAAAATGACTGATCAAATGAATCATCGTTTCAAAATGGTAATCCGTGGATCAAAGAAAATGGATCAAAATAAAATTAGAAATGTATTACCATCTGGTCAAGGAATTAAAAATTTTACAGAAAAAAAAGAAAAATATTATAAACTTTTTAAAAATTTAAATGATTTATTGTCTAATTTATTTTCAATGAGAATCGAAAATGATTGGAATCTTAGTTTAGAATACGATACTTTGGGGTTTTTTTCTAATAAAAATGATAAAATTGTGGCTATTCACCCTTTTCTTTCAGAATACGAAAGTTTAGAACCTTTTGTTTTGTCTAAAAGTTTTAATAACGGAAATATGAAAGGTTCCACTTTTATTTTAACATTGTCAATTATGAATCATTATTATAGAATAAATCAATGGTATTTTATATTAGTTTTGTTATCAAATCCTTTGCAAGAAATTTACGAAGAAAATGGCATAAATACAAAAAAAGAATTAATCGTTACAATGACTGGTGAAGTCTCATTGATTGATATTTTGGAAAATAAAGAAAATTTAATTCTTATTAAACAATCAATAAAAAGAAATATTCAAAAACGTAATGTCTTTGAACTTCAAAATTTACTTGATCAAACAGGTGCAAAACTTTTATATAATCCTTTTTCCAGAAATATGAGCATTATGAATATTTTTGATAAATCTAATACATCCAAATTTACATATAAGAGAAATGAAGAAACTGGTAGTTTGTTTTTAGATTCTTCATCAAATGAAAGTGTAATAGATTCTTTAAAGGAAAAAGAAAGTTTTAATAAAAATAAACCCACAACTTGTGATTTTTATCGTTTCTTTGCAGTAACAATGGAAGAATTAAATAATGATAAAATAAATAAAAATGAAATGGAAAAAGATTATTTATCCATTAAATTACACAACCAAAGAGTAGTCGAATTAAGAAATGATATGAGAAAAATGTTACTTGTTGATTTTATCAAAAAAGAAACTAAAAAACAAATTGATAAATTAAATCAAATTGGCGCTCATCATAATATTTAAATTATAAACATAAAAAGAAGATTAAATATTTACCAATAAAAAACTATACTTTTTTCTAAAAGATTTTAAATAATAAACAATTTTTATAAATGTAAATAAATATCATATACCCTACGAGTATATGATCAAATGATTATTTTACTTTATTATACTTTTTTTCAAAAAATTAAAAATAAAATGTTCATAGTTAAATTAACAACATTAGAATAATCCATTCTCTTAAAAATGTAAGTGAAGTAGATATTTACATTAATAAAAAAAATCTCACAAAATGTTGCTTATCAAAATATAACAGCATATCAAAAAATTCAAAAAAGTGAGTTTATTTTTGATGTAAAATTATCTGGGACCAATAATACTATACTTTCCTCATTTTTAAATTTGAAATTTGAATATAGTACTATTTCATTAACGAATCAAGATAAACCTGAAATAATTTTATTAAGTGATAATATGTCACCACTTGAAGAAGGGAAATTTAGATTAAATTTTTCTAATTTAATAGATAATACTAAATTTTCTGCATATGTTAATGATAAAAATGTCGTAAAAAATGTTAATTATGGTAAATCTAGTAGTATTGATATTAATTTAGGTGAATTTTTATATATGGTGTCAGGAAAATCAAAAGATTCTACTCCACCTAATCCCATTTCACTTTTACCATCAAATAAATTAATATATACTATATTTTTTGTTGGAAATAAAAGTTCCAATTTACTTTTACCAGTTGTTAATAATCCAGGCTTACACGAAAAATTAGCTAAAAATTTTGATATTAAAAAGTATATGGGTTTATGGAATCTTACATCAGAAATACCTCAGCCTTATTTAGAAGTTAATAATTGTGTAAATCAAACAGCTTTATATACTTTACTACAAGATAATGTAAAAGTATATAATAACTGTTACGATTCTAATGGAGAAGTTGTAAGAAGCATTTTGGGTTCGGCTGTGTCAATTAATTCTTGTTTTCCAGCAGCACTAAAAGTATCATTCCCTGGAAAACCAAGCATAAATAACGAAGCTAATTATTTAATTCATTTTGTTGAATATGAAGAATACGCTATTATAGGCAGTCCTAATAGAGCAAGCTTATATATTTTATCTAGATCAAAAAAAATGTCCATGCATTTATATAATAAACTTGTTAATGAATGTGATAAGCTTGGTTATGACACAAATAAACTTAAAATTCAACAAAATTCTGTATATTAATATTTCAATTTAATCAAGACACAATTATGGTTCTAAATGCAAATATAACAGAATATAATCTTATTGTTCTTCCACTTGGACACATTCCTGATTTCATTTCAATTAATTGTTGTTCTAATGTTATTACATCAAAATTATCACCAAAATAATTAACATAAGACGCTAATTCTGTTAAAAGATTTTCTACAACCAAATTATTAATTGTATCACGATTTTCGTTTTTACCAAAATCATTAAAAAGTATATTTAATATAGATTTTGCTTCATTAGAAAGTGGTAATTTAAATAAAATATCTTTTATCTCATCATACTTTGATGGGTCATATATTTTGTTGGGAATAAATTTTATACTTTTTATTTCATCATTTTTCATAATTATTTCTCTTTTATTTTCTGGCAAATTATCAATTAATTTTTCCAATTTTTCTTTTGAAATATTTTCTTTGATGTCGATATTCAAATCATCTCCTTGATTAAAAGCTTTTAGAAAATTATCAAGACTATGAAGTTCAGTCATTTTTATATTTACATTTATCATTGGTTTTACTTGATTAAAATAAAATTGATAATCAATTTTATTTTGGACCTTTAGTGTTAAAAAATAAAGAAATATAAAAATGTCATATATAGTTTTATTTTTTGCTGGTTATGTTGTTGGAACAATGGGATTTTCAACATTAATTCCTACTTTTATTCTTGTGACTGGATTAACTTATTCTTGTTTAAAAAATATTTTTTATACAAAAAACACAGAACCAATAAAGGCAATTGAATATAGAGAAGTTCCATTATCAAATAAAACATTATAAAAATTATAAAAAATTATACTTAGCTTTTTATCTTTGAATGACATTCGCATTTAGTTTTTAATTTAACATTTTCTTGTTGATAACTTGGTGAAATCATCATTGGTTGTTGATAATTTGGCGAAATCATCATCGGTTGTTGATAATTTGGTGAAATCATCATTGGTTGTTGATAATTTGGTGAAATCATCATCGGTTGTTGATAATTTGGTGAAATCATCATTTGAGGTTGATTCATTAATACAGATTGTTGTAATGGTTGTTGTTGATTTTGATTTATTAATGCTGGTTGTTGTTGATTTTGATTTATTAATGCTGGTTGTTGTTGATTTTGATTTATTAATGATGGTTGTTGTTGATTTTGATTTATTAATACTGGTTGTTGTTGATTTTGATTTATTAATGCTGGTTGTTGTTGATTTTGAGTTATTAATGCTGGTTGTCGATTAAATGATTGATATAATTTTTTTTTACTATAATTTTTTTTATGTTTATTTTTTTTAAAAAATAAAATATAAATAATCCATATCATAATAATGAAAAAAAATACTCCAATAAAAAATAAAATCCATGGATTTTTATTTAAAAAAGTATTAATTTCCATTTTATTGGTAAATAAAAAATAATCTTCATCATTTTTGATATTATATCGACGATCATCTAAACATAAATAATGATTTTCAATATTTATATTATAAATATCGGAATTATTTTTTTCATATTTTATTAAGTTTGAAGGTAAAACCATATAAGGATATTTTGTATTATTAATAATTTTATTGAGAATGTCAAATTCTTCAACAGTGGAGAACCATTTTTTATTTTCAAATTGACTTTTAAAATCATCCAAAACATCCAACCAAATTTGTAATTCAGGTCTTGAAGCTATTAAAATATTTCCATAAATAAAATTGGAGTTTGAATCTCTATTAATATATATATCTGCATCTGAATAAAAAAGATTATCTAATGATTTAATAATTTTATAATCTTTATTAATATATACTCCTCCAAATTTATAAAGTAACATATAAGACAACATATTTTGTCTCTGTGTTGATTGATTGCATTTTTTATAAGTATCAAGATATTTTGGAAAATTATTATAAACAAAATCGTATTCATCTTCTTCTGCGTAACAATAATATCTCCAATTAGGATTAATATTATTTACTTCTTTTTTAAGTAAATTTAATCGATCATAGTCATTTTTTCCAGATATTCTTATTATAATCTTTGGAATATTAACAATTTGTATTTTTGAACAAAATATTGAATCTTCTTTGTTTACACAAACTTTAGCATTTTCAATTTCATCCATTTATTAAGCTTCAATCAAATTTTCATGATATTTTTAATCTGAAATGTATAATGTTAATATATATACAAACATATTTTTATTCTTAGAATAAAAAATTTATATTTAAACTAATAAACACAATTAAAACTGAAATTTTTATTATTTCATCAAAAAAAAATATAATTAGTTGTAAAATTACATTTGTGTGAATATTTCAAATGGAAATTTTTCTTTAAATTCCTCACCATAAAATAAGCCTACCATTTCATCTGAAGATTCAATAAACTTTAATATTGATGGATACATTTTTTCATTAATTTCATAAATAATCTTTTCAAGTTTAACATCAATAAAGATACCCAAATAATGTCCTTTTAAGTAATACTCTGTTCTATTTGAATAAATTTCTTCATTGAGACCTTTTCCTTTTCGAGAAAAAGATGAAATATAGTAATCTCTTTTTGATAAAGATTTATCCTCATAATAGTTAACAAAAAGTCTCATTTTCTCTTTTTTATACTCACTAAATAATATTATTGAAGTTCCATATTCGCTATTCTCTTTAACTCCTATTAAATATTTTCTTTTTTTTTGACTTTTTTTGTTTAAAGAAAAATCGCAAAATATGTATTTATAGTAAATTTTATTAATATATTTTAATACAAATTCGTAATTCTTTGGATTACTTAAAAAAGGTTGAATATAATCATCACAATTTGGACAAACACTCTGATAAATAAATTTTGAATTTAACCAAGATTTTTTACAAAAATTACACACGTAATCTCCGTGCATATTTTTTTTAATTTCATTCCATTCAATTAAACATGAATAATAATATTCTGGTTTCCAATATTCAACAATGTGAGTAAAACATTTAAAAGTATCATCAAAATTCAAATTTTTTGTTATATTATTATTTTGCATTTTAAATTATTATAACTTACAATTGATTTTAAAATCAATTGTAATTTTTGTGTATTTTACCATTTTGATTTATAAATGAAATTGTGTTTGAATTAGTAAAAATGAATCAATTGGATATATTGAAAGGATTAATTGGTAAATCTATTATTCAACAAGTTGGTATTTCACCCTCTAAACCTTTAACCGATTTTTTATCAAAAAATTTAAAAAATAAAATTTTTACAGTTCACAATCATCATGATTTTGCAAAATTATTATCATTAAATAAACCAATCACTCAATATAATTCTTTAGTATTAGAAGGTGCTGACGGTCAATGTATAAGTATAATAGAGGGTATAGCAAGATGGTTATATCGACATGAAAATGGTGAAAAAATGCCTCGTCTAATTATAATTGGTTTTAAAGATTTTAAATTACCAAATTGGGCAAATTTTGTTCATCAACCGGTTATAAGAGCATATAATAGAAAAATTATTACAAATACTGAAGATTACTGGCTTGATATTTTAAAAAATGTAATAATAGATTTAAATAAGGGTGGTACTATTATATTAGTAGTCCCAACTGAAGATGATATTAAGTTTTATTATAATGAAAAATCAGAATTTGCACGTGCTTCTCCAATATTATCTGCCATTCCAGCAGATTATCCAATGGAAATCGTTATTTGGCCTAATCATCCTAGTGATGATAAAAGATCAATATTTATCGTTCCTGGTGAAACAGATTCTAAATTATGGGTTAATAATGTAGAAGTTATTATAGATATGGGAATCGAATCTCATAAAATTTTATCACCAACTGGTGGCGAGGTTGATAGAATAATATTATCTGATAGAGAAAGAATAAATAGTAGATTATTATGGTTAGGATATAATAGAGAAGGAAAACATATTCGACTTTTTGAAGAAAAAGATGTTCCTGTTAAAAATCCCGGTTGTGCTGAAATTGGTAGTATTTTTAAGTTAATGAACAGAATGAAAAATATGACACCAGAATATAAAAAATATATAAATTTAATTTCAGAAAAAAGAATGAACACTGCTGTTTCAGTTTTGGAAGGCATGAAATTAGAAACAGGATTTGTAGAAAATTTAAATTATAGTCCTCAAGCAATAAAAATTATACAAAATACCATAAAGAATAAAAATAAAATTCTTGGTGCTGTATTTTTGGGTTGTCTTATAGAATTTAAAGATTCTATTATTTTATGGCCAAATTCTAGTAATATGATTGAAGGTGATCAATATGAAAAAAAATTAATTAATTTTGAATATAGCATTGAAAATATAATTAAAAGATCACCATTAGAAACATATTTTTCATTAATGAATGATTTTTTTATAATCTCAGGGTTTCCAAAAGGGAACCCGCAGACTCTGTCTGCAAATGTAGATTTTGAAGCAGATTTTTCGGAAAAACATGAAATATGGTTAAAAGAACATTCTTACATTAATAGGAATATGTTTATTATTTTTTTAAAATGTATTAAATCATCAATGACTTTTTTAAGAGGTTATGGCGCAATATTAAATTATGATTATATTAATTTAGAAAATGGTTTATTAGATGAAAATCTTATTTACGAAATTCAATATAATTATAAACATCGATTATTAAAACACAAATTTGGTCAAACTTATGTAGACAATAAAGAAAGAGAATGGATAGTTGATTTAAGAGGATCATATTATAAAAATATGAAAGAATCTGTTCCTGAAACTGTTTACGCATTGAGTTGGAAATTAAATAAATTTCAAGCAAATCAAATGATTGTACATTTGTGGTATTAGAAAGATTTTCTGCAATTTGTATTTTATCTCTTTAATGCCCAATCCCGCACATGTGCGGGATGATCAAATTTTTTAAATAATAAACCAAGAACATCCAATCACTCCACGAAACAAAGAAAGAAGTGAAAAAATTATTTTTTCACTTATTGAAAATAGGTTTTGGGCATTAAAGAGATAATAATTTTATTTTAAATAAAATTATAGTTGCTATACCTCACTTTGGGTGTTGGGAGGAAAAATTTCAGAAATATTTATTTATTCAAACCAATCGCTATTATATACACGTAAAAAATTTTTTTTGTAACTAATTTAAAAAAAAAATGTATCTATAAATAATAAAAACATAGAATACCAATTTATAAAAATGTATCAATTTGTTGAAAATGATGGTAAAATTTGTGAAATAGACTGTTATGGAACAAAATCTTGGTGGAAAAACGGTGAATTACATCAAGATGATGATTTACCAGCAGTAATATATATGGATGGACGTCAAGAATGGCGGAAATATTCTGAATTACATCGTGATAATGATCTACCTGCCATAATAGATGATGAAGGAACGCAAATATGGTGTCAAAATGGTCAATTACATCGCGATAATGATCAACCTGCTGTTATAAAAAAAGATGGTACACAAGATTGGTATCAAAAAGATAAAAGACATCGAGAAGATAATAAACCTGCCGTAATAAACAGTGATGGTAGTTTGGAATGGTTTATTAATGGAGAAAAACAAGAAGAAGGTGAAATTGATGGTTTTAATATAAAAGGATAATAAATTTAATAATTAATAATTAAAATTTTTTTAATTATATTAAAAACAGAAGAATAATTTTCACTTGTCGCACAGCGTTGGTAAAGTTAATTGGAACCAAATAAAGGAGAAAATTGATTGATATAAAAAAATGTATTTAAAATAATAAAAAAACATAAAATAATAATCTTATAAAAAATGGATCATAAAATAGATATTAATGAAATAAAAATATGGAGGGAAAATGATGGAATAGATATCAATGAAACACAAATATGGAGGAGAAATGGTAAATTACATCGTAATAATGATCAACCTGCCTTAATATTTAGCAGTGGAATAAAAGAATGGTATCAAAATGGTATAATACATCGAGATAATGATTTACCTGCTGTAACAGAAAGGGATGGAACACAAAAATGGTATCAAAATGGTAAAATACATCGAGATAATGATCAACCTGCAATAATACGTAGTAATGGAACACAATTATGGTATCAAAATGGTCAATTACATCGTGATAATGATCAACCTGCAATAATAGAGAAAAATGGAACACAAAAATGGTATCAAAATGGTCAATTACATCGTAATAATGATCAACCTGCCATAATAAATAGTAATGGAACACAATTATGGTATCAAAATGGTCAATTACATCGTGATAACGATCTACCTGCTGTGATAAATAGTAGTGGAACTTTACAGTGGTATCAAAATAATAAAAAACATCGTGATAATAATCTACCAGCCATAATATATATTGATGGAAAATATAAATGGTATATTAATGGTGTACAACAAAAAGAAGGAGAACTTGATGTTTGTAATATAAAAGGTTAAAATAAAATAATTAAAAAAATTTTAATTATATAGTGATGGAACACAATAAAATTATTTTAGCTGCCGGCAGACAAAGTCTGCGAGTTCTTTTAGAACTCAGGACCATAATTCGATGAAAAAATTTTAATTTTATAAAATTATTCTAAATCAGTAAGAACAAATCGAATCTTTCTAGGTTTTATAATTATTGGAATTGTATTACCATATAATTTCATTAATTTAGAAACCCAATCTAAATCACTATCAGTATGTTGTTCCATTGTCCATGATTTAATTTTAATAATTCTATCTCTTTCTGAAGGGATAATTAAGTCTGGATTATCATCAACAATAATAAAATTATCATACCCCATTGCTTGCATGCTTTTATATTTATTATTACTTTTACCATCTGAAACCATATCACCTCTTGTATATATTATTTCAGGCCATACTCCAGATTTATTATTAAAATAATTTATAACAGCATGAACGTAATAATATTCACCGGCTGACCAAACTATATAATGATGACCGTTTTCGACAATTTCTTTAACCATAGCAATAGCGTTGGGTCGAATGTGAACTCTCAATTTAACCATGTTTCCGTATTTATCTTTATAAGATACCAAGTTTCCCCAAGCTTTTGAGTAGCGTTTGTCATTATCTAACACTGCTTCGATTAAAGTTTGATCCATGTCAACCATAACATTTGTCATTTACAAATGGTGAATGATATTGAACCTTCTATTTTATTGAGCATTGCAATAATTGCAATAGTAATTGGTTCAATCGCTATCTTCATAACAATAATTACAATTAATAATAATAAAGAAGAAATACAAAACGATCAATGTAACTTTGTTTGTGCTGATATTGTTCAAATAACGTCAAACTCTAATTGTATTAAAGATTTAAATAATAATTGTTCTAATTTTATAAAAGGTGATTTAACTCTTACAAACAATGACAATGATATAATAACAGTAATATTATCACCTCAACCTAAACCACCACTCGAAGCTTGTCGTAATTTTTGCAATAACATTGTTACAGTTGATTCTAATGGAGATCCAGTTTGTCCAGACGTTGAGTGTATAAAAACGGATTGTACAGGCGATGATTGTAAAAACATGGATTGTAATTATTACGCATGCTTGAATACTATAATTAAACCACCTGAATGTAGTAGTAGTCAAGCGAAACCATTAGCATGTTATAATAATATTCTTTATTATTTATACGGTTATATTGATAATTCTGTTTTAAAACTATGTACGTGTACGTAATTTATTAATATATATATAATTTTTAAAATTATATATTTATTTTTTTAAAGCAAATTTATTAGCAAGTGATTAAATAAATTTTATTAACGTTTATATCCATAATTCCTTTTTATAATTGGAAAAAAAGTATTTTTAGGGATGGGATTTGTTTTCTTTGATTTAAGGAGTATTTTTTTCTCTCTTTTCTTTTCACTTCTTGAAATTTCGCAATCTGTCGATAATTTACAATTTAAATTAATTTTTTTTATTAAATTAATAAATGCATCATTATCATCCTTTTCATCGTAATGAAGGACTGGCAATTTTACCATTACAGAATCTGTGCACCCGTATAAAAATACTACCACTTTACAATCTTTCAATGATTCTTTAACACCTCCATTATCGTAATTAATAAAATCTGTCAATTCTTTGAAAAGTATCCATTCATCCAATAAATTCATTTCGAAAAAAGAATTAACCATTTTCCTTTCTTCAATAATAGGATGATTTGGAAAAAAAACATCTACAATTTTTGGTTTGCTAAAATCTTTTAAAGCTTTCACGGTTGAATTAATCCATTCATCCAAAGTTTTAACACAAATTCCATTCTCGTCAAGTCCAATGTAATTACCACTCCCTGCTGTGGTTTCTGCGACCCATTGTCCTTTATTTGAAGTCATCATTGTTGATAATTCAACACGAACTTTTTTATTTGCTGGAGAAATATAACCAACGTATGAAGGTAATTTTTTCCACATTAAATTTGTATTTAACATTGTATCTGGGATGCGGAACCAAACTGGAGATACCCATGGAACTGGGTATGTTGGAAATTGAGAAATAAATTGTATAAAAATACAACAATCCATTTCAAATTCTTCAACATCTTTTCCATAAAATCTTTTAAGGAATTCCAATGGAGTTTCACCAATTTTAACGTAAATAAAAGTCTTTTTAGTTGCAAGAAAAGGACAACTATTGATGGAATTTTTAGAAATCATTCTAATTGGTAAATTTATAAATTGTTCAATTGCGGTCATTTTTTATTTCATTATATGATTTTTTTTGAAATCAAATAAATTATTTTTTATTATTTTTCTTTTTTACAAAATTAACAAATTTTTCATCGTTTTGTAATCCATATTTATATCCACAACTGTTACATAATCCCCAAAGTTTATTACATTCTATTTTTAATATTAATTCTGGTAAATTACATTGTTTACACAAAACCAAACAATCAATCATTAGTTCAAATATAATTGATAATTCTTCTATTGTTTTGCGTCCTGAAAGATAAAACATATTTTGAGTTTTATCAAAACCATATTTTGTATTTAATTTATATCCTAAATATGCAATTATATATTCTGATGGTATTTTTATATCTTTACTGGTATTATCTATATTTATAATAAATGTTTTAATCATCTTATTTTTACCTAAATATTTTATTTGCAATTGGGTCATTTTGTAACGATAAAATGGATCATTTGAACCATCAATATTTACTTTTTTTACATCATTATTTAAAGTTACAAAAAAAATTTTTGAATCCATTCTGTCATTTTAAATTTATTAATTATAAAATATTTAAGGATCATTTACATAATTTACCATAGAATTTAATGATGAAAATGATTTGACTGAAAAAACATAACTATCATTAATGTGTTCACATACTTTTTCAATAAGTTCTCCAAATTTATCTTTGGTCATTATAATAACCATTGCGTCAGTGTAATCTTTTTCTCCCATTATAGATCCCAAAGTAATTTGGATATAACAATCCATTGTATTTTTCATCATTAGATTGATATTTTTTAAAATAACGAATGAATTAAAACATTTTTCTTTAATTTTTTCATACATGTGATGTTTTTCTGAAATAAACCCCATAACACATATATTTTCATTTATTTGATAATTTTCAATAAATTGTATAAATTCTACCAATAAATTTTCGATATCAAAAAGTAGGACAATTTTTTGATAAGAATTTAATGATATTTTATTATTACTTTTTTTTAAATGAATATTTTCCATTATTTTTTTGGCAACATTCATTTCGGATTCTTTTTTTGAATTTCCAGTTGCAACATAGTTTTTACTGTCGTATTCAGAAAATTTAACAAACATCGTTGATTGAAAAGTAGGTAAATGATCTGGTCCATCCAAAAGAATTGTAGAGTAATCAGAAAATTCACATTTATTTTTATGAAAATATTCTTGTAATTGATTTTTATACATTTTAAATTATTAATCATTAATATTAATCAATTTGTAATTAATATTTATTTAAATTAAAATAAATATGTTCTTATTTTTATTATCTCTTTGAGAAGCCCAATTCCTCATATTTAATATGAGATTATCCTCATTATGTGAGGGATTGGAACTTTTTGTTAAATTAATGGATTTTAATATAAATATAAATTATAATCATTTTTAAAATGATTATATTAATAATTACAAATATAAAAATAAAATTTAGAAATGGAAGAAAATAATCCAATTATAGATAATAATGGAAAACAAAAATGGTACCAAAATGGACAAAAACATCTAGATAATGATTTACCTGCCGTAATATATAGTGATGGATCACAATTATGGTATAAAAATGGGCAATTACATAGAGATAATGATCAACCTGCCGTAATAGAGAGTGATGAAAGACAATTTTGGTATCAAAATGGTAAACCTGCTTTAATATGGGAAAATAATGATCAATCTTGGTATAAAAATGGAATAAAACATCGTGATAACGATAAACCTGCATTAATAAAAAGTGACGGAAAACAATATTGGTATCAAAATGGTAAATTACATAGAGATAACGATCTACCTGCCATAATATATAATAATGGATTACAACATTGGTATAAAAATGGTCAAATACATCGAGATAATGATCTACCTGCCGTAGTGTTGTGTAATGGAACACAACAATGGTATCAAAATGGTAAATTACATCGTGATAATAATCAACCCGCTATAATAGAGAGTCATGGATCACAAGAATGGTATCAAAATGGTAAATGGCATCGTGATAATGATCAACCTGCAGTAATAAAGAGTGACGGAGAACAATTATGGTTCCAAAATGGTCTATTACATCGTGATAATGATCAACCCGCTATAATAAAGAGTGATGGATCACAACATTGGTATCAAAATGGTAAATTACATCGTGATAATGATTTACCTGCCTTAATATGGAGTGATGGAACACAAAAATGGTATCAAAACGGTCAATTACATCGTGATAATGATTTACCTGCCTTAATATGGAGTGATGGAACACAATTTTGGTATCAAAATGATAAATTACATCGAGATGACAAGAAACCTGCGATAATAAAGAAAGATGGTAGATTATATTGGTATATAAATGGTGTAAAACAAAAAGATGGTGAACTTGATGGATCTGATATTAAAGGTTAAATTTAAAAATGATTATATTAATAATTACAAATATAAAAATAAAATTTAGAAATGGAAGAAAATAATCCAATCATCGATAAGTTTGGATCACAATTATGGTATAAAAATGGGCAATTACATAGAGATAATGATCAACCTGCCGTAATAGAGAGTGATGAAAGACAATTTTGGTATCAAAATGGTAAAATACATCGTGATAATGATCAACCTGCTATAATAAATAGTATTGGAACACAAGAATGGTTACAAAATGGTCAATTACATCGTGATAATGATCAACCAGCTATAATAGAGTGTGATGGAACACAATTATGGTATCAAAATGGTCAATTACATCGAAATAATGATCAACCCGCCATAATAGAGAGTAATGGAACACAATGGTGTATCAAAATGGTAAAATACATCGTAATAATTTACCTGCTATAATATGTGGTGATGGAAAAATGCAATGGTATAAAAATGGAATAAAACAAAAAGAAGGTGAAATTGATGGGTGTAATATAAAGGCTGAGGTAAATTCGAATAAATCGAATTTAAATAGCGGATAAATTAATAAAATTAATAAATATAATCAATTTTAAAATTGATTATATTTTTTTTGCATAAAAGAAAATTAAAATTGACATGGAAGAAAATAATCCAATAATTGATAACGAAGGAACACAGAGGTGGTTTCAAAATGATAAATTACATCGTGATAATGATTTACCTGCCATAATATTTAATAATGGATCACAATATTGGTATAAAAATGGTAGATGGCATCGAGATAATGATTTACCTGCTGTAATAGATAGTAATGGATCAAAAATTTGGTATCAAAATGGTATAAGAAATCGTGATAATGATCTACCTGCAGTAATAAAAAGTGATGGAACACAATTTTGGTATCAAAATGATAAAATACATCGTGATAATAATTTACCTGCTATAATATATAGTGATGGAAAAATGAAATGGTATATAAATAATGTAAAACAAGAAGTCGGTGAACTTGATGGATCTGATATTAAAGGTTAAATTTTAAATAAATTATAATTAATTTTAAATTGATTATGAAATTAATTTATTTTTACTTTCACTCATAGTAATAGTAATTTTATAATAAATTTGTTAATTTTAAAATGCCAATGTCCATCTTGAGGTGGATTTATGATATAACACCAACTACTCCAATGTGTGTGTTGTTAGATATTGCAAAATGCAGAGGTGTTGTTTACAACACAATAGATATATCTTTTATACCATTTGATGATATTAAAAAATCTTTAAATGACGTTTTACCATTTGAAATAAACAACTTAGATGATTGGGATAATAATGATTTGAGAAAAGTGGCTACTTATGTAAATCCTTTTGGAAAATGGAGAAAAATATCTTTAAAAATAGCATATGATGTTATAGATTGTCATAATAAATTAAAAGATCCACCTTTTATTAAAAATTTTGGACCAAAGACACATAATAATCCTAAATCTTGTGATTCAATCACTTTATATAATTTTATGAAGTTAATTGGTATTAAAACAGACTTTAATATGTCATTTTCACAAATGACATTTTTATATACTACTTTTACATTTCCAAAATTGGAATCTCGACTACTTTGTTCAGAATTACCAAGAAATATCATTTTAGAATATTTGACTGATGATAAATGTTCTTTTATTGAAAATCAATGGAAAAAAGATGCTATACTTTTTAATGAATTACCAAAAGAAGTAAAAAATAGTAATGAAGCTTTTTATGTGGAATTAAAAAATGGAATAGATTTATCATTATCTAATTGCCCACTTTTGGATTATTTAAAAATTGAAACATCTTTAATTGAATATGTAAATTCAATAAACAAATATAGAACGATTGTCGGTACATATTTTAATCCAAATATACCTATAGATTATTATCCATATAAAAAAATAATAAATTTAGCAAAAGAATCAAATATTGATACAAATGAAACATACGAAATTATATACATTAAATTATGGGAAAAATCAAAATTATCAAATTTTCATCATTTAAGACAACCAGAAGTAAAAAATAACATTACAAATATTTTATATGAAGATTTAAACTTAGTAGATTCAAAAAGTATTATTTGTTACGGAATTCTCTCCACTTCGGCTGAAGAATTACAAATAAATATGGAAAAAAAAGAAATGAATGCTTATACAATTCAAGAATTAAATCATTCATTTAAATCAATGAGTGAACTGAAAGAACCAACAAATGGAGAAATTTTATCCGATGAAAATATAGAAAAATTAGAATATATAGTTAATGCAATTTCTATTTCGCCTCACATACAAGAATTAACAAAAAATGATGCAAATGACTTAATTAAAAATATTCAATTCATAAAAGCAAGAAAAGGTATATTAGGGGATAAAGTTTCAAAATGGATGGAAAGTAAATGTGATGATTCTATTCCCGGTTTATTAGAATTATTGAAAGCTAGTATGTACATGAGAGGGTGGAAAGGTGAAAATTATCCATATCCCATAAAAAAAGCACCATATTTAGATCAAGAAAATTTAGAAATTATGGTTTGTAATTCCATTCGTAATTATTATGAAAAAATTGAAAATTTAAATCCTTCACCTAATGATCTCCCTTTATTTCAACATGATGGGAAAAAATTTCAAATTTCAACCGACGAATATGATGGATTAACAATAGGCGAAAGATTAGAAAAAGTCTTAAAAGGTGATAATATTAAACAAATGTCTTCTTGTATAAGAATGAGTTCCAATTGGCTTATAACTAGTTCATATTTTTATCTTTCATTAGTTGGTAAAAAACCAAATTTTAATATTGAAGATTTGATTGATGTTGGATAAAATATATATTTTATTTAAAAATTATATAAATAAAACAAAAATTTTACTAATTTATGATTCTGGGTCTATAATTTTTTACTTTTAAAAAGTAAAAAAAATTTCTTATTTGTTAAATATTAGTTTACAAATCGATTTTTTTATTGTTAATTATTGTATCAAAAAGTCCGTCAAGATTATTTTTTTCAGAAGTCCACTTGTTTCAGAAGGAACAGATGAATTACAATTTTTGATTGGATTTTCTTGTTTGACTCCAAAATGATACCATGCAGTACTTCCATCATTATAAAGTATAGCAGGTCCATTATCTCTGTGAAGTTTACCATCTTGATACCAATCTTGTCGACCACTAGAATATACAACTGCAGGTTTATCGTTATCCCTGTGTTGTTTACCATTTTGATACCAAAATTGTGATCCAGCTTGAATTTTTGCTGGTTTATCATAATTTCTATGAAGTATTCCATTTATATACCATTCTAGTGTACCATTTGGATTTATGATTGCTGGAAAATCCTTTTCTCGATGTAATTTATTATTTTGATACCATAATTGTTCTCCACTCTTTCTAATCACAGCTGGAAGATCATTTTCTCGATGTAAATTATTATTTTGATACCATGATTCAGCTCCATCAGCGTAAATAATTGCTGGTAAATCATTATCTCTATGTACTATTTTAGTACCTTTTTTGTAAAAAGTTTGCCTACCATTAGCTTCCTTTACATAATCTTCATTCATTTGTTCAGGAAATATGATAATATTAGGAAATACATTATCTTTAAAAACAATTTCATATTCTAAATTACTAGTATAATTAGCATCTGGGAGTACTATTTTATCATAATGATCGTATAATTGTGATTTACATGATTCAATTCGTAAATTCATTTTATTTTTCTGATTTAAGATTAAATTTTTCTTTAAAAGACTTTGATTTTCAATATATTGTTCAAAAGCAATTTCTTGATCTTGTAATTGATTACGATAATCATAAAATATTTTATGTAATTTCTCCAAAGTGGTAATTTTAACTGATTTTATTTTTAAATTTTCGTTATTAAGTTCAGATAAATCAGATTCAATCTTTTTCATATCCTGGTTACAAAGACACAACTCCGCTAATATTTCCTTCATACGATCTTTATTTCCCAAATATGATGATTTTAAATGTAAATTTAGTGGTTTGAATGAATGAATTATTTCCCAACAATCATTACATAAAAATGCATTACATTTACTACAATAATCAGCAGAACAATTTTTACATCGAAAACATGGATTATATCTGATAACATCTTCCATACATATAGTATCATTACATACAGGACAATGTGTATTTTCAAAACCATCAAAAATATTCATAATACATTGAATACAAATATCGTGTTTACATTCCAAATTTATTGTATGAACGTCATAACATATAATACATGACATGTTTTTGTATAATATTTTTTTAAAGAATATAAAATTTATTAATCAGTTTTATAGATTTTTGGTCTTTCAGACTTTGCCTGCTAAATAATTTTTCACTTCAAATTTTTGATAAAAAACTTAAATTGATCATTAAAAATAATATATTTCACATAAAATATGTCTGAACAATATTATGATCATCTTAAAATACCACAACTAAAAGAACTGTTGAGAAACAGAGAATTAAAAATAACTGGTAAAAAAATGGAATTAATAGATAGATTAAAAGACCACGATTTACAAATTAAAAAAGACGCTGGACTCATAGAACTTTTTTGCAAAACTATGGTTGGTACATATTATAATGTGTGGATCAGTAGATCAGATACTATTTTGTCTCTTAAAAATAAAATACACGAAATGTCTGGAATTCCTGTTAATAAATTGAGATTAGAGTATGAATATGATAAAAAAAGAATATTATTAAATGATAATTTAATTATTTATGATTACAATATATATCCAGAATCAACCATTTTTATAACAATAAGAATATTATAATATATTTTTACTATAAATCAAGGGCTGCAAAATTTATTTTATTTTAAATAAAATAAAAATTATTTTGATTTATTGTTTCTTAGAATTTGCAATATTTTTAAGATTTGTACAAATTATTTTATTAGCTTGTTTTGTAAAAGTAAAAGATTTTTCTAATGAAATTAACATTTTTTCTAATGAAGAAAAAATTTTTTCAGGATTTCCTCCTGCTTTTTTTATAACACTACCTGTTATAATTTTATAATTAAGAATTTTTTTTATAACTGTTATTAATGTAGATAAAAATTTTTCAGTGGTATCTATAAGATTACACATATTTTTAAATGAATCTTTATTCGATACATTTTCAAAAAGTTCACGCATCATAATAATTCCTTCTTTTTTCTTACTGGTGCGTTTCATACGTTTACATGGTGATCCTTCTAAAAATTCATCAATAGAAACTATTAAACTTTCACCAATTCTAAGTGGAGCCTTTGAATTAGATTTAAATTTATCAATATTTTTTTGTATTTCAGGATCTAATGATAATATTATTGTTGAGGCTTCAGGACTGTTAGATAACCAATCAATTCCTCCAAAAATAATATCAAGGTCATCTACAGTTTTTGATCCTTTTTCGCAAAGATTTTTAATATCTGAAGCTTCGATTTTTTTTCCAAATATTGTTGGCATTTTATAAAAAGTATTTTTTTACTTTTTCTATCACTGAAAGTTTTGTAAAATATCTTGTGTTAAAATTAATATTATTTTTATAAATTCTGAATTTTTATTATTTATTTTTATTATTGCATAATGAAAAAATTAAATAAACAATAAATGGAATATTTATTATCGATGATTGGAAATTGTGTTCCTCCATGTTTATCAATTCCATTCAATATTGAAACTTCATTCGAATTAATTGATGATTTTAATTTTTTATTAATTACAATTAATCCAAATCAAGGTTATAATATAAAATGGAATGATGTTAAAATTGTATCTCAAAAAAATACAGTTTTTATTAAATATTATGAATTTGAAAAAAATATTCCATTACCTGAAGATTTTAATTATAATAATACAACTGCAATTTTTAATAATAACTGTATCGTAGTTAGAATTCCAAGTTTTACATTTTCAAAAAATGTTTCAATTATTAATATAATTAATCCTCCAGCTGGATGCGTGTAAAATTCTTGGTGAAAAAAAAATGAAAAAATTAGTTTACGAAAAAATGAATGTGATTAATTAAATATAAGTCTTCTTTTTTCATATGCTAATTTTTATAATTCTTCAATGTTCATTTTAAAATTAAAAAATATCATTCTGATAATAGACTAATTATTACTTATCAATAAGTAATAATATAATAAAATTTGACAAAAAAAAATAACTTTATAATATTTTAATACTTTCATACTTATTTTTTTTAAAAATGTAATAATATGTCCTTTTTAAATGGCGATTACTCCTTTTTATAGAGAAAGAGGAAATGGTTATCCTGGTCCGGAAGGCATTCCCATGACTGGGCAAAATTTTTTCGAACATCAGTTATATAATCTCAGAACAAAAATAGAAGCTGACTCTCAATATGCAGAATATGCTAATAGATTTAGTACAATCTTAGGATATAGAAATCAACCTCAAGGTGATAAAATTTTCATTGAAATGGTCATTAGAAGAGTTGAAGAAATTAATCCAGAAACAAATTATCAAAATGTAGAAACATTAACACCACCTTGGTTACAAGATTTGGTTGATAAATGGATAAATGTATATCCAGAGTATGCGGTTGTATTATCAGATCAATATCAAATAAAAAACGTTCCTACTTGGTGGTTGGCAGAAATAATGCCAAGATTAGATATTACAGATATTATTCAAAAAACTTGGTTTAGTGAAGATGATAGATCTGCTGAAAATTATGATTTTTTTTATCAAAATGGTGCTATTTATGTTAGATTAGTTAATGAAAATCAAGATAACTCTGGTCCTTATAGTACTAAGAGTGATGATTTATTAAAAACTGGAGAAAGAGCTATTAAGAGAGGTGAATTTTCATATAAAGATCATGCAGATTTTCAAACTAGATATGTTAAATTACATACAAAATTATTTCACTATATGGTTCATTTATATAATGCAGGTGTTATGTGTCTAGAACCTCAATCTTCTTTTATTAAAGATTGGAAATTGGGCGAAAGATTGGATGGAATAAATTTATATGAACCAACTTGGACTGATGTGAGATTGACACACTATGATGGAACTACTAATTTATTAAAAAGACAATTAATAAATTATAAAAATCAATGGGATTATCAATATGTTTATTATCAAGTTGGTAAAAATAGAGTTTTAAAACATATGGTTGCTTCTTTTATTTTTAATAAAAAGAAAAAAATTGCAATTTTTTATGATGAAATTTTGGCAATTTCGATTGCTTCTTACAATGAAGCAATTGAAATTGCAAATGAAATTGATGATATTAAAGATAACACGACAGGTGTATCAGTAATTCCAATTGTATATAAAAAAGATTCAAAATCTTCTTATTTACCTCAAGTTATATATATAGACATGGCAATTATGAAAATTATTAAATCTATTGATACTGAATTGAAAATAGAAGTTAAACATTCAATAATTAAAAAAGAAGATTTAAATAAAATTATTAAAGAAGCAATGAAAAGTAATATTATTCCTTCTGTAACTGAATTAAATAAAATGAATATTCTTGCACCAGAAATTTCAATTACTGCTTAAAAATTATTACAATTTTTCCTTTCTTTGAAAGGAAAAAAAATTATTTTATATTTTTTCTTTAAATTTAACGAGAGATTTATAAATTTTTATTATAATCTTTACTTCTTCAATTAAAACTTTTTGGGAAATTTACTTTTTCAATTAAAAATTTTTGGAAAATTTACTTCTTCATTTTTTACTTTTACTTCTTCTTCAGTTTTTACTTTTACTTCTTCTTCAGTTTTTACTTTTACTTCTTCTTCAATTTTTACTTTTACTTCTTCTTCACTCTTTACTTCTTCTTCACTCTTTACTTCTTCTTCACTCTTTATTTCTACTTCACTCTTTATTTCTACTTCATTATGTGCTTCGTTAATCAATAGAAGATTTAGTTTTTCAATCATTGATTTGACCGCAATTTTTAAATCATCAATGTCTCCATCAGAACCGCATTGAGTAGTATTATCATGTTGCATCTGTAAATTTGTTGGATCGACTGTAAAACTAATTGAACTAAATTTATCCGTGACTTTTTTAATTATTGTATCAGAATTAGATACTAAAGTATACTCCAATGTTGTTAAACCCTTTTGGATTGTTACATTTGTTTTCCATTTTGATGATGTATCATTAATACTTGTAGAATTACCCATTTTATATATCAAGTAAAAATTTCTTTATACAAAAAAATATTGGTAAATTAATAATGTAGTTTTATCGTTTATATTTTTAATTGAAAAATTACTATTTAAGTATTTTTCTGATGAACTTCACACATAATATACATTTTAAAAATTTATAAAATATAATGCATTTTTTATTCCCCAATGGAAACTAAATAAAAGTTTTTTTTTCTCTTAATAATATTATGGTTATTTTGATTACTTTTATCATCAGATAATTCTCCATCAATACTAATTTTTTTTGTACACGGTTTTGGAACTTCTTTTGATCTATATAATTTTTTAACTGCTTCATAAGAATGTTGAGATTTATTTAATCTTTTATTAACTAAGTTGTGACATTCAACTGAATGTCGTAAGCACCCGTCGGGTATACCATCTTCATCTAAAATATGAAAATAGTTCTCCGGAGGTAATTGTTCCAACATCATTGTACAATGATCCTCACATCCACAAGAATTTAATTTTTGACAGAGATTACGAAAATTAATTGCATACGATCTCATCAATTCTGGCGTTTGAGCTCTTTCTGCAATAATGTGCAACAAATACCAAACACCATTATTTGTGTTTTTGTTGTATTCATTTAGTGGTTTTGATTTTGACATTCTTTTTTAATATAGTATATTTACTTTTTACTATTAATAAATTTAATTAAATAAAAAATTAAAATTATTCCTTAACTAATTTTTCTTTCTTTTTTTTATTTTCAGCCGCGAGAACCAAATAAAGGAACTAAGTTCCTTTATTTTTCAGTCGCGAGGACCGATGGTTGTGTTTTTTTTTATAATTTTTTTTTTTACTTTTATTATTTCAATATTATCAGTTGATAATTCACCATCGTCTTTTTTAATTATAGTTTTAAATTTACTATTTAAATAAATGTAATAAGCTTCTCTCATTACAATATTTAGTCGTTTTGATTTTGACATTCTTTTTTTCACCAAGGACCATAAATTAATGTTTTATTATTTTAGTCTTTATTAATTGTTTTTTCTTTCCCTTTTCCTTTAATGTTGGTACGAGTTGTTTTTGTAATTTTCTTTTTTTGTATTTTTATTATTTCCGTATCACTTGATGATTCAATATCATCTTTTTTAATTACAGTTTTAAATTTGCTATTTAAATAAATGTAGTAAGCTTCTCTCATTACAATTACATCTGCATAATCATCTTTCTTTTTAGATTCTTCTATTATTTCTACACTCCAATTATCATCTTGTCTCATTAACCATTTAATAGCTTCACCTGGTGACCAAATTTTCAACTCTGTTTTTGTCATTCTTCTTTTTGCTAAAATTTTACTTTTTAATTGTGGATCTACTAAACAAATTATAGGTAGTTCTTTTTTATCAGCTAATAATATTTCAAAATATGTCACTACATGTTGCATAATAAGAGTTGATTGGTAATTAATTGGTAATTGACGTTCAATTAAAACTAAATTAGCACACTCTAACATACTCTTATAACTGTTTAATTTTCTAGTTAATTCAGAAGTAACAATATATACATCTTCTCCTGAAGCATCAGAGACTAAAATATCCCATTTGGCATATAAATTTGGTTTCATTTTACCTCTGTCATTTCTATCTTCACATCTTATACAAAAATTTCTGGTTCCAGGATCTATTATGACTACACGTTCAACAGTACGATCAATAGTTCTATATGGTTCTTTATGTGGCCAAATAATAGTTATGGGAGATTTAGTGGGTTGTTCTGCCTTTGAAGGTTTTTGTTTATTGTAATATGACATAATTACTATTTTAATATATAACTTCTATCGTTTAATTTAGTTTTATTAAAAAAATAATTTAAAAATTGATAAAATAATAAAAATTTTTATTATTTTATTACTTACGCATTAAGGTGAGGTAATAAACTAATTTTTTTTTACTATTGGTAAAAAAAATTTAACTCTAAAACTAATATTTTTTTTTTATCTAAAGCTATTTTTTTTTATTATAAATACAATCATGAACACTGACGAACAAACTGAACAAACTGAACAAACTGAACAAGAATTCACATCTTCAACATTTACGGTTTCTGGGATTGATTTAACTAACGTGGAAATTATTAATTCTGATCCTATTACAAGATATTTTGAATTGGATGGAGAACGAATAATTTATAGCAAGGTAAGAGACATGGAAGTTCCAAAAGAGGAGAAAAAAGAAGAAGAAAAGAAAGAAAAGAATGAAAAAGAAAAAATCGAAGAGGATGCTCAAAAATATATGAGAGTAGATGTAACTTATAATCACGCTATTGGAAATTTTAATGTAAAAGGAGATTTATTTTTTGAAGGACCTGAAATGACTGCACCTTATGGATTGAAATGTAGAATTCAAGGAAAGAAAGTTTCTTGGTCAGTTTTAGTTATTTTTGATATTAATGATATGGGACATGTTACATATATCGCTTCAATGGAAAATATGCATGGATCTACTGCTGTACATATGCAATCAATTAAAGGTAGAATTAAAATTCCATTATTTAATGCAGAAATGGCTGAAGCCACAGGATTTAAATTTCCAATTGTTTATCCACGTGATGAAGAGACAGCAGAAATTATTGAAGGATCGTCTCCAATGCAATGGATTAATCTTATTGGTGGTGGTAAATATAAAACAAAATTTACTTTTCCTGGGGCTGCAAAAGATGAAGTTATTGATTGGAATCTTTTAGTTGGAGCTAAATTTAAATTTATTCCATGTTTTCATTATTCACACGTTTACATTGGAGGTGGTAAAATGAGTATGCAAATTAAAATGTCCAGTGCTGTAGTGACAGATCTTGAACCAAATAATGTTGTTGCTAGAAATATTGGAACTGCAGATGCTCTTGCAAGAGCTGATCCAAAAATTGGAGAAAAAATTCGAGAACAAATAGAACAAATGAAAAATATGAAATTAGCTCATGAAAATCCTGATGCTGGGAAAAATTTAGAACCTTCTGGTGAAAATACTGTTTCAAAACCAACTTTTAACGCTCTTATTAATAAATCTGCTAAATCTTCATCTTCTCCACCTTCTTCTCCACCTTCTTCTCCACCTTCTTCTCCACCAACAAAAACTCCTTCTCAATTGTTAAAATCTGGTACACCTAGTATTAAAAAATTAATGGGAAACACACCAGGGTTAAAAAGTATTCCAGTTAAAAACCAACAAACTAAAACACCCGGAAACAGAACTGTTCATAATTAAATATATATTTTATACTTTTTTAAAAAGTATGATTTTTTAAAAAAAAATTTTAAATGTGTCCTATATTTTATTTTAAACTGATTATAATTTTTTTTGTAAATTATAATTAAAAAGATCATGTCAAAAAAAAATAATAATAGAAGAAGAGGAACACAAGCAAGTAGAATTTCAAATGGTAGTGGTAAAAAGATTAGAAAAACACCATCTCCTAAAAAGGTTGATAAAAAAGATGTAAAATTTTGTGTGGATCAAGAATTACAAAAAAATACAATTATTGAAAAAATAGTAGTTAAACCTTTAACTTGGGCTCAAATTACAAAAATTGATTTAGAAAAAGAAATTCAAAGAAATTTTGAAAAAGAAAAAATAGAAACGGAGGATGAGAAATTATTTAGAAATTTATCCAAAGGAATTCGTGAACTTAGAGAAAAAAGAGAAGAAAGAATTTTTGATGAATGGTACTTTCATTCAACAAAACAAATTGAAGACGTGGTCAATGCTGCGAATATAATCGTTCAAGGTGGAATTAATCAAGAAGAAAATAATGATATTGTATGGGCATTATATCAATCATCACCTGTTAATAAAAGAGGAAAAAAATTATTGACAGAATTAGATGATCATTTTGAATTTAGAGAATCTACTGATTGTTTTTATCCTCATTCTAAACTAAATGATTATTGTAAATCTAAAAATTATTACTTTTTAAGTGACACTTTACCAAATCCTGATTACGAATCGATGAATTCTAAAATGTACGGATGGTATCATAAAATGGACGATTTACCAATTGAAATAATTGAAGTTGATGAAGAATTTGATTCCGAATCTGAAGATTTTTATTATAAATAAAATGTTTTTTTAATTTATTTGTAATAGCTAAAATTTTATATATAAAATATATAAAATGTGTCATCGTTGTCGTAATAAAAGATCAAATGGAGGACAGGTGTCAATTTAACGACGTGAGTTGTAGGATTTTTAAATCAAGGATTTTCTTTATAAAATTTATTAAATTGATTCTTTTTATATTTAGATTTACCTTTGAAATTTTATAAAGTGGTTATTTTAAATTATAAATTATATTTTTTGATTTTATTATCAACTCCAACGTTTCAGATGTAATTTTTACTTTTTCTCCACAAGAAGTTATTACGGTTGGAAATTTTTCAGATAAATTTGAAAAATTTAAATCTATCCATTCTCTTTTTTTTATTTCCACATTTTCAATATTATTTACATCGTTTAAATTAATTTCATTTGATAATTCACATATCCAATATTTTATTTTATAATTTCGTCCTGAAAGTCCCTTAACATAATGATCCACAGAACATGAATTTATATTTCCTACTAATTTATGTCCAACTTCTTCATGAAATTCTCTGGTTGCTGTATTAATTGAATCTTCTTTATGTTTGGATTTACCTTTTGGAAATTCATAAGGTGGTTCAAGTAAATTTAAATTATTATTATAATCTAATATGTCATTTGAAGATTCTATTAATCGAAAATATCCATACCAGTTTTTAACACTTGAGCCTGTTATATTAAAATAAATATCATTGTATTTCTTTGTATCTACATTTTTAATTATTGATTGAATATCATCTATTTCACATTTTGTCATATTTTGAAGTAATTCTAAAAGATAAACTATTCTGTATGCTCCAAAAATTACGTATTTTAATGATGTTGTAAATCGCGGTTTTATCATTAAAAATTTATTATTTTTTTTACAAAAACCTATAATACCATGAGATATAATTTCTTTTTTAGGAAAGGGAGATGATATGATTTTTCTTCTCGGTAAATTATTGTAAATCATTTTATAAAGTTCTCTTAAATGAACTTTTATTATAATGTATTTTATTGGAAATAATTGTTAATATTTTTTTAATTAAAAAAAATTTCGTGCTTATGGTGTTTTAAAAATATTTAAAGTTACTTTAAATATAAATATATAATTTTAATAAAACAATTCAATTTTACATTCAAAGACCAGAGAATCCATTTCTAATTCTTTTTTATTTAAAGTAAAAATATATAATTTCTTAAGTAATTATTTTTTTGAAAAAAAATCATTTTTCTTAGAAGATTATTCACACAACATAAAGTGTAAACAAATGTAAAACAAATGTCTGATGAACAAGAAGAAGAAATTTACGAAGAAGTAGATGATCAAAAACCAGATTTTAATCCTATCAGTTATATTAAAGGTCTTGTAAATGTTTGCAAACATATTTTTAAATTAAGTGATAAAGATCTCAAAAGAAGTAGAAGAGGTCGTCAAAATATGGTTTATACTCTTTTGTTAAATTTTGAAAAAGGAATAGAAGGAACTACATTTGCTGATTATGAAAGTCAAGTTTTAAAAATATTTCTTTCAAATAGAAAAGAAATCCTTAAAAATGAGGAAAATTGGTTAATTGAAAATGATATTAAATTTTTTCTTCCAAATGAAAATGCTAAATCAAAAAAGGATCAAAAGGTCATTTACCTTAGTACAGTATACAAAAAAGCTGCAGAAATGTGGGATAGACATAAAAATGATTTAAAAGGATCAGATGGTAAATATTCTGAATATGTTTTACTTCCAAACAGATTTTTTAGATACATATATTTATTATTTTTAGAATTTGCAGATGAAGGTGATGAAATTGATATAATAAGTGATTATTTGGATAAAGTAGAAACAGATTTGGGAATAACAGACAGAACTTACATGGAAGATTTTAATTTAGGTGGTTTATTTGGTATGACTGGTAATTTACAAGAAAATTTGAAGAATATATTTAAGATTGTAACAAAAACTGCTAAAGCTAACGGTATGGAAATAGATGGATTAGATGAAAATATTAATTTTGAATCTCTTTTCGAATCTATGACTAAAATATTTGGAGATACTAATCTTATGGGTGAATTATCTAAAGATTTGTCAAATTGTAAAGATAAAAAAGAAATTATGGCTATTTTGTTTCAAAAGATTGCAAAACCTGAGCTCAGAGATGCTATAAAGAAAGCAACAGGAATAGATTTGGGCGTAGAAGATTTACAAAAATTAGTTTCATCACCTGAAATAAATGGACAAGTAGAAACAATTTTAGATTATGTTATTCCACAATTAATAAAAATAAATAAATAGCACATCTCATAAATTAAAATTTCATTAATTTATAATTTATTAAAAAATAATAGTGATTATCACTATTATAATTTATACTCTTTGAGAACTTGCATTTATTTTCTTAAATTTTTTGTTGGATTTTTCTTTTTGTAGCTTCTTTCTTTTCTACTTGTGGTTTAATTTCTTTCTTTTCTACTTGTGGTTTAGTTTCTTCCTTTTTTGCTTGTGGTTTAGGTTCTTTCTTTTTTGCTTGTGGTTTAGTTTCTTTCTTTTTTGCTTGTGGTTTAGTTTCTTTCTTTTTTGTTTTTACTTTTTCTGATTCTTCTGACTCTTCATCCTCCTCTTCTTCTGACTCCTCCTCCTCTTCTTCTTCTGACTCTTCCTCCTCCTCTTCTTCTGACTCTTCCTCCTCCTCTTCTTCTGACTCTTCCTCCTCCTCTTCTTCTGACTCTTCCTCCTCTTCTTCTTCTGACTCTTCCTCCTCCTCTTCTTCTTCCTCCTCCTCTTCTTCTTCTTCTTCATCCTCTTCCTCCTCTTCAT
>Ga0315293_10000210_pt1 | contig 51757 bp, 64 predicted proteins | sample YL17G13_20_MG_FD_203071 | JGI IMG/M metagenome (GOLD analysis project Ga0315293, IMG submission 203071) | Sediment microbial communities from Yellowstone Lake, YNP, Wyoming, USA - YL17G13_20 | ecosystem: Environmental > Aquatic > Freshwater > Lake > Sediment | place: USA: Wyoming | collected... | reverse complement strand
CCATGCCATCGGGGGGAGCTTCTGAGTGTAGGTTCCGCGGAGCTTAGACAGCTCGCGCCCGGCGCGGATCAAGGGCACGACCGGGTGGGCAGATAGCAGGGAGGCCAGGATGTCGTCGTCTACGGCCGGCCGCCGCCGCAACTTAGTCATCTTGGGGCCGAGGGGGGACTCCAGCCCCAGCTCCCCGAACAGGAGGCGAGCCACTTGGTCGCCGGAGTTGGGATTGCAGCGCCACCCGATCATAGTCTCGATGGCATCCTGGTTGCTTAGCTCCTTGCCGGCCAGCTCCCGGTCGAGGGCGGCGAAGCGGGACGGCGAGATGAGGATGCCGTGCCGGTTCATCTCCTCGACCATGGGCATAGCGCCCAAGTCGATGCGCAGGACGTTGGGCGGGCAGGGGGCGTCCACCCTGACTACCCCATTGTACAGTCGTATCACGGTAGGTTCCTAACTAAACGTGAACTGCCGTAGTTGTGCAAGTCCATTCGCAATACTTGGGCAATCAGTTGGGTCTTAGCCTCTGGCATTTCCTGCACATATCGAGCCCACAACCGTAAAGTGTTCATGCCCGGTTCTCCAATACCGCCACAACGCGGACTTAGTGCTCAGTCTTAGTGCTCAGTGACGGTTACCGCCGCCGGCCATCTCGCCGCGGCCGCCTTGACTCCGGCCAGCACTAAGTCCACTAAGTTGCCGGGGCCTGCTATCTCCACGGTGATCCGCATGTACACCGTAGTCAGTACTATGGTGACGCGGACATGCTTCATGCTGCTGGGTGAGGGGACGGGGTTGGCGCTCATATCCCGGCCCCCGCGAACTGGCCGCGCCAGAAGTTGTGAATCCAGCGCAGGGCGTCTCTACCGGATGGGAAAAACTCGTCATGGATGCCAGGTCCGAACACCCAAAAGCAAGAGTGGCCCAATGTAGTGGTCCACGGGACTAGGTTGGCCGCACGCTTGCACACATGCCAGACGATGAAGCGGTCGTAGTAACGCTCGACGCGTAGTCTCATCTCACGATCTCCTTCCTCGCTTCCCTTCCCCGGAACCGCTTCCGCAGCTCGGGCCAGATTCTTCCGGCGGCGTCGGAGTCGCGGCACGCATACGCCAGCGCTTTGGGGAACGGCACCTGGGTGATGGACGGCCTTGGCAGCGGCCGCCCCATTATCCCTACCATCTCGTCCCGCACCTCTTGTCTCCAATTGTCCCACCGCTTCCACGGCCTCTTTCGGGGATCGCCCTCCTCTCCCTCTTCGTCCCCGCCTTCAGACTCCGAAGCCTCTGTGCCTCCCGGATCTCCCCCCAGTTTACGCAGCAATGCCGTGGCGTGGTTGTAGGCGTCGCGGGCGAACGGGGGTATGCCGTCCTTAAAACGGATCTCCGATACCCCCTTGCGCGGGCCGGACTTGAGAGTGTGGGAGTACCGCCACCGGGACTCGATGGCCAGCGCCGCGTCCGACATGTAGGATTCGGCCACCTTTAGGGCATGAGGCAAGACCACATCCTCGAAGTCCTGCATGGCCATGCCGCAGAGGCGATGGGCCAGGGGCTTGAGGCCCATTGGGATGTCCTGGAGGATGTAGGCCGTCTGCATGGAGCAGGTCCAGCGGGGGAACTCGACGCCCATGGCGCGGGAGACGGGGATGTCGTGGAGGGCGTGGTGGAGGACAACCAGCGGGCGGGTGTGAGCCAGCCGCCAGTTGAGGCAGGCCAGAGTGGGAGTGTCGGTGGCTGGGATGAGGTAGCCGGCACCGGGGCGGGGGGAGAGGGTCAGACACCACGGCGGGGCGCCGGCCATGCCGGCTACCGTGTCGGATTCCGTATCAATGCCAAGGTGCTCGGGGTCTCCGGCCTGGGGCGCCAGTATGAAGGCTAAGTCCTCGGGGGACTCCAGCAGGCGGTAGTCGGGGTTAGGGTAGGCGTCTTCAAGGGGGGTGTAGTCGCCATGGTCGAGGGTGGCGAGGAACTGGCCGAGGGCAGTGAAGTCGGTACGGATGCGGGTGATGAGAGACGGGACGCGGATGCCTTGGGCCGGGTGGAAGATGGGGAATACCCACCCCTCCCAGTGCTCGAAGCTGCCACGGGTAGGCACACCGTGGGAGTGGTCCAGGTTGCCGATGCCGAATAGGCCGGCGGCGACGGCGCCCAGTGTGACCACTACTTGTGGCTGTGTCAGCCGCAACTCGGTGCAGAGATGGCGGGCGGCGCAGGCCGCGGCCTCGGACTTAGTGGGGTTGACGAAGCCCCGCTTGGCGCAGCGGAAGGCGTTGGTGATACGAACTGCACGCCTAGATAGGTTGGCCAGGGGTAGGTAGTGATCCCCTAATTCAGCCCCACTATCGCCCGCGAAGGGCCGCGCATAACGCAGTTCCATACGGGCTGGCGCTTCTCCAATAACCAGAACGGAGCAGGGGACTGGTCCATCGGGAGATACATATTGGGACGGCCCGGGGCATACCCCGCAACGGGACTTATATGGGCAATCCATGAAGATTAATCCTATTATCGGAGAGGCTTAACGATCCGCATGAGTGCCTCCCTCGTAGCGCGGCTCCGGCGGTGAATTATGCGGGGCGAGGGCGGCGTCGATGGCGACACGCGCTTTACAGCGCCGGCAGTTCCCGCAATTACACCCAAACATCCCAAATGCGATCTTCGCCATGCGCAGCGCCGCCGCCAGTCCGGCGATTTCCGGCACCTGATCGCATACGGCGCAGTGCGGCGGATCGTCCACGATGAGAGCCGCCTCGGGATGGCCGCAGGGCATCTTCTTCTCCCACGACGCCAGCTTCGAGAGCACTTGGCACAACGGGCACCCGAGAGTGTCTTCCGCCTGCTCATAGCGGATCTCGGCGTGCCCGCCGCGGCACATGTTGGGGGGGCAGGTTTGTAGGTGGTCCAGCGCGTCGGCGGTCTCGGCGCGGGCCAGCTCCCGGATCTTCTCGCACGCCGGGCAGTCGGCGTCGCACTGGCCGGCGGTGTCCATGTCGTGGCCGGATTGGGAGAGTTGGCGCTTGAGGGTATCGAACTCACGCTTGAGTGTGTCGAATGCAGCCATGAACCGCTGGTGGTGCCGCTGCTCAGACGACAGTTCGGTTCCGAGCCTGCCAGACTCCATTACCGACAAGGCGCGCTCGCGGATAGCGTCCTCGGCGCGCTTGTTGACCCAGCGCATCTTGGCTTCATAATGGTCAGAGTAATTCTTGCATGGCGCCGGCTTCCCGCAGACGCCGCACACCTCGATACAGCCGGCGATGAGGGCGGATCGGTGCAGCACCTCGCATTTGTCGCCCAGCCGCTCCACCGTCCGCTGGCGGCTGGCGGCGAGCGCCTCGGCCTCCGCGCGGGCCTTGCGCTCGGCGTCGAGCGCGCGCCCCAACTCGTCGGCACCACTGCGCGCGGCCTCGGATGCACCCTCGGCCTCGATCCGCTTGGCGTTGGCGGAGGCGATCTGTAATATCAACTCGACAGTCTCCCGCTCGGAGGCGGTTACCCTATCGGCCGCGGCGCGCGAGGTTGCGAGTTGCCGATTCAGCTCCGCGATCTCGGCAACGTAGTCCCGCGCCGCGCCGACCGGAGCCGGGCCGTGGACCTCGTTGCGCTGGTCGGGGGTGATGTAGGCCCACTTCTGCCTCTTCCAGTTCCCCATCCGGTTTGCGTGCTTCTCGGCCGTCTCCTTCAGCGTGCCTTCGGGCTGCATGAGGGCCCATATCGCCACCACTTGGGCGGCTGTCTTGTCCTGGGCCCGCAGCAGGAACACGGGCTCGTCTTGCGGGATCCTTCCATCTGGATCCTGGATTCTATTGTAATCGGGTCGTGCGTGTATCATTATCGCTCCTTCTTCTCGCCTTCGTGAATCAACCGAGTAACCTTGAGGGCGATGCCCCTCCCTATCCCAGCGATCTCGGCCCACTCGGATGGGGTGGCCATCGCCAGGTTGATGCCGGTCTTGAAGCGGGCGGCCGCCGCCGCGCTCTTCTCATACCCTATCCCAGGTAAGTACGACGCCCACCCCTGCGCCAAGGTCGGCTGGAGGAAAGTGAACCGCGGCGGCTCGCGCCTGAGCACCTTCAGCGACTGGTGCTGGCCCCAGGGCTTCCGCCACCAGTGGAACAAGTCCACCAACTGCATGACCGTCTCGGCCGGGCAGGTGGAGCCCTTGACGCGGCAGGAGGACATGGTGGCGATGGAGTTGAGGTAGTTGTCGGCCTCGGCATACTTGAACTCGTGGGACGGACCCAGGCGGATGGGGCGCCAACCCTCCTTGCAGACCTCGATCAGCTCCTCCGTCTTGGGATCCACCGACCACCTACCCTCGACGATCAGGTAGCAGAAGTCGTAGGTCTCGATCATGCCGGGGAGCTGGTGCGCCGCGAACCGGGAGTCCTGGATGCAGCACAGCAGATCCCTCAGCCGTTTCCGCTCCACTCCTACTGTGCAGGGGCCCTTGGGCCCGCTGCCCTCGAAGGCGAAGTCGCCGAACGCCAAGCGCTTGACCTCGACCTCTAGGTGCATGGCGCGCAGGGTGCCGGCCAGCTCGACAGAGCCTGTGCGGTCGTCAACGGTCAACACTGGCGTCCTCCAGCTGGGGTTTTCATGTTTACGGAGGCGGCCTTAAGGAAAACCCGTTTTAGCAGAATGGCCGACTTCAACAGGAGCTTGGTTGCCTCGTCCAGCGGCAGGCCGCGAGCTTCGGCGTCCTCTATTATGCCAAGCCAAGTTTCTAGGGGAAGCTCGGCTATTGCACAAGCGTGAACGAGCAACTCCTCCAAATCCCTTTCCATACTATCCAAAGCTGGGATGGTCGTCATGTCTTGTGTGCCTTCGCCTTCAGGGCGTGCGCCAGGCGCCCGGCGGTCTGCACCTCCTTGGCGCGGTTCATGTCCTCTTCCGCCAGGTCGTCGGTTGACAGTCCGCCGGAGGCGAGTTGCAGCAGCAGGTTGCGGCCGTCTTGTACGCCGCCCAAGTAACTCATGTGTGCGAAGCGGGCGACGTGATCCCACAATCCCTGGAGCACGTCCGCCAAGGCTGGATCGACCAGGGCGTAGGACCATCCCCCGTGCTCACTGTCACTACTTGGATAGTGCAATCGCGGACGGTAGTGCGGGTCGCGCGGCGAATCCGGGTCAAGCACCACTTCCGGACGATACAACTGTTTATGTGCCTTGGCCCTTGCGTCGCCGGGGTAGTATCCCTTCGGCAAAGGTTCGCAAACCAGCTTGGCGAGTTGGTCGAACAGCTCGCGCAAACCGTCGCGCGTTTCATCGAAGCCGTCCAGGCGGCAACACGGGCCGCCATAGTAGAATCCCGGCCACCAGTGCGCACAATCGGCTACGCTTACGAGCCTCTTGTCGCCCCGTTCGATTTGGACTTTCACGCGGGCCTCATACGCCCCATATTCCTTCAACGCCTCTTTGCACTCCGAGCACACACTATCGGCGTGGCGGTAGCGGTCCGCCTCGCCGCAACCCGGGCATGGTTTACGTGTTCGCATCGCCATTCTCCAGGCTGGGCGGCGGCGGCATGGCCGGCGGGTGGTAAGAGGCCTGCCACTCGAAGCGGTACGCCTGCCCGCAGACGCAGACGCCCTCTACGGCGGGGGACACGATTGCCTCGCCGCAGTTGACGCAGGCTACCTCGTACATGGAGGTTAGGCGCATGGAGGGCGGCTTCATGACCTGGGAGTCCTTTCGTCGGACCAGAACTGCATCGACCCAAACATCGTTTGGACGCGCTCGAACAGCTTAGACTCGACGCAGATAGGACACATGCCGTTGTCTGCCATCTTCCAGCCTGACAGGTGGTGGTCGCGGACGCGCATCAGGATGCTGTGAAGCTTGGGGATGGCGGCGCGGTGGGCGTTGGCCCTGCTCTCCCACATGCGCCGTTCCCTCTGAGCCAGCTTAAGTTCGCGCTCCAGCTCCAGGCATCGTTCGCATTTTGGCGGCGGCTCCGGTTGCGCCGGCGCGGGAGACCAGTGTTTGGCCGGCGTGCGCAACCAGCGCACGAGAGAGAATATCACGTAGTAGGCGCCAATGGCCAAGAGGGCTACCGGCACTATTTGTGTGATGAAGTTCTCGATCATAACTTGCTTACCTCCGCCAGTATCCGGCGTGCGGACACATCCACGTACTCGGGCTTGAGGTCGATGCCGACGAACCTGCGCCCCAGTCGGACGGCCACGGCACCGGTTGTGCCCGACCCCATAAAAGGATCGCAGACCACATCCCCGGGCCGGCTGCCGGCCAGGATCATGGGCTCGACCAGGGCCTCGGGGAAGGCGGCGAAGTGCAGCCCCTTGCCCCACTTGGATGTCTTGGTGGGGATCCACCACACGTCGCGTTTGTTGCGGAAGCCGTCCGCGTTCTGCCTGCCCAGTGTGCTTGCCGCCAAGTCTCTCCCAAGCGCGGCCTGAGCCGGCTGGTTTTGTGGCGTGACGGGACCGCCGCCAATATAGTGACGCGGCGGGAAGCCTCCCGACTTGTCGCGGTCGTTGCCCCTTGCCGCCGCCCCGCCCTGCGTGCCGCGGGTGGTGGACTTGGCGCGGGCCGGGTAGTTCTCGCGCGGGCCGGTGGCGATGGGCTCGGAGATGGCGGCGGAGTCCCAGTAGTAGCGAGCGGACTTCGAGAACATCATCACGAACTCGTGGGACCGCGTGCAACGGTCGCGGACACTTTCTGGAAGCGGCGAGGGCTTGGCCCACACGATCTCGTTGCGCCAGTACCAGCCGTCGTCGCGGAGGGCGAAGGCGAGCATGTGGGGGATGCCGATGAGGTCCTTTGGCTTTAGGCCGTCCCCTCCAACCCTGATCGGGGCACGGTCGCCCCGGCCCACGAAACCGTCCGACGACCCGCGAGACTCGGACTCAAGATGCTTGGCCAAGTTCAGCGTCGCGCTCGCGCGACCACTACCATTGTCGTAGACGTAAGCCTGCTTACCCGAGTCGCCGGGCTTGTGCTGCCCCTTCCCAGCGTCCCTCGCGTAGCTGTCCCCTATAACCATGAAAAGTACGCCGTCCGGCCGCAGCACGCGGCGGACTTCCCGGAACACCTCTATCAGCCGCGCGATGCAGGCGGCGGGGGCGGGTTCGTGGCCGATCTCCACATTTGCGCGGCGGGCGCCGCACAGCGGGCACTCGTCGCGGTAGTTCTCGCCCTTCTGCTCCTCCACGTTGGAGCGCCCCGCACGTTGGGAGTTGGCTCCCTGCCCTTGGTGCCGGGTAGGGTTGCGGTGGCTGCACTCTAGGTCGCCGCCTTCCCACTTCGCCGTGCCATAATCCCGCAGACCATAGTAGGGTGGCGAGGTGATGCAGGTTTGCACCGACTCCGCCGGCAGCCCCCGCAACACCTCCACCGCGTCCCCACAGTAGAGGGAGACGCCGGCCCTCGACAGCAGGATGCGGTCGCGGACGGTCATGCCCCTCCGCCTTTCCCCTCCAGATGAGTCAGTTGCCAGTACGCCTCGGCCAGCGTGCCGAGCACATCCTCGTACACGCAGTTGATGGGGCGGCCGGAGTTGGCGCAGGCGGCGGGCGTGCCGCGCGCCAACGCATCGACCGCGCTCCTCAGCAGCTTGTAGTCGCGCGACTTACCGGCGCGGTGGTCCCGCACCTCGGGGTATAGGTCGAGCGCTTCCCGGATTGTCATGTCAGTCACCGCCCTTTCGCCCTTATCCCGCAATGGCCCACGCTGAGAGTAGCGCGGGTAGCCCTAGGCGTGGATGCGGATGCCGGTGCCAGAGCCTTTGAGTGCCATGTGTCACCCAATCGGAATAGCGGGGTCCGCCCCCGACAACATGACGGCCATGGCTACTTCGTCCAGATGCCTGCGCCACTCCGACTCAATGTCCGGGTTGCGCATTATGACACCCGGCACCCGTCCCAGCGCGGGAATGAACGCCGGCTCAAACATATAGCCGTCGTCCCGAACGCCGGACATCCATCCACAGGAGCACACGATACGGCCAGCCCCATTGGCTACAGTAACGTCCTTGCGTGTATGGTACATGACCTACTCCCAATCCTTGTCCTTCAGCTTCTTGCACTCCGACAGGTTGCGGAAGTTGTAGTAGTCGCGCAGCCCCATGGCGTCGAAGTCCAGCACGGCGCGGATCGCGGCCTCCACCCGGTTGGTAACGGCCAGCAGCATGGACCTTCGGCTGGCGGCATTGGCCAGGACGATGCGGAAGTGGATCGCCGGATCCCCGTGCCAGTCTTCCCCAACGGTGTAGCGGATGCGCACCACGTCGGGCGCCAGCGACCGTGCGGCGTCCGCGACGGCGGACTCCAGGGCGGGCGGAACCGGAGCGGCGTCTGGTTTGCGGCCGGACCCCCACACGGGGTGCTCGAACAGGCCCGGCTGGTCCTTCATGTCCTGGTCCACCTCCCGCAGGAAGATGTGGAGCGCGGCCCGTATCTCCGAGACGCGCTCCGGGCGTGTGCCGTACCGGGCGAGCCGCTCGCAATGGCGCGAGACGGCGCAGACGAAATCAGTGTGTGTCATGGCTTGGATCCCTGTGACTGTGGAGCTCCCGCCAGCTTCTCAAGCCTGTCGATGCGACCCGACAGGCCATGCTCAATCGAGAAGATCAAGCAAAGCATCATCAGGAACGATAGAAGAATGGCCAGTGCGTCCCCGAATGGCATACTATGAGAGTGCTTCTCCATTGGAGTTACTCCCAGTAGTCTGGGGCCGTCTCCGGCCACACGCTCATGGCCAGTGCGGCGAAGTTGCACTGGTCCACGGCGCCCGGCCCGCCGCCCGCCTCCGACTCGAACTCGCACCCGACCACCAACTCGGGTTTCAGGCGCGAGTCGTTCACCCGCATTCCAAAGTACAAGTGGTTCAGGTTGTCGTCGTCGCGCTCAACCCGTTTGTACTGCTCCATGACCACATCCACCAGGAATGGGACGTCGGCCATGCCGGAGCGTTCGTACCTGCCGGTCCAGTTGGAGGTGTCGTCCTTGGCGTTGCCCTTGTACTCTTTCTTGTGTTTGTGGATGTATACCGCGTTCAGATCCGGCCTGGCCTCATAGGCGTACTTCAGCAGGTTGCGGAACTCCCCGTTGGGGACGGCGTAGTGGTGAGGCTTCACCTGGACCAGCTTGCCGAACGCCGACAGCCGGCACAACTCCCAGATTTCGGTGAAGGTATCGCCAACCAGGGTGCGGACGCTCTTGTCCTCCACCACCGAGTAGATGGCGTCCTTGGCGCGCTGCCATTCCCCGGTTCCTTGGTCCCCGCGCTTGGCCTCCAGAAGGGCCGTCGCCGCAGTAAGTTGCAGGAGGATGATCTCCTTGCCAGTCCTCCTGATACACTCCTCCACCACCGCCCGCGTTCCAGTGTCGGTCGATATGACGGCAATCTTTCCTGGGGCTGTCAGCGCCCAGTAGGTCTTGCCCAGTTTCTCTCCCGCCGTGGTACAGACCGTCACCCGCGGCACGATCACCGACGACGGCTCCAGGAACCCAGCCTCCGCCAGCGACACGATGCGCGGGGGGCGCACGATCGGCCCCTTCTCGGCTGTCGCCGCCTCGATCTGGTAACCCCCGGCGCCCGCCACCACCGGCGCGCGCTTGACCCGGGCGGCATAGGCGGTACTCGGTTTGCCGGCGGCGGGTTCGCCGCCGGCTTCGGACTGCGCGGCCCGTTGGGCCACTAACTCCTTGACTGTCATGGCTCCATCCTCCTTTAGACTCTAAATTAGGCGCCGGGCCAGACCAGCCGGCCCGAGCCCGGCGCCCCTCTTCCCGCTCCCGTGGAGCTCAGGCGGCGAGCACCAGCGTCTCGCCTTCCAGCAGCACGCCCTGGGTCTCCAGCCAGGCCGGGTCCAGCATGATCTCGATTACCTTGACGCGATCGGCCAGGCTGAGCTTGTGCTCCGAGTACAGGGTACGGTTGGCTTGGACCCTGGCGGCGGATACGAGCATCCCCTCGGGCTTGCCCGTCATCATGCCGGACAGCACGGTGCGGGCCAGGGACTCGATATCGACTTCGGCTGGCGCCTCAGCGGCGGTTGCCTTGGCGGCTGCCGCCGGTCGGGCTGCCGCGGCGGCGGCGGCGGCAGGCCGCGCCGCTGTGCCAGCGGCCGCGGCGGCGGCAGGCTTGGGTTTGGCCGCCCGCTTCTCGCCTGGGACGCGGATGATCTTCTGGCAGAGCACGACGCCAGGCGGGGTCCGTCCATCCTCGCGGGGCGCCTGTTGCAGCCCCTCGCGCTGGATCACCTTGCGGATCACGTGCATTTCGAGGCCAACCAACTGCTTGAGGTCTCCACTGGCGATCCGATGACTCCCCGGGGAGGCGTCGATGCCGCAGTCTTTCAGGCTCTTGATAAACAGCAGCGCGTTCGAGCCCTGGATCATGGGGCCGCCGGTGAGGCGGTAGCCCTCGTTTAGCGGCTCGCCTTGATCGTTGCAGGGTGTGTGCGCCTTGCACGTCCCGGCCGACCACCACACCTCCTCCACCACGTCGGGCTCCCCGATCAGGGCCAGGTAGCCCTTGAGGAAATAACTTGGCTCCCGGCTGTGGTAGTCGGGAGGCGGTTCCAAGGTCCACAGAATATCCTTGACCAGGACATCGACATCGCTCATGAGGCCGCCGCGTACCGCGTCGGCCGGATCGAACGACGTAAAGACAACTTTCTCTTTCTCATCTGCCATTGCGAATGCTCCTTCTGGGATTGATTTTCCTTGGATCGCCAAGCGCCCGGGTAGTAGAGCGGCTTATCGCTTCGGCCCGCTCGGCGGCGTCCAGATCGACGGTTGCGCAGTGCTGGTAGGCACCGCAAGACTGGCATGGGGTCCCGTCGTCGGCCCGTGGGACGCCGCACCCACGGCAGGGGACGATGGGGACCCCATGGAACTCGTAGCGCAGCGGCCCCAGCTCGCCCCGCCTGTACAGGGACAGGTACCTGGTCAGGGTATGCTCCCCGTCCATGAAGGCGCAGGTGTACAGCCGTATCTCGCGGTCCTGCACGCCGGGGAGGCCGCGCTCCTCATAGGTTGGGTATCTGGTCATTTACGACACCTCGTTTGGGTACTTATTTGCGGCAGCGGCGGCGGCACCGCGCGGGATGTCTTGAGCAGCCGGCGGAACCACCACGGGAAGCAGCCGCCGCGTTCGGCCCGCCAGCGCCACCACCGCCAGTTGTCGTCCAGGATAAACGTCATGCAGCGGTCGGAGGCGGAGCGCATTCCGCGGCCGCAGGCTTGAATCAGGATTTGGGACACGGCATGGTCCAGGTAGTCCGTACCGAGTTGCTTGCGCCGACGGTCTTCCTCGGTCTTGGGGCGCAGCAAGTCGGCGGCGGTGCGGGCGCGGTTGATGTGGTTGGTGGAGTCGGGGAAGGGGAGCTTGACCAGGATCTGGTACTCGCAGGACTCGCCGGCGAAGTCGAAGCCCATGGTAAGAGCCGGGCTTACCAGTACGGATGGTCCTTCGGAGGCGCGGAACGCCTCGATACCCGCCTGCACGCCGGCGCCGCCGCGCTCGTGCAGGATCATGATGCCGGCGTGGCGGCTGGCGGAAGCGATCTGCCCGGCGCGGGCGTAGGAGACGGTGTGGACGATACCCTTGCGCGGGCCCATGGCGGTTACGATCTCGTCCACGCGGGCGTACATAGCCGACTCCTCGCCGTGGGACATGCCTTGGCGCATGGCGGCGGTCGGGATGTAGTAGACCGGAGAGGAGGCGGGCGGGAACTGGCTGGGCATCTCCAGGTACTCGTACTGGTCCGGCTCCAGGCCCAGCAGGGACATTGTGCGCCGGGTGACGGTGGCCGAGATCAGGAGCACCTTGGCGGCGTGGTCGAACAGAACGGGCGCGGCATAGGGGGCGGCCCAGACCGGATCCGCCTGCCACAGCTCGCCTTGGTTGAGGCGGCGGCGATTAAAGACCCACTCGCCCTGCGCCGCCTCCAAATCGCTCAAGGATCTGAGCAGTGTCTTGATCCTCCGCGCGCGCCGGAATAGTTGTTTTTCCTGCTTGAGCTTGGCCAGTTTTTCGGCGCCCGTCAAGGCGTCGGCGGCTGTAAGGCGCATGTCTCCGGCCCATTTCTTCCAGCCCTCCAAACCCAGATCGCAGCTAGGGAAGCGGGCCCCAAGCAGGAAAACGAGATCCCGCTCCCAGAACTCCAGAGCCATGGCCCCGCAAACCTCGTCGAAGGCGGTGTGGGCCTCGTCGCACACCAGGAGGTCCGTAGACCCTAACCCCTCAGCGTAACGATGAACGGCGGCCCAGTACGCGTAATTCGTGACCACTGTGGCAGACTGGCAGGCCGAAAAGAGAGCCGCGCGGTAGGGGCATTGGGCGAAACCGGCGTCTGGGCACCCCTCGTCGTAGCCGTCCTCGCAGGTCGTGCCGTTGCCCAGGCGGCAGGCGTAGTTGGCCCGGCCGCGGATGTCCACCATGCCGGATGGGGAGAAGTCGGCCAGGTACTGCCGCTGGAGCGGCTTGGTCGAGGTCGAGACCACGGTGCGGCCGCCGCGGGCGTTGGCCAGGGCAACCGCGATTCCCGACTTGCCGGCGCCGGTGGGAGCGTTGATCGCCATGAATTTCCCCCCAGGGGCGTTTAGGGCGCCTAGGGCGGAAACCACGGCTTCGTACTGGCCGGGGCGCCAGGAATGGAACTTGGCTGGCAGCCCAAGGTCTTGCGGGTTGGGAGGAAGGGTTCCCATCGTTTTATACCGTTTATACGTCCAGTGCGGTTCCTCTCTTTGTGTCAGGGTGTGACGGGTTTACCCCCCCCTGTACCCTTCTCTCCTCACATATAGGAAAGGGATAGACCCCCCCTAGACTAGCCACAGCCTGCCACAAAACCGGCTTTGGACTATCAGTCATGGTGGAATTGCCTCGGCATCCAGCCGCCTTCCGGGTTCCTGCGGCTGTTGTGTTCCCGCCAGTAACCGAACCTTTTAAGTACAGCCGACACCCGTTCGACCAACCCTTTCCAGTTCCGAGTGCATTCCCAGTGATCCATCAGATAGGTGGTCACGTCGGGGGTCGTGACGGGCGTGCGCCATCCGGCGCCCTCCCGGCAGCACTGCTCGACCATCGTATCGAGAAGGTCGGGGATGTACCGCTCGTCGGCTTCCCCCTCGACCATCTCCAACTCCTTGCGTCCCTCGAACCAGTAGCGCTCTCCCGCCTTCCATTGGATGTAAGCCTGAGCCCATAGCTGGGGCATGACATAGGTAAGGGGGTGGGCGTTGGGCTCGCCCCCCTTGGTGAAGATGGGGACGGGTAAAAAGCGCCGGTTGCCGGTCGAATCGATCAGGTAGAGGTCCTTGTTCGTGGTGCCGACGAATATAGACTGGCGGGGAGCCTGAAGCGCGCTGCGCCCATACAGGGGCCGGTACGTGTCGGTGCGCCGGCTGAGGAACGCCTTCACCGCGCTGGCGTTGTTCGAGCGCAACTGGTAGTCTATCTCTGCCAGCTCGATAACCCAATACCCAGCCATGGCGATGACCGCTTCCCTATCGAGCTTGCCTTCCGAGCCCAGGCCGTCAAGGTACCACTCTCCACCCATGATCTCCACCGCGGTAGACTTGTAGGCGCCTTGAGGCCCCTCCAGGACCAGAACGGTGTCGAACCGGCAGCCGGGCTCCATGATCCGGGCCACGCCTCCAATCAAGGTGCAGCGGCCGACCTTGCGGACGTAGTCGGTGTCGGGCGCCCCCAGATATTCTGGGAGCCATGAGTCCAGCTTGTCCGCACCATTCCACTCCAGGCCCATAATCCAGTCCCGGGTGGGGTGGAACAGGCGCTTGCGCGCCACTACCTCGGCCGCTTTGGCAGTGGTGTCGAAGCTCACCGCCAAGCCGCTGGTGGCATGCCGCTGAATCCAGACCTGTGCCCGCATGACTTGGTGGTCGTCCCAGGCCGGCAGTACGTCTCCATCGGCGTCCATGTGCCAAGGGGGAAAGCCGGTCAGTGTGGGCGTGTGCTTCAAATCGTTGAAGGACAAACACGACTCGGCCTCCTCAAGCACCCGGATGCAGTTGGCCAAGTGGGGGATCGGGTTGCCGTTGGCATCGAGAATCAGGTGCTCCTGGCCTGGGACTTGGTGGTTGTGCGGCACAATTCTCCTTAGTTGGAAGGTTTGCGCGGGCCGAAGGAGGGCAGCAGGATGCTGGACCGGACGGCCAACAGCACCCGGTTGTTGTAGGCGATCTGGGCTTCGAGCGCTTCCATGTCCAGACGCTCCTCGGTGGAGCAGAGTCCGAGGTAGACGGACACTTCGGTTTCGAGCTGCCCGCCGCTGCCCGGCAGACGGTAGCGGCCCAGGCAGTCCTGCACGTTTCGCAGCGTGTCCATCCGGGCGCGTTTCAGGTCCCTGCGGACTTCCAGCGACTGTGTGGCGGCAACGATGTCCGCCTCGGAAGGTGGTTGCATTTCCATTCTCCTTGTACTGCGTACTACGGCGCGATTCTAATTCTGCACCCGGTTAAGGGCGAAGTCAAGAGAATAATGAGACAAAAGTACTAGGGACCGTCCCGGCCTCCTAAAATGCGGCGTTGACTTGCGGCTAACATTGGAGTAGACTCTGTTCATGGGGCAGTCCAAACCCGGATTGCGCGTGCGGGAGACCGCCCGCAGGGTAGGCATCTCCGCGGCGCACGTCTCCAAGATTCTGGCCGGTCACCGCCAACCGAGCCTGGATGTAGCCCGCCGGATCGCCAAGGCGTGTGGCATGAGCCTGCAATCCTTAGTGGACTTGATGGACCGGAGCCGCCCAAAACCCTCATAATACGTACCTCAGCCTCAACTCCACGGCCAGCCTCTCGATCGGCGCCTCCCATGGCTCCATTACACCGCACGGAAAGAACCGGATACTGGGCTGCCATGGGCAGTGGTCCGTTCCCAGGCCCCACAAGCCCCGGCTGGACATGTGTGGCATCACCCACGCCGGAACGCCGAGCGCTCCGGCCATCTGGGCGGTGACGGTGAGCATGGACACAACCAGATCGAGTCCCGAGATCAGGGCGGCCAGCTCGTCCTGGCCGTCCTTAAGGTCCAGCCCCTGCCAGACGTGGATGCCGGCGTCGAAGAGGTCTCCCACCTCTTGCAGCTCCGTCTCCATCCACCCGCACTGGAGGTTCACCCAGTGGATGCCCGGTATTGTCAGGATGGGCCCCCACTGATTCAGGCTCGTTCCGTCCGTGGAGCGCACGCCGCTGACCTTCAGGCTGCGCCACGAAATGCCGATCTTGGGCCCCATGCCCAACCCCTCGATACGCTCCTTCCACATGGCCGCCCGCTCCGGGTCGGGGACCAGGTAGCCCGCATGCCTGGGGAAGCTCTCGATGCCGGGGCGCAGCCATTGCATGAGACTGGCCGCCTCGATCTCGTAGTCTATGCCGGGATCCAGCGCGCGGGGTTGCGGCGGATCGGTCTGGGGTATTACCTCCGACGACGGGAAGGACCGCTGGAAGAGGGTTACCAGGCGGTGATCGCACTCCACGATCGGGCGGGCGCCCATGCGCTCCAGATCGGGCACCATGCCGGCAAAGGTAATGTGATCGCCTATGCCCTGCTCTGCCCGCACCAGGACGGTCTTGCCGGCCAGGCCGCTCCCGTCCCAGCGCGGGTGGCTCAGCTCGCGCTTGGGCTGCCGGTCCCCGGTCTTCAAACCGTACTCGTATCCCGCCCAGCCTTCCGTCAGCCTGCCCATGGACAGCAATACCAGGGAGCGCGACCAGGACGCGTTGGCGAGTACTGGGTCGATAGCGGCCGCGCGGTCCAGGCATTCCAGAGCGGCCTCGTTGCGTCCCAGCGCGCGGAAGATGCAGCCGGCGTTCGTCCAGGTAATCGCGTTGCCGGGGTTGCGCTCCAAGGCCTCGTACAGGACACTGAGCGCCTCGGCGTTGCGCCCCGCCGACGACAGCGCGGAAACCATGTTCCCGGACGCCTCGTCCGATCCGGGATCCCGCTTCAGTATCCCGCCGTACCAGTGGGCCGCCTCCGGCCATCTCTTGGCCTTCAGCAGCGCGCCGGCGTAACACCAAGCCGCGATAACCGAGCGGGGAGCCAGCTCGACGGCCCGCTCCAGGTGCGATAACGCTTCCTCGTTGCGCCCCAGGCTCTCCAGCACCAAGCTCATGTTGGTTATCGCGTCCACGCACTTGGGGCGAAGGCGGATGGCCTCCAGGGACTCGTCTACCGACTCTTCCAGCAGCTTGCGGCGCCCGTCTCCCGCCTCCACGCTCATCCCCGCCCGCTCCAGGGCCACGGCCAGGTTGACGCGGTACCGGCCGCACTTGGGCCTGAGCGACACGGCCCCGCGGAGCAGGTCTACCGCCTCCGGGTAGTGGCCCGCCCCAATGGCCTCAAGGCCCGATTGGTGAGCCTTGCGCGCCCGCGCGTACAGGGTGTCTCTCATGACTCAGCGGGTCGATTGTAGCACCAGCAGCCCGTCGTGGTAGGGGGCGAAGCGGCCAGAGGCGTCATAGCTGGCGCTCACCACCTGGAAGGCGGCGCCATAGCGGTCAAGGACATAGTGCAGCAGGCCGTTGAAGCCGTCCACGATCTCGCGGCCGTACTCCTGGTTGTCGAGGAAGGCCATCTGCACGACGAAGACTCCATGGGGCTTCAGCATCTTCATCACATTACCGAACGTGTTGCCCAGCAGATGCAAAACGTACCAGAGGGATTGGCTGAGGACCACCACGTCGAACTGCCGGTGGAATCCGTCCCCTACCCCCGGCGTGCCTATGTTGGCAACGTGGAACGGGATGCAGGGGAAGGCCGCTGTGGCATGCGCGATCGCGGTGGCCGAAATGTCCATTCCCTCAATCCGGGCTATGGGGAACATTTCCCGCAGGAAGTTGGTCACATGCCCCATGCCACACCCAACCTCCAGCAGGCTGCTCCATTCGTACTCCAGGAAGTCGTCTAGGGCGCAAACCAGATTCGACCGCGAGAAGGCGTAGTACTCCTTCATCCGCGGGTCCCCTCCCGACTGCCCCCAAGGGTCCGGGTCGGACTGGTACAGCCCCTCGAAGTCGCCCTTGAACTCCAGTATGCCGTCCGGGCGCCTGGCGAAGATGAAGTCTCCCGAGTCCCCCATGTCACACCTCGCGCTTGGAACGCTGTAGCAGGCTGGCGCACAACGCGTCCGCGGCAGTGCCTACCTCGTCCAGCCCGTGCGCAGTGGACAGGAATTGGATGCGGTTGGTCCCAATCCACATGCCACGCGCCTTGACATTGGCGTAGAAGCGCGCCTGTGCCTCAAGAGGCGGCTCCAGCATGTCGCGCTCCCGGCGCGAGCGGACCTCGTTGCCGCTCAGCACCAGCCGCGAAATGGATCCGGCGCCCACCATGTGTGCCGGCAGGGCGTTCTCGGCGCAGTAGTGGTTGACCAGCGAGCGCAGGACCCGGCCCGCGCGTTCTAGGCCAAGGTATACGTTGGGGCCCAAACCCAACTGGCGCAGCGTCGCCAGCCCGGCCGCAATGGTCAGCGGGTTGGCCGAGAAGGTGCCGCCGAAGAAGACGCCTAAGCGCTGGGCCTCCTCCATAACGGCCTTGGTGCCAGCCACCATCCCCACCGGAAGCCCACCTCCGACAATTTTGCCGTAGGCCGCCAGATCGCCGTGTACGCCAAAGTGTTCCTGCCCGCCGCCCAGGCCCAGCCGGAACCCAGTCACCACCTCGTCGAAGGCCAGCAGCACGCCGCAGTTGGTGGTCGTGTGCCGCAGGTTGGATAGGAAGTCGCCTACTCCGTCGCTTGGGTTGGATCCCTGCACAGGCTCGATCAGCACGCAGGCCAAGTCGTCCTTGTTCTCGCGGATCAGGCTGAGGGCCGCGGAGTCGCGGTAGGGTAGGAGCATAATCGAGTCCACCACGTCCGACAGCGTTCCGGCAGACTTACAACCCGCTACCGGGCGCACGGCGGGGCCGGTGTAGTCCTCCACCAGCGTCCCGTCCCACGACCCGTGCCAGCAGCCCGAGAACAGCCCAATCTTGCGCTTGTTGGTTACCGCCCGCGCGATCCGCGCCAAGCGCATGATGGCCTCGGAGCCCGAGTTGCAGAACACGAATCCGCCAAACCAGGGCAGGCACTTGGCCAGCAGCTCGCCCATCTCGTGCACGGCGGCGTGGGGCGACGCGAAGATCGAGCCCCTGCCAACCTGCTCCCGCACGGCCTCCACCACCACCGGGTGGGCGTGCCCTAGAATCGTGGATCCGCCGCCCATGGCTAGATCAATGTACTCGCGCCCCGCTTGGTCCCACACGCGGCACCCATCCGCGCGGGTCAAGTAGTTGTCCAGAGCCCGGCTGTCGTAACCCTCATTCAGGGTACGGCTTGGATCGGACACTGCAAGCTCCAGGTTCGTCATGACGCCCCCCTCGCGTAGTACCGCTCCCACGCCTCGGCGTGCCCGGCGCCATGCAGCGTACCATCGGCGTTGCACCGCGTGCAAGGCGTCACCGAGCGGCGGCCGGCGCGCAGGTCCAGGCGGTAGCGCCTCAGCACAGGCGACGACCACACCTCCACCATGCTCTGGTGGGCCAAGTTCCCGAACTTGACTCGCCGGTTCCAGTCCTGGCAGCACAGCAGAACGTCGCCGTTCCAGTCCACCATCATGGCGTAGTGGGGGTAGTAGCAGAGGTGGTCCAGGACTACCGGCGGCTGGTTGCCGGCCGTCACGGTGCCGGCGCGGTTGGTGAGCTTCACCCCGAAGTTCTTGTCCGGCCCGTCCCACCGAGGCCGCAGGACGTAACTGTGCCTGGGCGCGCACGCGGCGGCGAACATCTGCTCGAAGTCCTCCACCTGCGCCGGCCCATCGTAGAGACTGACCAGGAACATGGTTATGCCGGCGTCGAGGAGCTTGGCGATGGAATCCACGTTTAGGCGGTCCCCGCTGGTTACCAGCTTGACTTGCGCCACCCGCGAAAACGCCTCTGCCATGTCGTAAATGCACCCGGCCAGCAGGGGCTCACCATACCCCGACAGGATGACTATGCCATGATAGTCGAGCGTCTCCAGCTCGCCCGCCATCTTGTAGAACAGCTCCGGCGCCATCGTGAGCGGCTGGCTCGGGAACCTCTCCCGGTCGCGCTTCGGGCACAACTCGCACCGCCGGTTGCAGAGCTCGGTCGGGCTGATCTCCAGCCAATTGAACAACGGCATTCCGTCCGGCAGCAGTTGAATAGGCTCCTCGGAGAGGAACTTCCGCCACTCGGGAGACCAACTGGCATGTGCGTCCAACCTTGGGTCTACCCCGTCCATAATAGTCTTGTCGTCCAACTTTCGCCCCCCTCCCAGCCGCAGTATGCCTTGCCCTCACCGGGGCAGGAAGCAGCCCTGGATACTCCGCCCGTCCGCCGTGAGCACGGGGACCGTCCGCAGGTTTCCGCTAAGCGCCGCCACCGCCGCCCACGCCACGATCTGCGCGTCCCGAGCGGTGACCGTCGCGCCCGGCTCCAGTATGCGCTGGATCATGATTTGCAGGTCCTGAACGTCGGTCTTACCATCGCCATTTAGGTCGGTGGGAGCCAGGATCAGCACGCTGTAGGCCGTTCCCGCCGTCAGCGGCGCGTTGCCGCCAGCCAGCGATGCGCCAACTAACCCGCTCAACGGGACCGACACCGGGCCCGGCGCGGCAGTCGCGGGGATGGTGAGCGAGTACACCGCCGCCACACCCGCTGCATACACGTTATTGTTAATGCCCACCGTCAGGCAGGTTGTGCTCGCCGGGTTGCAGTACAGCGTTTTGGCGGCCGTGACGCTGGCCGCTCCCGCTACCGCCGTGGCCGTGTACCCGGCCGGCAATGTCACCGACCACTGAAGCGCCGCCAGACTTGCCGGCGGGCTTGTCAACGCCAAGCTAGCCGCGACGACCGTTCCGGGACGCGCCGTCGCCGGGCCAGTCAATGTGAGCGTCTGCCCGTATGCCAGGACAGCCGAAAGAATCGAGATAACCGCGACACGTTTCATTCAATCCCCTTCACGGCCTTCCGGCCTGTAAACCCCGTCCTCGCCCTTCACCAGTTGCACGATCTTGGGCCGCGAAGGGGTCTTGGGCTTGCCCTTGGGCTTCCGCCCGGTATCCCCCTCCGCGGCATCCGGCGCCTCGGCCCCATCGGCCGCATCGAACCCGCTGAGCTGGTCCCACGCGGCCTGGATCTCGGGCGCCGCCGACGCCGGAATCTCGACCCGGAGGCCGCGTCCGGGCATCCCAATGATCTTCGCCAGCAGCACGGCGCCGGCCCCGCATACCGCCGTGGTCATGGCCGTGTCGAGCATGTTCAGCAAGTTGTCGATGAACGACTCGGCCGGCTTCTTGCGCGGGCCGTGCCGCCTGCGCCGTGTTGTGCGTTTGGTCATGGCTCCACTATACAGCGGCGGGTTGCCGCCGTCCAGACCTATCCCGCGCATCTCTCGCGCTCCCTCAGCTCCGCGTCCCGCCTCAAACACGCCAAGCTGCAAAACACGTTCCCTTCCCACCTGTAGACCTCGTACCCCGCCCCACGGCTCAGCCCCCAATGGCAGTAGCCGCAGTACAGGTCCCGCCCCATCCCCCCGCGCCGCTGCGGCCTGTGCAGCAGCCCCGCCGCCAGCGTCCAGCCGGCGGCGGCCAGCGCCAGTATCCAGAACACGATGGCGGGTGTGCTCGCTAGTGCCACTCGTTTGCCTCCACCGGGACGCCCCGCCGGGTCCGAGGCGGCCGCACAAGCCGCCGGCCCCGCGTCATGCCATAACGCCGGAGCCGGAGCCCGGCGGGACGTCCCGGTCGAACCACAGGGCCCACCTGTGCAGCCCTACCCAACAGAGCCATCGCGTCATCGTGTCAAAAAGACCTCCTTACCGCATACGCATTCCTAAACCGGCAAGCGCCCTGGAATCGCTGTTTGCCGAGCTGTGTCCTAGCCAACCTTTCGGCATGGCTGGAGATCCATTGCCTTCCTGGCAATAGCCGGGAAGTCGATCTTGCATCCTGACGCCGCCTCCGCCGCCGCCTCCGCCGCCGCCCGCGCCGCCGCCTCCGCCGCCGCCTCCGCCGCCGCCTCCGCCGCCCGCGTCGCCGCCCGCGCCGCCGCCGCCGCCCGCGCCGCCGCCCGCGCCGCCTCCGCCGCCGCCCGCGCCGCCTCCGCCTCCGCCGCCCGCGTCGCCGCCCGCGCCGCCGCCGCCGCCGCCTCCGCCACCGCCGCCGATTCCACGGAACGGTCTGTCCCATCCAGCCAATGGTTTGCCCATTTCTTGTAACTGCCGGACTGTAGAAGTTCCAACGAGCAGAGTATGCCGAAACCGACGCACTGCTCGGTTGTGGGCTTGGGCACGTTTAGGATGTGAAGCGTGGTGAGCCGCTTCGCTCCACCCTTCAGGCCATCGGTGGCGGCCGACTCTGTAATCTCGGCCTCCCACACCAGCGGGTCCATCAGGTTCGCATGGGCTGGGTTCGTGAACAGCGCCAGCGCCGGGTCGTCGTAGTAATGGATCACTCCGCTGGTGCAGAGTTCCGTGCCCTCTCCAACCGCCTCGTGGGTCACGCCCTCACCCCACTTCGTTTCGCCGTCCATGCCACGACGGGTGTACCCGTCCCGATCCGTCAGCTTGTAGACCTTCATTCGCTCAGCTCCCTATAAGCTCGCCGTATGGTACTCGCTTTCACACCCAGTTCCTTGGCGATACCGGGCCAGGAGACGCCCATGGCCCGTAGCTCCATCACGCGCCCGCGGTCGAACACCTTTCTAGGGCGGCCAGGCGGCTTCCCACTCTTCGTGCCGTGCTTGGCTGCGTGCGCCATGCCGGCCGCGATCCGCTCGCGGATGATGTCGCGCTCCAACTCCGCCATGGCGCCAATGATGGCGAACATAGCCTTGCCCATCGGCATAGAGGTGTCCAGCGCCTCCTGGGTGGACACGAAGTCGATCCCCAGCGCCTTGAACTCTGCCAGCGCATTCACAAGCTGCTGCACGGATCTTGCAAAGCGGTCGAACCTCCACACCAGCACAACTTGGAACTTGCGCCGCCTGGCGTCGGACATCAGTGCGTCCAGCCCCGGCCGGCTCTCCTTAGCGCCGCTGGACCGATCGGTGTAGTAGTCGGTGATCCTCCACCCCGATTGAAGGGCCACCCGCTCAAGCTGTTCCAGTTGCATGTCCGGGTTCTGCTCGTAGGCCCGCTCTCCGGTCTCCACGTTGGCCTGGGCGGCCTTCTTCAAGGTCGATACCCGGACGTATAGGGCGGCGCGCTTCATCACCGGCTTACGACTCCCGCTTCCTGAGCGTGACCGGCAGCTTCTGCTCGTTGTACCTGTCCTCGGCTTCCTTGGCCGTCTTGGCCGCCCGCTCGACCTCCGGCGCGAGAGTCAGCACATCGAGCACGTCGGACCCGCTGTAGGCGTGGTCCAATATCTCCGCCAAGCCGATGGCCAGCATCTGGCACCTGAGCCTGGCGGCCTCCACCGCGCGGTACAGCGCCTGCCGCCTGGCGCGTGCTTCCTCCTCGGATTCCTTATGTAGTTTCATACTGCCAGTCTGGCACGCCGTTAGCCAGGAGTCAACAGGGAAATGCGGGATGGGGCCGAGAAATGTGAGTACTGGTACTTCCGTCAGGCGAGCAGTCTGGCCACAATCCTGCCCGCAATGAACGCCAGCGTGTCCCCAACGTGATTGACGAAGCTGACATCCCGGTACGGGTCGGGGAAGATCCGTCCCTCCACGGCCTCATACAGCGTGTGAGCGGCCAGGGCCGTGAACTCGTCGCCGGTGAGCTTCGCGCTCGCCACTCCCCACGCCACATGCGTCCAGGTCCACTCGTTTAACAGGCTGGGCCCGGCGGTCTCGTGGAACCACGGCAGCACGTTCTCCGCGTCTGGCCTTGCGTTAGGCGAGCAGTGCAATGGCGACCGCCGCTGCCAGCAGGAACAGGCCGGTGTTGTCGGTCTGCCCCTGGCCCTGGTCCATGGTTCCCGGCCACTCGTCCCACGCGGCCGGCACCATGTCGTAAGGCTGGTACAGGCTTGGCTCCATGCCGGCATAGGCCAGCACCCTCGGGACGAAAGCCTGAGTCTCGGCAAACGGCGGGATGCCGCCGTAGCGGTCCACGGCGCCGGGTCCAGCGTTATATGCGGCGAGCGCCAGGTCCCACGACCCGTATCGGGAGTAGAGTTGGGCCAGCAGTTGCGTTCCCCCCGCTATGTTCTGGTCCTCATCCCAGGGGTTGACGCCGAGCCCTGCCGCGGTCGCCGGCATGAGCTGCATGACGCCGATCGCCCCAGCGCTGGATACCGCCGCCTGGTTGTAGCCCGACTCGGCGCGGGCGACGGCCAGCGCGATGCTGGACGGCACGCCGTAGCGTGCGGCGGCGGCGGCGATCTTGTCCTGGGTGGTCACAGACCGCTCTCCTCACCTGCACCCATGGCACGACGAGCACTGCCGGCACGCGGCGGCCCCCTTCGGCTTGGGCAGGCAGCGCGCCGTGAAGGTCATCCGCTCTTGCTTGACGGCCTTCGGCTTCTCGTACCGCCTCACGGCTTGCACGGCTTGCCGTTCTCCACCGGCTTGAACGCCGCCTTGTACGCCACGTGCTGGAAGCAATAATTCTTGAGCACGTTCCAGCCGAACGTCAGGCCCGACGCCGCCGAGATGCCGGTGATTGTCAGCGTGTGCGTTGCGCCCGCGTCCTGCCAGCTCACCGCCATCCCGGCCGCGGTCAAGGCCGCCGCCAGCACCGAGATCAGCCGCGTAGTGGCCGGCGTCTTCTCGCTGATCCACCCCAGCCCCGGCAGCTTGCTGGTCTTGAGATTCTGAATCAGCCATGCCGCGACGATGTTGATTGCCACCGCGTCGAACGAATACTGCGAAAGGTCGATGTTCACGACTTCCTCCTTTAGAGTCTAAAGACGAATGCTATCTGCGCCGCCGCTTGGGGTTCCGCCTGACAACCCTCGGGTAGTCTCGCGGATCGGGCAGCACCATGAATGACGGCGCCCTCCACTCGACCATTACAGGGCCGTTCGGTTTGTTGATCCGGACACGCGCGTAGGATGGAATGGAGATCCCGTGCGCTCGGCCGACGTGCTCGTTGGCGAACCCAGGCATTGTTGAGACGACGTATTCCATGACGCGGCGCTCAAGTTGGGATTCGGTTGGAAGCCGGCCACTCCACGCCGAGTCTGTCATGCCAGGCATTTGGAGCACATACTTTGGAGTGGTGGAGCGGCCGTTCTTGCGCCGCTTGACGGGGCGTGCGGCGTTGCGGCGGCGCTTGGGGTTGGGCCGTATTGTTGTGCTGGACCGCGTTCCACCCCGGGGGTATACTCTCACACGTACCCCGTGATGACCGGCCATGGCTGCCCGGTTCGCCAGCCCCTGAGCGCGCTCGCGTGCCTCTTCGGGAAACTCCGTCATCAGGCTGTCGCTACCCACAGTGGAGCCCGCACTGTCCACAGCCATCATCAGGTAGTAAGTCCGGTGGGCGGTCCTCTTGGTGTATGCGGTGTAGTTGGGGTTGCGCCGCCTGCCCCGCGCCACCCGCCGCCTCGGGTTCTGCCGTCTCACCGCCAACCGCCGCCACGGGTTCTTCTCCCTCCGCCGCTTGGCCGCCCCCGACCACAGCGCCAGCGCCAGTATCGCGGCGGCAGGCACCAGCAGGAACCCCAACGCGCGGGGGCTGGTGAGCGTCCCCATCAAGTCCGTCTTGGCGGCCGCCGTCAGCGCCGCGAACTCGGCCCCAATGGTAGAGGGCGACAACCACACCTTCGCCCCGTCCATGAACCGGACCGCCTTGTCGGGAGTGGTAGTTACTCCCGCCCCAGGGGGCGTCATGCCCATTCCAAGTTGTAGCATTGCCATGACTTCCTCCTTACTCCTTAGCCCTCAGCCCGGCCTCGCGCCGCAAGCCATCCACCAGCGCGCGCGTGGCCTCTTCCTTCAATGCGCAATGATCCTTGCTGACGTACTTCCCGTTGATCTGCTCTATGATCTGGCGCCGGGTCTCCCCGATGTACTCGCGCAGATCGGCCTTGACCGCCCGCACATAGAGGGCGACGGCGCCCGAGCTGAGGGAGACTACCGCCATGATCGTGCCGGTTTCGAGGTTCATCCAGTCCGTCCTTCTTTCGCTTCCGGCTTCGGCGCCGGTATAAGAATGAGGCGCATTGTCGTACCGCCCCTTATGTGATTACTGCGCTACCTTTTCCTTTTCGGCATCGACCGCCGACTGCGCGGCGATGACGATGGATTTAAGCGCCAGCACCGCCTTGATCTTGTCCCCCGCGATGGAGCGGATATTGTTGGAGATCAGCATACGCCACCAAGCGGCCATGGTAGGGTAGGATAGCACCGCGTCCACGGCGGGAGTTACAACGTCGCCCTTGCCGCCTCTAACCTCGGTTACGGCGGGCGTCTTGACGAGCCCGAGCCGGTGGCTGTCGATGAGGCTGAGTTGTTCGTCGGTGGTGTTGACCGTGATGTCGCTAACGACATTGCCGGCCTCGTTTGTCACAACCACGCGGACAGCCGCCTGTTGCCCCAGTGCGAAGCCGGCAGCCAGGATCAAAAGTGCTGTAAGTTTCATAGGTTCTCCTTTACTGCACCATTATACTTTGCTTAGTGCTACCGGGAGCGCACAAGTGTCTCACTTGACCAGCTCCTCCCGGCTCCCCAGCGAGTCCGCCTCATAGTGGCAGTCCATCGCCAGCGGGACCGCCGCCGCGTTATACTCGTCCGGCCCGCCCGCCGTGGCTGCTACCCTATGAAACCTGAATATCAGCATGGAGCTTGGCGACAGCCCCTTCGTTCCGCCCGCCGAGATGTCGGTGAACTCCACGAACTGGTGAACCCACGCCGTGCCGCCCGACACCTGCTCGGCATAGATGGTGGTTGGCGCCGCGCCCGCCGGTCCCGTGTCCGTGTCGGACCAGTAGTAGTCCAGCGCCCATCTGACATACCCCACATCGGCGTCGATGGGAGACCAATGGACGTGGCAGTGCAGGTCCGTCCCGATCTTGTAGTCGTGGTTGAGCTGGAGCGCCCCGTCCAGGTCCTTGCCCACTATACACCGGTACTGGCGCAAGCTACCCGACGCGCCATAAGCCCCGATGGTGCAGGGCGCGGCTCCCTGACTCAGAGTCAGCATGGGCACTAACTGGTCGCGCCACTGGGTAGTGGAGACACGGTAAGGCAGTTGCGACGACCACTGGGTCGATGGGATTAGCGCCCACACGGCCAGGATCAGCAGGGCCGAAACTGTAAGTGCCTTCTTCACGCTATAAGTCTCCTACTGCTTCACCACCCAGCACACGCCGATGTCCACGCTGCCCCCGGTAAGGTAAGTAGCCCCGGCCCCGTCCCCGAAGTTCCGCCCCGTCGCCGTGAAGTAACCGTTCATGGCCTCGCTCGCGGCGGTGTAGCGCTTGAACAGGGCGGTGTCCTGCAAGGTGGTGTTGGCCACCGCCGTGGCCTCGCCAATGTTGGTTGTCGCGGTGTAGAACGTCGCGCCGCCTCCGGCCGATCCGACGCTGACGTTCACCTCCGTCATTGCCCCTCCGCCATCGCTGAACTGGACCGAGTGTTTCACGTCCACGCCCGTCACTATGGCCTTGGCGGGCATGGTCTCCAGCAGCACGGTGGCCGTGAGGGATGCCGCCTGAAACGCCACGTTAGTGCTGATTATGGTGTAGGTCTTGCAGGCCGGGATCGTGCCGCCGGGGCTGCCTATGATGTTACCGCGCAGGACGGTCTCGGTGATATCGCTACCGCCCAGCACAGCCTGGTGGGCCTTGGTCGGCACGGCATCGTAGCCCACGGCGATGGAGTTGTGTACGTCGGTAGAGTTAGTCAGCGTGCCGGCGAAGTCCAGGCTGGCATCGGTGCCGATGCTTACCTTGGTAACCACCGTGGCGTTGACCACGGTGAATTGGTATACGGTGGCGGTAACTAAGCCGGTTGGAGGCGTCCCCGCCGTGGTGGTGAATAGTAAGTTGCGCGTGCCCACCGCGAACCCGTGGGGCGCTCCGAAGGTGATGGTGTTGGCGGTGATCTCGGTGTCGGTGAAGGCTTGGGCGGTGGTAGCGTCGGCGGCGAAGGTGGTGGCGGACTTTGCGCCCAGCAGGGTCACGTTGTCCCAGTTGTTTTGGTAGCCGCGCTGGTAGCCAAACAGCGACACGTTGGTGCCATTGTTCTGGTTTCCCCCAGACGCCCCAAAGACGGAGGCCCCGGCACCAGTGTTTTTGTACCCGGACTCCGACCCAAACAGCGACGCGCTGGCTCCGGTGTTCTGGTAGCCCGCGCTGAACCCGAACATCGACGGGTTGGCTCCGGTGTTCTGGTAGCCCGCGCCGGCCCCGAATATCGACGGGCTAGCGCCGGTGTTCTGGTAGCCCGCGTTGGCCCCGAATATCGACGGGTAAGCGCCGGAGTTCAAGAAGCCCGCGCTGAACCCGAACATCGACGGGCTAGCGCCGGTGTTCGAGTAGCCCGCGTAGACCCCGAATATCGACGGGTCGGCTCCGGTGTTCGACAGGCCCGCGCTACTTCCCCAATAAGTCTGAGTCTTCGTCACCCGCCCCGCCGGTGTAACCGCGCCACCCACCACCGTAAACAGGTTCCAGGCCGAATCCTCCGCTCCCGCCGTCGCCGTCCCCCACGTCGTCTCGGTGATCGATGCCAGGTGGTTTGTCCCACCCGTCGCGGTCTCCAACTCCACCTCGCTGCCCGCTCCGAAGTTGGCCGCCACCACCCCGCTGGAAGTATGTGTGTTGCGCTGGGTGTAAGTCACGGTGGCAGTCGCCGCGTCGTCCACCTCAATGTGCAACTGGCGGTCGGGCGTCGCCGTCCCCACTCCCGCCTTGCGCGCGGTGGTGTATATCTGCGTGCCGTCGTCGGCCAGCGCCGAGTCGCCAACGATAGCCGCCGCGCCGTTGGTGTACTTAGGCAGTACGTTGGTGGTCCCCACCCCGGTTACCGTGCTCGCCCCCGCCGTGCCGCTCTGGGTCCAGGCGGCCGGCAGCGCGGTGCACAGGTACATGTTACTCCCCGCCGCCGCGTCGGTGCGGAAGTACTTCTGCCCCACATAACAGTTCATGCCCGGAGCGCCCGCCCCCACAATCTGACCCACCGGCATGGCCGGGCGCTGTGCCAGGACCGCCGCCGCCGGGAAGATAACCGCTGCCAGACCGGCTATGACTCGTCTCATGTCGCCCTCTCCCGTCTCCAGCTTACGGCAGCACTACCCGGCCTACCCAGTAATCCACCGCGCAGTCCGCTGCCATCGTATCGACGTTCGTTCCGGTAGTCACCAGGCTCGCCACCAGGTTAGTCGCCGCGTGGGTGTCGTTCCCGCCCCCTGTAGGCGGGCCGGTAATCATATTGGTGTTCCCCGGCGCCACGATAAGGCTGTAGTTCTCGACCCGGTACAAGTTGATCGTGCCCGTGGTGCCCAGCCCGGTATCCGCCGTCGTCGTAGTGCCAGTACATACCACCGCGCTCTTGATGCGGAAGTCGGTGACGTTGCCCTTCGCGCCCAGTGGACCCAATACCACGCTCTGGGTAAGTCCCGCCGGCCGGATCGAGTTGTACACGCCATTGACCTGCCAGCACCCATTGGCGTTGGCGCACGTATTCACGCCGTTGGCGATGGCCACCAGCGCATACTTCTCCCACACCGGCACGTTGCCGCCGGCGATGGTCGAGTTCAGCGTCCTATTGGTGACCGTGACCGCCGCACCGTCGTCCGTAACCGCCGAGTCCCCAATTATCGCCGACGCTCCGGTGGTGTACTTGGGCAGGGTGTTGGTCGTGCCCGCCCCCGTCACCACACCCGTCGCCGTCTGTCCCACCTGGGTCCAGGTTGCGGGCAGCGCAGTGCAGATGTGCATATTCTTACCCGCCACTGCGTCCGTCTGGTAGTAGTGCTGCCCGACGTAGCAGTTGAGCGCGCCAGGCACTCCAGCCCGTATAATCTGGCCTACCGGCATGGATGGCGACTGCGCCACCGTCATGGTCACGGCGACGAAAATCAAGACCAGCAATCCCGCACTAAGCAGCTTTGTCAGTTTCACGGCAATACTCCTTGCAGCATCCAAAAGTCTACCGCGCAACCAGCTATCAACTGGTCGATGTTGTTCACTGTGTTGACCAGGCTCGCCACCAGGTTAGTCGCGGCATGGGTGTCCGCTCCCCCGGCGGTGGGCGGCCCGTTGACTATCGCGGTAGCCGCCACCACCTGGTCGATGTTGTAATTCACAGCCCGGTACAAGGTGGCGGTCCCGGTCGTGCCCAGCCCCGTCAAGGCGGTGGCCGCCCCCGTACACCTCACCCCGACCTTGATCCGGTAGTCCGTCACATGGGTCCGCGCCGCCACCACGCCCAGCGTCACATCCTGCGTCAGCGCCGCCGCCGCATTGGCCCCCAGCACGCCATTCACCTGCCAGCAGCCATCGGCGTTGGCACAGCCGCCGACCCCATTGGCGATCTTCACCAGCGCATACTTAGTCCAGTTCGGCACGCTCGGCAGCGGCGGCAACCCGCCCGGCGCCTGTATGTCCGGGCCGAACAACACCACTGGATACGTCCCCGCCCCGCCCGTCGCCAACACTCTCCCCAGCACCTGCCCCGCCGCCGGATAAGCCGCTCCCACATCGGCGCAATTGCCCGCCACCGCCCCGCTGATCCCGAAGTAATGCCCCGCCACCACCGCCGCGTCGAACACGCAGCTCGTATTCCCCCAGTTGGCGATACTCGCTCTCGCGCTGGCCGCCGCCACCCCGCACCCGCTCACGCATATCCCCACCGCCCCGCCCGTGTCGCCCGCCGTGGTAACGATGGCCGTGCTCGGAGCCCCGGTCAGCTTGGCCAGCTTATTGATCGTCGTGCCCGTCGCCGCCTCGTTACTCACCCAGATAATGTTGGGCGGTCTGACGATCTCGCTCCCCCGCGCCGCGCAAGCGCAGAGCAGTACTACCAGTACCACCAGCGTCGCTGGCGCTCTCGGACGGGCTTTAGACTCTAAAGGCGGCATTCGATCCTCCTCAACTTATGTGCGCCCATATTTTTCTCAACATGATCTTGCTTACTAATGATTGAGACACACCGTACTGCTTTGCCAGCACACGCTGAATTGCACCATCTGCGCAGGCGCTCCGGATTTCTACAATCTGGTCTGGCATAAGTTTGCTATTGCCGGCCTTTTCACCCTTTGGTGCCCTTATCCGGCCCTTCCTCTTACAATCCGCCATGTTGTCTGCCTGCGTGCCAATGAATAAGTGGTCCGGATTGATACATAAAGGGTTGTCGCATTTGTGGAGCACACGTAGCTTCGAGTTGAGATCGAATCCCTTCCATACAGAAGCGGATAAACGGTGTGCAAATACCACTTTGCTGGTTCCATCCCGGCGCGATCCAATCCGCATCTTACCGTAGCCCTGCTGGTTTGTGTGCCTGGTCCAGTTCATGCAGCCACCCGGTCCGTTCTCGTAGTGTGTTGCCAGCCACAGTGCGGGATACTGAGATACTCTTCGCTTGGGCATACCCATTCCCCCTCCACGGGGAATGCGGCTGGCGGGACGGTGGAGCGCCCCGCCGCGGCGCCGCGGATGCCAAGTCCGTAGAGACCTGGCACTTCCAGGGTAGCCAAACGCCACCGCCTTGTCAAAAAAGCGCATAGGTCACCATGCCGCCGCCCGCCACCGCCGCGCCAAGGTTGACGCAGAGGGCGTTGGCGGCGGTCACGACGATGGGGCCGTTGACGAAATCCAGACTGACGGCCAGAACGGTGGAGTAGAGCCCGGTTACGTCCGCCGGCCCGACGACGCAGTTGGCTCCGGTGCCGCGGACTAATTTGAGGTCCACGGGCGCCTGCATGGAGAGGGAGACGTGGCAGACGCGGATGGAGCGGGCCGCGACGAGGGCTACGACCTGAGTGGATCCGGCCGCGGCGACGGTAATGGGGGCGGACAGGTCGCAGACCGTGGAGCCGGCCACCACGCCCGGGGCTATGCCGGAGCCATAGCCGCCGGTGACGACTGGGTTGCCTACTACGGCTGCGGCGGTGGCGGCGGGGCCTTGGACCCAAGCTCCGGCCACGCTGCCGCGGACGCGATCCCAGGTGGAACCCGCGTTTAGGTAGTACTGGAAGTTGGCCAGCCCACCGGCTCCGGCGGCTGGGTTGACTTGAGCGGCGTTGAGGACGCCATCGGCGCCGGCCACCACTGTACCGAGGTTGAATAGGGCTCCGGTACCGGGCTGGACGTGCAGCGCGTTACCGGCGCCCACCGCCGCGCCGCCGTACTGGGCCAGGTTGAAGGCCGGGACTCCGCCGATCAGCACTGTTATGGGGCGGTCCTTGTAGCCATAGAGGGTGGCGGTGATGTTGCCTACCGCGGCCCCGGCGGCGGTCAGGTTGAGACGCATCCAGGGGTGGTAGCCGGTCATCGAGGTGAGAGCGCCCGCAATGACCGTGTTGGGATTGATGCCGGCCACAATCACGTCGGCTCCGGCGGTAGCGAAGTTCACCCAGCCGCCGGGTATCCCGGGAGTAGCGTTGGGCGCGTATTGAACGGCCACCGAGAATGCGGGCGCTCCGGCGAAGCCGTAGCCCGAGTAGGTCACGATCCAGCGGTCGCAGCCGCGGGAGCGGTTGTCCCAGGTTACCGAGGTGGCGATTGCAGCGGCGGATAGGAAGATTTGGCACTCGGGCACCAGGGCCACGTTCTGGACAGGTTGGGCGAAGGCCGCCCCCGCTGCCAGGACTAATCCCAAGACGGTCTGTTTCAGGTTCATAACTTACCTCGCAAACTGGGATGGGAAGTACCACCCCTGTAGAGCCGCAATCATAGACCCGCCTACTAAGCCGGTGGCGGGATCGACCCAGCCGTAGGCGCGAACGGTCTGGCCCGAGCTTAACCGCAGGAACTCGTCCAATTGGGCGTAGCCGGAGTAGTCGCCCAGCTCGGTGGGGATGGCTTGCAGGGACTTGATCCAGCGCTGATTGACCTGGAAGCGCCATAGTAAGTCGCCGCTGCCGTTGACATAGCCCCCTCCCGTGTACTTGCACAGCACGCCGTACACGACGCCGGAGTAGCCGGTTGGGACTTGGAACCGGAGTATCTGGGTGTCCACTCCAAAGGTCAGTGGCAGCGGGATCATGCCGAACTTGTGGAACTCCCTGCCCTGCTCGGGGATCGCATGGAGCGGATTGTCCTCCAGCCGCCAGCACTTGACCGGCATGCAGCCGTACCGGGACCAATCCACGCCGCGCCACAGCCTGCCGTCGTTCTCCAGACACCAGTCCCAGACGTTGGCGCACTTGATGTAGGGCTTGCCAAGGCGATTAAGGTGCGGATCCGGCGCTATGGCGGGCGGTGGCGGCGGGGCGGCCAGCGCGAACGCAACAAACAGCCGGGCGGGCGGCACGAACGCCGGCGGCTCAAGGATACACGCCATGACCCTATCGCCGGTGGTGTCCGACGCAACACCGCTTATTACAGTCCCCCCCGGAAAGAAGGGCGGGGCCATGTAGTTGACGATGGGACGCTGCTCCACCCAGGTCGCCCCACTGTCCTGAGACTGCCACAGGGAGGCCGCGAACAGGGGTGGAAACGCACTGGCCAAGTACTTCACCCCGACCAGCAGTTTCGACCCATCGCTGTTGGAGGCTACCTTCCCCCAGTAGACATCCATGTTCCCGTATGGCTGCCGCTCGGTCCAGATGGCGCCGGAATCGGCGGAAGTCCAGATACGTCCCGCAAAGGTGGGTATCAGGTCGGAAGGGGACACGCTGGACGCTACAATAAGGTTGGATCCATCCGCGTCGGAGGCCACTCCGTCCCAGTGCAGATTCACGGCGCCGCCTGGGGTACGCTCGGTCCAGGTGACTCCGAAGTCGCCCGAAGTCCACAACCGGCCGCCCACACCGGCGCCGCCCACCACCAGATTGGAGCCGTCGGAGTCGGAAGCCACTCCCGTCCAGGACCGGTTGGCGGCTACCCCGCCCCACGGATTGCGTTCAGTCCAGCTTACCCCGCCGTCGGTGGAGGTGTATATCCGGCCAACGAACACGGCGACGACTATATTGGCCCCAGTGTCGTCGGAAGCCGCACCGGCCCAGGACACGTCGAACGCCCCGGCCGGGGTGCGCTCGGTCCAGGTGACTCCGAAGTCGGCCGAGGTGTAGAGCCGCCCCCCCTGTACCCCCGCAATCAGGTGCGAACCGTCCGCGTCGGAGGCCACCACGTGCCAGTCCAGGTTCACGTTGCCCGCGGGTTGCCGCTCAACCCAGGTGGCACCGAAGTCGGCCGAGGTGTAGAGCCGTCCCACAGGCGGGCCCAGCCCCCCACCATCCATTAGGCCGGCGATCAGGTGCGAACCGTCCGCGTCGGAGGCCACGCACTCCCAGAATAGGTCCTGGTCTCCCGCCGCCCAAGCGTCCACCCAGCCCAACGCGCCCACCCCCGGGGTGTCAGCCACCAGGGTGACATCGTAGCCGTAGTCCACCCCCCACACATCCGTCACCAGGCGCACCTGGATGGTATCTCCCAGCACGCCGATGGTCAGCCCCGCCAGCATCGTGCCACTGTAGCCGTTGGACACCCCCACTGGGTTGCCGGTGCCATCGTAGAGGAAGATGTAGTCAGTGAACGCCGTCGTGCTACACAGCGGGCTGAACGTCACCCAGATCCGGGCTGGCACGCCAGGTAGAGTGTAGCTCTGCGTCTGGTCTATACTAGGCGCGTAAGGATGGGCCGACTCGGGATAGGGCGCTGGCATCCACTATCCTCCTAGACCTGCGGATAGAACCAGCCGAAGAAGGCACATACCAACCTCCCAGTTGGATCGAGCCGCCCCAACGCTCCGGCCCCAAGCTGCACCCAGTACTGCACCACTTCCTGAGTCCGGAGCTTCACCCCGCCCCGATAGATCATGCAGGGCGACGCGACCGTCCCCAAGGTGGTCTGGATATCGCCGTAGTCCTTCAGCCACCTCCGGTTGATCTGGATGCGGTAGTGGAGGTCGCCCGAGCCTTCCACGAACCCGGCCCCGGTGTACATGTTGACGATGGAGACGATCACGCCGTCGTAGCCGGTCGGGACCTGGAAGGTGGTCACCAGGTTGTCGGCGCCCTCGGCTATGGGGAGTAAGATGGATCCGATCTGCTGATACCGCCGCCCTTCGCTAGGCATCGCCACCCACGGCGGCGGATCCCCCTTCCCCGGCATCGACGGGCAGCACAGCTTGGTCAGGCCGCCGTTGGCCGCGATCTCGGTCCACAACCCTTGCTCGCGGTATAGGCACTGGGTGAAGGGATTGGGAGGCACGGTATAGGCGCTCCGGTCCCTGGAAGATCCGGTCTGCATGTTCATGGAACGCCGGCCTCCTTGCCCCCGGCTTGGAATGCCCGAGTAGGCCGCCGGCGGGTACGACGTCCCAACGGCGTCGCCGCGGCCGGCCCACAACCCGAAATCGACGGGCGCGGCCACGATTGTGGGGGGGATGGGAGCCACCGCGACCGCGCCCCCAACCGGAGTCTCGGGCCCGCGCTCGAAGCAGTGCATCGGGTCTTTCGGACCACACGGTACGATCATGCCGCACCTCCCGCGAGCTTCTCCTCCAGCACCACGCACGGCTCGGCGAAGAACAGGAGTAGCTGGCAGCGCATGGCCGCCACCGCCCGGTTGGCGATCTCCACGTTGAGCAGCCCCGGCGCCATAATCAGGCGGGGCTGGGTAAGCAGGTGCGGAGCCACCCCGCCGTGGAAGTCCACTCCAGCCGCCGCGCTGAAGGTGGTGAACCCGGCGCCCGATGCGTAGTCGGACAGCAGCGGCACGCCGGTGCAGGCGTCGGTGACCTGAAATATGACATCGGCCGCCGCCACCAGCGCGAAGAGGGCGTCGAACTGGTTGAGCTGGAAGCCCCACAAGTACGACCCAGGCATGACCTGCACCTGGCCCTCGAACGTGTCGTAGGCCGCAATCGGGGTGTTGGCGTCGTCCGGCTGCACAATCCAGCGGGCCCGGTAGAGGTTGGCCCGCCTGAGCACGCTTGACTGCCCCAGGCACGCCGCCGGGTAGTGGTAGGGCAGATAGCGGATGTTGAGGTTGAGCGCGAATCCGTCCAGGATGTGGTCTTTCAGCATGGCATCCTCCTCGCGCCGCAGAAGGCGATCTCCAGATTGCAGGGCAGCGACGCAATGGCCAGCAGGCTGTGAACGTCGAACAGGATCTGGCTGCCGGCCGGATAGAGCAGCGGCGGCACCGGGAACAGGGAGTTGTAGTTCCGGGCCCCGGCGTTGAGGAAGAAATCGCACACCGGCGCCGACATGAGCTGGTTGCCGTCCGCGTCGTACAGCATGAGCTTGACCGATTGGTTGGCCGGCTGGACCGGCCCGGCTATACCCACCAACTCCTCGGTCATGGTAATGAAGTGGAGCGCGAAGTCGTAGTCCTGCACCGCCACGCTGAACCGCCGTCCGTTGGCCACCACCAGCTCCGCGGGAGCCACGCGCCCGGACCAGTTCACCACGATGTCGGTGGACCAGATGTAGGGCTTCTCGTAGTAGCGGTAGGCGGTGTCGGGTGCCGGACGCGCGTCCGGGAACCTCCTCACGCCTTGGAATGCGAGCTGCGAGAAGTAGCAGGGGGTACCCGTGGTTGGGTTGTTAGCCCGCAGCACGTTGGTCAGGTCGAATCCGATGCCGGAGTATGGCGCGTACACCAGCTCCGGGACGACCGCCTGCTCGTGGGGGATATGGGCGGGGGCGGAGAACAACAGCCTGCGCCGGTCGCTGCGCACCTGGATCAGGCCGGCCGACACCTCCGGACGCCCGGCGATCCTCCGCAGACGGAACTCGCTGTCCACGAGCAGGGGCACGAACAGGTCGTTGTAGTTGGCGCCATCAGTCAAGGCGTCGGCGTCGTACACATAGACGAAAGGGCGGTCCATGACGGTGGGCCCCCTTTCCTACTGCCCCTGCGGCAGGCGGTACCGCTTCACGCCGCGGAACAACAACTGGATCGTGTTGTTGACCGCGGTCAGGTTGGTGATGTCGATGCCGATTCTCCCGCCCTGTGGAAACAGCACGCCCGGCGACACCGGGAACGGAATCGGAACGGTCGCTATCAGGAAGTTGTTGTTCAGCAGGAACCCGTTGGAGAGGTAATACCCCTGCGAGTCGGAGAAGCGGATCGAGAACACTCCGGTGGCCGCGGCCTGGATCAGCGCCCGCCACTCGAAGTCCGCGTCGCTCATGATCGGAACCGACTGGTCCCGCAGAGCCTGCGCGTTCGTCAGCACAACGTCGTAGACGTAGGTGAAGTCCACGTCCACGTAACCGGCCGGATAGCCCCCGATCAGCCCGTTATAGGCCGGGGGGGCGAATGGATTTACAGCGGCGTTCGCTCCCATTGGTCAGTCCCCTTTGCAGTCGATGGCCCATGGGGAAGCGGACGGGGTTATCCGCCCGCCTCCCCCAGGCTAAGTTACAGCGCGCTCGTCGAGGCCCCAGTCGGTTACTGAACGCCGCGAGCGTAGAGACCGTCCAGCAGGAGGGTCAGGGTGATTCCGCGTCCGGCGAACACGGCGTTGGCCGCGCAGGTAAACGCAGTGCCCGTCAAATGGGCCTCGAACGTCATCTGGTTCTCGATGACGATTGGGACGGCCAGCTTGTGCATGGCCTCCCGCGCCGGCAGGCCGTTGCTGTACGCCTGGTCGGCCGTCTGGGTGGTGAACCCGCTGATGCCGCCGCCCGCCGCGTAGTACCACAGCGGGGCGCGCTGGTAGACCTTCTGCCCAAGTGTGAACTCCAGGCAGAAGCCGCCGGCCGAAGCGACGCCGGTCGGAACGTCGGCGACGACGCCGCTGTTGCCCAGCAACTGGATCAGGTCCGTGTCCAGAATGTCTTCGTTCCACTTCAGCCTGAAGGCGAAGATGGCGAAGGCTTCCGGCGCCGGGAGCCTGGATGCCTGGGTCATGTTGGTTTGGGCCAGCGTCTTGAGCGACGCGGGGCCGACAGCCGTGAAGAACGAGGTGGTGATCGCGTTTATCACTCCCCCCGCGTTGATTCGCACGGTGTCGTAGAGGGGCGTGTGCTGCACGTCCATCCGGTTGCTGACGTAGACTTCGCTGTTGAAGGCGTCAAGGATCATCTGCTGTTGCGGTGTCACTTTGTTTTTCTCCTCACGATCGTCTTGGGCCGCCAGTGGGGCAGCCCCGTCAAGGGGCCGCCCCTATGGGTCGCCCTGCTAGAGGGCCACCCCGAACGAGCGGGCCAGGCCGTTCATGGTCACCCGGGCCTGCGTTGGCACCGGAGCCGGAAGGCGGAGCGGGTTCTGCGGCACGGGGTAGGACCCCGGCATCAGCTCACCCAGCCCCGAGAGAGCGAGGGGAACCCCGCCCACCGTGAAATTGGGCAGCAGGAGGTTGAGAGCCTGGCTGCCGGTCTGCATCAAGCCGCCGAACATCACCGCGCCGCCAAAAGCGGCTCCGACGAACTTCGTGGCGGCGGTTCCGGCGGCCCAGGCGGACACGCCCGTGACGACCACCTTCATCCAGCCGCCCGAGATGGGCAGCAGGTTTGCCGGGATAAGTCCCGGAATGAGCTTGGCCGCGGCGACCCCGAGCAGGCCGCCCGCGATCGTGGTGCCCAGGCCGCGGGCCCCCACGCCCCCGAAGAACGAGGGCATGCCGGGATTGCGGCGGCGGTGAATGGTGCGCCGCGCGCTTCCGCGCCTGCGATGCCGGGTTACGACCCGGACTGCGGTGTTACGTCTCCGGGCCGCGACACGGCGCCGGGGATTCGACTTCCTTCTGCGCTTCGCCATCTGTGTCTTTCTCCTTTTTGGATTTACGGCTCCGAGTGTCACCACTAGTGCCGGGTTTCTGGTTGCGCTTCTGCGGCGGCGGTGGACCGCCGGACGGGCGGCCGCGCGCCGCCTGCGCCTGGGATTGGTCTTCCGCGCTACCGTGCGCGTTGTGCGCGTTGTGCGCGTTGTGCGCGTTGCGTGCTTCCGTCGGCGCTTCAGGCCCGCCTTCTGGGCCTTGGTGCCGAAGAACTTGATCTGCTTCGCGGTGAGGCGGCGGTGACGCGGGTTCCGGCGCTTGGATCTCGCCTTACCCCGTCCACGCCGAGGGTTCGCCACCCGCGTGACTCTGGCTACTCTTGCCATCGTGCCTCCTTGTCGCTCATGTCTTACTTCCGCCTCTCATCTCGCTACCGCCCGATCGTGTGCGGGTGCAGTATGTGAACCCGCACGGTCGGGCCGGCCTTGGTACCCGAGCCGCCCGCGTTGGTCTTGGCCAAGGTGACGCTGTTGGCGTCCTTGGCCGCCACGATCCAACTTGCCAGGGCGGCCTCGGTCCCGTTCAGCGCAAACAGCGGCTCCAGCACCACCCATGGGAACCCGCGCGACAAATCCTCCGCCGGGATCGTCATGTTGTGGACCACGGCCGCGGCAACGTCGCCGTCCGCGGCCTCGATCAGGGCCGTTACCTGGTCCTCCGCCTGCACCGCGGTGGGGGGAACGTGCAGCGTCGGATCCGACATCGGATGCTGGTAGGTGATGACCACCGCCACTTGCCGCCCCCCTTCTCATTGCGCCCTACCTACTGATCGTGTGCGGGCGCCGCACATGCACCCGCAACTGCGGAATGTCGGAGCTGCCCGCGGCCAGATGCGTCAGGCTGAGGGTCGCGGTCGCCTTGGCCGCGACGATCCAGGACGCTGATATGGCCTCGGTTCCGGCCGAGGCGAACAAGGGCTCCAGGACGACTACGGGGAACCCCGCCGCCAGCTCCGCCGCCGACAGGTTCATGTTGTGAGTCGCGGCTATAGTTTCGGCCGCGGCCGATCCTATGACCGTGAACGTGACCATGTCCCTGACCTGTGCGGCCGTGGGAACTACCCCCGGCGCCGTACCGGCCACCGGATATTCGTAAACTACTGTAGCTGCCATGTGACGATCTCCTTTCCGGCCGGGTTACCGGCCAATCGTGTGCGGCCTCAGCAGATGGACGCGGATCTGCGCTATCGCCGTGCCGCTGGCCGCCGTCGCCCCGCCGGCCACTCTGGCCAGGACGATGGTGTTGGCGTTCTTACCCGTGGTGCCCGCCGCCGCGTCGGCCGTGGAGCCCACGCACCAGAGGGATTCCCTGGCCGCCGCAAGCAGGGGCTGTAGAACGACGATGGGCAACCCCCGCGCCAATTCCGCCGTGGAGAAGCCCATGTTGTGCGTCACGGTGATGCCGACGTCCGCGGTGTACACGTCGTTGAGCGTGAAAGTCACCCTGTCGGACACTTGCACGGCCGTGGGATTCACAAGAGCCGTGGGCGGGTGCTCGAATACTGCTAAGACTGCCATTTGTTGTGCCTCCTTTCTTTTCTCAGTTCCCGATGGTGTGCGGGCGCCGGATCGTCAAGATGATGGAGCCGGTGGTGGAGCCCGCCGCCGAGAGTTGCACGAGCGTGGTCTGGTTGGCCGATTGCAGGGTCACGATCCAGCTCGCGGTTCGGGCGTTCACCGTCACCGGCTCGATGCTGACGATGGGCCAGCCCATGGCTATCTGGGCGGTGGTGAGCCCCATGTTGTGGACCACCACGGCGGTGTTGGGGGAAGTGGTGGCGTCGATCGAGGCCACCACCATGTCCTTGGTTTGTTCCGCCGTGGGCGCCGTCGTGCCCACCACGGGGTGTAAATAATTCACGATCATAAGACTTGGACCTCCTTCTTCCCCACTGGGGAATTACTTTGCATTTGCCACTGGGATGTGGTACGCTCCCAAGTGGGGATAGGCGCGGCTTTGCAAACCACGCCGAAAACCGAATGTCCTCCAGCTTCGGCTCCCCCACTAACATCTGGAGAGAGCTGGAGGGATAAGTGCCTTTCACGAAGACCTGCCCTGAATGCCGGAAGCGGTTCACTACCGTTAGGCGAAACACCATTTACTGCAACCAGAACTGCTACAGTGCCTACCTTACCGGCAGGGCCAGAAAAACCCTTCAACAACTTCTCTGGGACCACATCCAAGAGACCGACGACGCACATGGCGGGTGTTGGCTCTGGACCGGCTTCGTAAATGAGTCTGGATATGGTAGAGCCTGGACGGGAGTATACGCCCCACAGAGACTCATGCTCGCGCACCGATTCGTATGGCACATCCTTGTTGGACCAATTCCGACTGGGATTGAACTTGACCACCTGTGCAGGACTCTGCTCTGCGTTAACCCCACGCACCTGGAACCTGTCACTGGAGCTGAAAACGCAAGGCGCACGATAGCCTTCCACACCCACTGTAAGCACGGACATCCGTACACCCCGGAGAACACAGCCATCTATAATGGTGACCGATTCTGCCGTGAGTGCCACAGGCAGTCGGGAAAGACCCAGTACGCCAAGCACAAGGAACGCATACTTGCACAGAAGCGTGCGTCTAAGGCGCGGATGAAGGCTATCCAACAAGGCCCCGCTCCTCTGTAGCATAGGAACCACCTGCCACGCTCAAGGCCGCATTCAATGTGTCATACAGCAACACAGGGTAGACCCGCTCCGTACCTACTGCGCCTTCCTTGTCCTTTAAGGGATGGAAGTATGTGAGTTTCTTCAGTCCATCCGCTTTCTTGGCCGTCTCGTAGCTTACCTCCGTAATGTCGCCAATCACCATCAGGTCCTTGATGAACTCGTCGGCATTCATGTGGATCGCGGCCAAGTCCAGATCCTGCTGTCCACCCCTGAAGTAGAGCTGGCGCCCATCTTCAGAGGCACAAAGCAGTACGCTGTCGTTGGTGAAGTCAAGCACCACCTTGTACCCCGACAAAGTAGTGACCTTCAACTCAATGAGTTCACCCAACTGCCCAAGATGGCCGTGGTACTGTATCTCCTCGGTGATGACGGTCTCCGACTCGGACGGCACGCCGTGGAACTCCTCGTACAGGGCGGCGGCGCCATCGGCGGGATTGCGCCTACTGGCCGCGAAGCCGCGTGCCGCCGGGCTATAGGTCTTGTTGAACCGCCCCTTACCGATCTTGTACCCCTCGTTGAACGCCTTCTCCAACTGCGACTGCTTCAGCTTCCGCCTGGGCGGGCCCTCTCGGTACAGATGCCCCGGCGCTTGGTTGTTGTACCACTTCAGGAAGCCGTACCGCCGCACGCGGGCGTTGGCCACTCCCGACTCGGCGGCGCCGGTCTCGCCCCACTCCTTGCCGGCGTCGAAGGCCACGTCGAGCGGGTCTTCGCCAGTCAGTGGGCGGTGGTGCATCCAGTCGGGGTTCCCCGCCTGCTCGGCACGCCACTTTGTGGACGAGTACGGGCCATGCGTGTAAACATAGTTGTCCGCGTATTCTATCGCCTCCCGAAGTGTGGGGCGGGAGGTGGCGTCTTCGGTCCCAAGGCCATGGCTCATGCGAATTGTGAATCCCTGTGTGGCTTTGCCCTGGAAGATAAACTCGCCCTCGGTGACACGGGCCTTCGCGTCACCACTCTGGGCTACATACAGAGGCGGCCGTTCGTGGACTGGATTGTACCGGCTGTACTCCGACCTCAGCCCGGCCGGCGTCCGCTCCACGATCTCGCGGGCCGCCGGCTCCGGCATGTGGCCGCGGGCCGTCCCGCTGAGTACGGCCTGCGCCAGCCGGTACTGCTCGGGGGAGGCGGCGGGATTTGGTCTCTCCATCTCCAACCGCTTCAATGGGCCATGGTCGATCCCATACCCCTTGACGTAGCCACCGGCGAATGCTTGCCGAAGCTTCTGGTAGCCACCCTCTCCATAACGGTCGTACAGATCCTTCCGCATGTCCCAGTCGATGCCATGCTCCCACTGATGCCAGGGGTCTGGGGGCTTACCTTGATCCCTGTCCGCGATGGCGCGATCATGCCCCCACTGCCACGCCACGCCAAAGTGCGACTCGGGGGAGGCGGCGGGATTGTGCTCCCTCATCCGCTTGTACGCCTCATGCTCGATCCTGCGCGAGTGCCGGTTGGCCTCGTCCTCCTGCTCGGCGGGAACTACCACAAACCAACTGCGGCCTGCTTGCGACCTTGTGCCATGAGGCAAGGCGCGAGCCCGTATCCCAAGCTTGTTGGCCTCTTCGGCCAGCACCTCGGCGTGTGCCTGCGGGATCGACACGAAGTAGGGAATGGTGCCCGCTGGATAGCTGGGGTTCTCTTGCCCGCCATAGGGGTCCTCGTCCTGCAAGTAGTCCGTCATCGTCCACCCCCACAGCCGTTGGCCGGCCCACTCGGTGGTAACCAGCACGCGCTCCTTCATCCCGCGCCCAACGCCGCGGCGCAGGACGGTGACCGTGTGGCCGCTCGGCACGTCGATGGCCTCGCCCGACAGCGAAGCTCCGGCAGCGTCATCCATGCGCGGGTGCATCCACATGTGGGTGGACAGGAAGCTGGTGCCGCCCACATGGATGGGATTCCGCTTCGACAAACTCAGCGGGTGGTAGTTGCCGTGATCCGATAGAAACCACACATTCGGCCAGAACCGCTCGCGCTTCATGTGCAGGCGCAGCACCGCCCGCCAGTCCCTGTCGCCGGGAACATGAACCACACCACGACCGCCGTGCTCCCGGAAGGTAGTATGGTCCTCCGTCACCCAGTCGCCTTCCTCGGGTTCGTTAGGCTCGGCATCCTCGAAGCCGCCGGCGGGGTTGTGCCCCCGTTCCCGCATCTCCGCCTCATAGCCCCTGCGCCACGCCTCCTCAAGCTGCGGCCGCATCCCCGCGTCCATGTACAGATGCAGCCACTTGCGGTAGGACTCGTGCTCGAACTGCTTCCCCGCCACGTCCCGGTTCAAACTCGTCCGGGCCTCTCGGCGGCCGTAGTCGTGGGCATGTTGCATGTCCGTCAACTCCCTGGCGTACTGGCTGGGAGCATAGTCCGGGTTGTCTGGATTCCCCACCGTCACACCTCCCGCCGACACCGTTACCGGCGCCCCGCGCCCTATCAACTGGACCGGATGCCCCAGCTCCCTCGACACCCGCTGCGCCCTCAGCCAGGCGTCGGAGTCCAGTGTCCCGCGCGCCAGCCGCTCGACCAGGTGGTAGCCCTCCGAGTCGTAGTAGCCGATCTCGGTGAAGGTGCCAGCACTGGGGTTCATTCCCCTGCTCCTCCCCGCCTCCCGCTCCAGCGCCAGCTTGTTATGCTGCCCCGCCGCCCAATCCCACCCGACCTGCGCATCCTTCAGCAGGACCGCATATTCAGCCTGCGTCGCCGGCTTGACGCTCCGCCAAACCCTGTACCAAGCCGTCACATCCCGCATCTCTGGCCGCAGCCCGCCCGACTCTCCCAGCCTCACACCCCACTGCCGCGCCGAGTGGCCGTGACCGGCAATGGCCGCAGCCTTCATCGACCTCGGGTTGTGCTTCCCCCTCACCGCCGCCCGCCTGCCGCGGCTCGCCGCCCGCCCGCTCGCTCGTTTGGTCTTACGCGGCATGACTCCCCCGCTTGTCCTTGGCCATCACCACAATGAAGGTTTCCTTCTTACCGCCGCCCTCGGTCCAGATCATGACCTCGGCCAGATCCCTGGGCAGCCCGTCGAACGCCGGCTCGCCCGCGTACTTGCGCGCCTCCTCGACGGCCTCGGCCTTGGTCCAGTAGTGGCCGCCCATCTGCCCGCTCCACATCCGCCTGCCTTTGCGGAACGTGGGCTCGCCATAGGGGTTGGGTGACACTACATCCAGCCTCACCCCACTTTTGTTTATGATCTGCGCGTGTACGCCCCTGGACTGCACGAACGCCAGTATTTTGGAGTAGAGCGCGCGGTCGGGCTTCTTGTCCACATGCACGGCGATATAACCGTTCGGCTGGTATTCCCACCGGAATCCATCTCCCTGCTGCATCCCACTTAGCACGGGGTTGGACTTACCCTCCGCCACCACCTCGATCTTACCCGCCGCCCACTCCTTGTTGAGCTTCACCGCCCTGGCCTCTGCGTCGGACCTCTTCACATGGACTCGTTTCCCAATCCGCTCTCGGGTATCCCGGTCGAACACAAAGTACCTGCTGCCGCGGCCAGGTATGGATGGCATGTACGATCCCACAGAGAACCGCTCACCCTCGAAGCTGGGTGGGCCGGAGAAGACGCGCCCACTGGGGTTCTCCTCCCGCAGCAGCCTCAGCGCCTCTTCCTCACCGATCACCTGCCCGCTCACCGACCACAGCGGCTCGGTACTCGCGGGCAGCCGGTAAATCTGGTAGTTGAGCACGGCCTGCCGCTGCTTGGGGTCGCTGTACGTCTCCTGCACGATCAGGACGGCCCTGCCGCGCGGCAGGACCACGCCGCCCCACTTGATCGGCTCCTGCATGAAGGTGTCGATGAAGCGGGGCTTGGCGGGATTGCGCAGCGGCCCAAACCCCCTTGGCAGCCTGCTCGGCGCTCCCGGCCCGTACCGCCTGTCCCTCTCCCTGTACAACTCCTTCTTCCGCTCCCAGTTATCCCTCAACCTCATCGATAAGGGGTCTGTCATCTGCAAGTACTCGGATGGCCGCTCGTTGCCCCTGCCTGCCGCTATCATCTCGTGGGTGAGCCGGCTGTCTTCGGTGTCCAGCTTGTCCAACGCCTTATTGATCTCCGACGCCAGCATCTCGGCAACCGGCTTGGGGTTGCCCCCCCGCGTCGGCCCCGCCCGCAACGCCTCCTCTACCGGCACGGCCGCGAACGTCCCCGCATACTTCCGCTGCAACTCGTCGGCCTGCGCCAGACTCACTCGTATCGCCTTGGCCGGATCGTTGGTGTAGCGGTCCACGATACCGGGCGCGTGCATCTTGGCGGGCTCCACGCACTTGCCTCCCGCCAGGTACCCCTTGCCGAACACCTGAATCAGGTACTCGCCGCCAGGGTTGTCCGCCAGCCCGCCGGCGTCGTATTCCGCCCACGGCGGCACACCACCCGCCGCTCGATACTCTTCCGCGACCTGCCGCACTAACGGCCACGGATCGCTCCCGGTGTGTTCAGCCCCCGGATGCAGATTCACCCTGCCTCTGAAGCTGGCCCGAGATACCGCCCTCACCCCCAAAACCACGCTTAACTTGCTTGGCCGTATGGCTGCATAGCCGGTCCCAGCGGATCTCTGCCGGTCGTAGGTATACAATTCGATCAGGTCGTCTTCACCAACCAGATCCTTCACCTTGTCCCAGGAACGGTGGCTGCCGATAACGACCACCGGCCAGCCCAGGTAAGTAGTTGAAGGATTGCCCACCGCACCCAGAACCGTGTCCATGGTGTAGGGCCAATCAGGCAGTTGGTCTGGCCACAATGGCGCCCACCGCACCGTACTGCCATGGCTCTCCAGGTCCAGATTGGCCTCCGTTGCCTGCCCTACGGTCATCTTCCTGCCGAACGCCGGTGTGCCGGGAGCTATCTCGCGGTCGGTGTAGCTCCAGGCAACGAAGGCGTGCTTGGCAGGATTCTCTTCCGCCCCTGCCTTCCAAATCACACCCACATACCCCGGCAGCATCTTCCCCGCCCGCTCGCTCCACCTGTCATCCTCGAACACCTTCCACTGCCCGAGGTGCGCTAACGGAGCGACCGCCCGCCTCAACTCCGCCACGCTAACGAACGGCTTGGTAGTGTGAGTGGTGCCGAGCATGGCGGCGGTTCCGGTCTTGATCCAGTCCGGCAACTCGGGATTGCTTACCGCTTCCGCCACCCCGCTCCCCACCCCATACACATGCCTCGTCACGTAGGGCTCGACCACCCCCTGCACCGCTCCGGCCAGCACGCCCACCGCCAGGACGGTGGCCATGTCGAGGGGGTTCCTTTCGCCCGCCCTACGGCCCACCAGTGCCGGTATGCTCTTGGCCCCTTTTGAGATAGCCACGGCGATCCTGTGGTTCCCCTCCCACACATAACCCCTGCCGCCATTCTCGAAGACGACAACCGGGTCGCCATACGTCTGTGCAGTCTTGTACCAGTTCTTAGGGAAGCTGAACTCCCTCGATTTACTCCTCACCTCATCCATCATCCGGCTGACATACTGAGGAGTGAACCCGTACAGCCTGTCAACTGGGTAACTATCCACCAGTGCCCACCGCAGATCCGCTGCCTTGGCGTGCCCCGGTTCCCCGGACTCGAACTGGTCCTGGTAGAACTCGGCCACGCCAACTAAGTCGGACTGAGACGCTCGATCCTTCTCGGCCCGTGGGAATGGGTTCCTTCCCCTCAGCGCCGCGTCCACGAACTGCTTGGCCTCCGCCAGCCCGTCGAACCTGCTCTCCGGCTCGATCGACACCGACCACTCCCCATCCGGCAGCAGGCTGATCGCAGCCCCCTTGTAGCTCACCGTTCGCTCGGGCTCCCCCTCCACCGCCCGCCGGAACTCGCGCTCCAACCTGGCGTGCAGCAGCGGGCCGCGCCCTGCCAGCCCGGTCTCCCCAAGCCAGTACCAAAACGCCCCAGTGTCGCCGTAGTGCAGCCCCGCCTTGTACGCCTCGTCGAGCGCCTTGCCAATGGGCCAGTCCGACCGCTTAACGGGCTTGGGCGTCGCGCCGCCCGCTCTACGCTTGACGACGCCGGGGTTGCCCGCTCTCAGGTCTCTCAGCTCCGGGTAGTCGGCCAGCACCTCGGGTGGTACGAACTTGCCCGCCTTCAGCGCCCGTTCCACATGCACACGGTGGTCGTGAGAGCGCACCCGATCGGCCAACTCCTCTATCTCCCGCCCCCAATAACCCAGCAGCCTGTCGTGGACCAAGTACTCGTCGCGCGTCATCCGCCACGGCGCTTTAGGGTTCTCCTCCCGCCCCAGGAACGCCGCCGTCACATCCCTTATAGCCTCCTCCACCGTCCTGTAGTGGGCTCGCGCCATCGGGCTCCCCTTGGCCCAGTACGCCCGCACATAAGGCTCGACCTCGGCCAGCGTAGCCGGCTCTGGAATGTCCGGGTCGAACAACTCCGACCGCCGCGCCAGGACAGGGGCCGCCGCACGGGTCGAGTGGCGTCTCCCTAAAGTACGCGGGTTCCTCCCCCGTACCTTAGTCCCGGTACCTCTCCGCGCTGTGGCCGTCCGTCTCACTATCGTCTCGTCCCGCCTTTAGACTCTAAAGCCCCACCCCGTCACAGTTTCGCCGCCGCCGCGGTCAGCCCTCTGCCCGCTCCCCGCGCCACCCGCTTGTAGCCCCGCTCCCGCCCCTTGAGTGCGGCCAGCTTATTAGAATACTCGCTGGTCAATGCCGCCTTCTGCTGGCGGTAGGCGCTCCCGCCCGGCGCCATCACCATCCAGACCAGCACCAAGCCCCCCGCAATTAGGGCCATGGTCGTCATGTCGAACTGCCCCAGCCCGCTCATGCCGCACCCGCACATGCCGCCGATGCAGCCGCAGTCGGACCCGAGCCCGCTCAACCCGCACATGCCGCTGCCGCATCCCGGCGAGCAGCCGCAGCCTATCCCGCGGGAGTTGGGCATCCCGTAACCGGGCGGCGACATCATGGCTGCTATCAACGGATTCTGCGGGACCGGGAACGAGGCCGGCAGCAGCTCCCCAATGCGGGGGATGTAGCTCCGCGGGACGATGGGATTGCTGGGGACCACGAAGCTGCCGGGCAGCAGCTCCCCGAACCCAGGCGCTGGATGTACTCCGATGTGTGCCATACGCTACTCCTTCAAACCTTCTCGCCGGGCCAGCCCGCCGAGATCCACCAATTGTGCCAGCCTCTCACCATCGCCAGCAGAAGCCTGTCGGCCAGATCGGAGTTCTCTGGCGTCATCTTTTCGCGCCGCTTCGTGTCCCACTCCAGCAGCGCCGTCACCAGCTTCTCGCCGGGAAGACTTCCGCCTATGTCGAGCTTGAACTCCATTTCAGCGGCTCCCCGCCAGCAGATAGAAGTTCATCGGGATACCGCCAAACCCGGGACACGCGACCTTCTGGAGCTTGACCGCCCCCCTAACCGGGTCGATGTAATCGACGATCTTGCCGTGCTTCACCGTGTCGTCGGCCTCCGCGCTCCAGGTGTCTCCCCACCCCTCGTACCGCCGCACGTGCATGAAGTCGGGCGGCAGGTTCGGCACGGCAACCGCCGGCAGCTCGCACGCCGGGTCGGCAACCAGCTCCGGGCCGAACTCGACCACGATGCGGTCCTGGTCCGCCGTACTGCCGGCCGGTGGGGCGGTCACCTTCATCGTCCGCGCGGGAGGGGCGGGACGAGCGGGCAGCGGCAGATTGAGCGCCAGATGAAGCGCGGCGTTGGTCAGCCAGTCGTCCCGCCGGTTTATCCAGGCGGCGCGCTCGTTGTCGTTGCGCCCGATGGCCTGCGACTTGAACTGGGCGACCGCGGAATCGTAAACGAATTGCTCGTACATAAGTTACCTTCTCCTGCCCTTCTTCCACACAACCAGTCCAATTACCAACGCGGCGGCTCCCAGGATGTAGGGGGTGTAGGCGCCTGAATACAAACCGCAGACCGCCGCCGTCCCTATCAGCCTGGACAAGTCTGGGTGTTGCTGGCTGGCGTTGTACTCGCACGTCCCGGTTGGATCGGCTGCCTCGACCGCCGCCTGTGCCGCCGCGGCCCTTGCAATTAAGTCCGTCTCGCAGGCTTCCCGATCCGCGGCGAACTGGCAAGCGCCGGCCGCCTGAGTCCGGGTCATGGCGTCCAACTCGTCCCGTGTGTAGGGGGCGCACGCTTCGAGCAGCCCTCGAAACCAGGACCGTGGATCTAAGCTGGTGGCCATGCAGTAGTCCGGCATCTCCCGGATGTCGGGGGATGTAATCGCGCTGCCAAGGCCAAGCATCATAATCACTTCGCCATCTTCATTACCAACAACAGCCCCAACGCGCCAAGCACCAGGGCGTTAGGGACGCCCGGCAGCCACTGAGCGGCCGCGCCCGGCTCGGTCCCGCCCACGCTCCCGTCCAGGTTGTAGTAGGTCTTCGCCCCGCCCTCTGCGGCTTGACTGTAGATCGGGCTGAAATCCGCGGCGACGCACATTCCAACCCTTTGGCTGGCCGCGAAGTCGCTGCCGGCCGGACAATTGAACGGCTGGGGCGTGTAGTCCAGAGGCGTCACGGGACCAAACGGTTGTATGGTGCGCGTCCCCACGGACCCCGATACCGCCGCGTCACCGAGTCCCAGCATCATGGCTACGCCTTCTTCCTCCCGCGCAACAAGTCGAGCGCCACCAGCGCGACCAGGGCCCAGAACCACGGGTTGGCGGGGCAGGACGCGGGCAGGGCGCCGTCGTAGCAGCTCGCCTTCGACCGCCAGCCAATGCACATCATGGGCGTGTCCTCCTCATCCCCCGACCGCGTTAACTCTCGTCCACTCATGATCCACTGCTCGGAACTCCGCCGCCGTAAGCGGGCTGTCGGATTGTCCCAAAGCGTGCAAGTCGGCGTCGCCAGACCCATCCCGCCCTTGCGCCGCCGACTTGAGCGCGTGCCACTGGGTATAGGTGAATCTCAACCCCCTGCGATCCGACTCGGTTCTCGCTTCTTCGCCACCGGCCCATACGGCCAGCCCGGCGATCTCCACATCCGACATCGCCATAAGGACGGCTTGACTCAAGGGGACAGGGTTCCAGGGATTGGCACCGGTCGAGTATGCCGGACCAACACTCTCGACGGGGGGAGTACCAAACCACTGCCGGATCGGTATGTTGGAGCCACCGGCCTTGGCGGTCAGGGCGTTGGGCACGCACTCTCCGGTATAAATCGGTTTCTCGGCCGTGGAATTGGAGTCGCTCAACTGCTGCATGGGCATGGTACCGGACGGACACACGGGAGGAGTGTTCTTCTTCCCGTCCTGGATCATCTTCCAGGCTACGAAAGCGGCCAATCCGATCAACACCCACTGCATACTAATCCCGCCTCCTCATGCCGACCACGCCGTCGAGTAGGGCAACACGGGAGCCCACCCCAGTCCGCTCAACCCCGCCGTCTTCAGCGCCGCCAGGTATGCGGTCACGCTTACCGGGACGCTCGGATCGCCTTGGAACGTCGCCGGATCCGGCTGCGCGACCCCTAATGCCTGTGCGCGATACCAGTTCCATTGGTGGTAGGTGAACCTCATAGCGCGCCGCTCGGCTTCGGCTATGCCGTCCACGCCGCCCGCCGCCGCAGCCGCCGCAACTTGGGCGGTCGGAGCCGCCTGCACCATCGCGCGGGCGGCGGTAAGGGCCTGCGAGTAGGCGTTGCCTACCGCCGCGGCAGTGCCGGGCGACAGCCACGGTACTTGGTCCACGACCGCCTGCACAACGCCGCCTACCGCCGGAGCGCTTACTGGCGTGCGCCGAGCCGCATCCTGAAGCTGTTGCTGGATCAGGGCTTGAGCCCGCAACCTTTCAGCGTCGCTCACGCCGGCGTTAGCCGCGTCGGTGTTGACGGCAGCGGCGGCCGGGCCGGTACCAGTGCCCGTTCCACCCTCGGGCTGTGCAGCCGGAGCGGCAGGCTGCCCCATGTACCAGTCGTACAGGAAGTACGCCCCCGCCGCCAGCAGCGCCCACTTAATGAGTTTGTCGTCCATCACCGCATCCCCTTATACAGGAACCACCACCCGGCGATTACCGCCGCCGCCGCCGTACACGGGTTGGCCGCCACCCAACTCATGACCTGGCAGTAGAGATCCCGCCCCCGTACCGCCCCGTCCGGCTCCATTGCAACTGGAGGCAGCGGCGCCTCCCCCGGTTCCGGAGGCTCGGGCGGGTGCAGCGGCAGCAGCTCGAACACGGCAAGGGGCCCGGCGGGGGGAGGCGCGGGGCGGGCGATATCCGGCCGCTCGATACGCACCGGGTTGAGCGCGTTGTACACGGGACCGGGAGGGTACCCGGACCTGGGCGTCTCGAACTTGTACACGCCTTGAGTATTGGGCGAGTACGGCTCGTAGGCCCGTGCGGCCAGCGGTTCGCTCCAGCCTTTGGATACCAGCGGCATTACTTCTTCAGGAGCATCAGCGCTCCCACCCCCATGGCCGCAATAATCGCCAGCGTCATAGGCTCCAGGCCCAGGATCTTGCCCCCCGCATCGGCCAGGCTGAATCCCCCGCCCGTACCCGCATCCCTCCCCGCCGCCTCTTCCCTGGCCGCCGCTTCCCGCTCCAACGCCTCCCGCCGCAGCCTCTCCAGCGCCGTCTCGGTGACGCTGGGCGCCCTCACCTCGCCCGGCTGCCCCCGCGGCGGCACGCTCTGGTTGGGCTGGTTGGTGATGGACGATGCAACTTGCTGCGGCGTCCACGCCGGCACCACGGGCACGCCGACGCTGGTATCGGGCTGCCGAGCGGCAAGCTGCGGCACACCTGGAGCTGCGGGCACCACAATCGTCCCCCGGTACTGGCCGCAGCTCGACGCAAGCCCAGGGTTCAGCGCGCGGTTGGCCTCGCACACATCCAAGTTGAACGCCTGTATATGCACCGCGTTCAGGGCCATGTTGGCCTGCTGCCGCTGCGCGTTGCGCATCACGCATCCGACGTCGGACGGCGAGCAATCCTCCGCCGGTATCTGCATGAGCGGGGTGCGGGCTCCGGGCTGGTAGGTGTCCCAGTTCACCGTGCCGCCGCCGCCTCCGCCGCCGCCCGCGCCGCCGCCTCCGCCGCCGCCTCCGCCGCCGCCTCCGCCGCCCGCGTCGCCGCCCGCGCCGCCGCCGCCGCCCGAGTCGCCTACGTTCTTCGCCTCGGTGTAGTAGCCGGACGGCCCGTAGTACGCCGTCCACGCCTTGGTGGGCGCGAACACGGCGGGAGCCGTGCGCCAGTCGTATGCCTGCGCCTCCACTTGCAGCTGCGCCAGCGCCTCCTCCTGAGTCATCACCCCCAGCCCGCGCATACCGGCCAGGGTCTTGACCTTGGGGCGGAAGGCTTCCAGACCGTTCGGGGTGAAGGCTCTGCCCGCCGCGTTGGA
>Ga0315293_10000208_pt1 | contig 51841 bp, 72 predicted proteins | sample YL17G13_20_MG_FD_203071 | JGI IMG/M metagenome (GOLD analysis project Ga0315293, IMG submission 203071) | Sediment microbial communities from Yellowstone Lake, YNP, Wyoming, USA - YL17G13_20 | ecosystem: Environmental > Aquatic > Freshwater > Lake > Sediment | place: USA: Wyoming | collected... | reverse complement strand
GGGGAGTCCCCTTCCCCCACTCCCTGCCCGGTCTGATCTCTCCGAAAGGAGGAGACTCGATGCCCCAGATGATGCAGCGGAAGTATGTGGACGTGACCAACGTTTCGGAGACTCGGCAGCGGCTTACGGACGTTCAGTTGCCCAACGGGGAACTGATTTTTCCGCCGGGCGCGGAGATGGCAATTCCCGCCGACGTGTTCCAGCGCAGTTTCAGGCGACACTCAGCGTGGATGATCCGCACCGAGAAGTTGGAGACCATGAAGGAAATCCCGCCAGTAGAGGAGACGGCCCCCAGGGGTCGCCCCAAGAAGACTGCCCCGGCCTCAGAGCCGGGCGGATCGGAGGAAGTCTCACCATGAAGCGATTCACGACCATCCTGATTGCAGCGGCCTGTGCGGTGTTCTTCACTGCAACGGTCGTGTACCCTGCCGACGAACTGATCGAGAGCAAGAATCTGAAGATCGGGGTGCGCAACAACTACCCCATCGTGGCGACCTACAATGAGAGCAACGCGGCCACGCAGGGCGCTTGGCTCGACGTGGACGGCACGAACCGGAACGCCTCCGGCGGGAAGGCCCTGCGTCTGCGCATTGTCCAGCGCACAGGCACCGCCCTGACCGGCGTTCTGCGCGGTCTCTACATTCGGGCGCAGAACGGCACGACCACTGCCGCGTCTGGGTGCATCCGGGGTGTCGAGGTGAAGGCTTGTGCCGCCAGTTGCGCCGGTTCTGGTGGTGCGACCATCGGGATGTTGACGGGTGGTTACTTCGTCGCGGACGCCAAGACCAAGGTGGCGACCACCATTCGAGGTCTGGAGGTGGTGACGGGGGCGCAGGCGGGTGGGAGTTCCACGACCATGCAGGGCGTGGTGATCTTCAATAACTCCAGCGGCACCCATACCACCAGCGTCGCCCTGGACGTCAACGGCGGCACGGCGACCGGACACGGAGCGTGGACGTATGATCTGCGACTCCAGAACGGCGAGACCATCAGCAACGCCACGGACGGGACCATTGCCCTTACCGGCAACAGTCTGACCCTGAACAGCGCCACCACGACTAGTGCCGATGGTGGCAGAGGCCTCTCCGTCATCGTAACGCACTACAACACGGCGGCTCTGACGGGTATTGTACGGGGAGCCTACATCAAGGCCGTCAACGGCACAACTGCCGCATCGAGCGGAATCATCCGTGGCGTCGAGGTCAAGGCTGCGGCTGCCACTTGTGCTAACGCGGGCAACACCATCGGCACTCTGGTCGGCGGCTACTTCTCCGCCGACGCCAAGAACAAGACCGCCACGAGTCTTCGGGGGTTGGAGGTCAGCCTTGACGGACAAGCCGGGGGCGGCACCAGCACCACGGCCTACGGCCTGCTCATCAACAACAACTCCAGTGCCGTGCAGACCACCAGTTACGGTATCTCCCTGAACGGTGGGACGGCATCCGGTCACAAGGCGTTCACCTGGGACATTCAACTCGGTCACGGGCCAACGATTTCGGCTGGAGACGGATCGCCTGACGGGGCTCTTACCGCACCCATCGGGTCCATCTACATTCAGCATGACGGCGCTGTGGACGCACAACTCTGGGTCAACGAAGACGGCAGCACGGCCTGGGGTTACGTGGGCACGACCTAACCAAGGCGCGGCGGGGAGGAGAGAAACGTGAACATTCAGATCAACGGCTGGGTGGTTCTGCTGATACTGGGCCTGGTGCTGATGGGATACGCAGCCGGATTCATCACCGTCAAGGCAATGTTGCCGGCGGCGATGGCAGAACTCACCGGCCACCAGGAACTCGTCAAGCAAGTCAACACCGTCCTCGGCCAGTACCAGAAAGACGAGGAAGCCTGGAAAGCCAAAGTGAACGCCACGTTGGAAGTGCTCAAAGTCGAGAAGCGCAAGTAGGAGGCGACCGTGGCTGTTCAGCAAACCTGGGATAGCCTGGCGCAGTTCATCGCCTCGCAGCATTCAAGGGAGGGCGCGAAGGAAGATCGCGCCCTCTACCTTGAACTCGCCAACGAGGCCCTCGGTATCCTCGCGGAACAGATCGGTCCGTTGGAGGTCGCCTGGAGTAACGCGGCAGGCGGTGGGTTGACTCTTACGGGACTCCAGGCCGACCTCCCCATCGAGTGCATCGAAGTCCTCCGCGTCGAATGGGATGGAACCCACAACGAATTGCCGTTTCGGTCGCAGGCATGGTTGGACCGCGAGAAGCCGGGATGGCGCGACGACATCGGCGAACCCCAGTATCATACGCGCACGGGAACGGTCCTCCTATTGGATTCTACCCCCGTTCTGGACGCCACCGGCAAACTCGTCGTCCGTGGAACCTCCTACCTGCCACCCATCAGCCCGGTTCCCGGAGCCGTGAACCCTCTGATTCACCTTCCCACACAGGGGCAACGGGCGCTCACTTACTACGTCCTCGCCCACCTGCCGCCTACACCCACGCGCGACGAGAAGGGGAACGAAGTTATCAACCCGGCCTCGATAGGTCGGGCGCAATTCTACGATACCCGTTGGCAGACATCGGCCAAGGCGACTGTAACGGCGTTGGCTCGCCGTAAGTACGAACCCTTCACCTACTGAGGAGGATCACGATGCCGCTCAAAGGCAAACTCAAAGTTGGACTACCCTACTACGATCCGAAAGGGATCGCAGGGGCGGTCGCCGATACCGCCGTCAAGGCGTCCGGCGGGATACTGCACGCGGTGGTCATCAACACCGTGGGTCACAGCGCCTCCACGATCAAGTTGTATGACGGCGCGGTTTCGGGGACGGCCTATGCGACCCTCAGCGGGGCGACACGCGGCTACTTCGTCTTCGATGCCCGTCACGGCACCTCGATACACGTTGCAACCGTGGATTCCGCCGGGACCCTTGACGTGACGATCCTGTACGCTTAGGAGACAACGATGCCAACCGGCAAACTTGCACTCTTCTCGACGGTCATTGGCGACAGGGCTACGAGTCTCGCCAAGCAAGTGACGGTGGCCGTCTATCCTTACGGGTCGGTGGACGAAGGCGGAGGTCTCGTCGGGACCCCAACCGCCATTGACCTGTACGAGGACGAGGACGGCGCGGTTGCCGGGGACAACCCGTTCACCACCGACGCCTACGGGACGGTCTTTTTCTACGCCGACGCCAGTTTCTACGGGGTTCGCTACCATGCTCAGATCACCGCCTCCGGTGTCACTACCCGACGGTTGGTGGTTCCTGCTTCCCCCGTTCTCGGCGGGGAACCACACGTTTCGGTGTTGGACTACGGGGCCGAAGGCGACGGTGCAACCGACGACACCGCCGCATTCCAGGCAGCCCTCAACCGGGCGGCAGGCGGCTACCTGTACATTCCGAAGCCTGCCAGCCCCTACAAGTATCTCGTGAACATCCTCGACATCCCCAGCGGCACAAAGGTCTTCATCCAATCCGGTACGATCCTGGAGAGTTGCAGTGTTACCGATTACGGCAGCATCTTCAGGATGTTCAACAAGACCGACATTCTCATCGGCGGCTACGGCGCGATCCTCCAGATGCACGCGAGCGATTACACCGCTGGACCCACCCACGGTCGGTGTCTCTACATCAAGCACAGCAAACGTATCCGAGTGGAGGGAATCACCTGCCGGTTCGCGGTGTTCGACGGGTTCTACATCGGGTCTTCCGGGGGGGATTACGACACCTGGAGCGAGGACATTGTGTTGCGCCACTGCACGGGCGACACCAATGGCCGCACCGGGTTTGCCATCATCACGGGCAAGCGCGTCACCCTGGAGGAATGTGTCGGATCGAACAACGTGCAGAGTGTGGTGGACACCTTCACGCAACCGGGTTCCGGTATCCATGTCGAGCCGGATCATCCCGACGAGTTTGCCCAGGGGATTCGGATTCTGAACTGCCGCACTTACGGAAACGAAGGCCGGGGGGTCTCGGTGGGTTTGGGTGCCCTCTGCGATACTGACGTGCCCCATCCGAATAACCACGGCCCAGTCAACGTCTTGGTCGAGGGGCAGTATTCGTATGAGGACCTCGGCGGATTCGGGGTTGCTCCCATTGACTGCCACACCAACGCCCTGCACGGGATCATCGAGGCGCGGAACTGCGTGTGGGAAAAGAACGACTACGATGGGGGCTATATTCAGAACAAGGATGTCAACGGCCCCTTGGTGGTGGTGCGGAACTGCCTGTGTCTGAACGGCAACGAACTATCGCACGTGTTGGAGCGCGTCGGTGGTCTGGAAATCGTTCGGGAAACGGAACAGACCGGCGCATTGAAAATCGGGGGAGTGGTGGTCGAGGGTTTGCGGGTGCAGGATACGCGCGACACGCCCAAGATGTTGAGGGGCGTCCACGTCCAGGACATCTCCGGGGAACCCCTCTGGGTCGAGGTGGACTGCGTGATGCGGGTGGCAGGTCCCGTTCCCGGAGTCCCCGGCGATCCCACGCATACCGTGGAGGCCGTCGGGCACAGTCTCACTGTGGACACACCGATTCAGTTTACCGGCACGGGGGGCGGGGTGGCTGCGGAGACCACCTACTATGTCGTGACGGTAGTGGATGCCGACAACTTCCAGTTTGGCGATACGCGGAGGGGTTCGGTCTTCCTCATCACCGCAGTCGGTGCGGACGAGGCAAACCAGTTCCAACCCTTCAGCGACGGATTCTGCAAGGACGTGATCCTGAAAGACCCGGTGGAGTTTCTCGGCATTCCTTCTGGCGGCGAGGTACATTGGTACACCTCCGGCGAGTTGCTGGATGCGCACGGCGTCTTGGTATTGCCCATGTTGAATACCGACCATTACAACGTCGGTGTGGAGGATGTGAAAAGCATCTGGCACAATGGCGACTGTAACGACGACAAGACCTGTTACCTGGCAAAGTGTCCGCCCGATGCACCGATGGTGGGATTCCAGGTCCGGGCGAATTACCATTTGACCATTCAACCGGAAGCGACGGATAATATCGCCGGTTGGGGCGAAGTCGGCATGGGAATCGTAGCCTGGAGTGTCGGGGCCACCGTGTTTCTCAAGAAGACTGACTGGGACACCTGGACCGTCGTTCACATGACGGGGGAATGGGAACCGGAAGCCATTCAACTCGATGACGCGAACCAGGTACTTGTCGGCAGTTCGTGTGAGCGCCGCTTCAACACTTCCCAGTACAGCGCCGCCCACGAGGTCACATTGCCGGCCACGAACTCTTACGACGGGGAGATTTGGATTTACAACGACAGCATCTACCCCGTCACGGTGAAATGCACTTCCCCCGACACGATCTACCCCAACAACGCCTACACACAGGCGGTGTCTTCGGTCCAGGGTTCTTTCATTCGGTTGCGGCCCAAGGCGAGTAACCGCTGGAATGTACACGTGCAGGTAGGGACGTGGGTATGGAGTTAGGCCGATGGCGACCGTAGGCCCTTCAGGGATTGTGTTGGTCGAGTTGGAAGCGGCCCAGTGGACACGTTATCACACGCCGACCCTGGCTGACCTGCTCACTTTCCTTCGCACCAGGCTCAATGACCTCGACCGGGGCAATTATCCAGACGACGAGGAGTTGTACGTCTTCCTCAACCTCGAAAAGGTCGCGGTGGATTTGCTGGGCAAAGCCCACAAGGCACAGAAGGCTGTTACTCCCATAGACGGGACGCACACCTACTCAGGGGGCGAGGTGTTCGAGCCTTTCGAGGTGCGGCTGGGGGATGGTCCCCTGCGGCAGGAAACCGTGAGTGACCTGGGAACCCTGTTGGAGGCATGGGATCGGTCGCCGACGGGAACGCCGACCAAGTGGGTGCAGTTGACCGGCTCCTCGTTCCGAGTCCACCCGACTCCCGATGGCGCGGCTTGCAAGATGATCGGCGCCGTCGAGGGTGCGCCTACTGCGCCAGGTCTCGCGTACTTGGTAGGGGACATCCTCACCGTGGATGGTGGGTCGGGCGGAACCCTCACCGTCGAGAGTGTGGACGGTTCGGGTGGCGTCATCGCGGTCTCGTTGCACACGGCAGGGACGGGGTACGGGGTGGCCGCAGGGATCGGAACCACAGGTGGCACGGGGGATGGGACCTGCACCATCGAGATCACGGCCTTAGCGACCATGCAGGTGCATGGGTACGCGATCTCGGATGCTTTGGTGCTCGCCAGCGAAGTTCCTTCGAGCATTCCTTCAGGATACGCCCTCATGGCCCTCCTTGATGGGGCCGAAGGGCGGGCCAGGGCGGCACGTTCCAATACGAACCCGGTCAATGCGGCCTTGGCGGTTGACCTGCGTGCATCCTCGCGTGAGTGGTGCGTCAAGATTCGGGATAGCACGAGGGGCAAGGGATGAACGTCGGCATAGGAGACTTCAGGGGAGGCCAAAGTCTCCTGCGCCGTATTCCTGCCGATGCCTCAGCCCGAATGTCGAAGATCAACGGTTTTGACTGCGCCTCAGGTCCGTTGATTCCCCAAGGACTTGTCGCCAAACTAAACGAGAATGCCGCGATAGACGCCAGTATTCCGCCCCAAACCCCCGTTGCATGGCGCAGCCCGCACGGTATCCACGTGATCTGTCGGGATGCCGAGGGGTATGTGTGGGAACTGAAACGCAACCTCTGGGAGAAGAGTACGGCCCAGATTCCGGCGTCTTTTCATGGCGTACCCGCACGCACGCCCGAAGGCGTGATCTTCCCCACCAATGACGGGCAGTTGTGGTTTTACGAACCGCACTCTCCCGGCACGAAGGCGCGACCCCTTTCACTGAAGGGACCTTGCGACTACAAGGGGAGCGAGAAGCCGAGCGTGACGCCCTCGGCAATGGCTGGCGTACTTTTATTCGACTGCGAGGATGGCGACGACTGGGCGGCGCCGGGTACGGGTTGCTCGGCGGACATCACGAGCACGGACACGGCCGTCTTGACCGCCACCAGCACCACACCCGTCAGTCACAAATGCTTCACGAAATCCTTGGGGAGCACGGGAATTGCCTTGACAGGCAAAGTCTATCTCGTGATGGACCTCATGGTGACGGGGGACCTTGCCGAGTACGCGAAGGGTGGCCTCTTCCTCAATGATCCCAACATCTATCCTTCGGGATACGAGTTGCGGCTGTACGATAATGTGGGATGCACGGGGACGGGTTTCAAGACCCTCACGATCCCGGCATTGACTCCTCTGGGCCAAGTGTCGCGGGTGGTGTTTCACCTGGGGGCGTTGACCAGTACCGTCAAGGGCGTAGCCATCACGACAGCGAGTTACTGGACGGCGCCTGCTGCCGGGGAGTCCCGCATCTTGACCGTATGGAGCGAGGACTTCGAGGACGATTGGACGCAGAAAAGCGCCTTCCTGATGCCCGAGGTGGTGTTTCTAAAGTCGCCTTGGCACGATCTAACCGAAGTGACCGATCCCAGTCAGTCCACCAAGACCGCCTTGCAGACGGTGACTTCTCCCACGCGCACGATGGGGATTGGCGGAAGCCAGACGGGGCGCGTCGTTCTGCCTCCGAGTGGCACGACTGGCACTTCAGCAATGGTCCTGCAACGCTTCCCTGTGACCGGCGCGGGGATGTTGCCCATGATGCCCAAGGTGCGGTATCGGTACTGTTTCTGCGGCCGCGATGCGCTCACGAAACCTCTGTGGGTCCCGATGATCTCCAATCCTTCGCAGAGTTCGGTGGAACATGGGGCCGATCCGTGGCGCACTTACCCGGTGGCGATCACTCTTCCAGGCCACCTCGCGACCGTCATGGACGACTACGGGGACTACATCACCCATGCCCTGATCTATCGCCAACTCTACGACGGCGACAACAGCACATGGGGTGCGTGGACATTCGTGGCGGCGGAACCCATCGCAGCCAGTATCACATACACCGATGGCGGAAACGACGGGTTGCCACTCGTGGACGGGGCCGAGGTTCCAGTCGAACTCGAACTCACCAACGACTACGGAAGCGCCTGCCGTTATGCCGTGATCTCCCAGGGGTGCGTGTGGGCGGGTTACTTGGACGGGACGCGGCGCGTCGCCATCATGCGGTCCAGCGAAGGGAAGTTCTGGGCCTACCCGACTACCACGGATGAGAACTCCCTGGTGACGGATGGGACCTTGCTCGATGATTACGGTCAAACCGGAATGGAGATGCGTGGCCTCCTGGCCCGCAATGACGATGTTTACGTTTGGCTGGACAACGAGTTCTTCGTCTGTCGCGGCACGGACCCCATCAGCGGGTATCGGTTCATCCGCCTCGATGGGGTAGGCACCGTCAGTGATCGCAGCATCGCCGACTGTGGCCGGTACGGCATAGTGTGGAACGACGGCGACGACTTCTACGCCTACCGGGCCGGGTTGACCGAGCCGGTTGGGCGCGACAGGGTGGATTCGCACCTCATTGACTGGACTCAACCGCACAATGCCGTCTATAACGGCGACAGGTACATCTTGTTCTGCGAGTATGACGGCGCGCCGTCGCTGTTGATCCTCGATCTGCGGCATGGTGGGTGGCGCATACGCACCTCGGAGGCGCTTGGGCTGATCGGCATTTGCGTGGCCGACACCTCCGGTCCCGTCTATGGCGTGACGATGAACGGGGACGCCGTAAGTCTCTTTGGGGGTGCGGAAGATTACGGGGCGGATTCCGCCCTGGTGGAGGTCGAGACGGGCTACCTCCGAGTGGCCGGGCCAGGGGCCGATACCAACATTCCCGAAGCCCTTTTGGAGATCATCAGCGACGATCCCAACGGGACCGAAGTAACCTTGACCGCGACGGTGCAAGGGTTTGCACAGGTCACGCAAACCAAGGTGGTGACGGTTACGCCGGGGCGGACTCGTTACCAGGAGGGGTTGAGTCTCAAGGGCGAGGTCGTGAAACTGGCACTCGCTTACACGGGGGCGACGCCTCCCGAAATACATTACCTCGGCGTGAAAGTCGAAGGAGAACTGCGATGAGTTTCTGGCCGGCCGTTAGCGCCCTCGTGGGCGTCTATTCCGCTTACAAATCCTCGAAGGCGCAGAGTGACGCCGCCTCCGAGGCGTCCAAGTTGTCGAAGCCGATGCTGAAGGCGCAACAGTTCGCCCTGCCCACCTTGCGCGACCTGATTCTGAAGAACCTGTTGCCGCAGGTTGGCCAGGAAAGTCCTCTCCTGCGCGGTGAACACGCCGAGAATGTGCAAGGGATCACACGCACCGGGCTGGGCGCACTTGCGGGCAGTCGGCGGTACTGGGGAGCGGCGGGCAACGTTGGGCGAAGCCGGGGTGAGCAGTTCCGCATCGGCCAGGCTACCACGGAAGCGACTAACCGCGAGAACCTCGCGTATGGGGGCGCACAGGAAGGGTACAAACGCCAGAGTCTCGCGGATGCACTCTCGGCGACCTCGAACCTTGCGGGACTGGGTGGACAGGGGATTCAGCCAGCGATGGCCGGGTTGCAGATGGGTGCGGAGGCGAAGAGCAACCTGTATGGCGACGTGGCAGGTATCGTGGGGGACCTGGCGAGCCAGTACGATCCTGAGGAGCGGAGACTGCGGGACGCGATCCTGAACCAGTTGGGACAAGGCAAGAAGACGAGTGGCGGCGGCGACTCGATCTGGGACTGGATCAGAGGGCAACCATGACGGGAATCCTCGGAAAGTACCTGGCGGGTAAGCAGGGAGGGCCAGAACGGAAGGACCGCCTTCTGGCCCAACTGGAACGGTTGCAGCAGGTCAAGGCGGCGCAACAGGAGCGCGAGCAGGCCAAGGCACTTCAAAAGGCGGGGAATGTGCTTCAATACACCGATTCATGGCTGCGCGATGTCAACTCCCGGCGGAATGCCAGCGATGCCGAGGTCAACACCCACCTCAAACTGCGCAATGAGGCCGGGGGAATATTGGGTGTTCCTTCGATGGAGACGGCTCCCGATCCCGAAGGCGACTTGATGCAGGAAGACTTTATGAAGGTGCAACAGGACGCCTGGAAAACAGCCGACGCGATGGGGGACCTTTGGACGTTGGACTCCCGCGACGCTGCCATTCGGGCGACATCGGATTTCATGTTGACCAAGTACCCGAAACGGTGGCCGAAGTTCCTGCTCGACGCCCATAACAAACGTGTCGCCGACCAGGGTGCCACACAGCAGGCCGGACCTGGCCCGGACACGCGATTCACCCAAGCAGGCGGTCCTGCACCGGCACTGGAGCCGATAGGCCCCTTCGACCCGCACCAGATTGGTTACGAGACGTTCGCCCCGTATTTTCCGAACCCGCTGGGCAAGAAACCGATGACTGTAGGGGAGGCCCTGGACCTCACCAAGGCGACTCCTGGGGCTGCTGCTGCTGTTGGGGAGGCTACAGGTCGCCCGGAAGCCGCCGCACTTGGGGGAACGCAACCGTCTCCACCCGGCGCACTCAAGACGCCCCCTCAGTGGCTGGCCGAGGCCGCAGCCAAGAAGAAGCCAGAGGAACGTCGCCAGGCCGAGGAACAGATGGGGTTGCAACCGGGCGCGTTGGATGCCCTGGTCGGGTTGCCGTCGCCGTTTCAGGAGTGGATGAGCCGGATCGCACCGGGACGGACCAAGTGGCAGGAACTGACCAACCCGCACAACCGGCGGGTGGGCCAACTGATTTCCGACTTCACCTATGATCCCGACGCTGCCGAGAAACAGGCCGTCGCCGAGGAGGCGCGGTTGCGCACGGAGGCCAGGGGACTGCGGGCCGAGGGCCGCGCTACCCGCGCCGAGGAACGCGCCATCCGGGGTGAGGCTAGGGAAGAGGTCCGTTTCCAGGAACGAGGTGGGGAAGGCAAACCGCCAGCGAAGCCCACACAGGACCAGATCAACAAGGCTACCCTCGACATGGCGAGTTACTGGAATCTGATGGATGCGCCGAGCAAGGATGATCTCAAGAAGACGATGTGGGATGTTATGACTCCCAAACAACACCACACGTCGCGCTATATGGCGGAGAACGGAGCGGGAGTATTGGCGCGGGCAGGCCGTCTTCCGCCACACCCGTTTTCGGGAGCACCAGCGAATCCTGGCGCTTGGGTGGGCGTTGACCAGGAGATCATTCTGGAGTGGTTCCCGCAGATGCGACTCACGACGGGTGCGCCGAAAGTCGGGGCGGGAACCGCCGCGAAGCGTGCCCAACTGGACAAGGCTGGCCTGTAGGGATGGCTGACACCGCCCTCAAAGATGCCCTCGCCGCAATCATGGCGCGGTTCAACGCCAATGTGACCAGCGGGAATCGGCCGGGTGCAGTCACGAGCGCAGGCACACCTTCTTTGCACGCCACGGCTGAAGCCGTGGACCTCCAGATACCAGGTGGGGGGCCAAGGGATCACCAGGCGCTTCTCGATGCTCTGAAACAGGCAGGATTCTCGGCTCTCTACGAAGGCACGGATAGTTCCTGGCGGCAGGGCAGTCGAAACGCCCCCATCGTCCACGTGAACCTGCGGGGGGCGCAGGCGCCTGCGGGCATGACGATGGAGATGTTGCGCGGAATGGTTCCGAAGGTAGCACCTCGCGTCGTTCCCAAGGTCGCACCTCCTACCGGGGGTTTCCTCACCTCCACCCAGGCGATGATGCGGCAGGCCACCCCGCCTGTGGAGAAGTTGCCGCCGGCTGCGCCGGCCGCGCCGTCCGCACGAACAGAACCGCCCCTCGTGGAACGTATCGCCCTGAAGGCGATGGGCCTGGCAGGCGTTCTCAGACCAGAAGAGGAGAAGATGCGCCCGGCCGAAGTGCCGGGTGTTGCACTTGGCGCGATACGAGAGTTCGGTAAAGCCGCTCAGATGGCACCGTACTATCCGGGACCGCCCCTCGGACTCCCCAAGGCCAAAGAGAGGGTCCTTGGCGCGGCGGGATTTGCAGGGACTCAGGCTGGCAGTATCGCCCAGTTGGCTGCGGGTGGTGTCTTTGCCCCTTGGGGCGAATCCGCACAAGCCGCAGCCGCTTGGCTCACTCGCGGAGGCGCGTACCAGGCGGCGAAGGGTGCGATGGGCGAGGTCCTCGCCAACAGGCTCGTGCGCACACTGAGCCAAGCGCCGGCGGGGGCCATGTTGTCGGCTTATGAGGAGTTTCACCAGAACGGTTTCCACCCGATTCGCATCCTGAAGGCGGCAGGGGTAGGCGCGGCAACGGTCATGGCGTTTCAGGGAGCATTGGAAACGACAGGTGCAGTTGGTGGGGCGGCGGCAAGGGGGCTTCGACCGGTCGCCAAGGCTAAACCCTCTCCGCTGGCCGTCCCACGCCAACCTCCCGTTGACCTCACCCAACCTGCGCCCCTGCGGGTAGGTAGGCCCCAGGAAGCGGCGGTGGTGGAACCCGCCGCCCTACAGGTTGCGCCAAAGGTGACGCCGGAGGTGCCTATAGCCCCTCCGCCAGGCGAAAAGTTGACTGTTCATCAGCGGCCAGTGGCGCCAGCATTCGAGGTCAAGAATCCCAAGGAGGCAGGGTTCTCGCCAGCGAGACATTCGATTCGTGTGTACATCCCAGGGTTCGAGGACCGTTCATTCTTTCTCAATAGGCCTAGTACGGGGTACGACTGGGCGGTTTATGATGCCACTACGGGCACCCGTGTTGGACCTGGTGCGAGAACTAGGGTGCAAGCAGAAAAACTCGCACAAGATACCCTCACAAAGTACGGCAGGCGAAATTATGAGTTGGCGGTACAGCAACAAGTTGGCAGTCACGGACTGACCCAGTTCGGGGAATGGGAACGCAGTGTCACCGCGGCCCCACAGGTTGCGCCAGTCGCGGCCCCAGCGGTCCCTGTGGCACGCAGGGCACGCGTTCGGAAGGCGGGTGGCGCTAAGGTCCAGGGGAAGGGCGAAGTCGCGCCCCAGGCCCCTGTTGTAGCCGCAGTTGGGGAGAAAAGGGTTCCTGGTGAGGCGATCCCGGCTGGGAAGCCAGTAAAGGGTGCGATCCTCAACATCATTCCGCCGCCCGAAGGCCCTGTGAAACTGACCCCGGTGGCCCTGCCTGCCGAGGTCTTGCACCTAACGCGCCCTGGCGAGAAGGTTGGTGCGGGCGAAAGGGCGGCCAGGGCTACCGCGAATCTCGTACAAGTCGCCGCCAAACCCAGCGGGCGACTGGCTGACCTTGCCTACACCGTGGACCGCGAGGCGTTGAAGGAGTGGGGAGAAACCTTCGACGTTCCTTCGCCGCCCTGGATAACAGGGGAAAACGTCACCGCATTCCACCAGCGCATTCTGAAGAAACTGGCCGACCCATCGAAGCGAACTCTTCCCGAGTTGAAGGCCGACTTCGAGCATATCACCAACCGCAAGGTAACGGGCAACCCCACCAAGGAACGCATGATCCAAGTTGTGGGGCGGTTGCAGGATCACGCAGTAGGCATCGAAGTGCGCCGGGTACTGGGGGAAGCCGGTTATCGTCTTGACAAGCGAATCTTCGTCAGTTACGGCATCCCGTCGAAGGGGCGATGGAAAGGGGGCGAGTTTGGCCCGTCGCCTGATTACAGTGTTGGCGCGGGGATCGAGAATGCGCGCCGCACAGGTGCCGCGAGGGCGATGAATGAGGGTCAAGACCTAGGGTGGGACCGTGAGGACCCCTTCGCCCAAGGCCCGGAGGCAGGGGCGGTGGCAGTCCCCGAAGTCCCTGAAGCCGCTGCGCGTAGCCTCGCCCAGGCTCGTGACGACATCCGCGCAGTCTTCTCGCCTGCCAGTCGGGGTGAACAGGCTGGCGGCACGGCCAACATCATCCGGCAACGCACCGCTGAATTGGCGCAGAAGAGGGAACGCGCCGCCAAGGCACTTGAAGCGGCGCGAGGGATCGCCCCCAGTCTTTCCGACGAGGAGGGCCTTGCCTTCGCCGATGCTATCGAGGCGGGACAGCAACACCCGAACCCGGCCATGCAGAGTATCGCGGGACAGTTCCGGCAAATGCTCAACGAGCGCCGCGACATCATCCGGGGGATGGGCAAGGGTAAACTCGAACACTTCATCGAGAACTACCTGCCGCATATCTGGGACCGCCCGACGACGAAGGGCAACGTCTTGGCACGCATCTTCGGGCGCAGACCCCTTGAGGGCAGTAAGGCGTTTTTGCGGAAGCGCACGATCCCGACCACGCGGGAGGGAGTAGCACTGGGACTCAAACCTCAGTTCGACAACCCCGTTGACATGGTGCTGGCGAAGGTCCACGAGATGGACCGCTACATCATGGGGCAAACCATCCTCAAGGACATGAAGGCGGGCGGCTACGCGAAGTTCGTGCGCGCGACGCAAAAGGGTCCTGATGGGTGGGTGAAGATCAACGACCGGATCGCCGAGGTGCGGGGTCCCCTTACCGAGCAGGGTGCAGTCACGATCCGCGGCCACTACTACGCCCCCGAACCTGCGGCCCGCGTGCTGAATAACTACCTGTCGCCAGGTCTCCGCGGCCAGGCGTTTTTCGAGTTGGCGCGGGGTAGCGGGAACCTGATGAACCAGGTCCAACTTGGAATGTCTGCCTTTCACCTGATGTTCACCAGCATTGACGCGGCAACCTCGAAGGTGGCCTTGGCTATCGAACAGGGAACGCGCGGACAGATTTTCCCTGCCGCACGCAGTTTGATCTCTGCACCGACCGCTCCGATCTCGAATCTCCTGCGTGGACTTCAGGTAAAGAACGCCTACTACGGGCGCGCAGGCAGTCCTGCCGCTGATGCCGTTACCGAGGCCCTGGTCAAGGGCGGTTACCGCTACCGCATGGATCGGTTCTGGGGCGGCACGCAGGCAGGGGCATTCGTGGACGCTCTGCACGCGGCTGGCCAACACTACAGGGCAGGGCGCATCGGCGCTGGCGGCGAGCGGGCGCTGGAGGCAGTCTTCCGTGCAGTTCCTGCCGCCGTGGAGACGATGGCGAAACCGATCATGCAGGTCGTCGTTCCCCTTCAGAAGGCAGGCGTGGCCTTTGACCTCGCCCGGTTGGAACTGGAACGGTTGGGGCCGAATGCTACGGAGGCACAGGTGCGGGCCGCGATGGCGAAAGTCGTGGACAGTGTTGACAACCGCATGGGGCAACTTGCCTACGACAACCTGTTCTGGAACCGAACCTTGAAGGACCTGGGGATGGTGAGTGTCCGATCCTTGGGCTGGAACATCGGAACCTTCCGTGAACTCCTGGGCGGTGGTGCCGATATACCGGGCACGCTGGGAAGGGTTGCCAGGGGTGAACCTGCGGTGACGCACAGGATGGCTTATCTCCTGGCCTTGCCTGTGACGGTGGGTGCGCTGGGGGCGACTCTTCAGTACCTTCGCACCGGCAAGGGACCGACCGAACTGAAGGACTATTACTTCCCGAAGACGGGTGATACCCTGCCGAATGGCAGGCCGGAACGTGTTGCCTTCGCCTCCTACATGAAGGACGTGTACGCCTACTCGAAACACCCGGTCACTACGCTCTCTCATAAAGTACATCCCCTGGTCAATGCGGTGCTGGATATACTGCGGAATGAGGACTTCTACGGGACCGAAATCCGCCACCAAGATGATCCCTGGGTGAAGCAACTGGAGGGAGTCTTCGAGTACGCTGGCAGGACCTTCCAACCCTTCAGTATCCGCAACTACCAGCAGATGCGCGAGGCTGGCGAGGGTAGGGCGAAAGCGGTCCAGTCCTTCTTCGGGATCGTGCCTGCGCCGGCGACGGTGCAACAGACCAAGGCCGAGGAGATGATGAGTGGTTTCCTGAGGGAGAACCTGCCCGTGGGCGCGCGGACGAAAGAGGAGGCGGATCGTAGTCGGTTGGTGGCACGGTTGACGGCACTCAAACGCCAAGGCAAGGACATATCGGCCTTGGTTACGGCTTCTAAAGTACTGCGGCCGATGGATGTGGCCCGGATCGGACGCGAAGCGCCACAGGAGGCCTTGGTTTTGCGTTTCAAGCGTCTGCGTCTGGACCAAGCGTTCAAGGTCTACGATGCAGGGTCGTCTGCCGAACGTAAGATTTTCGGGCCGATCCTGAGCAGCAAACTCGCCAATGCCAAGCAACGGGGTTCCCTCACTGACGAGGATTATGTCCGTTACCAGAATCGAGCGAAGTCACGCAGTTTGCCACCCACCCTCGGTCGTCGCGCAAGTTCAAGTGTTTGGGCTGGCGGGAGCGCGTGGTGACAGGTTCAGTGACCAGCCGACCAGGGATTGTTACCGTCATACACAGTGACGGTAACGGGGGCAATTCTGATGCCCCTTGTGTGACATTGGTTCCACAGGAACGCGGTGACCACGCCACCATAGATCGCCAACACAAGGACGATTACCATTAGAAGTTTCCGGCCCATACTCGACTCCTTTCTCGGCCACCGGAACCATTCGGTGGCCGTGTCGTTTTCGCAACGTCGCGCCCAAGGTCCTCTTTCCACATTCGGGGCTCGTAGGCAACATTGAACCACAAGGAACAGCCGAAACTCGGTACGGCGCTGTCTTACTCGCCCGATCTCGCCCTCCGTGACGCCATCAAGGAACTGGGCAAGATGTACGGCGTCGGGATCGTCGCACAGACCCAGGATGGGCGCCTGGTAGCCTCCCGTGTGAATCGTGACGATCCTGCGACACCGTATTGGGAAGTCTTCCTCAACGGCGAATGGGTCCGAATCGGAACCGCTGAGGGACCGCCCGGACCAGCAGGCACGGCAGGTGGGGTAGGACCGGCGGGTCCAGCAGGTCCGGCGGGTGACTTCTCTGGGCAACTGTACGACCTGATCCCTGAACCTGTGGCGGACACGGGCGACCCAGGAATCAGCGAGGACGTGAGCCGTGGCGATCACATTCATGGGGACGTACTCGAACGGTGGCACCGCGTCCAGTTCATTCTGTTTCTGGACGGTGATGTGGCTGTCGGCGAGAAACAGAAGCATTTCCAGGTTGCCTGCATGGAACCGGCAGGCATGACTATTGAAGAGTGCCATTTACTTTGCGACACGGCACCTAGTGGGCAGGCGTTGATCGCCAACGTTCGCAAGAACGGCCTCCCCATTTTCAGCGGGGCGAACCGTCCGCAGATCGCTCCTGGCGATTACGAGGGGACGAGTGGGACACCAGACATTGTGACTGTGGCGAAGAATGATGTGTTCACGTTTGACATAGATCAAGTGGGCTTAGGCCCATAATTCAGAAAGGAAAAGGGTGTGTAGAAATGCAGGTAACGCCAGTTTCAGTCAAGGGGTTTTTCCGGGTGCAAATCGGAGACGGCCCCGACGGAAGGTTGATCGTCGGGGACAGCGGCTGGGTCGAAAATGTGCTGACGACCGAGGGCCTCAACAATTACATTGCGGCCTGCGTGGGCAAGTCGTCCGGGTCAAAGCAGTACCAGTATTTCCAACTGGCGACCCAGACGGCAGCGGTGGTCGCCTCGGCGACTTCACTCTTGGGTGAGGTCTATACGCGCACGGCGATGTCGCCCAGCACCATCGCGACAGGTACGTTCCAGGCGACGGCTGCCTGGGCCAGCGGCTCGATCACGGCGGCAACGGCCATCGCGGCGCTGGGCCTGTACGACGTGGATGCCGCAGGCACGGTGGGTGCGGGGCAGACATTCAACGCCAGCACCATCGCCACGAACCAGGCCATCAGCGTAACATACCAATTGAGATTCGCGCAAGGCTAAACGACCCTGAAGGAGGCTGTTGGTGAGACTGCGTGACGCCTGGAGGTTGGCGCGCCTCGTTGCCGCCAACCTCCGCGAACCACCCAAGCAGAAGTTGCGGTTGGACGTTGGCTGCGGGTTCAACAAGCAGCCGGGGTTCGTGGGCATGGACCGGCGCAAGGTCAAGGGCGTGGACATCATACATGACGCCGAGGACCTGCCCTGGCCGCTGCCGTCCGAATCGTGCGCCGTGGTCCTGATGAGTCATCTCATCGAGCATATCGTGCCCGGCAAGACCATTGACGTGATGGACGAGTGTTGGCGCCTGCTGGAGCCTGGCGGCCTGCTTATGATGACGACGCCCTACGCCACGTCCTTCGGGTATTTCATGGACCCGACGCACTGCAATCCGTGGAATGAGGCGACGCCGACCTACTTCGACCCGGAGAACCCTTCCGGTCTCTACAACATCTACAAGCCGAAGCCCTGGAAGATCGTGAAGCACTTCTGGTCGCAGGTCGGCAACATGGAACTCGTGATGGAGAAGCGCGATGCGTAAAGAGGAAGCAACCAGCACAACGGTTCCCATGCCGCTCCACAAGACCGAGATCATCCAATGTCCGAAGAAGTACACCTCCCGGCTCCTGGTGGGCATCCCGACTACGGGCATCGTGCGCTACGAATGGGCCGCCGCCCGGTTCGGCCAGGTAATCCCCGTCAATTGGTCGTGTGGCGAAATGTCGGTGGCCTTCGCCGATACCGTTTCGCCCATCGGCTATAACGTCCACGACGCGCGGAACGTCATCATCGAGGCGGCGTTGCAGAACGGCGTCGAATGGCTGTTTTTCCTCGACCACGACGTGCTGATCCCGCCCGACTGCTTTATCAAATTGGGGAAGTACGTCGCCGACGCCACGGTTCCGGTGGTGTCGGGCCTCTATTACTGCAAGGGGAACCCCTGCGAGCCCCTGTTGTTCCGTGGGCGCGGCAATGGCGCCTTCACCGACTGGAAACTCGGCGACAAGGTATGGGTGGACGGTATCCCGATGGGCTGCGCGCTCATCCACATGAGTATCTTCGAGAAACTGGCGGAGAAGGCCGAGACGTACAAGTTGGCCGACAACAGGGAGGTCCGCAAGTTCTTCTGGACGCCAAGGGACCGATGGTGGGACCCGGAGACATTCATCGCGCAGACCAACATCGGGACCGAGGACTTGTGGTGGTGTGACCGTGTTTTGGAGCAGGGCATCCTGGCCGAAGGATGGCCCGCCATCGAAGATCAGAAGAACCCGTTCCTGTGCGACACGGGGCTTTTCTGCAAGCACATAGACACTAACACGGGCGTGAAGTACCCGAACTGAGGGAGGCTGTAATGCCTAACAGGAAGCGCGGGCCGCTCGCCTGTCTAAAGTGCGGGAACCCGGTGTACCTGGGCGTGAAGCACGAATGCGACAAGCCGTGGGTGAAGTGACAACGTAGATGGCTTCTCTCGCCTCAAAAGACACGAGTGGCACGTTCTCGGTGCAGCCGGGCGAACTGAGCGAGGTCACGAGTCGCAGGACCCGTGGGTTCAAGGTGTTCGCCCTGCCGGATCACCCCGATGGCCGCAAACGGTATCGTGTGGGCGGGCAGATCGGGCCGATCCACTACCGGAACGATCCCTTCAGCGACATCGAGGCGTACAAGGAAATAGACCTCGAAGTCCATCTCACGCCGACCGAGGCATGGGACGCCGCCTGCGAAACCAACGGATTTCAGGTCCGCCTGTGGCAGAACCGCGTCATCGCCGGGCGCACCGTGCGGTACATCGCGCAGTTCCGGCGTGGCGGCAAGTGGATCGGGATGGCGCCGGTCGCGCTGCGCTACGTCAACACCGCGGGCCAAACGCAGTTGATCTCCACCGCGCAGGCGGTGGGTGCGCCCGTCATTGACAACGACGCCTACACTGTTACCTGGGCAAACGTGTTCGGCGCGGGCATTGACTTCAGGTACAACCTCCAGCCCGACTGCTTCTTCAAGACCCTCATCGTGCGGCAGAAGTCGGCGTTGCCCGCGCCGACCATCGGAACCGCTGGGCTGCGCCTTGAAATCGTGATGGCCGTGGCGTGGGACGCGAACGCGAAAGCGGCCAACGGGTTTGCTGCGGCCACCACCACGGGCGACTTCAGCGACGTGATTACCGGGATAGACGCGCCCGACGAGGAGGTAGCCGATCCGGTCGTCTTCTCCTTCCGCGATCTGCTCCTGCGCGATCACTGGTGGCTACAGAAGCCGAGGGCGTGGGATTCCTTCGCGGGCGACGAGACGACGCCCGGCCCGCACGAAATCGGAGTGAGTTGGAAACTGCGCCGCAAGGGTTCGCAGGTCTTCGCGCTGCTAAGCGTTCCCGCCAGCGCCCTCAACGCCGCGCAGACGGTCTATCCCGTCTTCATGGACAGCACGCCGATCACCGAGCACCAAGTGGCAGCGAGTGCGGATGATGGTCAAAGTGGCGGCGGTACTCATCCTGGGCAATACAACTATGGCATCACTGGCGCCACCCTCTACTTTGGTGCTACCACGAGCGATTTTTATGCAGTTGGACTGAGATTCCAGACGATTCCCATTTCCCAGGGAGCGACCATTGATTCGGCAAAGATCACGGTGAACTCCCACTTCAGCCAAACCAGCCAGCTAAACGCCACGGTATACTGTGAGGATGTGGATAGCGCACTTGCCTTCAATGGTACCAACCGATCACCCTATAACGCTTATGCCGCTCACACCACAAACTCCGCAGCGTGGTCCATTACCGCCGCATGGACGGAGAATGTTGGGTATGATTCGGTTGATATATCTAGTCCAGTGGGAGCGGTCATTGGGCGTGCGACGTGGGTATTGGATAATAACCTTGTCGTTCTTCTCGTGAATACCTCTACTTCCTTGCCTGGCGAGAGTCTCTTCAGGTATCTGCACGCTTGGGATGAGAACGGCAATGTCTCCGGCGCGAAGTTCAACTGCTCGTACACGGAGGGGGGTCCTGCCGGCCTCTCGGTCTCGCTCTACGATGCGGTTACGTCCTCTGAATCTATCGGTCGGACCATCCCTATCGGCACTTCACAATTCGACGCCGTGACCGTGGCCGAATGGCTGGCGAAGAACCTACCCTTGGCAGTCCTCGGCCTCTCCGACACCGTGGCAGTGGCCGAGTATCTCGTGGCGAACCTGCCCGTCAAGGTTTCTTTGTCCGACGCCCTGGCGGTGGCCGAATGGCTCCAGACCAACCTGCCCTTGCCCGGCGTTTCCCTGTCCGACGTGATCAGCGCGGCGGAATGGATACAAGCCAACCTTCCGCTCGCAGCGGCCCTTTCGGATAACGTGACGTTGACCGAGTACCTGGAAGCGAATCTGCCGCTGGCTGGCCTCTCGGTTGCCGATGTGGTTTCCGTGGTCGAATGGCTCCAGGCCAGCCTTCCGCTCCCCGGCCTTTCGTTGACCGATGCGATCGCAGTCGCGGAGTGGGTGCAGGCGAACCTGCCGCTGGCGGGGCTTGACCTCTCCGATACCGTGGCGGTAGGCGAGTGGATCAGCGCCACCCTTGGAGCGGTCCTGGGATTGCAAGTGAATCTGACCGATGCACTGGCCGTCGCCGAGTGGATCGCAACCCGTATCCCGATAGCATTGGACCTCCACGACTCACTGACAGTAGCCGAGTGGGTAAGTGTCAGCGTTCCCACTTTGGGTCTATCGGTGTCATTGGTGGACAATGTGACTCTGGCCGAATGGACGCAGATCAACCTCCCCAGTGCAGTATCAGTCCATGACACCATCAAGGTGTCAGAGTGGCTACGGGTGAGCACGGTAGCATCGGTGGGTGCGTATCTCACTATCGAATTACGGTGCAAGGTTCTGACAACGGCGAACTGAGATGGCAAGCAAAACCTACACCTTCGCGGGAATCACGAATCCTTCGGCCACACACATCGCGTGGGCAGGGTTTCATCAGGAAGATCCGCCCTCCGGTGGCGCCCTCGTCCAAATGTTGGAAGCATCCTCTCCCGACTACGCCGCGCTGGCGGTGAGTGACGATTCGCGCGCGAGTTGTGAGGGAATGCTTGCCGTCTTTCCTCCATCCCACGCTTTGTGGGAGTTCGACTGGCTGATTACCGTCCCCCGCGCCGACGTGACCCGCATTGACGTCAGTTGCAAGGGCTTGGGGTTCGCCGACAGCGAGGATGGGTGGCGACTCCACGTGCGCAAGAATACGGGCGGCGGTGCGCCGGTGTGGGAACTACTGGACACCGAGCCCACCAGCGGCGAGGCGACCCTGACCGGCGCGGTCACGGCCGATATCTTGGACTACATCACGGACGATGGTCATATTTACGTCCTGGCCGAGCAGGTGGGGACTTATGTTGACTACGTTCCCTCCACGATCCAGGTGGACATGACCTCCTGCCAGTTGACGTACACAGTCGGTCTTTCCGTGTCACTCCATGACAACATTTCGACTGCTGAATCATTAGGCCGGGCCATCCCCATCAGCAGATCGCTCTCCGATAATGTTGTCATCGCGGAATGGCTGAAAGCGAACCTACCACTCATGGCAAGCCTCAGCGATACCATAGGTATCACTGAATGGCTCCAGGCGAATCTATCATCGGTTTCGACCTTCGTGCAGGTGCAGGTGGTGGGATAACGACATTCGCGCGAAAGGGTACTTGTGACAACTGAGCGACGCACCAACGGAAACGGTACAGGCAGCAAGGCACTGACCTGGGCGGTAGGGATTCTGCTCTGTTTCCTCGCCATCTTCGGGGCCATCGCAGGCCATTTCAACGCGGCATTGAGCGCACAGGATACTCGTATCCGATGCGTGGAGAACTCCCAGGCGGCCTATTCGGAGGGTATCAAGTCCATCACGGAAGACATCCGCGAGATCAAACAGACTCTCAACGAGATGAAGAAGGCGAAGTAAAGCATGGACAAACTCTTGCGACTGCACCCTGTGCTGCGGCGAAAGGTCAAAGCCATCGTCAAGGACTTGGCCGGTCATGGTTTCGCCGCGAAGGTCTATTCGACCTGGCGTAGTCAAGCCGACCAAGCAGTTCTCTACCGCGAGGGGCGCACGCAAGTCTGGTTCTCGTTCCACAATGCCACTCGCCCCGATGGGAGTCCCTGTGCGTTGGCGGCGGATATTGCCGACGCGAAACTGGCCTGGGGGGCGACCCCGGCGTTCTGGAAAACGTTGGGGAAGGCGGCAAAAGCGCACGGACTCACTTGGGGCGGAGATTGGAAATCCTTCCCTGACTCAGCGCACGTCCAACTCTTACCGAACAGTGACCTCGCCCGTGTGCAGGCTGGCTGGTTGCCGCCGGATGATTACGCGCCATGATCCCCATCGGGACCCTGCTCTGGTGGCTGAAGGAGAAGGCCCTGGTGTGGGCGAGGAAGCGGCGCAAATGGCTTCTCTTCGGGCTGATGATGTGGGTGTTGGGAATCGCGGCAGGATGGTGGACCGCCGCGATGTTCATAGAAAAGCACTTAGGAGGTGCAAAGTGAAGGGTCTTCTGTTCGCGCTTCTGGTCTGTGCGTTGGTTCTGCCGGCCAGCGCAGCAACGGTCAAATTGGTGCCCGGCGACTCGATGACGGCCAACGTTTTGACCCTCGATGTCACCACTCAGGCAGGCGGGTTCCATCGGTTCCGCGATGGGGCCAACATCACCGCCACCGCGTTTGTGCTGGGATTCGACGGCGAGGGCAAGGCCGGGGCGAAACTGGCTGCCCAAGGGGGAACCAAGGCAACCCTGGGCATCCTGCTCGACTCGGCCGTGTTTCTCTACTCGGCACCCAGTGACTCGAACTGGAAAGGCTTCGTGGGGCTCGGTTGGAAGGCGACGGCAGGACCGATCAACTTGCGGATCGCGGTCGCCACCCCGCCAACCTCGGTGCGCGATGCTGGCCTATTCGTGGTCGGCTCGATCCCACTCTAAGGAGCCAAGTATGCCAAGCGGACCAAAGTACAATCCGTGGCTGACGGTCTGGAAGATGTTCAAGGCGACGATCTGGCCGGCTGTCCTCGTGGCCTTGCCGACTTTCCTGACGGCCGTGGCAAATGACGCGGCCATGACCAAGTACCTGAACGCCCACCCTTGGGGGTTGGTAATCCTGGCCCTCATCGTGGGATGGAGGAACTGGTCGCAGAATCACCCGAAGTAATCGCGCCGGAGGCGGCGGGAACATCCTCCCCAGCCAATACCTTTGCCCACCCGCCGCCTCCCAGTCCTCGGAGGTGTATCCCCATGCGTCGTCTCGTGATCGCCCTCGCGCTGGTTCTCGCCCTCGGTCCCACCGCCGCAGCGAACGTGTACTCGCACATCCCCCTCGGCAACCTGTTCTACCGCTACTCCTTACAGAGCGGGGAGGCAGCCTGGATCGTGGCCCATAACGACCTCCTGATCTTCGACAACAACAACTACAACTACCTGGGCACCCTGAAAAGCCAACCTGGCGGTGCGGCCTGCAAGATGATCTGGTATCAGTTGTGGGATACCTGCGGCGTCGGCGATACGAGCGACGTGGCTGCCTGGTGTACGGCCCACGGGGTGGACATCGAAACGATGTTCCTGCACTACTCGCAGGCGACAACGATGGTCTTGGGGGGCACCTCTTACAGTTACCCCTCGTATGACGCAGCCAGCCCCAAAAGCGCCTCTCGCGTAGTCGCCTACATCTGGGGCAGTCGGCGCTACGTCTATTACGTCGGGAACGCCAACTTCCAGCAGTACCGGGCGGAAAAGGTCTATGCCAGCGTGACTACCCCGCCATCGGGCCAGACGCAGGTCTTCGATGGGGTATTCTGCGACGAGGCGATGGAGCGGAAGGTCCCGAGGTCGGGCGATACGGGGGTGGGAACGCAGACCGGCGGGGCCGTGCGCGAGTACGCGGAACTGATCGGGTCCTGGAAGTATGCGACCTGGGATTCCCAGTTCGCATCCTGTCAATGGCTTGCGGACTGGACGGCCCTCGCCACAGCCGTTCGTGTCTATCTCGCGGCCCACGGAGCGTCGGCTAAGATCACCATGCTCAATGCGGGGGATGGCTGGTGGACCCTGACCTGCGAGACGGCGGCGGCGGCCTGTTACCGGGAATCGTGGCTCAGGGGAGGAATCGCGGGGCGCAACAATCCCAGCGCCTTGAGCGTGGTGACGAACGCCAGCGCGGCCAGCGTCAAGCAAATCCTGGCCTTCACGGGTCGCCAGTTGCCTTTCCCCGACGAACCCGACCGCCTGCGAATGTGGGCGCTCGCCACGTTCTACCTCACCAAGAGTGACTACACCTACTTCGGGCCGACCTACGACACCGTGGCTGGCGGTTACGGCGGGTATATGCCTGCCAAATGGTTCGGGGCTATCGGGTTTGACGTGGGTACGCCTTCGGGGGCCTACACTACATTGGCGACCGGCACTGATCCGGTGGGTCAGCCCTATAAGGTGTACGCGCGGGCATTCAGCAAGGCCCTGGTGGTCCTGCGCGTGTACCAGAACAGTTCCTACCAGAACTTCAGTGCCAGTACAGCCGTGACTGTCAACCTGGGCGGGTCCTACCGCGAGGTGGCCGTGGATGGGACGGTTTCGGGCGCGATCATCACTACCAAGTCCCTGCGGCAAGGTGAGGGGGCGATCCTTGCCGCCGTGGTTTCCAACCAAGCGCCGGTCCTCGGTGCAATAGGCACGAAGAGTGTCCTACTGGGGAACACCCTCACGTTCACCTGCACGGCCACCGATCCCAACGGCGACGCCTTGACTTTCTCGGCAACCGGATTGCCCACCGGGGCCACCCTCAACGCGATCAGTGGGGCCTTCTCGTGGAAGCCCAGCCTCTCCCAAGTCGGCTCCAACATCGTGCGGTTCATCGTGTCCGATCCTGGTGCCCTGACCGATTATGAAGACGTGACGATCATCGTGGCGCCGCCTGCCGACAATCCTCCCATCCTGGACCCCATCGGGAACCAGACTTTCACCGCCACCGAGGCGGCCAGTTTCACGATCTCGGCTACTGACCCGGATGGCGACGCTCTAACCTACTCTGCCAGCGGCCTTCCCACCGGGGCGACGTTCACGGCGAGTACCCGCACCTTCGCCTGGACTCCAACCTATGCCCAAGCGGGAACGTATGCCGGTGTGACCTTCACGGTGAGCGATGGCACCCTTGCCGATAGCGAAGCCATCACCATCACGGTCCTGCCCGTGGCCCCGCCACCCAACAACCCTCCCATCCTGGCGGGGATCGGCGACAAGACCGCCACGGTGGGTATCACCCTGGCATTCACCCTTACGGCGACCGACGCGGATGGGGATACCGTCACTTACAGCGGCAGCAACTTACCTGCCGGGGCCGTCATCAACGCCACCACGGGGCGATTCTCCTGGCTCCCAACGGTGGCGGCCACGTATGCCGGGGTCGTACTCGTCGCCAGCGACGGGACTGCCACGGACAGCGAGACCATCACCATCACCGTTGCCGACGCGCCGCCTGTACCGGCCCCCGTCCTCTATCCCATCGGCGACAAGACCGCCTATGTGGGGCGGACCCTGACGTTCACAATCTCGGCAACAGTGGCGGGAGGCGGGGCCATCACCTACTCGGCTGCGAACCTACCGCCAGGTGCGACATTCACCACCGCGACCTTCAAGTGGGTTCCGGGATCAAAGCAGATGGGGTGGTGGAGTGTAACCTTCCTTGCCACCTCGGCGGGACTTTCGGATAGTGAAACGATCAGGATTAGGGTGAAACGGCGCTAATCCCGTCTAGGATGCCCTTGCGGCCCTCTGCCGCCAAGTCCCCTTCGGCCAGGGAAACATAACGGCGGACCATTTCGAGCGTGGAATGGCCCAATAATCTTTGCAGTTGGAACACGTTTCCTCCCCCACGCACCCACGAGGTAGCGAAGGTGCGTCGCAGATCGTGGGGCGACACCTTCAGCCCCACCTCCCTACCCCGCCGACTGACGATCTTGGCTATGCTCTCGGCCCGTAGGTGCCTGTTCCCCTGGCCGGGGAAGAGGTAGGGACCTGAACCGTTCTGGTTTGCCCACAGGCGCAGGGCCTCCCCCGCCGTCTCCCCGAAGTACACCGTCCTGGCGTGCCCACCCTTGCCCTCCACGGCGATTCTGCCCTGCTCCAAGTCCACGTCCACCCACCGCAGTTCCGCCAGTTCAGACAACCGCAACCCCGAATCGAGGAAAAGCGCCAGGATGGCCCTGTCACGGCCTGTGTTGGCTCCTGGGCCTTTGCAGGACCCCAACAGACGCCCTACTTCCCCGTCGGAGAGGCGCCTGCCGTCGCGTCGGGGAACAGAGGGCAGTTTGAGGCCCAGGGACCGTCCCTGCCACTTCAGGTAAGCCGCCAGGGCGATCATGCGGGCCTTATAATAGGACGGGTGGGGGTTGCTGCGGGTGCGCCAGGCGACCAGCCAACCGATGATCTGGTCAGTCGTGGGAACCGGCCCCAGGTCCCGCAGGACGGGCTCAAGGATATGCTCGTACCAGGCCAAGGAACGCGGCCTGAGGCCCTGGGCGGCCTTCACAGTCAAAAACGAGGCCAGTTCCGCACAACTCGTTCTCCCCATGATCTTCCCTCCACCCTGCTCATACCACACTTCGGGTCTCCCCTGTGTGATTTCTGCGCGACATCCCGCGACAAAATAAATCTCGCCTTTTGGTCCTAACACGGAAGGAACCCTATTGACAGGCACCGAATCGGTGCTATACTGGACGGAAGGAGCGACGCAAAACGACATGAAACGGAAGAGATCAGCGAAGTACCTGCGACTCAAGACCGCCCTCGGTGTTGATCCTGTCCGGTTGGCGAAGGAATGGACCGGATGGGGCAGAACAATTCCGCAGATGGCGAGAGCATGGTCGGCAGCCGAACCCGTGACGGCTCGGACGCTCCAGCGATGGATCAACGCGGCGAAGAGGAAGGTCGCCCAGCAGGGGGAACCGAAACCATGAGTGACGACCTGCGAATGAGCGCCCTTGAGGCGCGGCTGTCGGTGGTGGAGAAGAACTTGGCACAGGTGGCGACGGCGAGGTGTGCCAAGAAAGAGTACCACCTAAGAATTACATTCAACCGGTCCCGCGACTACGAGGAACATTGGCAGGTGCAACGTCTTGAAGACGGCCACGCTGTGCATCCATCCGCTGTGATGTTGGCCGGTATGTTGGGTATACGCGAACCCGGAACCTACACTGTGACGGTAGAGAGGGCAAACGAGGCCGAGGCCCGGCCGTAGTAGTCCCAGTACAACCGCTTGGCCCACAAGCGTTTGCTAAGGAGGCGCTTGGGTGTCCATTGATAGTTTCGAGGCGAACTGTCTGGTGTGCGTTGCTTTCCGCAAGCGTCGCAAGAGTGATCGCAACCTGCCCTGCCCGGAGCGCGTGAGGGGCAAGAAATGGACGCCTGCGGATGTGTACGCGAGCGCGCCGAAGGGCTGGGTGTGCGAAAAGAGGATCAGCAAGTGAACTTGGGCGGCGGTATCCCCACCATCGGTGAGGGTGCAGGTGGAACACCGACACTGGTTAGCGCCAGGATACAAATCCTGCCCGCCGCCCTTCTGTTATCGGACTCGCTCGGGACGCGAGGTGCTGCGCACGGGGGCCGGGTCGGGAACTATCATTGCGGCCAAGTCGCCATAGGCCCGGCCCCCCAAACTTGGAGGTGAGTGATGGCAATTCCTGAGTCCACTCGAAACGGCATAGATGATTATGTGCAGGGGCATATTCCGCCAGGAGACTTTCTGAAGGCGGTGCTGGAGAACAACCTCATGGGCACCGTGTTCGCGTCCGATGACGAGAACCTGGGTGCCCTGCTGGACATCTGCCGATATGTTTGGAATTACACTCCGGCCACCTGCTGGGGCTCGCCGGCCAAGGTGAAGGCATGGCTCTATCCCGAGACCGTGAAGGAGACAGCCGATGCTTGACCTTCTCCGCGCGAACCTGCTCGACCTCTGGCCGGGGCAATGGAAGACGGTCGTGGTCATAGCAGTCGTGTACGCAATCCTCGGTGTGCTGTGGCTGCGATGCTGGATTGTGGACCGGCGAGGGCGGCGCGAACATGACCGTATCGTGACGCTGCGGCTGGCCGAGTTCCGCAAGTGCCTGCCCGGGGGAGTGAGGAGGAAACCGTGCCGAAGTTCAGGTTCACGGCCACTGAACGAAAGACCAATGGGATGTGTAACATTGTGTTCTCGGACCGCACAGAGTGCTGGGCGCGGGAAACCTTGGAAGGCATCTTCGGTGTTGCTGACCCCGGCACCTACGAGGTGACGGTCGAGCGCGTCGCGCCGAGGGCGGCGAGGATACAGCAATGCCCAGGGAACCATCTATGCGGTCAGTGTGGGGCTGAGGGTCAGGGGACGACGGATGTCTGTCAGAAATGCCGCATTTCCCTTGGTGACACGGTAGTCCTCTCTCAATTACGCATCGGCGGAGACGGCAAGCCGTTGGTGACGGGCGAGGAATGAACTCCCAGGGGCCGTCGTGTTCGCTACTCCCAGTAGTGATTCCCCCCTCTCGGCGGTCCCTGGGATTCTGAAAGGGAGGAGTGACATGGCACAGGAAGCGACGAAGGTGCAGTTCTCCACCGACGACATGTGCCCCGCTTATCGCCACGGGAACGATGAGCAGGGATTCGAGCGGGAACTGTGCGCGAACTGGGATCACTGCGGTTGGCTCTACTGCGACTGCTCGGGCAACCCCAACCACTGCGAGCGCACGAATGGCCCGCCCGAAGATTTCGTGCGCCGCTTGGCGTTGGCGGGGGAGGCAAAGTGATGGCGCGTTGGTGGCCTCTGCGATGGAAAGGGTCCGATCACCGTTGGCGCAAGCGTGTCCGCTGCCACGTTGCGACGGCGAGCACGATCAAGGTACATCTACCAGTCGAGGATGACGAACACGATCTGGTAGGCATCCTGGTATGGGGGCGACTTGGGCAAGACGTATCCGAGCACTTCGTGCGAGGGGATGTCGTCTTCGTCACCTTTGAGAGGCAAACGAAGCCGAAGTGATGGACCGCCCCCTGCCCTGCGAGGAGTGCCCCGAAGCGCCGACCGGCGACTGCGAGCAATACTGCGAGTCCCTGGCGCGGTGGCGCAGGGAGCCGAAGCGCATTGCCAACGATGACGAGGGAGACGAGGAGGAGGAGAATCATGCCTGAGGACAAGGGTAAAACAAAGGGGCCGTTGCGGCCACCGTTCGATCACGAACCCACGCGCGAGGAGATGATCGAGTTCCTGGCGTCGGTGCCGTCGCTGGAGGGTCTTGACCTCGTGCAGTACGTGGACTTCTGTCTGCCGATGAAGCGAAGTTCCAAGGTCGGAAACAAGCCGAACGGCGATCCGATCTACGAGGATAAATGGCAGCCGTACTTTATGACGGACGGCAAACTGCTGATGTTCGCCCAGTACCACCGGAAGAACGGTGGGATGATCCAGGTGGACACGAAACTGGTGGAGCACACCGAGAACGACTTCCAGATTTTCGCCACCGTCACCAGCACCCTCTTGGGCACCTGCTGCGGGCGGGCGACGGGACGGCTGAACGCCACCTCGGGCGCGGAGAAGTCTCATCCCGTCGAGACGTGCGAAACCTCGGCCATTCAACGCGCCCTGGCGTGCTTCGGGTTCGGATTGATGCCCGGCGCAGGCTTGGCCTCGGCCGAGGACATGAAGACTGCCGACGCCAGGCAGGCGGCGCCCGCCGCGAAAGTGGAACCCGAACCCGTGCCACACCCCCGCGTGAAGGTCGGGGACGAAGAGTTCGCTCCAAGTGAGTGCCCGAACTGCGGCGGCGCACTCGTGGAAAAGAATGGCATCAAGAACGGCAAGGAATGGCGGTTCTGGGGCTGCGAGAAGTGGCGCGAGACAGGATGCGATTACAAACAGTGGATCGAACCGGGCGCACTCCTGCCCGATGAGCCGAAGCCCAAAGTTGCTGTCGGCGAGGAAACACCCGAAGGGCAACCCCCCGCAGGGCCTGAGGTGTTCCCCGACGAGACTGCTCCGCAAGGACCGGCCCCGCTGGCGGTTTGGAATGAGTACTGCAAACTGCGCAACAAGTTCCTCAAGGAGAAGGGGGCTGGGGAAACACCGGCCTTGCTCAACCGCGGAAGCCCAACGGCGGTGATCCAGGCGGCGATCATGGGGCTGACCGAGGCGCTCGCGGAAGGCGGTGCGGCGTGAGGCGCTTGACCAAGCGCGAACTCGACGCCCTGGCGGCCATCGCGAGGCTCACCGAGCCGCGAGGGCCGACCATCCGGGAACTTGCTACCAGGCTTGGTCTGAGTTCATCGTGCTCGGCGATGCAGTACGTCCAGAGGCTGGAGCGCCAAGGCATGGTGTCCATCAGGCCAAAGCACTCGCGCGGGGTAACGCTCACCGAGGAGGGCCAGGCCGTGTTGCGTACGTTGCGGAACCGGGCGGCGGAGGCGGGGAAGGAGGGAGATGGGTGATGCTGCATACGACGTTGGTCACACTCAAGGCCGCAGGTGCGTGCTCGGATAGACTCGCCGTGCTGCGTGGTGGTCTCGGACCCGACTGGCCTGCGAACAAACCAATCTCCATACTGGATGCCCTACCCATTGTCGGCCTACCTAATGTGCTCTGGGGTTTTGGGGCAGTCTTGCCGGGAGAAGAAGGGGAGAGGGATCGTTTGTCGCGCACGCTGGCGTGCGACTATGCAGAGCATGTGTTGCCTATTTTCGAGCGCGTCCACCCTAACGACAAGAGACCGCGTGGGTGCATCGAGGTTGCGCGCCGGCATCTGCGCGGCGAGGCAACCGATAAAGAGAGGGCCGCTGCCTGGGCCGCTGCCGGGGACGCTGCCAGGGACGCTGCCTGGGACGCTGCCGGGGCCGCTGCCTGGGCCGCTGCCTGGGCCGCTGCCGGGGCCGCTGCCGGGGACGCTGCCGGGGCCGCTGCCGGGGCCGCTGCCGGGGCCGCTGCCGGGGCCGCTGCCGGGGCCGCCGAGTTGGCATGGCAAACGCAGCGGTTGGTCGCTGTCGTAACGGCGGTGGAGGCGGGATGATGCTACCACCGATCTGTGTGAAGTGCCGAGTGCAGATGCGTTGCACAAAGAACGACTATCTCGTCCGGGACAAGGCGAGCCAGGGTTTCCCGGAGACATATTGGCTCGGCGACCTGTGGGAGTGTGGTCGGTGTGGATGCCAGATCGTGACCGGATTCGGCCAGCCATTCACTTCGTGCCCTCAGGACTATCGCCCATTGGTCTTCGACCAGTCGGCGGGGGCAGAGGCATGAGGGCGATCATCGCGCAGATCGGCTGGCCGTTGACCGTGATCTGGCTGCACCCGATGGGCGTGCGGCACATCCTATCACAGCCGAATTGGTGGAACTGATGGAGATCGAACCGACACGCGAGGAACTGCGGAACCAGGTGGGCGATGCCCAGCACGTCCTGCACCTCTGGCGGCCCGTCGCCCAAGAGATACCTCAACCGCCAACGAGGAGAGTAGTGATGCCACGCGAGAACAAGCAGGAGCAGGCGGTCCTGCGCTGGCTGTTAGACGGCCGGCAAGCGGGCGGCGATGCGTGAATGATCGCGGCGTACTACAACGACAGCGATCCCTACTGCTGCCAGTGGCTCCGCAACCTGATCGCGGCGGGGCATATCGCACCAGGGGATGTTGATGACAGGGACATCCGAGAAGTCAGAGGCGAAGACCTCAAAGGGTATAGGCGGGTTCACCTGTTCGCTGGCGTTGGAGTCTGGGATTACGCCCTCCGCTGCGCTGGCTGGCCCGACGACCGGCCGATCTGGACGGGCTCGTGCCCCTGTCAGCCCTTCTCGGCGGCGGGCAGGCATGGCGGAATTGCCGATGAACGGCACCTCTGGCCCGAAATGTTCCGCCTCGTCCGCGAGTGCCGCCCTGATACGATCTTTGGCGAGCAGGTTGCGTCAGACGACGGTCTCGCTTGGCTCGACCTTGTATCGGCTGACTTGGAAGGCGAGGGTTACGCCTTCGGGGCGGTTGATCTATGCGCTGCGGGCCTCGGCGCGCCCCACATCCGGCAGCGCCTGTGGTGGGTGGCCGACTTGCCAGGAGCGAGACTGGAAGGGCGGCGGGAGCAGTCAGCGGGGCAGAAACTCGCGGCCGCTCAACGAGGTAGCAGACCTGGCGGGGTGGCCGACACCTCGCACGGTGACGGGCGGAGCGGAGAGTGCGGAGAGGAAGCAGGAGTTGGGCCGGACGGAGAGTGGGGGCGGGGACTTGCAGGCGACGGCCCAACTGGCGGGCTGGCCGACACCCGACACGCATTACCATCATGGGCAGAGTCGAGAAGCCTCTCTGCGCCGCCTGGGCCGCAAGCAGGTGGGGTTGGATCACATGGCCCAACTGGCGGGATGGCCGACACCGAGAGCCGATTCCTACGACAGCAGGAAACCCGGAACGGGCGGCGAGGTCCTACCACAGGTGGCCCGCTCCGTAGTTTCTGGCGAGACGCCGACTGGCTCCCCTGCGCAGACGGAAAGGCGCGGCCAGTTAGACCCGGCACATTCCCGCTGGCTTATGGGGCTCCCGCCCGAGTGGGACGCCTGCGCGCCTACGGCAATGCAATTTCGCCGCAAGTTGCAGAAGCGTTCGTGAGGGCGTACATGATGGAGTGCGAGGCGGAGTGATGCCACGCGAGGCCAAGCAGCGGAACCGCATCCTGGCGGCGCTCTCGGATGGTGAATGGCACAGTACGCTGGAATGCGCGAATGCTGCGGGCGGCGGCATGATCCTGGCGATTATCCGACGGATGAACGACCTGAAGGACCGGGGGCTCGTAGAAGACCGATGGGCAACGGAAGGGCGGTGGAAGGAGTGGCGGCTGGTGGCAGGCCCCGAATCGAGGGGACATAGTGATCGGGCTCAAAGCACGTCGTGCCCCCATGTGCAGTCCCAGCCGCCCGCCTTACTGCCAGCGGGCAAGCCTTCTGCCCCGAGGATTCCCGGGCCGCCGCGGCGGCCGGTGCGGCAACGAGTGTGCAGCAGCGGAAGTGCGCGGACGGAGCGCGATTTGACGTTGCGATTCTGAGAGGAGGAACCGGATGATTTGCCCGATGCTGACCAGGACTATGTTCTACACCAACCTTCCTGAAGATCAGGATTTGGGGGAACTTGCCAACCGGAGGCAGGTGATGGTCGAATGCCTCGGCGAGAAGTGCGCCTGGTGGGGTAAGGGTGCTGAGATGTGTGCGGTGGCTTTCCTGGCAGAGGGATTCGCCGCACAGAGCACTCGCCGCGACCGCGCGATTGACAACTACGAGGATTCGCACTAGCGGCACCTTGAAAATCGAATAGTTCGCGCCAGCGTGCGGCAGGGCCGACAACTTGACCCCCGGCCTGGGGCAAGGAGGCCACGCTGGCGCTGCTGATTGCGGCCGTGAAGGGCGTGGCGAGGGCGAAGCGCACCAGGAAGGCGGCGTGAAATGGAGATCAAGGTAGGGGACGTCATCCGGCGCCGCGGGGCTGACATTCTCTGGGAGGTCGTGGTGATCGAGCCCAACCACGGACCCAACGAGATTCACCTGGTTCACGTGGACGAACTGCACCGATGGAAAACCCGGCGCGAGATCGAGCGCGATTACGAGAAGGCCTAGCGCGCCGCGGCCACAGCCGGGAAGCAAGGGCGTGATGATGTGCCGTGCCGATACCTGCGCACCGTGGGCTGGCAGGAATGGATCTGCGCGATCAGCGGCGCGTCGGTGGGCGATCGCTGCGGGATCGGGCTCGAGGAGTGCATTCCGCTCCTGGCCTGGCGCTGGGTGCGGGGCGAGGTCACATTCGCGCGCATTACCCGCGGGCTCGGGCCGCGGGACATCACACGAAGGGCGGTGATCGCGATGGCACAGCGGATCCTGGAGCGAGAAGGCGTCCCGCTCGATCTCCAGCAGATGAGCGAGGCGGAACTGGGCGACCTGGCCGGGCCGGCTGCGGCTCTTCGAGTTGCCGCGCCACATCGAGGAGCAGGTGAGGCGGGCGATGGAGGCGACGCGATGCCCGAGACCGTGATTTGCCTTGGCGAAGTGATACGGTTCCCTGGGATGCCGTTCGCAGTGGGCCCAGCAGGCGAGTGTCGCATTTGTGGGGCTATTGACCTGGCAGTGGTGCTCATGACGTTCGAGTCGGATGCCGATGTAATCATCGAACGCGGCGCCAACGGCCGCCTGCTCGGAATCTGCGAGCCCTGCATTGATCGCAAGGTGGCCGAGGAGAAGGAACAAGGCCCATGACCGCGCCACCATCCTGGCGCTGCTGATCGGCGCCGTGAAGGGCGCGGCGAAGGCAACGAGCAGGTGAGGCGGGCGATGGAGGGAGCACGACCATGAGGCGGCTGGAACTGATGACGGACGCACCAGACAGCGTAACGCTCCGCATGACGCCGGAAGAGGCCGCGCAACTGTCTCTCCTGTTGGAGGAGATCGCGGACTCGGTGAAGACCAGCGCCAATTTCACCGACGAAGACGTGGAGTTCCTGATGGAAGTCGCGGAGACGCTGTGATCATGCGTACGATCCTGCTGGGCGAGACGGTCGAGGGGAATCCATGCCTGATCTGATCTGCGAGAACTGCCAGCGCGAGTTCTTCGGCTATGCCAATATGGACTATTGGCCGTGCCCCAAGTGCAGAACCGTAGCGTGGAATCGCGCCCGCCTCGGGTACGGCCAGACCAGCATTGCAGTGCAACGGAGCATCGCGGAGGTGCTCGATCTCTTCCGCCGCTTCGCCCCTGTCACCACGCAGGCGGGGGTTGCCCAGGACCACGAGACGGGCAGGCAAGGCGTCCAATTCGTGGTGCGCGTCGGCGCCGAGGCTGGCTTCAGAGCCCGGTTGCTGATTGAGGCGACGGGCAGCGAGCGCGAGCAGCGCCAGGCGTGGCGACTGATTGTGAACTGGCTGAAGAACACCCTGATTGCCATCGCCTTCGGGGCGGTGCGGTCCGAGGAGGCGTTCGGGGGCTTCGCCACGACCCAGGAATTGCGGGGCAAGTCGGTCGGCGATATGCTGCTGCGGGCTGCCGAGGAGGGCCTCCCACAACTTCCAGGACTCGAAGTGGAGATCCAACCTGTGCACCTGCCAGCCCTGACTGATGGCGGCGAAGGCGCGAGTAAATGACCGCCGAGGCGCTGTATGACGGAACGCGATCATAGACCCCAAAATGAATCTGCAACACATTTCCGCCTGAAGCGCATGGGCAGACACATCCTATGGGGCATGGGGTGTTGGGCGGTGACGTACGAGTTCTACCTCGCCAAGATTTACCGGGAGAACTGCACGCCAGGCCGAGCGCACCGCACCACTGCCGATCTGGCCGGGATCATGGCGACGCGCGTGAACAACACGAAGTTGGGCCTCTTCGGCAGGCACTTAGGGCTCGTCGTGGCTGAGTGCAAGGCGACCGTGGGGGACCTGCGGGCGGGCATGATAACCAAGGGCGGCCACTGGCATTACGCCCTGGTCCCTGAGAAGTTGGCTGCGGAGGCGGTGGGGATCTTGCCGAAGTGGGTGGGGGTGTTGGGAGTGGACATGGAGGACCGCACCGCTAAGAGTTACCACTACACGAGGTTGAGGACAGCCCGCCCGGCGCGCCGCCAGGATGACGCGGTTGTGCCATTGTGGTCGAGAGAAGCCAGCCTTCAGCAGGCCCCCGATGGCTGGGTGCCGGTGCTGATGCAGTTCGCGTGTGGCCAGACGCGCTATGCGCTGAGGTGGCGAGCGTGATCTACGAGGTCAAGGACGCACCGAACGGCGGCCACTTGTTCCGCTGCCCGCAGTGTCGAAAGTGGGGACTGCTCGATGACGACCAATGGCAGGGCAAGGTCTCGATCCTCTGCGACTGCGGATTTCACCAGACCATTCCGCTGGCGACCATGATGGCGACGATTGAAGAGGCGCAGGAGCGCAGATGATCCACGTTCTCGCCGAGTGCCGCTGCGGGGCCGTGCTGGGATGATTCGAGTGTTTCCAAGGCGCACCAAGGCGACGCCGACTGATGAACTTGCTTTCGTCGGCGAACCGCCGTTGCTGCGGCCGGAAGCCGACGAGGTACACGTGTCGGTGACATTCACCTGGGACCGCGACGAGGGAGAGCGTCTTGCGCGATCATGGGGCCGCTATTACCCGAAGGTGCGCCTTGGCGGGCCAGCCTTCAACGATGCCGGCGGCGAGTTCGTGCCGGGCCGCTACCTCAAGCCGGGGTACGTCATCACCTCGCGCGGTTGCCCCAACGGCTGTTCATTCTGCTTTGTGCCGCGACGAGAAGGGCACCTGCGCGAGTTGCCAATTACCGAGGGATGGGATGTCTGCGACAATAATCTGCTGGCGTGCTCGCGACCACACCTGGATGCCGTCTTTGAGATGCTTCGCGGGCAGAAGCGTGCAGCGCGCCTGAGTGGCGGGCTCGACGTGAGCCGCATAGACCACAGGATCGTTGCAGACCTGCAATCGCTACGCATTGACGCCTTGTGGTTGGCCTACGACAACCCACGGTCATGCTTTGCCTCACAAGTCGCCGACGCGATTTGCAGACTCCGACAGGCTGGGCTAACGAGGGACCAGGTAAACTGCTTTGTGCTCATCGGCTACGGAACCGACACTCCCGCCGAAGCTGAGGCGAGGTGTCTGGAGGTTGTCGAATGGGGCGGTCTGCCCTTCGCCATGCTCTATCGCAATGAGGAAGCCAAGGATCACGCCCGCGATCTGGAATGGAGGCGCTTACAATCACGCTGGTGCCGGCCTGCGCGCAGCAAGGCGCGGGCGAGGGAATTGGGATGGCGAGCATGATCCACGTTTTCGCCGAGTGCCGCTGCGGGGCCGTCCGCAAGGAGACCCAGGACAAGTGACCGACTTCCTCGCCGAGTGGACGGGCAAGGTCTTCGTGGGCGATTGTTTAGATTTCATGGCCCAACTTCCGAGCGGCTGCGTGGACGCGGTGATTACAGATCCGCCCTTCCTCGCCGTATTCGGCACGACGGAGGATCGGAACGACATCGGGAACTTCTCCATTATCGAGGGTTGGTGGCGAGAAATCAGTCGTGAGTTGCTACGCTTGACCGCACCTGGCGGCTTACTCTTCGTTTTCTGTGACTGGCGAACCTACCCTGCGTTCTGGCGAGGTTCACTTGGGGTGGGATGGGAACAACGAAACCTATGCGTTTGGACTCACATGAGCGCACGGAACTATGGTGTCTTCCGTTTCTGTCATCAATTGTGCTTTGTGGCATCGCAAGAGGGGTTCATGCCGCACGCACCGGCAGGCTCGGCTTACGACGTTTGGGATATATCGCAGGTCCCAACTCAGGAAAGGCGGCACCCCACCGAGAAGCCGGAATCTCTGCTCTTGCGCTGTGCTGAAACGACCCAGCCCGGCGATCTCATCTTCGACCCCTTCCTCGGTTCTGGCACAACCGCCGTCGTCGCCGAACGGCTTGGGCGCCGCTGGTGCGGCTCCGAGATCAATGAGAGTTACGCCGAGATGGCGACGAAGCGCATCCTGCGGGCGCGGGAGCAGTTGGTCCTGCCCATCGAACCCAAGCCCGCGCCGGGCATCTTCAAGCACGAGCAGGCGTCGCTGGGGGTGGTGGAATGAACCGCGCGGCAAAGGGTGCCCGCAACGAACACCGCTCGATGGAATGGCTCGAACGTCAGGGATACGCCATGACCCGTAGCGCCGCTTCCCTCGGAGCCTGGGACCTTGTTGGCGTGCGCCGTGATGGCTTCGTGCTCGTGCAAGTGAGAACCAGGGACTGGCCTGGTCCGACCGAGCGTGCGATCCTAGCCGAGTTTTCTGCGCCTTCGAACTGCCGCAAGGAGTTGCATCGGTGGCGGCCCCGGATGCGAACGCCGGATGTGATGGAGATATGAAGATCAAAGGGCCAGAGGATCGCTGCTGTTCATGCTTGTGCTATGGCCTCGGCGGCAGGTGTGATCTCTTCGGCCGAGCGTTCCCTGATAGGTGGTGCGGAAACTACCAAGTGCCGCCTCCGAATGGGTGCGGCAGCACCGACTGCATCGCGTGGCCGTGCGACGCGAAAGAGACGGGTGCCTGCTGGCAAGCCCAACATGATGCCCATGTGATCGCGGCGCTCTTGGACGAAATAGCAGAGATGGAACTATGACCTTCCTCGACACCTCGGCCGAAGGGTGCATAGTCGTTGGATCGCCCGAAGCGCGTGCCTTGGGTTTCACGGTTGACCTGTTCGACGGCTACCTGTGGCGGAAGGGCAACGTACTCTATATCTCGTTCATCGTGTCGCGTCAGCCTGGCAAGGGCCACTTTCGAGACTTGTTGGATCGTCTCGAAGAGGGTGGATGCCACGTCAAGGTTCCGTGTCCAAGTGCCAGGATGGAACACATTCTCAAAGTGCGGGGCTACAAGCAGCATTTCGAGTGGGCCGAGGAAGTCGGCGAGGACGTAGAGGTGTGGGAACTGTGACCTTCCTTGAAGAGTGGACGGGCAAGGTCTGGACGGGCGACTGTTTGGGGGCGCTGGTAGGCTGAAAACAAGAGGCAGGGCTGCCTGTGCTGTCGAGGCTGCGGGCAGCCCTGCCGTCGGGAGAGAACGTGGGATCAAGTGCTGCGTTTGCTGTGAACGTCGCGGCCTTGCAACCGCAGGAGACGGCGGATCACCCCCCGCAGGGCGCGGGCTTCTGTAACCCCTATGCCCTTCGGAACGTCATACCAGCACGCCACGGCTTGTCCGGCATCGTCGCGCTTCACAATGACGGCGAACCCGTTGATCCACTCAAGGGAGCGGGCTGGCTTGGGATCGAGCATCACTTAGGCCTCCTTCCCTACAGGTTCGGCGCAGTCCACGAGGACTTTACACTTCGTCAGATCCGCCACGAGGTCATGGATGCGCCGTTGTTCGGCGTAGGACGGCCGGGGCGAGGTCTTCAGTTCCAATTCGTATCCCCACGCCCAGCCGATCTTTACTTGGCGTACCGAAGCCTCATGCCCCGCCTCGCGGATCGCTTGCTTGATCTGCCGGTTCAGTTCAATAGACTTCTGGCGTACGATGCTACGATAGGGCATGACCTATCCCTCCTTCCCTACAGGTATCCGTATCAAACTGCGGTGCCCCTCCCTGTGGGGCAGCCGCACCACTTTGACCAGCCCCTCCCGAATCCACCTGCGCACGGTCTCGGGGTCAATCCGGTAGCGCTCGGCATATTCGCGGACGGTGATGAGTTCGAGCATGGGTTAGGGCTCCTGGTAGAGTTTTTGGAGTTGACATCTTGGCAGGTCGGCGATCATGCCACCTGTCTCGGGGTCTTCGAGGCCGTACCGGCGTTGCGTCCCATGCTCGCCCTCGAACTGTTCCTGTCGCCAGGCATAACGCACTCTCAGCATCGTGCCGTCGCAGGCTTCTTCGAGGCCTATGCGTTGGTGTTGGCAGGCGATCACCTTGACAAGATCGCCCCGGCGCAACGTGCTGTATTGCTTGTATTTCCAGGCGTGAGGACCGCTCATTGTTCCTCTCATCCTCTTCGTTTCCTCCTCGGTGGGCCTCAACCCTACCCGTCGCGGCCCTGCTGTCACCAGGGCCGTGGGCGGCTGGGGTCAGGCGGAGGTGGCAGGGTACATCGAGCCGGGTTCTACGTCGGGCATTCCGTGTCCAGCCTCCTGCCCCAAATCTTCGGCGATGGCGTCGCTTGCACATCCCCGACAGAGGATGTCGCCGCATTCGGTCGTCCAGAAGTTGGCCCCGCAAGGGATGCCACGCTTGCAGCGCCGACACCGATACTGCGGGATGCCATTCGCGCGCTCAAAGGTTTCCGTATGCTTGGTGAGTCTTCCCATCCTCGTCTCCTCCTCGGCCTCTCGGCCTGCTGTTCTACCCCCATTATACCACGAGACGCCACAGAATACCTTCCGAGTATGCACGAAAAGGCACACAGGGAGGAAGTTTCTTTCATGGTGCCTTGTAGCCTATCCTCGCACGTCCACGAGGATCGTTCTTTGCACGCGCTAATAACAAAACTCCCAACACTCCCAGGGGTATCAGCCCCTCGCGCGCCCCCTTTTTGCCCGCAATCGCGGTCGCACCAGGGTTAGCACCACCAGCCAAAGCAGTCACATCGAGGGGTCCAAATGGCCGAACCACGGCGAGCACTCAGAGGGGCAGTTATCAGGAGGAAGACCTGCGACTCGGCTTCAATCGCCGAACTTGCTGACCGTTTTGGCGACGAAACCAAGGCCTCCGGGGGCTGGGCCGCCCTACTTTTTGACAGACTCATCCTTTGGGCTGACGACGATGGCCGGTTTCCTGCTTCGCCTGGTATCGTTTCTGGCCGCTGTTTTCCCCATCATCCTAGCCAGCATCGCCACGTCAAAGCCTACCTTCGGGCCATGCACGATCTTGGCCTTATTGTCCTCTACGGCGAGGGAAAGCGCCTCTATGGCTGTTTCCCAACCTGGAGTAAACACCAACCGCAACGCTCTGATCGCTATGTCCCATCTGAATTGCCTGCCCCACCACTGACGCCAGAGTGTCAACCATCTGACGTCAGTTCGGAAACCACTTGTAAACCCCTCCCTCCTCCTCCCGTCCCAACCCTACACATCCCCTCCCTAAGAGGCGACAATCCGCAGTTTGCTGTTGCAAACTCGGACTCGGAACGGCAAGCCACCATTCAAGCGTCCATCGAACTCGGCGATTACTCCAAAGCCGAACCCCTCGGTGTTGACCGCGCGGCTTGGCAGATCATGCGCCACAACTGGCAGCGATCCCAAATCTCAGGAGGTGAAGCGTGAACGAGTGGAAGCGGAGACTCACGGGAGCGGAAGCGAAGTTGGAGAGGCTGCGGCGGGCAATCCTCACCGAGGTCGCGCCGTTCATGGAGGATTGCCAGCATGACCCTGCGATGGGGGCGCGGTGGAGACATCTCGCCGCCGCCCTTGAGGACCGGCAGGAGCCTCCCATTGACAACCTGAGCCCGGCAGGATGGACCGCCGGGTGTTGTGTGCGCGCGGCCCAGGAAGTGCTCAGTGTGCTGGAGCCCCAGGTGTTCGAGGGCGAGGCGTGGACGTGCCTGCCTTGCCTCAAGGCTATGCCTGAGGGTGGGCGCACGTTTCGCCTAATCCTCTGCAAGGAGCAGGAAGAAGTCCTTGGGTGTGGCGGGCCGGGTGAGGATGCCGTCCACGTCCGCTACCGGCTCGAGGTGCTGAAGTGAGGCGGCAACGAGGCGGCAAGGATGGCATCTCGGGCGGGACAAGTCCAAGGGTGAGTTAACATAATGCTCAAAGAAGATACCAAACGTGAACGCAGGTCCAAGTGGCACAAATGACCAAGGAACCTACCAGGATGCCCGCAGGGGCGAATGACAGGGTGAAGTCTGGAATTACGCGCGTTCCTGGCCGAGGTCGGCAACGGCGTGTTTGGTGGGCTGGCGACACAAAACCGAGTCGTGTGCCCTTGGTGCGTTCTGTGGGTGCCACGCCCTTGTCTGATCGGTTGGCATACCATCTCAAGGAGAAGAACCCATGAAAACCGCGATTGTTGGGCTCGTGTGCCTACTGGGAGCCGCTGGCTGGGCTCGTGGCGACCGCCTCCAGGTGCGCTGCACGGATGGCCCGACGCAGGTCGTCTCGGGGGATGTGGGCTACTTCACAGCGATGGTTTGGAGCAACCTGCCGGTGGGAGCCGAGAGCCGGACAGACGATGAGGAGGCGCGACGCACCGAGGGTGCCGCCGCCAGGCAAGCCGCCCTGCTCGCCTGGACCGCCTACAGTCCCGACGGTGTGCCCGTCACGCTCACCTTCAACCTGGGGCCGGGGTGGACGGTGCTGGAGGCCGAGGGTCCGCGGCTACTCTGGATCACGCCCGGCATTGGGAAGCGCCCGGCTGACCTGCGGGGCTGGCCGGTGCGGCTGGTGGGGCTGCGCGAGGTGTATAGGCCGGGCAAGCCCTGTGATGCGATCTCGCTGCCCCTGGGCGTGGTCAAGCCGGGGGATGTGTGCATTGTGACCTTGAGGGCGCGGTGGCGCACACCTACACAATAGGCCGCATTGGCGCGAGAAGGCCCCTTCCTTGCGAGCACGGGGGTTGGGTGGCGCCAAGGTAGGCTCGGACGGCGAACGACGATTCTAGGGCACGCAGGGTGCCGAAAACGAGAGGAGAGGGTGATGACGAGACTCAGCAAGGTGATCCTGGCAGTTGCGTTGGCCGTGGCGCTCTATGCGACCGTGATGCTGGTGCTCCTGTGGCGCGACCGCCAGAAGGCGCGGGAGCCGCACTGGACGATTACTGCCAAGACCGTCAAGACGGTCCCCGAGAAGCCTGTCGCCACGCTCATCGTACCGATTCGTGGTGTCAAGGTCGGCCTGTGGGAGGTTGCGACCGTTCGGATGATAGGACCCGACGGATACTGGCGTTCAGTGGTCTTGCGTTACCCCAAAGTAGCCACAACCCCCGCAGGTGCCTTTGTTTCCAAGGGCAACCTGTCTGCCGAACTAACCATCGGGACCTATGGGGACGCTCGTGCATTGGCATGGGCGCTCAGTAGGATGGCCGACGAGGTTGAAGCCGACAAACGAGAGGAGAGGGGACGATGAGAGATCACGAAGCACATCGGCGGTTGGACGCGACACAAGAAGCAGCGAGACACCAGGCGCGCGCCACGGCGAAGTTGACTGAGCAGTTGAGGGTCCTGCAAGGGTTCCACGCCCTGTGCGCCATCTGTGGGCTCGTGGTACACGTGGGGGTGGACGGGGAACACGTCCAGCGGATAGGTCGTCCCGATCCTGTGATTCACTCCCGCTGCCGGCCAGGCACGAAGGACGACCGGCGGAAGGTAGCCCCATGACTTCCTGCGCCCGCTGCAAGGCCGTCCTGCCCAACCTCCCAGCCTACCTGGACGGGTGCAAGAGGGTGCGGTGCCGGGGGTGCGGGCGGTTTGCAGAACCGTTGGCGCCGGTGCGGAAGTGCCAACCGGGGTTTCTAACGGCCTACGATCCTGGCGAGTGGACCAGGAGACACCGACTGGTCACGCCGATTCCTGTGAGCGTTGAAAACCGAGGTGATCCCATTGACCGATGACCCGATCCCGGAACTGGCGGCCATCCGTCTGACTCTTCAGTGGCGTGCGACGGGCATGGGTGATAGCGTAGGGGCGTTGCGTTCTCAGGTAGGCGCTGGGGGTCGCCAGGTAGGCGCCATTGCGGACTTGTGCAGGTTGGCGGCTGAGTGCTGGCATGTGGTGTACGCCCACGTGGGCACGGACTGGGAGTGGACCCAGCCAGATGCTATTGCAGAACTCGGATGGTTGAGGACTTGGCTATCATCACCTGCGAGACGAGACTTCCTGTTGGCGTTCATTGCATTTGACGAGGACTGCTGGGCGCTGGTGGCGAGGTGGAGGCCAAGAGTAGAAGACGGGCGGCGGTTGCCGGAGGAGGCACAGAACAATGAATAGGGCAGGCGTGGTACGATATGACGGCGAGATTCTGGCGCAGATGCTTGGTTTCCCTCCGGGCCATCGGGTCCTGCACGCCGTGCGTTCTAACCAGGACGCTGCCTGGGATGACGCAATCCTGTTGTTGGTGGTCGGCCCAACGATGCCGGAGATTGGTGAATGCCAACCGGCCCCAGAGGTGCGAGTTGCTGTTGTACAAGTCAAAGCCCGACCCATCGGGAAAGAGGTGCAGAATGGCTCGTTGTGAGGCGTGTTACTGGTGCAAGCAGCGGGTGGAGGAGGATAGGGGCCGGGTGGCGGAGTGCGTGAAGAATCACCGTTTGGGGGTCAGGAGTTCGCCGGTAATCCGGCTGGCCGAGGTGTTCACCAGTTGCAACGCCCTGCTGCTGCGTCAACGGGAGTGCGGCGACTTCGTTTCCATGAACGACGACGGCAGCGACTGGTCTCCTGGCTTGGCCGAAGCGAGTGCAGACAACAGGCGTCGGAAGAAAGAATGGAACAAAAGTCAGTGGGCGGCGAAAGGTAAAAAGGCGGTGGATGCAGGACAGGTAAGCGAATCTGCTTGAAGCACGCCTGGGCGGTCGAGAGACCGTGCCGGGCGTTCTTCATTGGTGGGAGCGCATGAGCACGGCGAGTGTGAGACAGGCATGAGGAAGAAACGTCGGGTTTACAGCGACGAGGAGAAGGCGGCGATCTTGACCGCCCTAGACGCAAATGGCGGGAATATGCGCAAGACGTGCCGCCAGGTGGGTGTTCCCCTGGGCACCCTCGCGTGTTGGGTGTTGGGTTACAGACCGATCCCCGCCCACGTTCAGGATATGCGTGAGGGGCGCAGGTTGCCGTTGGCCGACCGCCTCGATGAAATGGCCCACAAGTTACTCGACTTGGTAAAACCTGCCGAGGGGATCAAGGCGGGTGACGTGAAAGACCTCCTCGTGGGAGTGGCTATCTCCGTGGATAAGGCCCAGTTGCTGCGGGGCCAGGCAACGGTCATTACCGAGTCTCGGGGCGGGGACGACCTGTCACACTTGAGCGACGACGAACTCAAGGAGCACATTGAGCAACTCCGAAACACAGTTGCGGGCGCTGGAGACAGAAGTGGCGAGGCGGTCCTTGGCGGCGCACCAGATCGAGCAAGCGCGCCGGCACCCGGCCCACCTGGCGCCGATCCTGTTCTCAACTGATTCCAGCGAGCCTATGCGGCCCGAACCGTTTCATGTCGAATGGCTCGATGCTGCCTTGACTCACGACCAAGTTCTCCTGATTGCCGCTCGTGGGCACGCCAAATCGGAGTATTACTCGGCCGTTCTGCCGGCGTGGTGTATCGGGCGCGACCCCGAAGTGCGGATCGTCCATGTGACCTCGACCGACCAGTTGGCTGCGATGTATTCGAGACGGTTGCAGCGGTTGGTTATTTCGGCGAGGTTTCGGCAAGTCTTTCCCCACACACCCGGCAGCGGTAGGAAGTGGACCGAAGGGGAGTGGCAACTCGCCTTGCCGGGACAACGTGACCCGACGTGGCGTTGCGCGGGCCGCGGGGGACACATTACAGGGGGCAGGGCTGATCTCATCATTGCCGATGACGTGGAGACGGAAGACACGGCTGGTAGCGAAGCCGAGCGGCGCCGCACGCAAGACTGGTGGACCCACACCCTGATGCCGATGCTGGTGCCAGGTGGGAAATTACTGGTAATCGGGACGCGATACAATGAACTCGATCTCTATGCGACCTTGATGCAGGGCGGCATGAAGGCACTCATGTACCCGGCTGAGGATGACAAGGGCAACATCCTGTGGCCGAAACGGTTCACGAGAGAGACCTTGGACGCAAGGCGTGTGTGGCCGCAGGGGTCGCCTTACTCCTACGCGAGCCAGTACCTGTGCAATCCCGTGCCGGCGGAGGGCAGTTTGTTCCGGGCTTCCTGGTGGCAATACTGGACGCCGGAGACCTTGCCCAAACAGTTTGACGAATGGTTGTGCTCGTGGGACTGCACTTTCAAGGGCGAGGAGACTTCGGACTTTGTAGTGGGGCAAGTGTGGGCGCGGAAGGACGCTGATTTCTACCTGATAGACCAGGTGAGAGAGCGGGCCGACTTCCCGGCGACACTGATGTTGGTGCGCGGTCTGCGGAAACGCTGGCCGCAGGTGCTGTTGACCTTGGTGGAGGACAAGGCCAACGGGTCGGCGGTGATCGCCATGCTGCGCAAAGAGTTGCCCGGGTTGGTGGCGAGCAAGGCGGACGTGAGTACGGGGGGTAAGACCGCAAGGGCGCAGGCGGTGGCCCCGATGGTGCAGAGCGGGAACGTGCATCTGCCGGCAGGCGCTCCGTGGGTGTCGGATTTCGTGGCCGAATGCGCGGCGTTCCCCAATGCTGCACACGACGATCAAGTGGACAGTATGAGCCAAGGGTTGGCGCGGTGGGTGTGGGCCGAGGCGGCGAAGGTAGAACCCTTGCCTCTCGATCACACCCTGCGCACCGTAGAGAGCGTGATCGCGCAACGGCGGTTGTACGGAATGTTCGCGCAGCAGGAGGGTCCCGATGAATATGTGGCGTGAACTATGACCAGAGAAGAGTTCGCTCAGGCATACGCAACCCGGAGTGGGACCACGGTTCGCCAGTTGCACACCAGGGGCCTTAGGGTTCGCCCGTGCGACTGTGGCGAGGAAGGGTGTCTGGGATGGAAGATGGTCATCCCGTGGCCCTTTCATGGAGACGTTGAGGTAAAGGAGTCCCCTCAACGATGTCACTAGAACTCCTACTCTGCGGCTTTCTGGCGCTCGGTTGGCTTACCGAGCGCCTTTTTCATGCCTGGGCTGAGGCGGGTTGGCGCAAGGAACGCGCCGACTTGATCTCGCGGGTACAGGCCGGGACCCTGCGCGACTATACGAACCACACGCCGCACCCGACGTCGGCCAAAGAAAATCACAGGGGCGATCCGACCTCGGTGGTTTCGGTATCGTCGTGGGCCGAACCAGAAACTGTTGACACCGTAGGGGCGCGGGCGGCTTACGAGAGGCTCCAGAGCGCGACGGAGAGTGAAGAGTGAGACTCTCGCTCCCATTCCTGACGAAACCTGCCGAGAAGACGGCGGGAGTCGTTGATGAACGGGCCAAGGTCGCGTGGTTTGACGAGATGTACCGGGTGGCCGATGCCCAGCGCCGCCAGTACGAAAACGATATGCAGACCAACATCCTCTTCCTGGCTGGTCGCCACTACGAAGAGGCCGTGCGGGACGAGTTGCTGCGCAGTCGGCGTGTTTACAACCCGGCCCCGCAAACTAAGGTGAAGTTGACCTCGAACATGGTGTATGTGATGGCGCGGCAGGCGTCTTCGGGCCTGCGCGACAACATCGCCATGCCGGTCGCCATCGCAGCCACCTCCGAACCGGATGACATTGCAGCGGCGGATGTTGGGACCGACTTTCTCCAGAGTCGCCTCACTGAAGATAACGAGTCCGAAGTGAGGTTGCTGGAGATTCTGTGGGCGATGGTGGCGGGGCGATGCCTGCGGATGACTTACTTCGATCCCGATGCCGATGGCGTTGGAAGAAATGGTCCGTTGTCCGGCGTGGGGGACCTCAAGAGCATCACGATCAACCCATTGCGCTTCCTGCTTTGCCCGTGGCAAGAGGAACCCGGCAAGATGCCGTGGGTGATTCTCTCCGACGTGCGCGACGTGGACGAGGTGAACGACCTCTACCCTGGGCATGATGTGAAATCCGAAGAGTACGCCGATGCGCAACGGGTCCTGGACCGGGTAGCCTTGGCCGTGGTGGAGGGCGCAGAGGGCGGGGGAAGCGCGAAGAAAGAGAATGCCTGCGTTTTCAAGCAACTCTATGCCGACAAGACCAAGGCATGGCCGAAGGGCAGGCTGATGGTGGTGGCCGGGGGCAAATTGCTCCACGAGGGGCCGTTGCCCGATGGAGTCATGCCCTTCGTCCCCTTGGACTGGTTCCCGATGCCGGGGCGGTTGTATCCGTTGCCCTTCGTGACACCCATGCGCGACGTGCAACGCGAGATCAACTTCACCATCTCGCAGTTGGTGGAGTTGCGGAACCGGCAGTTGCGGGGCGACGTGGTGATCCGGGGCGGTGGTAAAGTCCTCCAGGAAGTGGACCCCGAGACCGGCCGCAAAGACATCTTCCTCACTGGCGCCGAGGAGTTTGCCTTTCTCAAGTACGACCTCAACACGACCGAGGCTGAAATCCTACTGAGTCGCCTCTGGGAATATCTCCAGCAGTTGGCCGGCCAGCGCGATCCAAGCATTGGCAAGAACCCACAGGCGGCCAAGACGGCGACGGCCGTTCAGATTCTCCACGAGGCCGACGTGCAGGGCATGACGTTGTTTCGGGCGGGGTTTGACCAGGCGCATTGCAAGATTGCCCAACACAAACTCCTCATGGCTCAGCGGCACTACAAGGTAGCACGGATGATCCGAGTGGTGGGCGAGGAGAACCGGGTCAGGGTGCGGTCGTTCTTCGGAAGTGACTTGCGCAACACCCAGGACGTGCGGGCGGTTCCAAGGCCGATCCTGTCGCAGTCGCAGATCGTGATGGTGCGCGAGGATGCTATCGCGCAAGGACTCTACGGCCCCTACCTGGGGCCGGACGACATGCTCGCCAAGTTGACGGCACTGCGCGGGAAACCGCTGCCGGGGATTCAGGAAGAAGTCGAGCAAATGTTGGCCCCGATGACGTTGGACGAACTGCGGAACATCGTGGGGAAACTGAATGTTGAGAAGGCGAAACTGGCGCTCCTGGGTGTTGAGGCCCAGGGACACCAGTTGACCCTTGGGATCGTGGCGGGGCAGGCGCAAGTCGAGCAGATAGCCCAACAGCAGGGCGCAGAGCAACAGGGGTCAGTCCCAACAATGCAACCGGGAGCGTAATGGGATGCCCTACACCATGACGAAAACGGATGGTTTTCGGGTGACTTCGCCGCACGGAGTCAAGGCCAAGAACACAACAGCCGCCAAGGCGCGGCGGCAGATGAATCTCCTTCGCGGCGTAGAGCACGGATGGCGTCCCACGGGAGCGCCAGCACGCAAGAGTCTCTCCGACCATATCAGGCAGTATCCGAGCAAAGCACGCAAGCGCCGGGGGCGCACACATTCGCTGGCGACGAGCGTTATCCGTCGCCGCCGGGCCTGAGCGTATCGGGCTGACAACAGAATAGCGGGCCGGGCCACTCTGCAGGTCGCCCGGCCCATCCCTTCACCGCCTGAGGGTCATCAGGCGGCAGGCCCGACCGGGCAAGCCCCGGCGGGCCTTTGGTTTGGCTCGCCTTAGTAGCCGAGGAGGTAACGAGAATGGCGATCCCAGGACAGGCACCCGATCCTGCGGAGGAAGGGATTCCTCGAGCGGCCAATGCTCTCCTGAACGATCCAGCCTTCGCGGCTGAGGTCGTTCAACCGGAGACTCCAGCCGGGGGACCACCCGTCCCGCCGGAGACGCCACTTGTCCCCGAACCCACCGAGATCGAGCAACGTTTGGCTCACGCCGAACGCGAACTCGTTCAGCGGACCAGGGCACTTGTGGACCGGCAAGCGGAGACGACCCGCCTCAAAGCCGAACTCCAGGCGAGGACGCCTGAGCAAGCACCGCAGGCTGTGGAGGGGGAGCCCCTGTTGCCGCCGCGTGACGAACGTGGCCGGTATCAGGCGGCCCTCGCCGACCATCCGGCCTTGCGGGACCTTCCCCGCGACGATGATGGCAATGTCCTGCTTGACGGGACGTATGTGCATCCCCGGTTGGCCGTCCGGTTGCTGGAAACCGAAGCGGCGGAGCGTCGCTTCGACCAGTACATTCAGGGGCAGCAGCAGGCCAAAGAGGCGGCGGAGGTTGAGGCCCAAGTGGACTCGACTCTCGAAGCCTACGGGGCCTACGTCGCCGAGATACGCGCCAAAGAAATGCCCCACATTCCCGAGAGTGTGCGGGAGCGCGTGGACCGTCGCCTGTTCACCGAGGCTCGCAACCTCCTCAGCGAGGAACTCAGCAAGTACCCGGACGCGCAGCAACTCGCGCAACTGACTGACGAGCGGATGAAACGCATTGCCGCCCAGGTGGTAAGCGACTACCGCGAGGAGCACACGTCCGTCGTTGAAGCGCAACTGAAACACAACGCAGAGCATCGAGACATTCAGAAGGCTCCGCCTATCGGCGGGACGCCGGGAACGCCCCAACCTCCGGGACCTGAGACTATGACGCGCGCCCAACGGAGCGCCTATATGGACCAGTTGGCCCGCGAGACTGAAAGGGCGCTCCAAAACCCGACCTAGCGCGGTGGCCTGGAAAGGAACCGACTGAACAATGGCTGCCATTACCCTGTCAGCCCTAAACTACTTCATGAAGACCTATCCCTCCGGGGTCATCGTGCCGGAGCAGATAGTGGAGGTTCCCCTTCTCAAGGCGTTGCGGGGCACCATCAACCGCGGCACCTTCCGGGGCACTTACTGGGACCAACTCATCAAGACCACGCGGCCCCATACGTTCCAGGGGTTCGGCGAGAACAAGGCCCTCCCGACCGGGCAAGCCCCGGCCTACATCAAGGCGCAGATTCCGATTCGGCAGGTGATTGCGACTGCGCAACTGACCTCGCAGGTCATGGACCAGGCAGGCGGCGGGGACGCCTCCTGGGGCAACGCCGTGGACATCGCCATCTCCGACATGAAGGACGACTTCAACCTCGGTTTGGAGCGGTGCATCTTCGGCCAAGGACTGGGTGCGTTGGCTCGGATCGTGAGTGTTTCCGATTCTGGCGGCACGAACGTCATCACCATCACCTGCGACAACACCTACACCGACTTCGGGATCGAGAACGTGCAACTCCTCAAGGTCGGGGACCACGTGGACATCTACACTTCGACTTCCGCCACTCTCACCGACGAGACCGTCACAGCCGTTACGTTTGGGGACAGGGCGAACGGGGCCGCGACGACTGGCACCTTCACCATCACCCACCCGACCGGCCACGGCCTCGCAGACAATGACATCGTGTACCTGGCGGGCACCTACGCTTACCCGCTGCCGATGGGACTCTCCGGGATCATCCAGGACGGCTCCCACTACAGCGGCGTGGCCCTGGTGGGGACGTTCCAGGGTCTCACCCGGACCAGTTACCCCTGCTTGATGTCCAAGGTGTACGACGCCGCCGACTTCGCAGCCGGTAGTGCCGGCACGCCGGATGACTGGGACCTGTCGGTGATCTCGACCTACATCCGCGCGGCCGAGAAGGCCAGCGGAAGCAAGGTGGACGCCCTAGCGTGCGGGTCGGAACTGGCGATGGCGATCATGCGCCGGAACCGCACCGAGAGCGTCATCAACGTCGTCACCTCCAGCGTGGGACAAGGAACTCAGCAAGCCGTTGGGTCCCTGTACGCCCAGCGGTTCCTCTGCCCCGATGGCCGGGTCATCCCGATCATCGTGGCGGACACCGTTTCGGCCAACTCCCTCTACGGTCTCTGCCGGGCCGATCTGACCTGGCACGTGCTGCCGAACAAGCCCAGTTTCGACTACCTGCGGCTGTACGGCGACATCTGGGGGCCGACCAAGGGCGACTCCTACGCGAACTTCGAGGCACCCTACGCCGGTTACTACAACATCGGCGTGCGGCGTTGCGATTCGATGTTCGTGATTCACGACATGAAGACCAACATCTAGGCCAAGGGACAACCCCTTCGCCACAGAGACCGGGTGGGGAGTTCCCTTCCCCCCCCCCTCCCCACCCGGTCTGATCTCTCCGAAAGGAGGAGACTCGATGCCCCAGATGATGCAGCGGAAGTATGTGGACGTGACCAACGTTTCGGAGACTCGGCAGCGGCTTACGGACGTTCAGTTGCCCAACGGGGAA